>LXNI01000001.1_pt1 | contig 369775 bp, 310 predicted proteins | sample 809091 | NCBI WGS metagenome assembly LXNI01 (sample SAMN04870527, study PRJNA318959) | sponge metagenome | biome: 01000161; feature: marine sponge reef; material: water | host: Sarcotragus foetidus | place: Greece: Milos, Mediterranean Sea | collected 2013-05-29 | depth 5-7 m
GAGACGATGCCGGCGGTTCGCGCTCGATTCTACCACGGCGGGGAGGAAGTGCATCGGGTGGACATCGCCGCCGGGACCGCGGAGATCCCGGCCGCCGTAGACGAGAGTTCGCTCGATCGATCCTCGAACCAGGAGGTGCCCGGTTGGGTCATCCAGCCGGGACTGGAAATGGTCGTCGAGATCGACCCGGAGGGGACCCTGGATCCCGGCCTCGGCGTGCGGAAGCGCATCCCCGCCGAGGGCCGTTCCCGCTTCGACGTACTCGCGATGCCCCCGCTCGATCTGACGGTCGTTCCGATGCTGTGGAGCGTGGTGCCGGACTCGTCGATCCTCGGCATCACCGAGGGTCTCTCTACCGACCACGAGTTTCTTGCGCCGGTGAGATCGCTGCTCCCGGTCGGGGAGTTCACCGTCGCCGTGCACGATCCCGTCGTGACGGAGAGCCGGAGCACGCTCGACCTGCTGGTAGAAACGTGGGTGATCAGGCGCTTGGAGGGAGGGACCGGCTACTATCTGGGCACGATGGCGGAGCCATCCGTATCGGTGGGCGTAGCGTACAATGGCTTCCCCGTCAGCTTCGGGGCGCCGGACCGGTATACCTGGGTGCACGAACTGGGCCACAACATGAACCTCCCTCACGCGCCCTGCGGGGGTGCCGGCGCCGCCGATCCCGCGTTCCCGCACGCGGGGGGAGCGAGCGGCGCCTGGGGGTACGACTTCGAGCGGCGAGAGGTGGTCGACCCGACTGTCCCGGACCTGATGGGCTACTGCGAGCCGAACTGGATCAGCGACTACTTCTTCACGCACGCGGCGCAGTTCCGTCGTTACTACGAACGCGCCTCGGCGGGGGCGGCGGGGGCCCGGACCCGAACGCTGCTGCTGTGGGGAGGGATCGGGTCGGACGGAGCGCCGTTCCTCGAACCATCTTTCGTCGTCGATGCGCCTGCTTCCGGGCCCCGCTCGGATGGCGACTACGAACTCACGGGCACGGCGGGGGACGGTCGGGTGCTGTTCTCGACGAGCTTCGAGATGCCGGAGGTGGCCCACGGCGAGGGCGGATCGCGGTTCGCGTTCACTCTCCCGGTCGAGCCGCAGTGGGGCGACGGCCTCGCGAAGGTGACGCTCTCGGGGCCCGGCGGCACGGCCACGCTGGACGCGGAGACGGGTGCCTCCATGGCCATCGTCCGTGACCGGTCCAGCGGCCGGGTGCGGGGAATCCTGCGCGGCGCACTCACGGGCAGCCTCGCGTCGGCGTCCACCGCGGCACTGCTCTCCGATCCGGACGTCGAGGTGCTGGTGAGTCGCGGCCTTCCCGGGCGGGAGGCCTGGAGACGCTGACCCTCGCCGGCGCCATGCCGGCGCTCGTCGCTTCAGCCGATGCGGTGGCGGCCCGTGTAGATGTTGAAGCCCGCCGGCTTCGCGAAGCCGACGAGCGTCATCCCGAACTCCCTCGCCACATCCACCGCGAGGCTGGACGGCGCACCGACGGCGACCACGATCGGAATGCCGGCGGCGAGCGCCTTCTGCATGATCTCGAACGAGGCGCGCCCGCTCACCGCGAGCACGGATTCGCCCAAGGGGAGTTCCCCGCCCAGGAATCGCTCGCCGATCACCTTGTCCAGCGCGTTGTGGCGTCCGACATCCTCGCGGAGCAGTTGCAGTTCGCCGGCCGCATCGAAGAGGCCGGCGGCGTGCAAGCCCCCGGTGCGTTCGAATACGGGCTGTCGGCTGCGAAGCGCCTCCGGCAGGGACCGCACCAGCTCGGCGGACACGGTCGGGCCCTCGGCCGGCACGGGAGCACAGCCGCGGATCTCGATCGCCTCGAGCGAAGCCTTTCCGCAAACGCCGCAGCTGGAGGTGGTGTAGAAGTTCCGGGTCAGCTCCGCCGGGTCGAAGCGGGCCGCTTCGCTCAGGTACACCGTCATGATGTTGTATTCCTGCGTCTCGACATCGACGCAGTACCGCAGGTCGGCGACATCCGAGCGGTGTGAGAGCAGCCCCTCCGAGAAGAGGAATCCGGCCGTGAGATCGAAATCATCCCCCGGCGTGCGCATCGTCACGGCTACCTGGTGTTCCTCGCCCGCAACGGTCGCGATCCGGATTTCAAGCGGTTCCTCGACCGCCACGGCATCCCGCCGTCTTCGGCTCGATGCCTCGGATACGCGATCGATCTCGACGCGGGCCGTGTTCCTGCGCGGTGTGATCATGGGACGAAGCTACGGTGTCAGCGCTGACGGCGTCGACGCAACGGTTCCCGGCATGGTCACGGCGCGGGGATCCAAGTCGTTTGCCGCCTTGGGGCTTGTCGGGTAACTATGACGGCATGAACACGCCTTCGGACGCGGAGCTCCTCGCGAAATGGCGGGACGAGCCGGCGCCCCTGCTTCCCCTGCTGCACGAATTCCACGAGAGGGATGGGTTCCTCTCCGAGGAAGCGTTGCGAGCCATCTCCGAGGATCTGCGGATCCCGATCGCGGACCTGTTCGGGACCGTGACGTTCTACCACCACTTTTCCCGCGACCCGGAGGGTTACTCCCGCGCCCGCGTGTGCACAGGACCGATCTGCGCGCTGCTCGGCGCAAACGAGCTTCTGGCGGGGCTGCCGAATTCGAAGGCGATGCCGTGCCCGGGCCGGTGCGACGAGCCGATTCCGGTCCTGGACCGGGACCGGGTTCTCTGCGGAGCGACGGCCGCCGAACTCTCTTCTCGACCTTCTCCTCTCCCGCCCGCGGCGCCTGACGGCATTGAAGAGTGCGTCTTCGCGCACATTCGGTCCCCCGGACGCGCGACGCTCGAGGGTTATCGGGCGACCGGAGGCTACGCGGGCCTGACGGAGGCGCTGGAGCGGGAGCCGGAGGCCCTGCTCGACATGATCGACGCGAGCGGCCTGGCCGGGCGGGGCGGCGCCGGCTTCCCGACGGGACGGAAGTGGCGGGCGGTGGCGGAGGCCGCGGGGGAGCCCAAAACCATTGTCTGCAACGCCGACGAGGGGGAGCCGGGCTGCTTCAAGGACCGTGCCCTGATGGACTACGACCCGCACGCGGTGATCGAGGGGATGATCGCCGCCGGCTTCGCGACCGGCGCAACGCGAGGGTTCATCTACCTCCGCTACGAGTATCCGGACACGCTGCGCATTCTGGAGACGGCTCTGGACGAAGCCCGCGGCGACGGGCTGCTGGGGCCGGAAGCCTTCGGGCCCGGCCGACCGTTCGACCTCTGGGTGCGCCGCGGCGCCGGGGCGTACATCTGCGGCGAGGAGACCTCGCTTCTCAACAGCCTCGAAGGCAAGCACCCCTTCCCCCGCAACCGGCCGCCCTTCCCGGTGACGCACGGTTACGAGGACCTGCCCACGGTCGTGAACAACGTCGAGACGCTCGCTTCCGTACCCCACATCCTCGTGCACGGCGCCGACTGGTACAGGGAGCTCGGGATCGGCGATCACTCGGGCACAAAGGTGATCTCCCTCTCCGGGGACGTCGCTCGCCCCGGCAACTACGAAGTACCGATGGGTTTCCCGCTGTTGACGTTGATCGATGACTGGGCCGGCGGCGTGCCGGGCGGGCGGAAGATCCAGGCGGTCACGATGGCGGGGCTCTCGGGCGGCTTCCTCGCGGGCGAGGATCTCGAAGTCACGCTTGACGAGCCCGACATCCGCTCGAAGGGGTCATTCCTTGGCGCGGGCGGCATCATGGTCTTCGACGACTCGCGGGACATGATCGAAGTCTCGCATTCCGCGATGGAGTTCTTCGCCGAGGAATCCTGCGGCAAATGCTTCCCGTGCCGCATCGGCACCCAGCGTCTCACCGAGCGCCTGCACGGCGACGGCCCGGCGGACGTCGGGGCGTGGATCGACGAGGTCCACGATCTCGGAGACACGATGATGCAGACGAGCGCCTGCGGGCTGGGACAGGCGGCCCCCCTCATCACCGAAAGCCTCCTCCGCTACTTCGCCGATCGCGTCTCGAATCACGTCGCCGGCTCCGCCTGAGAGCGAGAGCCCGCGGGACCGCCGGCACCGGCGATTTGTCGTAACGGGCCTGGCAGGTCATTTTAATCGGCCCGGTATTTTCCAGCGGTGCGGGGTCTTTGGGCCTCTGGAGGTTGGATGAGCGACAGTTCGGGCAACGGCACCGGCTTCGATTTCGAGATCGCCCTCGACGGCGCGAAGGTGGGCGTGCGTCGTGGCGAGAGCGTATACGAGGTCTCGGAGCGCCACCGCAAGGAGATCCCGACGCTCTGTTACGATCCGCGTCTGGAAGCCTTCGGCGGGTGCCGGCTTTGCATCGTCGAACTCGAGGGCGCCCGCAACCCCGTGGCTTCCTGCACCACGAAGGCAGCGCCCGGCATGCGGATCACGACGCGCTCTGCGCGGCTCGACATGCACCGCCGGGTGCTTATGGAGATGCTCGCCTCCGAGAACCGCGACACCGACGTCGACCCCCTCTCCGGATACGCCTCGCAGGAGATGGCCGTCCTCCTGGACCGCTATGGAGCTCGCACGGGCCGCTTCGCCGGGGCGACCTCGGGCCACAGCCGGCCGGACGACGACAACCCGTTCATCCTTCGCGACTACGAGAACTGCATCTCCTGCTACCGGTGCGTGCGGGTCTGCGCGGAGCAGGAGGGCGACTACGCGATCTCGGTCATGAATCGCGGCTTCGAGACGCAGATCACGACGGAGTTCGAGGGACTGCTCAATGATTCCGCGTGCACGTTCTGCGGTCAGTGCATCCAGACGTGCCCGACCGGCGCGCTCGCTGACATCAAGGCGCTCGCGAACGCGGAGGTCCCCGGGGAGACCGAGAAGACGCGAACCGTGTGCCCGTACTGCGGGGTCGGTTGTTCCGTCGACCTCATGTCGCGCGGGGACAAGCTGATCGGCGTCCAGCCGGCGATGGATGGGCCCGCCAACGAAGGCGCGCTCTGCGTGAAGGGACAGTTCGCGTTCGACTTCGTGCAGCATCCCGACCGGCTTGCCCACCCGTTGGTGCGGGGCGAGGACGGCGAACTTCACGAGACGGACTGGGATACGGCTCTGGATCGAGCCGCCGCGGGGTTCACGGCAGCCGTGGAGGATCACGGCAGACACTCCGTGTACGGCGTCGCCTCCGGACGTGCGCCGCACGAAGCGGCGTACATGATGCAGCGCTTCATCCGGGGCGCCTTCGGCACGAATCAGATCGACAACTGTAGCCGTGCTTGACACGCCCCCACGGTCGCCGGTCTGGCGGCCTCTATCGGACGAGGGGCGATGTCGAATCCACTCCGGGACATGGACAAGCCCGATGTGATCTTCTGCATCGGGACCAACATGACCGAGTGCCACCCCGTCGCGGCGACCCGCATCAAGCGCGCGGTGGCCCGGGGTGCCAAGCTCATCGTCGCCGATCCGAGGCGGATTCCGCTGGCCGAGATGGCCGACATCTACCTGCCCCTCCGTGTCGGATCCGACGTCGCGCTCCTGCTCGGCATGGCCCACGTGATTGCGCGCGAGGGGCTGATGGACGAGGGCTTCGTCGCCGACCGCACTACGGAAGGCCGGGATTTCCTCGAGCACGTCATGGAGTACCCGCCGGAGTGGGCGGAGTCGATCTCCGGGGTGGACGCGAAGCTGATCGCGGAAGCCGCGCGCTGGTACGCGAAGGCGGAGCGCGGGGCGATCTACTACACGCTCGGGATCACGGAGCACATCTGCGGCGTCGACAACGTGCAGAGCCTGTGCAACCTCGCGCTCATGACGGGCCACGTCGGGCGCGAGGGAACGGGGATCAACCCGATGCGCGGCCAGAACAACATTCAGGGCGCGGGAGACTGCGGGGCGCTGCCGAACAACTATCCCGGCTTCCAGGACGTACTCGACCCGGCGTATCAGGCGAAGTTCGCCGCCGCCTACGGCCGGGAGGTGGACCTGGAACTCGGGCCCACGAAGGTCACGGCGCTCGACATGTGCGGCGACCGCATTCGCGCCATGATCATCAACGGCGAGAACACGGTCGTGACGGACCCCGACCGGGAACACTGCGAACACGCGCTCAAGAGCCTCGACCACCTCGTGGTCATCGACATCTTCCTCACCGAGACGGCGGAATTGGCCGATGTCGTGCTCCCGGCCACGGCCTGGGCGGAGACCGACGGCGTGTGCTCGAACACGGAGCGGCGGGTGCAGCGGCTCCGGAAGGCGGTCGAACCGCCCGGCGAGGCAAAGCCGGACTGGTGGTGCGTGTCGCGGATCGCGCAGCGCATGGGGCTTGAGGGGTTCGAGTTCGAGTCTGCGAAGGAAGTGTTCAATGAACTCTGCTCGCTCTCGCCGATCTACGCCGGCATCGATTGGGATCGCATCGAGCACGGCGAATATCACTGGCCGGTGCCCGAGGAAGGGCACCCGGGCACGCCCATCCTCCATGAGGGCGAATTCGAGAACGGGCGCGGGATCTTCCAGCTGATCCGGTATCGCGACCCGGCCGAGACGATCTCCGACGAGTACCCCGTCTGGCTCACGACCGGGCGCCGGTTGCCTTCCTACCACACCCGTACGCAGACGGGTCGCTCTGCCGGGATCGACTACCTGGCGTCGGAGGAGCGCCTCGAGATGAACCCGGTGGACGTCTCGAAGTGGGGTCTGCGGGATGGCGGCTGGGCGAGGCTCTCAAGCCCCCGCGGCGAGGTGCGGATCAAGGTTGAATCGAACGACCGTTCCCCTCCGGGCACGGTGTTCGCCTCGTTCAGCTTCAACGACGTTCCGGTCAACTTCCTGACCGGGGGCGGCTACGATCCCATCACGCACACGGCGGAGTTGAAGGTCTGCCCCGTGAGGGTCGAACCCGTCTAGCGTAGACCGCTCCAGGCCTGGTCCCCGTACGCCACGATCCGTCCCTCGATCGCCGAGGCCACGCACGTCAGCGGACTCGCCAGGTACACCTGCCCCGGACCGCTGCGGCCGGGGAAGTTCCGATTGATCGAGCTGATCGTGACCTGCTCCGCCGCCGTCGAGACGCCCGGCCCCGCGTTGATGCACGCTCCGCAGCCGGGAGCGAGCACGTCGAAGCCCGCATCGCGGAGCGCCTGGTCGTGGCCCCGTTCGCGGCTCCACGCCTCCACATCGATGGAGCCGTACTGGGCATACGCGCGGACGGATGCGGGTACCTGCCTCCCCGCCGCCACAGCTTCCCGTGCCACCGCCGCATACATCTCGAAGTCCGCGCGCTTCGCCCCCGTGCACGAGCCGACGAAGACCGTATCCACGCTCACGTCCCCGCCCAGGGTCGAGACCGGAACCCCGTTCCCGGGGTCGCCGGGGGTTGCGACCATCGGTTCGATCGAGCTCGCGTCCATCTCGATCGTCGCCGCGTAGTCCGCTTCCGGGTCGCTGTACAGCCCCTCGCACATGGCCCGTAGCTCCGCCTCCGGCATGCCGCGCCGTCCCGCGATCCACTCCACGGCCTTCTCGTCCGGCGCGATGATGCCCGTGAACCCCCCCACTTCCGCGGCCATGTTCGTAAGCGTCACGCGTTCGTCGATCGACAGGGCCTCGATCGCCTCCCCGGTGAACTCGATGATGCGCCCGATGGCCTCGCCGCTCTTGACGGTCGGGTGCCGGAGTAATTCGAGAATCAGATCCTTCGCCACGACGCCGGCCGGCGGCGCGCCCGAGATGTCGACCCGGATCGACTCGGGCACCTCGAGCCGGACATCGCGCGTCGCCCAGGCGTTCACGACCGCCGAGGTCCCCACGCCAAACGCCACGCATCCCAGCGCGCCGGAGTGCGGAGTATGCGAGTCGCTACCGATGATGACCTGGCCCGGGAGCGCGTAGCGGTCCTGCACCATGATGTGGCAGATCCCCTCGCTCCCGGTGCGGTTCGGCAACTCGCCGTGCAGCCGCACGCCCTTCGCGGCGGCGAACTCCCGCTGCCGGTCGTGCAGCGCGTGCGCCGCGTCGAGCAGGCCGGCCGCCTTCCTCTCCTCCGTGATCACCTCATCGAGAAACGCGAGGTGGTCCCGGAAAAAGACGATGGACTCGGTGTGGTTGAGACCCGCATCGCCCGCGAACTCCTCCCAGAAGGTCGAGGCCATGGGGGTCACGTACTCGTGTGAGAAGCGAAGATCGGCTCGGACGAATCCGGTGTCGCCCGGTCGCACGGCCGGAATGCCCAACGCGCCGGAAGCCGCGTCCGTGACCCAGTGCCGGGCCATGATCTTCTCCGCGATCGTCTGCGGCCGGCCGGCCGCGGTCGTGATGTCCGGAAGGGCGACGAGTCCCTTCAATCGAGCCACGGCGTAGTCGAGCAACCCCCCGTACTCGATGATGTCGCGCTGGATGCGGCCCCCGTCTCCGATGAACGCGTCGAGCGGGATTTCCTCCCCGCGCCGGATCTTCTCGATCAGAGAGAAATCCGTCGATGCGAGGAGGCCGATGTTGGCGCAGTTCTCTCCGTAGATGCGCTCGATGTTCTCCCCGATCACGACCCGGAGGCCTGCAGCGCGCTCGGCATACGGCGAAGCCTCCCGGCTCGACCCTTTCCCGCGCCGTTTCCCGGACACGGAACACACGAAGCCGCCGTTCCGGATATCGTTGCGGCCGATCGGGTGCTCGTCGCCGCAGAGGAGGCCCACGTACGGGTATTCGCCCAGCTTCTCGTCGAAGTGGTAGCAGACCCAGCCCGGTGTGATTTCGTCGGTCGATATGTCGTCGCGCAGGGGGATGGACGGATCCCAGTCCAGGTCCTCACCTGCGAGCTGTCGGCCGATGAGGTCCGGGTCTTCGGTGAGGAAGAGGATCCGGCCCTGGAGGCGCACGGTCGGCGGCCGCCGGGCCACCTCGGTTTCAAGCAGATGCTCTAGCATATCGGTAACTCCGCCCCCGGTGTCAGCTGGGCCAGAAGATCGGGATGAAGATCGTCGCAGTGACGAGCAGCAGGAGGTTGAGCGGGCCGCCCACCTTCACAAAGTCCATGAAGCGATATCCGCCCGGCCCGTAGATCATGACGTTGGTCTGGTAACCGAAGGGCGTGACGAAGGAGGCCGACGCCCCGAACATGACGGCGACGAGCAGCGCATAGGGGTTCAGGCCGCCCTGCGTGGCCGCGAAGATCGCGACCGGGGTGAGCATCACGGCGGTGGCCGCGTTGGATACGACGGCGGTCATGACCGCTGTCATCAGATAGAAGGCCGCGATCAGCCCGATCTCCCCCAGCGGCGACGTGAGGGTCACCACCCAGGACGCGAGCAACTCCGCCGCCCCGGTGGTCTCGAGCGCCACGCCGAGCGGAATCAGTCCGGCCAACACGAAGATGACCATCCATTCCACCTCCCCGTAGATCTCCTCGACGTGCACGCAGCGCGTGAAGACCATCAGGATCACGCCGGTGAGCGCGGCCGTCATGATGTCGAGCACCCCAAAGCTGGCGCTGAGCACGACGCCGGCCATGATCGCTGCTGCGACGCCGGCCCGTGGCCTCTTCCCGGCCTCCGCCTTCACTTCGGCCATGGGGACGAACCCTGGATCGTCGGCGAGGCGCTGAAGTGCGCTCGTGGTCCCGCGTACAAGGAGCAGATCGCCAACGCGGAACGAGAGTTCCGCCAGCCTTTCCTGTACGGTGACACCGTGCTGCTGGATGGCGATCACCGTCGCATCGTAGCGTTGCCCGAAGTTCAGAGCGCGGAGAGTTCGGCCTACGAGATGCGAGCCCGGCGCCACGAGGACCTCGACCAGCCGGCCGCGCCCGCCCGCCACGTCGAGCTTGTGCTCCTTGCGTTCCCTCGGGGTCTTTAGTCGCTGTCGGCGCGCAAGTTCCAGGAGACGCTCGGCGGATCCCTGCACGTAGAGGATGTCCCCCGGCCGTATATGCCGATCTCCGTGCGGCGCGGTGATCTCCTGGTCGCCCCGTTCGATGTCGAGCACGGTGACGCCGTAGCGTTCGCCCCACCTCAGTTGGGCCAGCGAGCGGCCGTTCGCCGGCGAGTCTTCGGGGACGTGCAGTTCCGTTACGAAGCGGCGGATATCGTACTTGGCGGACAGGTCCGGCGGTCGAAAGCGCCGCGGCAGCAATACCCGGCCGGCGGTGAAGAGATACAGCAGGCCCACGGCGAGACAGATCAGGCCCAGCGGGGTGATCGAGAACATGCCGAGGTCGTCGAACCCTCGCTTCACCGCCTCCCCGTGCACGACCAGGTTGGTGGTGGTCCCCATCAGGGTGACCGTGCCCCCGAGAATCGAGACGAAGGAGAGCGGCATGAGATACCTCGAGGCCGGCTCCTCGGCCTGCTCGGAGAGCGCGACGAAGACGGGCAGGAAGACCAGCACCACGGCGGTGGTCATGAGAAACGGGGAGAGGAACGCACAGATGAGGCAGAGCGCGAACATGCGCGCGTATTTTCCGCCAAGGGGAGCGGTTCGCGCCCAAGCCCCGATGGCGGACACGAGACCGGTCTTGCGGAGCCCCAGGCCGAGCACGAGCATCGAGCCGACCGTCACGGTCGCGCGGCTGGACAGACCCGATACAGCTTCGGTCGGTGTGAGGATGCCGCTCAGGAGGAGGACGACCGGGATCGCCAAAGCGACCTGGTCCACCCGAACCCGGTCGAGGGCGAACAGGACGAGCGCCGCCAGGGTGAGACCGAACACGAAAACGATGTCGAACGTCATGCGCAGATGTTCAGCACTTGTCCGCCGCGGCGCCAGTCAAGCGAGGATCCGATGACCCGGGTGCTCGTCGCGGGCGGGACCGGCTTTCTCGGACGTGCCTTTGTCCGTGGGCTGCACCGTCGCGGGGCGCGGGTTGCCGTGCTGACGCGGAATCCCGGCAGAGCCTCGCGCCTGGGGCTCCCGGCGGAATTCGTGGAGGCGGACGTGCGCCGGCCGGGCACGCTTGCGCCCGCGCTGCACGCCGTGGACACCGCCATCCTGTCGGTCCAGTTCCCGGGGTATCCGGTGGAGGCGCCGGCGCACGGCCGGACCTTCATGGAGGTCGACGCCCGCGGCACCGCCGCTCTCGTGGAGGCCGCCGTTCGAGCGGGTGTGCGCAAGCTGGTTTATGTATCCGGCGTCGGAGCCGATCCCCACGCCGCGCGTAACTGGTATCGCGCGAAGGGGCTGGCGGAGGCGTCCGTGCGGGACTCGGGCCTCGACTACGTCATCGTCCGACCCTCATGGGTCTACGGACCCGAGGACCGGAGCCTCAATCGCTTCATCGCGCTCCTGCGCGCGATTCCCTTCTTTTTTCCGCAACTGGGGGATGGCTCGGGGCGGATCACGCCGATTCACGTGGATGACCTCGCGGATCTCGTATGCGAATCGACGCTGGGGACGGCGGGCGACGGACTCACCCTGGAGGCGGGCGGCCCGGACGTCATGTCGCTGGACGATGTCGTGCGGACGGCCATGACGGTGCTCGGGCGGCGCAGGGCGATTCTTCACATCCCCGCGGGGCTCGCAAAGCTCGCGGCCGTGGTCGCGGAGCTTGTCCCCGGTCAGCTCCTGTCCCGCGATGCCGTCGACTTCGTGATCCAGGATGGGATCGCCGACTCGGACCTCGCCCGCAGCCGTTTTCCCGCGTTTCGTCCGCGCGGTTTCGGGGCGGGACTGGCGGAATACGTCTCCCGTACCTGAACCGCGGACTTTCGCTTGTTCGGGAGCTGGAACGCGACCTGCCCGATGACGCTTCAGGGCGCTCCGGAATGCACGCTGTATCTCTTGCATGCCATTCGACATCGGGCTTAGCTTGACTTGATACATCCAGCGACATCGGAGGCCGGGTGCCGTTGGTTTCAGTTCGGGTGTTCGTCATTGGTTTGCGTGGTGAATCAGACAACCCGCGCGTTCCTCGGCGGCCTCACAACACGCAGGAGGTCGATATGAAGGATGTGTTCAAGAAGCTGGTGTTGGTAGTCGGCGCGATGGCTGCGTTCGCTTTTCTGCCGGCCCGGGCCGAGGCCCAGAGTCCATACTCTCCGATGTTCTGGTCCTTCGAGGCCGGGGTAGGGATGGCCATCCCCATGGGTGAGATCGCCGATGCCGCCGAGTCGGGCCCGTCCTTTTCGGGCGCCGCATCCTACTTCCTGCGTCCGCGCCTGGCGCTGCGGGCCGAGGGAGCGCTGGACATGCTCGGCACGAAGGGCGCAGTCGACCCGAACCTTCAGATCCTGCATCTGACGGGCGGGATCGAATATCACCTCACCGATCCGATGGGAAGCGCTACGGTGGCGGTCGATTTCGGCCTGGGCGCTTCGACGCTTAATTCGGACGCTTTCCTGCTGCGGGACCATCCGGCTCCCGGGCGCCATACCGTCGGGCTCGTGAATGGGTCGTATTTCTCCGGTAGCGCTGGCATCAAGGCCGGGTTCAACTTCGCCAGGCACGCCGAGAGCGGAGTCCCGATGGTCACGCTCTTTGCACAGGCAGACCTCCGCTACGTCATGACGGACGAGGAGGAGACGCATGTGTACGGCGAACTCAACAACGTGCACGGGTTCAGCTCCATAATGGAGATCCCGTTCTCGGTTGGCCTGCGGGTCAACTTCCCTTGAGCTGAAGAAAAGCAAGGAGTAAGCCAGGATGCGCCAGAACAGGGTATGGGTGCCGATGGTTGTGGTGGCTCTAGCCTTCCTGTCTACGGGTTGCATGCAGCTCGTACGCCAGTGGGAACTCGATCGCGTCATGGAGCCCGTTCACGGGCAACTCGCTGATCATGAGAATCATATCGCCGCGAATGCGGCCGCGGTGGAGGCCCTTCAGGGCAACATTGAGGAGCTTCGGAGTCGGTTGGATCGTCTCCAGCAGGAGTTTGGGGGACACGTCAGCGACGACGACATGCACGGGGCGGGGCTCGCCGTTTCTCTTCCGGTGCACTTCGACTTCAACAGCTCCGATGTGCGGACCGTCGACCGCCCGATCCTCGATGCGTTCGCGGAAGCGATTCAAGGATCCTTCCCGCAGGCTCGAATCACGGTGGAAGGCTCTGCCGACAGAGCCGGATCGGATGGGTACAACATGAGGCTGTCTCAGGCGCGGGCCGAGAGCGTGAAGGACTATCTCGTGCAGACTGCGGGAATGAACGCCGACAACATCAGCGTTGCGGCCCTGGGTGAGTCCCGCCTCGTAACCCAGGACACCGGGGCCGAGGATCGCCAGAGCGGGATCGAAAACCGACGGGCGACGTTCATTGTCGAGTGGGCCGGATCGGGCTCGAACTAGATCGGCAATGTCCTGATTCGCGCTTGATGGCAAGGCTGGGCACAAGCTCCCGGGTTTCGGCCCGGGAGCTTTTTTTTCCGCATGATACCGTCCGCCGGCGAGCGTCCATCCGATGCCGGTGAGTTCCGTGTCCGAGGGGTATCGCGCGGCTGTCGAGCGCGTCGGACTCTTCTCCGACTTGCGCCGTCGCGTGGTCGCCGTATCGGGGTCCGGGGCGCTGCAGGTCATCAATGGTCTTGCCTCGAACGATGTGAGGGATGTTCCGGGAGGGCCGGGGGTCTATTCCTTTTTACTGGATCGCCGGGGGCGGGTGGTCGTCGATCTGCGGATTCTGCCCGCGCCGGATTTTGAACGGGACGTGCGCGACGCGGGAACAGAAACCCTGTGGCTGGACACGCCGGGCGCTGCCCTGCCGGCTCTGACGAAGCACCTTCGGAAGTACGTCCCACCGATTCTCGCAAAGCACTACGTGACCAGTGTTTCGGTGCATGCGCTCATCGGGCCGCTCGCGGTCACCGCGCTCGAGCGCTGGGGATCGGCGACGGGAGCCGTCTTCTTGCGGCGCCCCGGCGAATTGACCCCTCTCGAAGCGACAACCGTGCGTCTTGGGGACCAGGCCGCCCTCGTGGTTCGCCGGGAGGAGATCGAGGGAACCGGGTTCGACCTGTATGTGGATCACGCTGGCGACGCGCGCGCCGCCGAACGGCTGTCCGGACAACTGAGGGAAACCGTCACGCAGGCAGGTGGAGCGGTGGCCGCTCGCTCGGACTGGGAGATTCTTCGGTTGGAGCAGGGATTGCCGGTCTTCGGATCCGAGTTGGGCCCGGAGCGGCTGGCCCAGGAGGCAGGCCAGGATGATCGGGCGATCAGCTTTGCCAAGGGGTGCTTCACCGGCCAGGAGGTCGTCGCCCGTATCCACTACCGCGGCCACGTGAACCGTCACCTGCGCGGACTCCGCTGGACTCCGGACGCCCTCGATCAAGCCACCGACATGGTGGGCGCCGAGCTCCGAGCGCCCTCCGGAAGCGCCGATGCCAGACCGGTCGGTCTCGTCACGTCCGCGGTTCACTCCTCACGGTTCGGGCCCATCGGCCTGGGGTACGTCCGGCGGGAAATCGACCCCGGCACGGTGCTGGACTCGATGGACCATCCCGGAGTCGCCCTGCACGTTACGGATTTGCCCTTTACGCATACGTAAAGCAGAAATCGCGAGCGTTGCTGGCGCGGACTACGCGCCGTTATGCTTCGCGTCGTGATTACCTATCTTGAGGCGATTCGACAGGCTATCCGCGAGGAGATGCGGGCGGACGCCGATGTCTTTGTCATGGGCGAAGACATCGGGGCCTATGGCGGCGCCTTCAAGATCACGGAGGGACTGCTCGCCGAGTTCGGAGAGGATCGCGTCATCGACACGCCGATCAGCGAGGCGGCGATCGTGGGCGCGGCGATCGGTGCGGCCCAGATGGGCTTGAAGCCGGTGTGCGAGATGCAGTTCATCGACTTCATCGCCTCGGCGTTCAACGTGATCGTCAACTTCGCCGCCAAGGTCCGCTACCGGACCGGGGTCGGGGCCGGGCTCGTGATCCGGGGACCCTGCGGTGCCGGGGTGCGCGCAGGGCCCTTTCACTCGCAGAATGTCGAGTCGTACTTCGCCAATGTGCCGGGCCTCAAGCTGGTGGCCCCGGCTACGGTGAGGGATGCGAAAGGACTGCTGAAGGCCGCGATTCGCGACCCCGATCCGGTTCTTTTCTTCGAGCACAAGTATCTGTACCGGAGACTCCGTGAAGAACTCGAGGAGGGCGAGGAGTTTCTGACTCCGCTGGGGAAGGCCCGGACGCACCGCCCCGGGACGGACCTGACCCTCGTCACGTATGGCGCCATGGTACATACGGCGCAGGAGGCTGCGGAGCAGTTGGCGGGGGAGGATGGCGTGGAAGTCGAGATCATCGACTTGAGGACGCTGCAACCGCTCGATGGGGCGGCAATCCTGGAGAGCGTGAAGAAGACGGGGAGACTCCTTCTTCTGCACGAAGCGCCGCGCTTCGGCGGCTTCGGCGGCGAGGTGGCGGCGATAGTTTGCGAGGGCGCCTTCGAGTGGCTTGACGCCCCGATCCGGCGCGTCGCCGCAGTCGACACACCGGTGCCGTACGCGGCGGAGCTCGAGGAGGCCCATCTACCCCAGGTAGCGGACGTCGTCTCGATGGCCCGCCTGCAACTGAGTTACTGAACACACGCGGCTTTGCGCCGGGGAAGAACACCATGTCCAAAGTGGATGTCATCATGCCGCAGATGGGAGAGTCCATCGCGGAGGGGACGTTGACGCGCTGGCTCAAGAGTGTCGGTGATGCGGTGGAGCGTGACGAGGACCTGTTCGAGATCTCCACGGACAAGGTGGACGCGGACATTCCGTCTCCGACGGCGGGCGTGCTCGCCGAGGTCCTCGTGCAGAGCGGGGAGACGGTGGAGGTCAACACGATCGTTGCCCGCATCGAGACCGATGCCGCGGTAGCCGCTTCCACGGCACCTGCGACACCCGAGACGACGGCGGAACCCGCGGCGGTCGTCGCGCCACCGGTCGTCGCGCCACCGGTCGAACCCTCGGCCCAGCCCCCAGCGGCAGCAACGGCGGCGGAGGCCGTCTCCCCGCCCCAGGCAAGCGACGAACCACCCGCCGGTCGCGACGAACGGCTACGGACTCGATCGACGCCGCTCGTGCGGAAGATCGCCGCCGAGCACGGTGTCGACATTCGGCAGGTCCCCGGCACTGGCGCCTCCGGGCGTGTAACGCGCGATGACATTCTGGCGTTCATTGCGGCCGGCGGACCCGAGACGGCGCCGGCTCCCGAGACGACGCCCGCTCCCGCCACGGCGCGCGCGGTCGTTCCGTCGTCCGTCCCGGCTCCCGAAGAGACGGCGTCCGAACGGGCACTGTCTGCGGCCTCCACGCCCACTCCGGCGGCGCCCGGCACGCTCCGGATTCCGATCCATGGGGCCACCCTCGATGTCCGCCTTGGTTCGGTGCCGATTCGCGAGCGGGACCGCGTCGAGGAGATGAGCAGGGTCCGCCTGCGGACGATGGAACACATGCTCATGTCGAAGCGGGTCTCCGCGCATGTGACCTCGGTGACCGAGGTCGACTTCGAGCGGATCGTTCAACTCCGGCGTTCGCTCAAGCCGCGTTTCGCCGATCAGGGCGTGAAGCTCACATACGGCCCGTTCATCTATCGTGCCGTGATCGAGGCGCTCGGCGAATACCCGATTCTCAACTCATCGGTCGACGGATCCCGGATCGTGTATCACGGCAACATCAATCTCGGGATTGCGGTGGCGATAAACAGCGGCCGCGAGCTCATCGTGCCCGTGCTCAAGGATGCGGATCAACTCAGCCTGCTCGGTCTCGCGCAGCGCTCGAACGAACTCGCCGAGAAGGCGCGCAACAAGGCGCTGGATTTCGACGACATCCAGGGCGGGACCTTCACGATCACGAACGTCGGGGTTTTCGGGAACCTGTTCGGGACCCCGATCATCAACCAGCCACAGGTGGCCATCCTCGGCACCGGAGTGATCGAGAAGCGTCCGGTCGTCGTTCAGGATGGACTGGGCAATGACGTGATCGCGATTCGCAATCGGGCCTATTTCGGCCTCTCCTACGACCATCGCGTCGTCGATGGCGCCATGGCGGCGTTCTTCCTGAACCGGGTTCAGGAGTACCTGGAGAGCTTCCCGGAGCAGTCCGGCTGAGCAGTCCGTGGCAAGTCATCGGCGCTTGACGATGTCCTGAACGCCCGGTAGGCTGGCCGCGTCTTCCGGTGCCCGGCCCCACCCTCACGAAGAGTCGACGGGAAACCATGGAAAGCTCGGTCGCGGTTCGAGATCGCGGTTTCGGCAAGACCCTCCGCAGGGATCGCTGGTGGGTACCTCCCCTGAGCGTAGCCCTGGGGCTCGGCCTCTTCGGAGGCTACGCCACCTGGTCTGTCCTGCAGGGCGGCAACTATTTCGCCGACCCCTACCTGTCTCCCCTTTACTCGCCTTGCATCGCCGCCAGCTGTCCGGAGCAGATTCGCCTGCTCGGCATCGAGTGGTGGCCGTTCTCTCCGGCCATATTGATGATGGGTGTGATTCTCGGGTTCCGCGGGACCTGCTATTATTACCGGAAGGCGTACTACCGCGCCTACTTTCTCGACCCGCCGGCCTGTGCGGTGGGCGAGTTCCGCGGTGACAGGTATGTGGGCGAGAACCGGCTTCCGTGGGTTCTCCAGAACCTGCACCGGTACTTCCTGTACGCTTCTATCATCATCTGGCTCTTCCTGACGTACGACACGGTCCATGGCTTTTTCTTCGAGGACGGCTTCGGCATCGGGCTCGGGTCAGTCGTCCTTGTCGTCAACCTCGTCCTGCTGTCGGGATACTGGTTCGGCTGCCATTCGCTCCGTCATCTGATCGGCGGGAACGTCGATTGCTACTCGTGCTCGCTCGGTGGCAAGGCTCGTTACAAGGCGTGGAAGGGCGTGAGCTGGTTCAACAGGCGTCACATGAGCTGGGCCTGGTTGAGCCTCGTCTTCGTCTGCGTTACGGACCTGTACATCCGGTTGGTCGCCATGGGCGTGTTCGAAGACCCCCGACTCCTCTGACCAGCTGAGATACAGCGGATTCCGCATGGAGATTTCAGAACGTCACGAACATGACGTCCTCGTGATCGGAGCCGGAGGCGCCGGGCTTCGCGCCGCAATCGCGGCCATCGAAGAGGGCGCGTCCGTAGGGTTGGTCGGCAAGTCGCTGCTCGGCAAGGCGCATACGGTCATGGCCGAGGGCGGGATGGCGGCGGCGCTTGGCAACAACCGTCCCGAGGACAACTGGCAGGTACACTTCCGCGACACGATGCGGGGCGGGAAGGGGCTCTGCGACTGGCGCATGGCCCAGGCACACGCCAGGGAGGCTCCGGATCGCGTGAGAGAACTCGAGGCCTGGGGCGCTCTCTTCGATCGGGCGGCAGACGGACGCATGAACCAGCGTCCGTTCGGGGGCCACACCTACGGACGGCTGGCGCATGTCGGCGACCGGACCGGGCTGGAAATGATCCGGACGCTCCAGGACCACGCCGTCCACGAAGGCGCCGACGTATTCATGGAGTGCACGGTCTTCCGGCTCATCGTGGTGGATGGCCGCGTGGCCGGCGCACTCGCATACTGGCGTCCCACCGGCGAGTTCGTGCTCTTCCGGGCGCGGACGGTCATTCTCGCCACGGGGGGGCTGGGGAAGGCCTGGAAGGTGACGTCCAATTCGTGGGAGTGCACCGGCGACGGGGTGGCGCTCGCCTACGACGCGGGAGCCGAACTCATGGGGATGGAGTTCGTTCAGTTCCACCCCACGGGCATGGTGTGGCCGCCCAGCGTGCGCGGCACGCTCGTTACCGAAGGCGTGCGCGGCGAGGGGGGCGTGCTCACGAACCGGGACGGCGAGCGCTTCATGTTCCGGTACGTCCCCGAGATGTTCGAAGGGGACTACGCGGAGAGCGAGGAAGAGGCCGACCGATGGGTGGAGGGCGACCGCGTGGCCAACCGCCGGCCGCCCGAACTGCTCACCCGTGATGTCGTGGCGAAAGCGATCGTCGCGGAGGTCGAGGCCGGGCGCGGCAGCCCGCACGGCGGCGTGTTTCTGAATATCTCGGAGAAGCGGAGTCCCGAGTACATCAAGACCAAGCTCCCGAGCATGTATCACCAGTTCAAGGAACTCGCCGGCGTCGACATTACCACCGATGCGATGGAGGTGGGGCCGACGACCCACTACGCGATGGGCGGCGTGAAGGTCCACCCGGAGACCGCCGCGACCCGCGTTCCCGGCCTGTACGCGGCGGGTGAAGTCGCCGCGGGTCTCCACGGGGGCAATCGGCTGGGCGGGAATTCGCTCTCAGACCTCATCGTTTTCGGTCAGCGCGCCGGCGCGGCGGCCGCGGAAGAGGCAAAGGGAGTGGAACTTGCCGACATCCCGGCTTCGGAACTGTCTGCCGCCGCCGAAGCCGTGACGGTTCCGTTCGCGCGCGAGGGCGGTCGCAATCCGTTCGGCGTGCAGGAGGAGCTGCAGCAGATCATGCAGGACAAGGTCGGAATCGCCCGCACGGAGGGGGCGCTGCGCGAAGCTCTCGAGGACATCCACCGACTCCGGGGGGCGCTGGGCACCTGCTCGATCGACGGAGGACGCGCCTTCAACCCCGGGTGGCACACCTGGATCGACCTCCACGCCATGCTCACCGTGGCCGAGGCTGTCGTGCTTTCGGCGCTCGAGCGCAGGGAGAGCCGCGGAGCGCACACCCGGATCGATCATCCCGAGTCGGACACTGCGCTCGGGCGGGTCAATTTCGTCATCCGGGCGTCCGACGGGCGTATGGCGACCGACGCGGAACCGGTATCGGAACCGCCGGACGATCTGACGCAGCTCATCGAGGAAGGGGTGTAGCAAGGTGGCGGAACGAACTTTTCAGGTCTACCGCGGGTCGGACGACGACGGTCGGCTCGAGTCCTACAGGGTCGAGGTCGATCAGGGCATGGTCGTGCTGGACGCGATCCACCGCATCCAGGCGGAGCACGCGCCGGATCTCGCCGTGCGCTGGAACTGCAAGGCCGGCAAGTGTGGATCCTGCAGCTGCGAGGTCAACGGCCGGCCCCGCCTGACGTGCATGACGCGTCTCTCGGACTACGAGGACGATGAATCAATCACGGTCACGCCGATGAAGGCCTTTCCCGTGATCAAGGATCTTGTCACTGACGTCTCCCAGGCCTACCGCAACAACGCCTCCATCCCGCGCTTCAGGCCGCGTCCACCCGATGCGGACGACGGCTGGCGCATGCAGCAGTTCGAAATCGACCGCGCGCAGGAAATGAGGAAGTGCATCGAGTGTTTCCTCTGCCAGGACGTCTGCCACGTCCTCCGGTCACACCGAAAGCACGAGGAGTTCATTGGTCCCACCTACCTCGTGAGGACAGCTGGATACAGCCTCAATCCGATCGATGTGGAGGACCGGAGCGAGTTCCTCAGGGACGCGGGGGGAATCGGCTACTGCAACATCACGAAGTGCTGCACGGAGGTCTGCCCGGAGCACATTACGATCACCGACAACGCGATCATCCCCCTCAAGGAGCGCGTGGTCGACCGTTTCTACGACCCGGTCAAGGCGCTCGTGCGGCTCGTACGGAGAAGGCAGGGGACGGGCGGCTAGCCGAAGTCCTCGACGTTCAGCACGTGCATTCCTGCGATCCGGCGCAGTCCCGACCCTGACGTCAGATACACCTCGGCACCCGAAACGAGTGCGGTTGCGATCTGCAGCGCCCGTTCCGGTCTGCCACCGAGCCGCGCTCGAACCTCGGCGGCCTGCATGGCGATCTCGGGGCTGGCCGACACCATGTTCAGTCGAGGGTAAAGGCGCATGGTCCGCCCCACATCGCGCGCCAATGCCGGCTTCCCCTGCCGATATACTTCCGCGAGCACCTGGTACAACGTCACGCTCGACGTCTGCGCTTTGATCCGGCCACTCGCGATGCCCGACAGGACGAGATCCGTTTGCCCCATCGGGCCCGTACCGGTCAGGTGAAGGGCGAATACACGTGCGTCGATGTGCACGAGCCCGGCCGTCTCCAGGCGCTCCGCGAGACCGGTGCGGGTGGCGGGTTCCGCCACTTACCCGTCCTCGAGTTCGGGCCAAAGGTTCCCGGAATCCACCAGGTCACGAAGCGTACCGCCGAGACGGTCCTTCAGATCCGGGGGCAGTTTCTCCATTATCACGGTGTCGCCCTCCACGGACACCGCGAGCCGGTCACCCGGCTTGAGGCCCAGCGCCTCCCGTGCGGCCTTCGGAACCACGATCTGGTTCTTGCTGCTCATCTTTACCGAGACGACCATACAAACGACCATAATACTTTACAGCGACGCTTTGCAACTACGGTGGTGGAGGGGCCCCAAGGCGGATGTGGGGGTGGGAAGCCCCGGGCTCAGGTCAGTTGAACATCCAGACCATCACGATGTAGGCAAGATAGAGGAGCAGCAGGACTCCACCCTCCCAGCGCTGCACGGTACCCCGGTGCAGCGCGAGGGGGATGAGGATGACGGAGAAGGCCAGGGCCGGAAGGACATAACCGACGACGATCGTCGGATCGAGAACCAGCGGCCGGACGAGCGCGGACGTCCCGAGGACGAGGCCGAGATTGAACACGTTCGAGCCGATCACGTTGCCGATCGCGATATCTCCCATTCGCCGGAACGCGGCGACCAGCGTGGAGGCCAGTTCCGGCAATGAAGTGCCGACCGCCATCATGGTGGCGGCGATCACCGCTTCCGGTACGGCCAGCGCTCTGGCGATCCCCTCCGCACCGTCCAGGAGCCAGGTCGCCCCGTACGTGAGGCAGGGCAGACCAATGCCGACCCGTACGAGGGACCACCAGAGCCCCGGCGCCCCGGCATCGATCTCTTTCGCCTCCGTCACGGAGGCCGGGACCGACGCGTCGGGATCCGGCGGGGGGATGTTTTTCCCCAACAGGCCCCCTCGCTCCCACCTCAGGAGGAATATCAGGTAGAGTGCCCAGCCGGCTACGAGCACGAACCCGTCGAGACGCCCGAGGGCGTCGTTGAGCGAGAGCACCATCACGAGTGAGAGGACGATGATCACGAGCGGCGTCTCGCGCACGATGACCCGGCGGTGGACCGCAATGGGCCGAATGAGGGCGCCGATGCCCACAATCAAACCGACGTTGGCGGCGGTGGAGCCCATGATGTTGCCGACGGCCACGTCCGGTTGGCCGTCCAGCGACGCAAGTGCGCTTACGACCAGCTCCGGGGCCGAGGTGCCAAAGGCGACGACCGTCAGTCCGACGACGAGCGGGCTGACGCCGAATTTCTGCGCCAGACCGGCGGCACCGCGAACCAGCCAGTCCGCGCCAAGCGTGAGGGGCACCAGCGCAAAGGCGAAGAGGAGCGTGTCCCTCATCCGCGGTCAGGGGACTCCGTCAAACGGCTCGCCCGCCCGGCGCGCCGCGAACCTGTGTTCCTGGAGGACGGGTGGGCGGGAGCCTCGCTTCAGTTGCGTCCGGCCGCGTGTTGGGGTTTCGGCGGCTGGAGCGATGGGGATGCACCCTTTCGGGGCGCTGCGGTCGTATTTTCTCCCGTGGCCTTCGCCGTCATATGAAGACGACCCTCGATCTGGCCGCCCTCGTCGAGCTTCACGCGGCGGCTGCGAATGTCGCCCTCGATCCTGCAGGTTTCCTGCAATTCCACACGGCTGGCGCCCACTACGGTCCCCACCACGGTGCCGGCCACGACCACGTCCTGCGTCTCGATATCCCCCGTAATACGTCCACCTTTTCCCACGACGACGGATTTCGTCGCCTTGATCGAGCCTTCGATCTTGCCCTCCACCCGGACCGTTCCGTCGCACATTACGTCCCCGAGGATCGTCATTCCTGGCGCGACGACGGAAACGACGTCGCTCAACTCGCGGGTCTGCCCGCCATGTCGAGAATCTCTAGCCATTTTGCTCCAATCCTTACTCCGGTTGCCTCTCCGCCGGGGCTCCGGTGTTGCCCGGACCGCTGTGGTCCGCCACCAGCGAGAGTGGGTCCATTAGTGAGCCGTTCCGCGCCAGCTCCAAATGCAGATGGGGGGCCGAAGATCTTCCCGTGTTCCCCGTAAGGGCGATCACCTCCAGGCGCTCCACCGCATCGCCGGTCGTGGCGAACAGCCAGGCGTTGTGGCCATACAATGACGTTAGCCCATCGGCGTGCGCAATCCGCACGAATTTTCCGTATATCGGGTCCTCGCCCGCCTCCTCGACCTGCCCCGCTTGAATTGCCCGTACGTACGATCCCGTCGGTACTGCGATGTCCAATCCCGTGTGCCCTTCACGTGAATCGGCCGGTCGTGAGCCGAAGTGACGGGTAATGAAGCCGCGCTGCGTGAGAGGCCAGGCCGGTGTCGCCGTCTCCGCCGCCGGTCGGGACCTGATCTCGCCCCTTCCCCGGAGGACGACGTTCACCGGTGGGGATTCGGCAGGCCGTCCGGCGGTTACCGCGCCCTGCAGGAGGCCGAACTCCGTCTCGATTTCGTTCAACCGCCCGGCCAACTCGTTCATCCTCGCAGTCTCGCTCCGGAGTTGGGCAAGTTCCGTCTCCAACTGAACCACGCGGTTGGATTCGGTCCGCGAGGCGGTCAGAAGACCTCCCAGAAACCCCAACCCGGACAGGACGACGATCGTCCCCACCGCCCCGACGAGCAGGCGCCCACGGCTGATTCGCAAGGAGCGTAGCCGGCGGCCATCGCGTCTGACCACTTGCAGGGTCCAACGCCTGAGGGCGGTCATTCGCGAAGCTCCGCAGCAAGTTCGTCCCCACCCATCAGGGCCACGAGCCGCAGAAAGTCATCCGCATCGTGGAAGTGCACGACGACCTCGCCTGCTCCATTCCGTCGCCTCCGGACCCGCACCTGGGTCCCAAACCCCCGCTCGAGCCCCAGTTCCGCGCGCCGCACGAAGGGGTCGTCTGCACTGCGCGGCTTCGTTGGCCTGGTCGTCTGCCCTCCGCGTCTGCCCGGGCGGACGCGACGTTCCGTCTCCCGCACGGACCACCCCTGCTTCACCGCCTCCAATGCGACGCGGGTCTGCTTTTCGGGAGTGGACAGCGTCAGGAGAGCCCGGCCATGGCCCGCGGACAGTTCTCCATTCGCGAGCAGCCTCAGCACCGTCTCCGGCAGGCCGAGCAGTCGAAGGGCGTTTGCCACGGTTGACCTGTCTCGGCCCACGTGCCGGCCGACCTGTTCCTGGGTCAGACCGAAGTCATCTATCAGTCGGCGGTAGCCCCGAGCCTCTTCAAGTGCCGACAGGTCATGGCGTTGCAGGTTCTCGACGAGCGCGACCACAAGCATCTGCTCATCATTCAGCGTCCGAATCAGCGCCGGTACCGATGACCAGCCCAGACTCTGAATCGCGCGGAATCGCCGTTCGCCCACGACGACCTCGAACGCCTCGCCCACCGGCCTGACGACGATGGGTTGCAGCAGCCCGTTCTCCCGGATGGAGTCCGCGAGTTCCGCGAGGCCGACCGGGTCGAATTCGACGCGAGGCTGAAACGGATTAGCCTGAATGGCTTCGACCGGAATCTCCGCTTCGCCCGCAGCCCCCTCCGTTCCGAGGTTCTCTCCCAGCAGGGCCGCGAGCCCCTTCCCGAGACGGCGGTCGTTCCGGGGCAACCTACGAGTCCCTGTGCCGGTCGATCAGCTCGCGGGCCAGGCTGAGGTACCCGCGGGCCCCGCTCGACAAGACGTCGTACAGAGCGATGGGTTCTCCAAAGCTCGGGGCCTCGGCGAGCCGTATGTTCCTCGGGATCATGGTGTCGAACACCTTACCGCCGAAGTACTCACGCGCCTCGGCGGCCACCTGCTTTGCCAGGTTGAGGCGCGAATCGTACATGGTCAGCAACACCCCCTCGATCTCGAGCCCCGGGTTGATGCTGCGCTGCACCAGGCGGACGGTGTTCAGGAGTTGGCTAAGCCCTTCCAGCGCATAGAATTCGCACTGAATCGGAATAAGCACGGCGTCCGCGGCGGCCAGCGCATTCAGTGTGAGGATCCCGAGGGACGGCGGTGAGTCGATCAGGATGTATTCGAAGTCATCCCGCAGCGCTTCAATCTTTCGGCCGAGGATTCGCTGGCGATCCGACCGATCGATCAGTTCCACTTCCGCACCGGTCAGGTCGCGGCTCGCGGACACCACGGACAGGCATGGGAAGTGAACCTCCGGCCGCACCGCGGCCTGGAGCGGCTGTCCGTTTACGAGGCAGTCGTACACGCTCGGGACATCCCCGTCCTTGCGCAGTCCGAACCCCGATGTCGCGTTGCCCTGGGGGTCGCAATCAATGACGAGCGTGCTGCGCTCGGCGATCGCCAGCGAGGCGCCCAGGTTGATCGCCGTGGTGGTCTTGCCGACCCCGCCCTTCTGATTTGCAATCGCGATCACCCGCCCCAAATCGACCCGCCCCTCGCTGATCGCCGCAACCGGCGAGATGAACCGACACGCACTGTAAGCGTATACCTCATAAGGGCTTATTGTTACAACTCCTGGGCGCGACAACTGGGGTCCATCGCGCTGCGGAACGCCTTCCTCCCACGAAACACCGCAAATATACGGTGCCATGACGACCCGGGCGACCGGCACCGGAGGCGGATCGGTTGTTTCACGTGAAACACATCCCGGGACCTCGAGAGGGCAGCGAACAAGCGAGATGTTTCACGTGAAACTGTGTCCGAATATCGCCCTCCGCCCCTTGCAGTCAGCCTCCACGGGAAAGACCTTCGTGCCGCACTCGCCGCGCGCCGGCTCCTAAACCAACGACATCGGGAGGCCGACATTTCCAACACGATCCCCACGACCGACCGTCTGATCCTGGCGCTGGACGTTCCCTCCGCCCCCCGGGCGCGGGATATCGTGGAGACGCTGGGGGACACCGTTTCCTTCTACAAGATCGGCCTGGAGCTCTTCCTTTCCGGGGGTTACTTCGAGCTTGCCGACTGGCTCCGCTCCAGGGACAAGAAGGTGTTCGCCGACCTGAAGCTCTTCGATGTCCCGCAGACCGTCCGTTCCGCTGTCCGACAACTACGAACCCGGGACGTGGATTTCGTCACCGTACACGGCAACGATGCGATCCTCCGTGCCGCGTGTGACGCCGCCGAGGGCAGTCTCGGGATCCTGGCGGTGACCGTTCTCACGAGCCTCGACCGGGCCGACATGGAGGATCTCGGTTTTCAGACCGACATCGGGGCCGTGGTCCTCTCGCGGGCCCGCCGCGCGGAGAGGATCGGGTGTGCCGGCGTCATCAGTTCCGGGCACGAGGCCGCTCGGGTTCGCTCCGAGGTGTCTCCCCGCTTTCGGATCGTCGTCCCCGGCATCCGTGCGGCCGTGGAGGCCGCCACCGATGACCAGAAGCGGACGGTCGATGTCGAGACCGCGTTCGGGGCCGGAGCCGACTACATCGTCATGGGCCGACCCATCCGAAACGCACGGGATCCCGCGGTGGCGGCGGCAGACATTCAGGCCCGAATAGGCGCCTGGTTTCGACGCGAGAGCTCGCCACGAACAGATGGGATATCGGCGTAACGCGTTGTGGTCCATAGTGTTACGGTGACCGCAGGACACTCGCGCCATCGGTCGTCTTGCCGGCCTGTTGACGTTCCGTTGAGAGCCGGGGGCGATGTTCGATTGGCTGGAGGAGAGAGCGCGCGTGTCGGCGGGTGTCTCGCCGGCCGCCGCACCGTCGCTCGGCCTCCCATGAAGCACGGGGCACCTTTTCTTCGTACGCGGGTATGCCTACTCGCACATAGTCTTGCCCACCGGAGCCGTGATTCCATGATAGAGCTGCCCGACGTTGAGCGAATGATCGAGCGGATTGCCGGATACGCAACCGGCAAGACGATATCACTGATCCGGATTGACGACCCGGATGTCGTGTCGATCGAGCACGGAATCCTCGAGGATCATCTCGAGCACCACGCGATAGATTCCGTCGAACGCCACGGCCGCTACGTCGTCCTCCGTTTCCGTTCCGACTACAGTCTCATGTTCGACATGGGGGATGACGGTCTCTTGCGTCTCGAGTCCCAGACCGCGCCGCCGACCGACCGGACGCGGATGCGGTTCCAGTTTGCCGCTGGCAGAGAGCTCCGTTTCTCTTCATCCGGTTCCCAGGGCACGGTCCAGGCCGTCGCGGGAAGCGAGTTCAACGAGAACGGATCGCTGGACCGCCTCGGCGTAGACCCGCTGAGCGACGACCTGACTCTTGAGCGTTTCGAGGCGCTTGCGGAGGGGAACGCCCGCTCCACCATAAAGGGCTTTCTCCTGAACCAGAAGGCGATCGCCGGAATCGGCAACGACTACGCCGACGAGATCTGCTTCCAGGCCGGCGTACGCCCCGACCACCGGGTCGGTCTGCTGGAGCCCGAGCAGCTCGACCGGCTTCACCGCTACCTCAGACGGGTCCTGAGGCGGGCAACGCTTCACTGGAGCGCCGCCCATTCCGATCCGGGGTGGCTGATCAACTCACGCGCGTCGGGCGGGTTCTGTCCGCGGTGCCGACATGAGTTGACGTCCCTCCGCGTGACAGGGCGGAAGACCGTGCTCTGCCCGAGGTGCCAGCGCGCCGCCTGAAGGTTCAGCGCGTCGCCACCTGCGTCCGGACCCTTTGCGTCCGGATCGTTCACGCGTACGCCCTCCCGGCTTGCGGCCTTCTCCTGGTAATGTCGGTCGGTACAGTGCACCCCCTCGCCGCCCAGAGCGACGGCGTCGCCGTCGAAATCCGGGACCGGAACGGCTACCCTTTCCGCACCCCCGCCGGCTCTCCGCTCGAGCCCGTACACCGTCTCGCGCTGGTGAGCGCGACGCGGGACTCCCTCCGAGACGGCATCGCGCTCGCCCACGTCGGCGACCGCCTCGGCTTCTGGATCCGGCGCGACCCGGACGGCGAGGTCGAATACGCAGGAGCCGTTCACGGCGGTGCGTTCTCGCGCTTCGACCTCGGAGGTCCGGACCAGGCCCTCATCGAGGTACACTACCGGATCGGCGTTCTCCTGCGCGCGCGGTTCGGGGAGTTCGCCGCGCGCGCCGAACTCTATCATGTCAGTTCGCATCTCGGCGATGAATTCTTCCTCGACAGCGGCGCCCACCCCATCAGCACGAGTCGCGAGGGGCTCGAACTCATGCTCCAAGGGTCTCCGATACCGGGCCTCACCGTCTACGGAGGACCGGGGGCCCTGCTGCGCGCGACCCGCGACTTCGAGCCTCTCTCGCTGCGCGCGGGCGCGGGCTGGGAATCATCGCCGGGTTCGCCCGTGCGCTTCCATGCCTCGGTCGACGTCTTCAGCTGGGCGGAACTCGAGTGGGAGCCCGCCATTGCGGCGGAGTTCGGGGCCGGGCTGGGCCGTGGGACGCGGCTCGGCTTGCTCCTGGGGTTCGGTCCTTCGCGGGCGGAGCAGTTCCTGCGCCAGTCCGAGCGCTTGATCGGGCTCTCCGTCTCCCATGTGCGGTGACGCGACGGGGCCGAGACCTGTTCGTGCGTCCCCCCGACGCTACTCCTTCTTCCGGGAGGGGGGCGGCCGGGCCTTCCTGCGCTCGCGGGAGAGGTAAAGCTGCTGCGGCAGGGACATGATGTTGGAGGCCGTGTAGTACAGGTTCAGCCCGGCCGCAAAGTTCGCGAAGAAGAAGGTGAAGACAACCGGCAGCGCGTAGGAGAACATCTTCATCTGCGCGTTCGACTGAATGCCCCGTTGCGTGATCCAGTTCAGCCCGAGCATTGAGCCGCCCATCAGGACCGGGACGATGAAGAACGGATCCCTCAGCGACAGGTCCGGCAACCAAAGGAAGGGCACCCCGCGGAACTCGATCGTGTTCTGGAACACGAAGAAGAGCGTGATCAGGATCGGGAGAGGCAGGAACATGGGCAGACACCCGCCAAGCGGGTTGACCCCGTGTTCGCGGAACAGCTTCATCTGCTCCTGCTGCAGGCGCTGCTGGTCGCCCTTGTAGCGTTCCTGCAGCTTCTTGATCTCCGGCTGCAACGCCATCTGTTTCATCTGGGCGCGGCCCGAGATCTGGAACAACGGCGCCAGGATGATCCGCGATGCGACGCCGAACAGGATCAGGACCCAGCCGTACGCCATCGCGAACGACTCGTGCATCCAGATCAGGACGGCGACGATCAGGTTCCCGAACGGTCGGATGAACCAGCGGAGCCAGCTCCAGCCATAGGGGTTCACGTTGTGGAGTTCCTGCCCCACGGCCTGCAGCCGCGCAAAGTCCTGGGGTCCGAGGTATGCCGTGTACTCGAAGCCGGCGGTGCCCGCGGGAACCGGCAACGCGGCCTGCATGTCCGCTGCTTCCGCCTCGGACACGCCCCGCAGCACGACGCCCCCGATGCCCGGGCCTTCCGGCGGCGTCACGACGGCGGCGAGCCAGTACTTCGACTTCGAGGCGACCCAGCTGAAGGGGGCGCCGCCGACCGGCGTCGTTTCGCCGTCGTCCACACGCTCCAGTCGCTCGGCCGAGATCTGACCGGAGCGGCTCCGCGTGACGAGCGCCATCGCCGTCCTGTCCTCCCTGGGCACGGCCTCGTTGCGCTCGATGCCCCGGCCGAGACCCACGAGAACGACGTGTCCCACGTCCCCCAAGCCGCGGAGCCCACCGCTCACATCGATCCGGTAATCGTCCGGGTGGAAGCGATATGACACATCGAACGTGACCTCGCCGCGCGTGGCCCCGCCGAGCGTGGCCTCGAAACGTAGTTCCGCCGGTCCATCCCCCACCTCGAGCATGGTCGCCGACGGCGTGAAGGGAATCGAGGCGAGGGGCACGGTGTCGCCACGAAGCGTCAGGGCATACGTCAGGATCGAATCGTCAGGACGCACCAACTCGACGTTCACGCCGCCGTGTCCACCCTCGGCGAAGTTCTCGTACGCGAGCATGGTCGCGCCCACGAGGCGCGCGCCCCGCGTGTCGAACCGGTACTCGTACATCTCCGAGCGAACGGTGACGATCGAGCTCTCTCCGCCGACGGGAGGGATGTCTTCCGCCTCCTCCACGACCGCCGGCAACTCCTCGGCCTCGGCCAGGACCTCCGCGACCTCCTGCGCCGCTCTTTCCTCCGCCGAGAGGCCGCTCGGTTCGTCCGCCGCGTCCGTGATCCCAAGCGTCTCCACGCTATCCGGCGACACCGGTTCCAGCGGCCTTTCGATCGGTGGAAAGAACACGTTGGAGAGGATCAGCACACCGACCATCAGCGCTATGGCCAGAAGGAGGCGTCGTTCCATCAGTGCTCCCGCGTGGGCACCGGGTCGTATCCGTGCGACCCGAGAGGGTGGCAGCGAAGAAGGCGGCGGACGCACAGCCAGGACCCTCGTACGGCGCCGAATCGCCTTACCGCGGCCACGCCGTATGCCGAGCAGCTGGGCTCGTATCTGCAGGCGGCCGGCAACCAGGGCGATACCACGAGCTGGTAGGCGCGAATCGCTCCGATAATCAGTCTGCGCATAGGGTCTCCAGCGAATCCATCACTCTGGCTCGAAGCCTCTGGTACGAGGCGTCGTAGGCCGCCGGTTTCGCTCTCACGATCAGGTCGAGGTCGAGCCGTCGGGCTTCAAGGGCGGGCAACACGTGAATTCGAGCGATCTCCGCGAGGCGTCGCCGCACCCGGTTTCGCGCGACGGCGCTGTGCCCGTGGCGAGGCGTCACAACAGCGATTCTCGAGCGACCAGAGAGCGACGGAGCGATGAACACGTCCACGAGACGACCCCGGCGCCGTCGGCCCGAACGCATGGTTCGGCGAATCTGGCGTGCGGTACGCAGGCGTGCCGCGCGAGGCTTTCGAAGGCCCTTGCGCGGAGACCTTCTAGCGGCTTCGTCGCTTGCGACGGAACGCGTCACTGACGGTGAGTCGACGTCGACCCTTCCTTCGGCGGCGCGACAGTGTGCGGCGGCCCGCCTTCGTCTTCATGCGCGCCCGGAATCCGTGGTCGCGAACGCGCTTTCTGTTGGTCGGCTTGCTGTATGTGGGCTTCCCCATCTCACATCACCCGAGGCTGTCCGGTTCAATCTGGTCGGTTCTTTTTTTGCTCAGCCCGGAAGTCTAGACGTGCCGCGGGATAGTGTCAATTCGTGCCCTCGGAGACGGGTCGAGCCCCCACCCTCTCCCTCCACCCGCACGCTCCCTCGGGGGCCGTTTCCCTTCGTTGACACTCGGCCGCAGTTTCGCCTAAGATCAGGGCCCCTATCCCACCATCTTTCTCATGCCGGCGCGTCACGGATGGAGCTGACTGCACACGAAGCCTGGACCAGGATTCGCGCATCCGCGAAGCTCGTGCTCCCGGAGCAGACCTATCGCACCTGGCTCGGATCGACCGAAGCCGTCTCGCTTTCCGACGACACGCTTGTCGTTTCCGCCCCCACCCGGTTTGCGGTCGAATGGGTCGAGGACAAGTACGGGACCCTCCTCCGGGATATCTCCGAGAGAGAACTGGGTGCCAGACTTCGGCTCCGCTTCGAACACAAGGGCGCCGAGGAGCGCCTCGACTTCCCGGAAATCACGGAACCGTACCCTGGCGATCCGGGGCACTCCCTCGCTTCGCGAACGCCTAATCGCGGAGGACTGCCGGCGGCGGCGGCGCTCAACGAACGCTACACCTTTGCGCGCTTCGTTATCGGCGGCAGCAACGAACTCGCCGCGGCAGCGTCCGACCGCGTGGCCGCGGCTCCGGCCACGACGTACAACCCGCTCTTCATCTGGGGCGGCACCGGTCTCGGCAAGACACACCTCATGCATGCGATCGGCAACACGATTCTCGGCCGACTCCCCGATTGCCAGGTCGCCTACGTCCCCTCGGAGCAGTTCACGAACGAGATGATCGACGCCATCAGGACCGGGCAGACGGCGCTCTTCCGCGAACGCTACCGCCGTATCGATGTGCTGCTCATCGACGACGTCCACTTCATCGCCAACAAGGAAGGGACGCAGGAAGAGTTCTTCCACACGTTCAACGCGCTCTACGACGCCAAGAAGCAGATCGTCATCACAAGCGACCGGCCCCCCCAGGACATCCCGGGGCTTCAGGAGCGCCTCGTTTCCCGGTTCGAGTGGGGTCTGGTCACCGACATCCAGCCTCCCGACCTCGAGACGCGCTCCGCGATCCTGCGCAAGAAGGCCGACGAGGATGGAATCGAAATCGACGATGACGTCATCGAGTATGTGGCTCGGAGCCGGCGGACGTCCGTCCGGCAACTCGAGGGAGCCCTGATCAAGCTGCTCGCCTTCAGCTCACTCACGCGACGCGAGATTTCACTCGACATGGCGCGGGACGCGCTGGGGCCCGAGGGCAACGACGCCGACGAGCACGTGATCGAGGTGTCGGCGGAGGAAGTCCGCGCCCGCATCGCCGCTTCCTGGGGCGTCTCGGTCGAAGCGCTCATATCGAAACGTCGGAATCGGACCGTGACCGTTCCCCGACAGGTCGCGATGTACCTCATCAAGACCCATCTCGACCTGCCCTACTCCGATATCGGTCACCTCTTCGGCGGCAGGAATCACTCCACAGTCATCCACTCCGTCAACAAGGTCGAGGCGGACATGGCGTCCGACCCTGCCCTGCGCGGTCGCGTTGGCCAGCTGCAGCAGGAGCTATTCCGAACCTGATGCAGAAGGCTGTCCACCGGAGTGTCGAAAAACAGGGCAGGAACGCGTTTCATCCACACCGTCGCGTACCGTCGGCGACCGGGTCTACGCAATCGATACCGAGGTTTCGGCGCAGCTTCCACAACCGTGTCCGGCTGTCAACATCGAGGGGACGCGCCGGAGGCGTTGAGGCTCACAGGGAACCCGGAGTTTTGAACACTCCAACAGGCTCTACTACTACTTCCTTGATAGATATATCATACGCAACCGTAGAACCCACGGTGGAAAACCCGAACCGACACCGCCGGAGTTGAAATGAGATTCTCGATCACCCGGGAAGCGCTCCAGAAGGGTCTGGGGGCGACTGCCGCCGCCGTCCCGACCCGAGCCGCTCTCCCGGTACTCTCGAATATCCTGGTCCAGGCGCAGGACGATTCCGTGCGGCTGAGCGGCACGGACATGTCCATCTTCGTTTCGTTGTCCGTCCCGGCCGAAGTTCCCGAGCCGGGCGTTGTCGCGCTTCCGGCGAGACAGCTCCTCGAGATCTCGCGTGTCCTCGACGATGCGCCTGTAAAGTTTGCTGCGGCGGACGGGGGTCTACAGGCGGATGGAAGCCGGGTGGACATCGAGTGTGGCCGGAGCAAGTTCCGCCTGTACGGGCAGGCCCCCGATGAGTTCCCGGACTTTCCGGAAATCGACTTTTCGAGCGGTTGGGAGGTGTCTGCCGGCGAGCTGCAGACGCTGATCGAGCGCACGAGTTTCGCCGTCTCGACGGAGGACAGCCGCCCGATCCTGAACGGGATTCTGTGGCAGTTGCGCGGTGCGGAGACCGTCATGGTCGCGACGAACGGCCACCGCCTCGCGAAGATATCGCGCGAACTGGATGGCACCGGATCGCCGGCCGAGACGGATCTCATCATTCCGCCGAAAGCTCTGAATCAGGTGCAGAAGCTGTATCCGGCCGAGACGGTGCTTCAGGTCGCGCGTTCGGAGAACCATCTGGCTTTCCGTTCCGAAGACCGGGAGGTCTTCACCTCGCTGATCGAGGGCCCGTACCCGAACTACGAGCAGGTAATCCCGAAGGACAACGACAAGACGGCAACGGTGAACCGAGCCGCCCTTGAAACGGCTGTGCGGCGGGTCGCGGTGATGGCCGATGACTCTACGCGGCGCGTCCGCCTTTCCTTCAAGGCCGGTGACCTCGGCTTCAAGGTTCAGACGCCGGATCTCGGGGAGGCGGAGGACGCTGTGTCGCTGGACTACGAGGGTGAGGACATCGATATCGGCTTCAATGCGACGTACCTCCTCGAGGTCCTGCGACACATGCCCGATGAGGATGTCCGAATGACGTTCAAGGCGCCTGAACGGGCGGCAACGTTCTCTCCCGCAACCGGCGAACCGGACTACCTCTGCCTCGTCATGCCGCTACGCATCCTGGACTGAGGCCCGAAGGCCATGGTCGTGTGCGCGAAGTGCGGGCATGAGAGCGCGGTGTTCGACCGCTGCCCGTTCTGTGGGGAGCCCTCCATGCCCGGGGGAGCATCAGCAGGCGAGGCAGAGGGTGAAGGGGATATCAACCTCCCCGCATGGGAGGATCCTGCTACCCCCTTCCCGATGAATCTGGTCGAGACATGGCGCCGGAGCGTGTTGGAGCCCGGCGCCTTTTTCGCGAACGGACCCTTTGATCGCCCTGCGGTTCGCCCGATCCTCTACTATCTGCTGATAACGGTCCTCGGAGCGGTACTCTCGCTGACCTGGGGCGCCTTGCTGCCGACGACGCAGCCGGGAATCATGGAGACTCTGGCCGAGTTCATGAACACCCCGCTTCCGGATGCGGCGGCCGCCACCGGCACCACGAGCAGACTGGCGGATTTCTTCCTCTCGCCCTTCTGGGCGGTGCTGTATCTCATCGTCGCAAGCCTGCTCCTCCATGTGTTCGTGCTGGTGCTGGTCCCCCGGCGGCGGAGTCTCACGGCCACGGTTCGCACCATCTGCTATGCATCCGGACCGGGACTGTTCGCCATCATCCCCTTCGTTGGAGGCTTGGTGGCAGGAATCTGGGGGGTTGTGCTGACGGTGATCGGTTTGCGTGAAGCGCACCGGACGACGACAGGGAGAGCGTTCGCGGTCTGGTTGCTCTCAGCGGCCCTGCCGGTGGCTTTCATCATACTTGGAGCGGTGCTGATCATCGTCCGCGTGGCGAGCGGGGTTTGAGCGCCCGTTCCGACGAAGCCAACCCCCGGTCGAACGCCGTCACGCCGCGACCCGCCGCCACCGTCGTCGTCGCAACCCGAGCGCGTTCAGGGCTGGAGGTCCTCCTGCTGCAGCGCCCCCGCGACGCGAGATTCGGAGCGGGCGCGTGGGCTTTTCCGGGCGGTGCTATCGATGCGGACGACGCTCATGGTACCTGGACGGCCCGGCTGCCCGGAGTGGGCGAGGCGGCGGCCTGCGTGGCCGCGCTGCGGGAATTGTTCGAGGAGACGGGGATCCTGCCGGCGCCGCTGTGCGGTATCGAGCCGCAGAAGGTCGCCGAGGTACGCAGAGGGTTGCTCGCCGGACGAACGCGCTTCTCGCGCGTCGCGGAGCTTCTCGAGCTCGACTTCTCGTCCGCACGCGTCGTGTACTTCGCGCGCTGGATCACTCCGCGCGGTGCGGCGCTGCGGTTCGATACCCGCTTCTTCTTCCTGGCGCTGGAGACCCGGCCGGCTGGCGTGAGCCTGACCCCGGAACACGATGCGGCCCTCTGGACAACGCCCGCCTCGGCGCTCGAGCGCCTCTCCGCCGGCGAGTTGCCCATGATGTTCCCGACTGCAAGGACGCTCGATCGCCTCGCGGGTTTCCCGTCCCTCGACGCCGCCGTGAGGGCGCTCCGCGACGTGCCGGTGGAGCCGGCGCTGGTCAGACTCGGAGTCGGCGCCAGGGGCGTGACGCCGCTCGCGCCGGGAGACCCCGGATACGACGAGGGCCGGTGACGCGAGGCGTGCCCCCGTCGCGCGTGGTCCGGCAGGGATTCGCCATCACGGCGGTCCGCGCCGACAACCCGGGCCCCCTCACGCTGACCGGAACGCAGACCTACGTCATCGGGACCGGACCTTTGGTCGTGCTGGATCCCGGACCTGCCGACGAAGCCCACCTGGATCGTGTGGATGAGGTGGTCGCCGGAAGACCCGTGGCGGCAGTCTGTCTGACGCACGCGCACGCCGACCACGCCGCGTCGGCGGGGCACGCCGCCGGCCGCTGGGGAGAACTTCGTGCCTCCGCAGCCACCCTGGACCGGGTGGACGGAGCGGGACGTCCGCTCGGGGATGACGAGGTTATCGAACCGGGCGAGGGGCTGCGTCTGCGGGCAATCGCCACGCCCGGCCATTCCGCGGACCACCTTTGCTACCTGCTCGAGCCTCGGCGCATCCTCTTTACGGGGGACCTTGTGCTCGGCGAAGGGAGCACGATGATCGTCCACCCGGAGGGTTCCGTGGAGTCCTATCTTGCGAGTCTCGCGCGCCTCGCGGCCCTCCGTCCCTCGCGGCTGCTACCCGGACACGGACCGCCCGTCGAGGGCGCGCTCGCACGTCTCGAAGAGAGCCGCACCCACCGGCTGGATCGGGTGGCGTCCGTCCGGCGGGCCCTCGAGGCGGGCGCCCGAAACACGGAAGAAATCCGGGTTGCCGTGTACGGCGACCTCCCCACCTCTCATTGCGCGGCGGCCGACCTGACGATCCGCGCCTACCTCGCCTTCCTGGGGGACAGTTCCTCGTCGATCAGTCGCCGGAGATAGGCGGGGAAGGCGAGATCGCCGAGCTCCGCGAGGCGCGCCCAGCGGTGTACCCGCTGCCCCGTGACCTCGCCGGATCGCCACGAAGCCCCATGCACGCCGAGCCGCAGGCGGAAGTGGCTGAATGCATGACGTAGCACTCGCATCTCCTCACCCACCCGACAATCGAGGCCAAGACCCTCCCGGAGGGCGGCCCTGAGCGCCGCTCCGGCAGAAGCCGACTCGGAGAGCGCCACGGAAGGGAAATCCCACAGACCACCCAGCAGGCCATCTGACGGTCGCCGGAGCACGAGCAGCCGGTCGTCGCGGCGAACCACGGCCGCCGCCTCGACCCGCTCGGGGGATCGAGGCCGCCTTTTCCTCGGGGGGCGCTGCCCGATGGTGCCCCGACGCAGTGCCGCGCATCGATTCGAGAGCGGGCACTCTTCGCACCGGGGGCGGCGCGGTGTGCAGACCCGGCTCCCGAGATCCATCAGCGCCTGGTTCACATCGCCCGGCCGCCCCGAGGCCTCGTCGAGGAGAGTCCGGGCCGCCCGCTCGAGCGCGGAGGGAGCGGCCGTCTCGAGATCGTACAGGCGTGAAAGAACCCGCCGCGCGTTCCCATCGACCGCGGGTTCCGGCAGTCCGAACGCCAGGCTGGCCACGGCACCCGCCGTGTACGGCCCCACCCCCGGGAGGGTCCGCAACTCCGACACCACGCTCGGCATCCGACCGCCGTACTCCGACACGACTCGACGCGCGGCCCGCCTCAGGTTGCGGGCTCGTGCGTAGTACCCCAACCCCTCCCAGTAACCGAGGACCTCGTCTTCCTCCGCTTCCGCGAGCGTCTGCACGTTGGGGAAGCGGGCCATGAACCGCCGATGGTACGGCGCGACGGTCTCTGCGCGGGTCTGCTGCGCCATGACCTCCGCCACGAGAATCGCGTAGGGGTCCTGCTCTCCGCGCCAGGCGATGTCGTCCCGCTGCCGCGCGTCGAACCAGCTCAGCAGCGATGCCGCCCCCGGGGACGGGTCCACGTCAGGGCGTGGCTTCGGGAAAGACGCCATCGAAGATGAACACGGCGGGTCCGGCGAGCCGAATGCGCCCCGCTTCGAGAAACTCCACGGTCAGCGGGCTGCCGGACCGGGCCACGAACTCCACCCGATCCCCGGCCTCACCCGCGGCGCGGAGCGCGAATGCCACCGCCATGCAGCCGCTGCCGCAGGCGAGCGTCTCCCCCTCCACCCCCCGTTCGAACGTGCGGATGAACACCATCCCGTCCTCGCGGGCGACCAGGTGCACGTTCGCGCCTTCAGGACCGACGTCCTCCCGCCAGCGCAGGGGCCGGCAGAGATCGTCGAAGTTCTCCACTTCCACCGACGGGACGGGGATCACGAGGTGCGCAGTCCCCATCCGCACCAGCCAGGCGTCCCTCTCCCCGGGTCCGACGCGCGCCCGCAACTCGCGTTCCACGCGGGCATCGAGCGCGTATTCGAGCGCCACGGCGTCCGCCCGCACCCGGGCCAGGATCTCACCGTCGTCCGTCACGAGGATGTGATCGGGTGGCACGAGCCCCCGGTCCACGGCATAACGCGCCGCACAGCGCGAACCGTTCCCGCAGGTGGAGAACTCGGAGCCGTCGGCGTTGAAGAACCGCAGGCGAACCACTTCCTCGCTCAGGCTACGCACCGTGATCAGCCCGTCCACGCCGACACCCGTCGCGCGCGGGCACAGTGTCGCGGCAAGGGCCCCCGCGTCCCGGAGGCCCAGTGGCTCGCCGCGCACGATCACGAAGTCGTTGCCGGCTCCGGTGTACTTGCTGAATAACGACATGTCAGAGGAGAGGCGGGGTGGAAAGGAAACCGGCCGCGAGCGTGAAGCCCGCGGCCGGCTCTTGTCTCAACCGCAACCTGACTCGACGCGACGCCGGCGAGGCACCGCAGCTTTCAGGTCGGCGCATGTCTCGAGCGCCACCGGTTCAAGACCGGTTACGCAGCCTCGAGGCGATCGCTTGCCCGTGCCGAGTCAGACCCGGTTCTACATCCTGCAGACACTAGATCACCTCCTTTCAAGGGGTTTTCGATAGGGCACCAACAGTACCGCTGGTGCGCATGATGCCGCGCGCGCGCCCGCGCTGCAAGTTTTTTCGCCTTGCCCACCCCGTCACCCTGCGTGAGAATCAGGCCGGTCTGACGGCGAGGGGGAGATGACGGACAGCCAAACGAGGGCGTTGTCGCCGGAGGAGCGCCAGGCGACGGTGGATCGTCTCTGCGCGCACTTCGCGAGCGACGCCATGGACACGACGGAATTCGAACGGCGCCTGGACATCGCGTACGCCGCTCGCACCCGTGCCGAACTCGTTGCGCTCGAGCAGGATCTCCCCGCGCCCGGGAGCGAGGCCCGCACCGCCGTCCCCGCTCGCCCGCCGTCCCCCTCCATGCCGGTGGATCCGTCCCGACCCGCCCAGAAGAGCGACTTCCTCGTCTCCATCTGGGGTGCGACGGAGCGCAGAGGCAGCTGGGTCCCGCCGCGAAAGCTGACTGCCGTGACCGTGATGGGCGGCACGGATCTCGATTTTCGGCAGGCGACGTTCGCGACGCGTGAGGTGTCGGTGCAGCTGTTCGCGCTGATGGGAGGCGTCGACATTGTGGTCCCCCCCGGGGTCCGCGTCGAGTGGGGCGGCATTGCGCTCATGGGAGGCGTGGCCATGCCGGAACCTGACACGCCGCCGGCTCCGGACGCCCCCGTCATCCGCATCAGCGGGCTCGTTTGCATGGGAGGCGTCGACGTGGTGGAGCGGCTTCCCGGGGAGAGCGCAAGGGAGGCGCGAAAGCGGGTCAGAAGGGACCGCAAAGCCCGGCGACGACTCGCTTCGGGCGACTAGCCTCGGCACCAGCCGGGGCCGGTCCTCGTCCCCGGCACGCAATTGCTTGACGCCCGGCTCGCGGCTCGGGTATAGTCCCCACGCCGCCAGCCCAGAGACGCTCGATCCGAAGCAAGGTAAAGGTACGCATGTCGGACATACCGGAAGACCTCAGATACACACCTGAACACGAGTACGTGCGGGAAACCGATGTCGACGGTGAGGTCTTGATCGGGATCACGGACTACGCCCAGGGTGAACTGGGCGATGTGGTCTACGTCGAACTTCCCGCGCCCGGCGAAGACTTCGGGCAGATGGAAGCGTTCGGGACCGTCGAAGCCGTGAAAACCGTGTCCGAACTCTTCTGCCCCGCCGCCGGGGCGATCGTGGCGGTGAACGACGCGCTGGAGGCCGACCCCGGTCTCGTCAACAGCGATCCCTACGGTGAAGGATGGATGATCCGGCTCGAGCTGGAAGCGGCCGACGACATCGACGACCTTCTCTCCGCCGAGCAGTACGCCGACCTCGTCGCCGACGCGGACGAGATCTGACGGCCCGCTCCAGACCATGAAGTTGGAGATGGAGCCTTTCGGCGAGTTCGCCGGGCGCCACATAGGAGTGGCGCCCTCGGACATCGAGGAAATGCTGGAGGTCATCGGCGCGGCGAGTCTCGGCGAACTCGTTGACGAGACCGTTCCCGAACCGATTCGCCTCGATCGTGACCTCGACCTGCCCGAAGCGATCACCGAGAGACGACTCCTCGATCGCGCGGCGGAGCTGGCGGGTCTCAACCGGCCCTTCCGCTCCTATCTGGGCCTGGGGTATCACGGAACGCTGACACCCGGTGTCATCCTCCGGAACATCCTTGAGAACCCCGGTTGGTATACACAGTATACGCCCTATCAGGCCGAGATATCGCAGGGGCGCCTCGAAGCGCTGCTCAACTTCCAGACGATGGTCATCGATCTCACGGGGCTTCCGATCGCAAACGCCTCGCTGCTCGACGAGGGAACCGCCGCGGCGGAAGCCATGCTCATGCTCTGGGGCAGCAAGGGGAGCGACCAGCGCAACGTCTTCCTCGTATCCGAGGCCTGCCACCCCCAGACCGTCGCCGTGGTCCGCGGCCGCGCCCGCCCGCTTGGCATCCAGGTCCGACTCTTCCAGCACGGCGACATCGCCGCCCATGATCCGGACGACGCCTTCGGCGCGCTCCTGCAGTACCCGACCACGGAAGGGGCGGTCCTCGACTATCGCGGCCTCTGCGACGCCCTTCACGAGCACGGGGCCGGGGTCGTGGTCGCGGCCGATCTCCTCTCGCTCGCGCTGCTCGTGCCGCCGGGCGAGTTCGGGGCGGACATCGCCGTTGGAAACTCTCAGCGGTTCGGCGTCCCCATGGGCTACGGGGGCCCGCACGCCGCCTACCTCGCGGCCACCGATGCGTTCAAGCGAAAGCTGCCGGGCCGGATCATCGGCGTCTCGATCGACGCGGACGGGAACCCGGCGCTCCGGATGGCCCTGCAGACGCGCGAGCAGCACATTCGTCGGGAGAAGGCGACCTCCAACATCTGCACCGCCCAGGTGCTGCTGGCGATCATGGCCGGGATGTACGCTGTGTATCACGGCCCCGAGGGTATCCGCGCGATCGCGACCCGCGTCCGCAAGCTGACGTGGGCCCTCGCGCGCGGCCTCGAGCGGCTCGGCCATACGATCGTTCACGAGCAGTTCTTCGACACCCTGCAGGTCATCCCCTCGGGCTTCACTTCCGCCGATGTGCTCGCCAGAGCGCGCGAGCGCGGGATCAACCTGAGGGACTTCGAGGATGGGACCGTCGGGATTGCCCTCGACGAGACCGTGCGGGGTGAGGATCTCGACGACCTGCTCGCGATCTTCCAGGGCGAGGACGGGCCGGAAGCAAACGCCGAGGCCGTCGTCGCGGACGCTCCGGAGCCGGTGTATCCGCCGGAGCTCTCGCGCACGTCGGGTTATCTCGAGCACCCGGTCTTCAACCGGTACCACTCCGAGACCGAGATGCTGCGGTACATCCACAGGCTCGAGACCCGTGACCTGTCGCTGAACACGAGCATGATCCCGCTCGGGTCGTGCACCATGAAGCTCAACGCGACATCAGAGATGGTCCCGGTCACCTGGCCGGAGTTCGGGTCGCTGCATCCCTTCGCCCCGGTGGACCAGGCCGAGGGCTATCGGCGCCTGTTCGACGAACTGGAGAAGTGGCTCTGCGAGATGAGCGGACTTCCCGCCTGCTCGCTGCAGCCGAACTCGGGGGCGCAGGGCGAGTACACCGGACTGCTCGTCATCGCGGCCCGCCACGAGGATCGGGGCGAAGGATACCGGGACGTATGCCTCATCCCGTCCTCGGCCCACGGGACGAACCCCGCGAGCGCGGTGATGGCGGGGATGAAGGTCGTCGTCGTCCGCTGCGACGATAACGGCAACATCGATGTCGAGGATCTGCGCGCGAAGGTGGAGAAGCATGCCGGCCGGCTCGCGGCGACGATGATCACGTATCCGTCCACCCACGGCGTTTTCGAGTCGGCGATCCGGGAGGTAACGGACATCGTCCACGAGCACGGAGGGCTCGTATACCTCGATGGCGCCAACCTCAACGCCCAGGTCGGCCTCTGCCGGCCGGGCGACTACGGCGCCGACGTCATCCACATCAACCTCCACAAGACGTTCGCTATCCCGCATGGAGGCGGGGGCCCGGGGATGGGTCCAATCTGCGTAACCGACGAGCTCGCGCCCTACCTGCCGGGCCACCCGCTTGTCGACGTCGGCGGCGAAGCGGCGATCCCGCCGGTCTCCGCGGCGCCGTGGGGGAGCGCTTCGATTCTGCTCATCTCGTGGGCGTACATCGCCATGCTCGGCCGCGACGGCGTGCGCGCGGCGACCGAGGCGGCCGTCCTCAACGCCAACTACATGGCCAGCCGGCTCGGCGAACACTTCGATGTCCTCTACCGGGGCGAGCAGGGAAGGGTGGCGCACGAGTTCATCCTCGACCTGCGGCCGCTCAGGCGCGGGACGGGCGTGACGGACGAGGACGTGGCAAAGCGGCTCATGGACTATGGATTCCACGCGCCCACGATGTCCTTCCCGGTGGCGGGCACGATCATGATCGAGCCCACCGAGAGCGAGTCCAGGCGGGAACTGGATCGGCTCGTCGACGCGCTGATCTCGATCCGCGACGAGATCCGGCGCGTTGGGCTGGGGATCCTGGATCCGAAGGACAACCCGCTGAAGAACGCGCCTCACACGGCGGAGATGGTTACCGCCGATGAGTGGGATCACGGGTACACGCGTCGCGAGGCGGCCTGGCCGGCGCCGTCGACCCGGGAGTGGAAGTTCTGGCCTCCGGTGCGCCGCGTGAACAATGCGCACGGCGACCGAAACCTCATCTGCGCCTGCCCGCCGATCGACAGCTACGAAACCGTGGACGCGTAGGTCCGGGAGGAAAACCAGATGGCACGTCTCACCTTTCACGGGCAGAGCTGCTACGAAATCGAGACCGCCGACGGAACGCGGATCCTCATCGATCCCTTCCTCACCGGAAACCCGGTGGCGGATGTCGGACCGGAGCACTTCACCGACCGCCTGGACTATCTGCTCCTCACGCACGGGCACGGCGACCACATCGCCGACACGTGGGACATCCTCGAGGCGACAAACGCGATGCTGATCGCCACCTATGAGATCGTGTCGTACGCCGGGGAGGTGCAGGGCCACCAGAATGCGCACCCGATGCACATCGGCGGTGCCCACGAGTTCCCGTTCGGCCGCGTGAAGCTCACCGTGGCCATCCACGGCGGGAAGATCGACGCTCCGGGCGCCGAGGCGTATACGACGACGCCCGCCGGGATCCTCCTCACCGTGGACGGCACGCGCGTGTACCATGCCGGAGACACGGCCCTCACGCGGGACATGGAACTCCTCAACGGCGAAGTGGATGTGGCTCTGGTGCCGATCGGCGATAACTTCACGATGGGGCCGGAGGACGCGGCGCGCGCGATCGGGATGATCGAACCCCGCATCGCCGTTCCCAACCACTACGGTACGTGGGAATTGATCGACGTCGATCCGGCACGCTTCGTGGACGGGGTCGGCGATGTCGCGGAAGTAGTGATCCTCGCGCCCGGAGAGGCCCTGGAGCTGTGACCGCGCGGCGCACCCGGCCCCGGACGGCGGGGTCGCCGTGCCTCGTTCTCCCCTACGAAGTGGCGGACGGGGCCCGCAACATGGCCATGGATGAAGCCATGCTGGAGCTGGCCGCGGGAGGGGCGACGCTCCTTCGCTTCTATGGCTGGGAGCCATGGTGCCTTTCGCTTGGACGGCACCAGGAGGCTCCGGACCGGCTGCTCGGGCGCTCACCGGAGGACATTCGGCCCGGCGTGGATGCCGTTCGGCGGCCCACCGGCGGGCGATCCGTTTTCCACGGACCCGAGATCACCTACGCCCTCACCTGTCCCGCCCGTGCGTGGGGCGGGCCGCGGGCCGTCCTGCATACCGTGCACCGCGCGCTGGGCGAGGGGCTGCGCTCCCTGGGAGTCCCCCTCGACGAAGCGCTTGAGCTTGAGAGCGACTCCCCGGACTCCAGCGCTTTGAAGGCCTCCCGGATATCCGCCGAGAGTTGTTTTCGGGACCCCGCCCCGGGAGAACTCACCGTGCAGGGCCGCAAGCTCGTGGGAAGCGCTCAGTGCCGCCGCCGCGGGAGCGTGCTTCAGCACGGGTCGATCCTCCTCGAGGACCGGCAGACCCTGGGCGATCTGGGCCGATCCGCAGGGCCGGAAGGGGGCTCCGCGGCGGCGGTCTCCGGTAACGGATCCGCGATCGGCCTCACCGACTTGCTCGACCCGATGCCGGACGCTCGCCTCATCGTCGAGCGCCTCGCGGACGCCGTCGTCCGCGCCTTCGGAGCGCGCACCATCACCGGGAGTTACGCGACCACCCCGGTGCTGACCGACCTTGCAGCCGGCTACGAGAGCGTCCACCGCTCCGGCGCCTGGCTCTGGCTCCGGGAGCGGCCCTCCCGGCGCGCTTGACGCCTCCGCAGACCCCATCTAGCTTGGTTCCGCTCGCACTCCAGCGCATCCGTGTGCCGGACGCGCGAGTTCGGCCAATCGATGAACCTTACCGGGAGGACCACCTTGATCGCGTCGATACTCTGGTTTCAGGAGACACTGAGGCTGGGTGAGGGCCAGTCGCTCAACCTCGGGGAGATCTGGGTCGCGGGCGGTTTCATGATGTACCCGCTCGGGGCAGTTCTCGGGGTCGGGGTCCTGATCATCCTCTGGAAGCTGGTCGACCTGCAGGTGAAGGGCGGCAAGAACAAGAGGGTTCTTCAGGAAGCCGACGCGCGGATCAGCGATGGCGATCTCGATGAGGCGCTGGAAGTCTGCAACGAATCCGGCGCCCCGGCCGGGAACGTCCTCGGCGCGGGGCTTTCGCGGTATCACGAGGGTACGGATCGTGCGACGCAGGCGGTGGAGAACGCCGGCGCCATCGAAGTGGCGGGCCTCGAGAAGGGGCTCGTTTGGCTCGCGACGATGTCCAACGTCGGGCCGCTCCTCGGCTTCCTCGGGACGGTGATCGGGATGATCCAGGCCTTCCAGGCGATCGAGATCGCCGGTGAGGTCGAGGCCACCCTGGTGGCCGGCGGGATCAAGGTCGCGCTTATCACGACCGCGACCGGTCTCACGATCGCGATCCCGATCAGCATCTTCCACAATTACTTCGTGACGAAGATCGACCGTCTCGTCATCGACATGGAAGAGAGCGCGCAGCGCCTGATCGACGCCCTGCACCAGCGCGAGGCCAGCTAGAAGGAGCGAGCCGGTCGCCGGGGGGGCCCGGCGACGCGCGAGGGATTCGAACAGACGGCCCGCCACCTCGGCGGGCCATTTTGCGTGCGGCCTTCAGCGGGCCCTCCGCTTGCATGGAGGCCACCGGAAGATCGAAGTTTAGGGTCGGGCCGCTGGCCGGGGCCGACCGGGATGGGGGTGGGGACGACGTGGAAGGAGGCCTTCCTGTGCATGTTGAGCGGCGCATCCGGCGCATAAGACGCAACCGGGCGTGCGGTACCTGGCTGGGGCTGCTTCTGACGCTTGTCCCGGCGTCCGCCCTCGGCGCGCAGACAGTGAACCCCGATTTGCTCGAGCGGGCCCGGCGGTTCCTCGATGCTAAGATGCCGGTCTCTGCATCGGCACTGCTGGCGCGCGAGCTGGCTGCGGGCGAGGTACACGATGACCAGGTAGTGCTGCTTGCCGCGGAGGCCTTCGCGGCTCAACGGGCGTGGGCTTCCGTGCGGGGCCTCCTTGCCGAACGGGAAAGCTCGACCCCGGCCGCGCGAGCCCGGGCCACGCTCCTCCTGGCGCGGGCGTACGCCGGGCTCGACAGCGTGACCCGGTCGGCCGCGCACTACCGCGCCTATCTGGATGCGGTCGACGGGACGCCTCCGCTGCGCGCGCGGGTGGAGTTCGCCCGCGTGTCCTACCGGCGGTACGAGTGGTTCGAGGCGCGGGATCAGCTCGCCCTCGCCGAGCGCGAACACCCGGAGCTCGCGCCGTGGCTGCGGCTCTCCCGCCTCTACGCCCTGGCGGAAGCCGAGGACCGGGACGCTTTCGCCCTCGCCGACTCGATCGTGCGCGGGGCGCGCGTACCCGCGGATTCCGCGCTCCTCCCGGCCGCGCGTCTGGCCTTCAAGCTCGGGGACCCCGAACGCGGGGCCGCGCTGGCGAACCGGGCCGGCAGAGGCGTCCGGAACATTCTCGCCGCCCGGCACCTCGGACCGCACTACTTGGCGACCGGAGACACCGCCGCAGCCACGTCGGCCTTCGCGGCGGCGATCGCGAGGGGCCTCCAGACGCCCGAAACGGGACCGACACTTCTCGATCTGTCGCGATCCTGGCGGACGCTGCGGGATGTCGGGCGCTCCGACACCCGCGCCGGCCGCCACTCGCGTGGCGCGGGCTATCTTGCCGAAGCGCTCGAACTCGCGCCGGAAGGCGAGCGCCCCGGCATCGCGGAGTCGCTCGCTTCCACATACATGGCGCTGGGCGCGCCAAGTCGGGCGGCGGAGACGCTGACCCCGTGGACAGGGGACCCCGCTTCCGTCACCGCGCCAAGGGCGTCGCTGTGGATGCTCGCCTCCAGCATCTTTCGGGCACTCGACCGCCAGGACGATGCCGCGGAGGCCCACAAGACGGCTGCCCGCGGCAGCGGGGATGTCGCCGCCCGGGCCGCCTACCTGATCGCAGACCTGGAGCACGATGCCGGCCGCCCCGACATCGCGGCGGCGGGCTTCGAACGCTCCTACCGCGCGTTCCCGGGCGCGAGCTACGGATCGCGGTCGCTGGAGCGGCTCGCCCTCCTCGCGTACCACGAAGGCCGTTACGAGGAGGCGCGCGGGCTCCTCGCCGAATACCGCGAACGCTACCCCGAGGGCGGGTGGGTTCAGGGAGCCATCTACTGGAGCGGCAAGATCGCGGAGATGCTGGGCGACACCCAGGCCGCGAGCGCGTTCTACGCCCGGGCCCTCCGGTACAACCCGCTCGACTACTACGCCATCCTCGCCGAGCCCCGCGTCGGCACGGACCGCCTGGCCGCAATTGGGCTCGCGGAAGCGGAGCCGTTGCCCGATCTCGACCCCATCCATGCGGCCGCTCTCGGACGCATGAACACGCTGCGCGAGGTGGGCTGGCCCGAGCGGGCGCGCCGCGAATACCGCCGGGCGAGCGAGAGGGGACCCTCGACGTACGGGGCAATCCTCGCCTTCGCCCGCGCGCTGAACGCGGCTGAATGGACGCGGGAGGGGATTCGCGAGGGGTGGAGGGCGCACGCCATCCGCGGGCGCTGGACCCGGCCGCTCCTCGAAGCGATCTATCCGCTGCCCTTCCGCGAGGCGCTCATCGAGGCGGCCGGGCGCTACGGACTCCCGCCCCATTTCGTGGCCGGACTCTCGCGTCGCGAGTCCATGTTCGACCCCGAAATCCGTTCCGTCGCCAACGCCATCGGCCTCATGCAACTCCTCCCGGAGACGGCCCGCGACGTTTCCTCTCGCGCCGGACTCACCGGCTATCGCCGACACCAGCTCACGGTCCCGCAGGTCAACCTGATGCTCGGAACGCGGTATCTGTCGGACGTTCTGGGCCGCTTCGACGGCTTCGACATCGCGGGCATGATCTCCTACAACGCGGGCCCTCATCGCTACGCACGATGGCGCGACTTTCCCGAGTTTTCCGACGAGGAGCAACTGGTCGAGCGGATCCCCTACAGGGAGACGCGCGAGTACGTGCGAGCGGTTACGGAACTGGCCGAAATCTACCGCTTCCTGTACCCGGATCTGGGCGCATCGCAGCCCTGACACGGTGGCCTCCGGCGGCGTGTTGACGGGTTGAAATCGCTCCAATAGCATAGGGTCGTCTTCGAGTCCGGCGGAGCGAAAACGATGCACGGCCAGCCGCGCGACGCGCCCGCAATACCCATCACCGATGTTCGCAGGAGGCAGGATGCCATCAGGTACGGTAAAGTGGTTCAACGACTCCAAGGGGTACGGCTTCATCGAGCAGCCCGACGGCGGCGATGACGTCTTCGTCCACTATTCGTCGATCGATATGGACGGGTACAAGACGCTCGCCGAAGGGATGGCAGTGGACTACGAGTTCACGCAGGGCGACAAGGGCCTGCACGCGACCCGAGTGGTGCGCAGCGCCTGACCGGAGACCATAGCCGGAGCTTCACGCGCCCCGCCCCGCTCGGCGGGGCGCTTTTTTTTCTCGCCGGGCTTTCCGCGCGGCAGCCCCGTCGCGATACATAGGTGCCATGTTGATCATCCGACGGCCCGTGAACGCCGTGTGTCAGCGCCAGGCGCGGTGAAGACCTCCCGGGCTGCTCGTCCGTCGCTCTTCCTGCTCGACGGCTACGCGCTCATCTACCGCGCGTTCTTCGCCATGATCAACCGACCGCTGACCACGTCGAGCGGCGAGAACACGTCGGCCCCCTACGGAATCGCCCGCTTCCTGATGCGGCTGATCGCCGATCACGCCCCCGACTACCTCGGCGTCGCCTTCGATGCGGGTGATAGCTTTCGCACCGAGGTCTACCCGGCGTACAAGGCCACGCGCGAGAAGATGCCCGAGGAACTCCGGGCGTCTCTCCCCAGGTGCCGGGAAGTGTTCGACGCCTTCCGCGTGCCTGTGATCGAAGCGGAAGGGTGGGAGGCGGACGACGTCATAGGGACGCTCGCACAGGAGGCCGCGGGCCACGGGCTGCGCACGGTCATCGTCTCCGGAGACAAGGATTTCCATCAGCTGGTCGACGACCACACCGTGCTGCTCAATCCGGGCCGTGGCGGGCCCGCCGGCGTGGAGCAGGTGTGGGTGACGCCGGACAACGCGGAGGAGAGATTCGGCGTGCCACCGGAGCGCGTGACCGACTTCCTCGCGCTTCTCGGCGACTCGTCCGACAACGTCCCCGGCGTGCCGGGCATCGGGAAGAAGACCGCGCCCGCTCTCATCCGGCAGTTCGGAGACCTCGAGTCGATCCTGACACGGGCGGAAGAGATCACGGCCGCGAGGGCCCGCAACGCGCTCCTGAAGCATGCCGACGATGCGCGACGCTCCAGGGAGCTGGTGACGATCCGCACCGATGCGCCCGTGAGCCTGGATCTCGAGGGTCTCCGGTCACGGGCGCTCGATGCCGGGAAGGCGGCGACGGTCTTCCGCGACCTGGAGTTCCACAACCTGCTCAGGGAGCTGGAGGCTCCGGCCGCCGAGGCGGAGCGCTTTGCGCCGCAGGTAGATGTCGTAGCCGACCCGGCCGGGCTGGGCGAAGTGCTGGCCGAATGCACCGCCGCGCCGCGGATCGGGCTCTTCGCGGCCGGAAGTTCCGATGACCCGCTCGCCGCCGATCTCGTCGGTCTCGCGCTCGCCGCTTCCGAGGACCGCGCGTTCTACCTGCCTCTCGGGCACCGGGCCCCGGAAGTCCAGCAAGATGCGGCGGGGAATCCGACCCTCGCCTTCGACGCGGGCGAGACCGTCGGCCTGCCGGCGCTGACGTCGTCCGGCATGCGAGGCCTGCGCGAATTGCTCGCCTCGGACACGCCGAAGCTCGGACACGATCTGAAGTACGCCGCCCAGCTTCTGCGCCGGCACGGGGTCGAGTTGGGGGGGCTCGGCGACGACGGTTCGTTCGACACGCAGATCTCCTCCTACTGCCTGGATCCGGCCCGCCGCGACCGCGCCCTCTCCACCCTCGGCCCCGACCGCCTGAGCGTCACGCTCGAGACGCGCGACGCCGTCACGGGCACCGGACGGAACCGTCTCCCTCTGGCAACGGTCGAACCCGCGCGCGCCGCCGAATGGGCCGGCCCCCGCGCCGCCCTCCTGCACCGCCTCGCGAAAGTCGACGAAGCCGATCTCGTGCGGACCGGGATGGGCCGCCTCTTCCGCGAGGTCGAGATGCCGCTCGTCACTGTCCTCGCCGGCATGGAGCGGGCCGGCATTGCGATCGACCTCGACTTCTTCGGCGATCTGCGCGCCCGCCTGCGCCGCGACCTCGACGCCGTGCGCGAGGAGATCCACAAGATCGCCGGGACCGAGGTCAATCTCCGCTCCGTGCCGCAGATGCGGGCGCTTCTCTTCGACCAGCTCGCGCTGCCCATCCTCAAGAAGACGAAGACCGGCCCCTCGACGGACGAGTCCGTGCTCGAACAGCTCGCGGCGATGGGCCACGACCTCCCGCGTCTCATCCTCGAACACAGAGAACTCGACAAGCTCGACGGCACGTACGTGAGCGTGCTCCCGAGACTCATCGACGCCCGGGAGCGCATCCACACCCGCTTCAACCAGACCGTCGCCGCCACCGGCCGCCTCTCCTCCTCGGACCCCAACCTCCAGAACATCCCGATCCGGCGCGCGCTGGGGCGCGAGATCCGGAAGGGGTTCGTCGCCGCGCCCGACCACGCCTTCGTGGGGGCGGACTACTCCCAGATCGAGCTTCGCGTGATGGCGCACCTCTCGCAGGACGAGGCGTTCGTGGCGGCGTTCCGCGCGGAGCGCGACATCCACCGGGAGACGGCGGCCCGGATCTTCGGGGTCGAGCCGGATGACGTGACGCCGACCATGCGCGAGCAGGCGAAGACGATCAACTTCGCGACCATCTACGGACAGGGCCCGTTCGCGCTCGCCCGACAGCTCGGTATCTCACGGACGCAGGCGAGCGAATTCATCGCCGGATACTTCGAGCGGTTCGCGGGCGTCGCGGCCTACCTCGAGGAAATGAAGGAACTGGCAAGGGAGCAGAACTACGTCGAGACGCTGTTCGGACGTCGGCGGTACATCCCCGAGATCCGGTCCAGGAACCCCGGGATTCGCGGCTACGGCGAACGCACGGCGACGAACTCCCCCATCCAGGGGTCCGCGGCGGACCTCATCAAGGTGTCGATGATCCGGCTGCACGAGCGGCTCGCGAGTACCGACGCGCGCATGTTGCTGCAGGTGCACGACGAGTTGCTCATCGAGGCCCCGGAGTCCGACGTTGAAGCCATCAGCCGGGTCGTGCGCGAAGAGATGGAGGGGGCCATCGAGCTGGCGGTCCCCCTGCGCGTCGATCTCGGCATCGGCCGCAGCTGGTACGATTGCAAGTTCGGGAAGGGACCGTGAACGCAGCCCGGATCGCCCTCATCGCCTGGACGTCGTCCGCCCTGGCGTGCGCGCAGCAGCCCCCTCTGCCCGACGGGTCGGTGCCGGAAGGGGCGGCGGACGGCTCCCCCGAGGCGCTCGTCGAATCGGCGCTGCTGCCGACCTTCACGATCCGTGGCGAGCCCGTCGCGCGACCCTCGCTCGCGGAGCGGCTGGCCGAACTCGGGGTGCCCGGCGTCAGCATCGCCGTGCTGGTCGACGGCGAGATCGCCTGGGCCCGGGGCTACGGGCTCGCCGATGTCGAATCGGGTCTGCCCGTGACGCCGAACACGCTCTTCCAGGCCGCGTCGATCTCGAAGCCGGTGGCCGCGCTCGCCGCCCTCAAGCTCGTCGAAGCGGGCCGGGTCGAACTCGACATCGACGTGAACGCCCACCTTGCGAGCTGGCAGGTGCCGGGGAACCGGTTCACGGAGCAGGCGCCCGTCACCCTGCGTGGGCTCCTCACGCACCGTGCCGGCCTCACCGTGTGGGGCTTCCCCGGGTACGGTCCGGACGAGGAGGTGCCTGACGGGCCGGGCGTCCTCGACGGCCGCGGCAACACCGACCCCGTGCGCCCGTACAAGGCGCCCGGCGAGAGTTGGCGCTACTCGGGCGGCGGATACACCGTGATGCAGCAACTCGTGGCGGACGTCCACGGCAAGCCGTTCGCCACCGTGATGCGAGAGGAAGTCCTCGACCCCCTCGGCATGTCACGCTCGACCTACGAGCAGCCGATCCCGCCTGAGCGCCAGGACGACATCGCGACCGGCTACCGACCGAACGGCGAGCGCGTCCCCGGCGGGTGGCACACCTATCCCGAACAGGCGGCCGCCGGCCTGTGGACGACGCCGAGCGAACTCGCGCTCTACGCCCGGGAGATGCAGCGGGCATGGAAGGGCGAGTCGACGCGCGTGCTGGGAGAAGCGCTCGCGCGCGAGATGCTGACGCCGGACGAGGACGACTGGGGGCTGGGCCCGGCCATCTCCCCTGACGGCGAACGCTTTCAGCACGGCGGCTCCAACCAGGGCTTCCGCTCTACGTTCGCGGCCTACATCGACGGGGATGACGGCGTCTTCGTGATGACGAACTCCGACTCGGGGAGCCAACTCGCATCCGAGATCGCGATCACGGTCGCCCATGCGTACGGCTGGTCCGGCCCCCTTTCCGAGGAGAAGGTGCCGGTGGAGGTTCCGACCGAAGTGCGGGATCGGTACCTCGGCACCTATGTCGCGCCCGAACTGGGTGCCGAATTCCGCTTCGAGCCGGACGAACGGGGGCTCACGCTCCGCCAGGGCCCGAGCCGGGCCGCGCTGTGGCCGTTGAGCGACGCGTCCTTCTTCGATCCCGATACCGGGCGCGAGGTCCACTTCAGCCTCGACGGAGACGAGATGACGGTCAGGGTGGGCAGCATCGTCGCCATCCGCCGCTAACCGGCAACGCAGGGAAGACAGGAAAAGGGGAGATCACGATGGCGTGGAAGCAAACCCGACGAGAGTTCGTGCAGACATCCGCCCGCGCCGGTGGCGCGCTCGGCGTACTCGGCGCCTTCGGCTCGGCCGCCTGCGCCGGCGGAACCGCAGGCCCGCTCCGCATCCTCATCCTCGGCGGGACGCGCTTCATCGGCCCCCACCAGGTGAAGTATGCCCTCGACCGCGGCCACGAGATCTCGATCTTCACGCGCGGGCAGACCGAACCCCCGTTCTACCACGACTACTTCGAGCGCGTCGAGCACCTCATCGGCGACCGGACGAGCGACCTGTCCGCACTCGAAGGCCGCGAGTGGGACGCGGTGATCGACAACTCGGCCTCCTACCCGAGCTGGGTCGCGTCGACGGCTGCACTCCTCCGCGACCGGGTCGACCGCTACCTCTTCGTCTCGTCCATCTCCGCCTACGCGGACTTCGCCACAGTCGGGATCGACGAGGACTACCACGTCGGGCAGCTGTCGGCGGACGAGGCGGAGGACGACGGCCAGTACGGACCGAGGAAGGCGCGCTGCGAGGCCTACGCGCGCGAGGCGTTCGGGGAGAACGCGATCATCGTCCGCCCGGGGCTCATCATAGGCCCCGGAGACAACACCGACCGCTGGACCTACTGGCCGGTGCGCGTGGCCCGCGGCGGCGAGGTCCTGGCCCCCAACACCCCCGCCGATCCGGTGCAGAACGTCGACGCGCGCGACCTCTCCGAGTGGATCGTGCGCCTCGTCGAGACGCCCGGGCACGGAGGGACGTACAACGCGACGGGCGAGGTGCAGCAGTTCGGCGACATGCTGGAGGAGATCCGCGGGGCTCTCGGTTCCGACGCCACCTTCACCTGGGTGCCGACCGCGTTCATGGCCGAGCACGAGGTGGCGCCGTGGATGCACATGACGAACTGGACGCCGCCCGAGGGGCAGACGGTCGGGATGAACCAGGTCTCGGTGGCGGCCGCCATGCAGGCCGGGCTCACCTTCCGCCCCCTCGCCGACACCGCCCGCGACACGGTCGAATGGTGGAACTCGCTATCCGAGGAACGCCGCGCCGCCCCCGTGGCCGGCCTCCCCGCCGAGCTGGAAGCCGAGGTCCTCGCCGCCTGGCACGCCAGCGCCTGAGGACGCCGTGAACCTCGGGATTCGAGCCCTCGGGGCGTTGCCACCGCTCGGAACTTTTTTCGGACTGCGGCGGTTTGAGTCATCATGACGCCCATGTTCTCGAAGCTCCCGAACACCCCGATCCGGCGGCCCGCGCTCGCGACCGTCCTCGCAGCCATGCTCGCGTGTGGCGGTTCCGGGACCGAACCGGCGCCGAGGCCGGACCCGGAGCCCGAGCCGCCCCCGGCCGCGGCGACCACGGCGACGTATCGCGTGGTCTTCGAGGCAACGTGGAGCGCCTCCACGCATCCGACGAACTTCCCGGGAGGGGCGCATTTCTCTCCGCTGATCGGCGTAGTGCACGACGAAGACGTGACCTTCTGGGAACCGGACGGCACCGCCACGCCGGGGATCGAGAGCATGGCAGAGACCGGTGGCACCAGCACTCTCACCGCGGAAATCCGCGCCCAAATCCCGGGGGACGCGCTGGCGGTCATCAACGGGTCCGGCATCCGCAGCCCCGGAAGCACGACGATTCAAACGGTCACGCTTCAGGAGGACTTCCCGCTCGTCACGGTGGTCACGATGATCGCTCCGAGCCCGGACTGGTTCGTGGGTGTGTCGGGTCTGTCGCTACGGGACGCCGCGGGAGACTGGATCGGCGAACTCGAGGTCGTCCTCTACCCCTACGACGCGGGGACGGACAGCGGCACTGCCTACAATTCGGCCAACGACGATACGCAGCCCAGGGAGCCGATCCACAGCTTGCGGGGCGTGAACCCCTTCTCCGACGAACCCATCGGCACCTTCACCTTCACCCGCACGGATGGGTAGAGGGGCGCTCGGGCCCGGGTCAGACGACGTCGTCGAGGAGGAAGAGGTCGGTGAGGAGCGCCCGCAGGTGGGACGAGGCGTTGAGGTTGTCGATCAACTGTGAACTGATCGTCTCCTGGGCGAGGACGATCCGCACGGCCGCTCCGGCGCGGGCGGCGTCGGCGGACGTGACGCCGATCATCTCTTCGTAGGCGCCGGCCGGTTCGAGTCCCTCCGTCGCGACGAGGCCGCCGAGGTGGTTCGCCAACGCCTGGAGCGCGGCATCCGCGCGGCTCAGGTATTCCCGCAACTGGCCGCCGACCTTCGAGGCTTCCTCTTGCTCGGCGCCGAGCGCGGCGTAGGAGAGAAAGAACTCGTACGCCTTTTCGAGGACCTCGATGTGAGCCTTCAGCTCCTCGCGGCTCAAGCGGGCACGACCCCGTCGGGATCCGCGGACGACGCTTCGCCGCCGGCATCGGCCCCCGCGCCCTCCGTCCCCAGCGCCCACATGGCGGGATCGTAGTGCTCGAGGTACTCCTCGCGCGTGATCCAGCCCTTGATCATGGAGCGGGTCATCCAGCGCTTCTCGGGCCGGATGGCGAAGTAGACGTGGGCGATGACCATCGTGACGAGCACGACCCCGCACAGCCCGTGCATGACGAACACGAGCCCCCACGTGGAGTCGGAGAGGAAGTACGGATTGCTCGCCCAGAACCACGTGTCGACCCCCACCATCATGAGGATCCCCGTGACGATCACGCCGATCGAGACGAGCGTCACGGCGTTGTGGTAGGCGCGCTGGTCGAGCGGATACTTCCCGGACCGCTCCTCCTTGGCGGGCTGGCGACGCAGGAACTTACCGACCGCCCGGAACGCCTGCCCAAGCTCCTTCGTCCCGGTCCACACGGACCAGAAGTCCTGTTTCGTCGTCGCGTGGATGATGTGGTAGATGATGAGGAGGGTGAGGACGACGCCGGCGATCCAGTGAATGGTGACCCAGGCGAACTGGACGCCGATCACGGGGAAGAACGCCGTGACCAGCAGCGTGAGCATGGTCGCCGCCATGAGCCAGTGGAACGTCCGGGACGCCTGTGAGTGGCGCTCCACGCGCTCCGGTACGTCGGGAGCCGGCTCCGGCGGGCTCTTCGCAGCCTTGGGCGCCATGATCCAGACATACAAATGGTGTCCGACCACAAAGACGAAGCCGGCGATGGCGGCGGCCCAGAGAAGATCCCAGGCGACGCCGACGAGTACCTCCTGGCCCCAGGGATTCGGCGCCGTTCTGAGGATCTCCATTTAGGCCATGTCTCCCCGCACCGCGCGCCGGACGAGATTCCGCGCGAGCGGTACCTTGTAGTCGTTGTGGCGCAGCGGCTTGAAGCCGCGCGTGGCGAGTTCGCCGGCCGCCCTCCCCGTGTCGTCGTTCGCCGCCCTCCCCTGGATCAGATCCTCGACGGCGGTCAGCCTGACCGGCGTCGGGGCCACGCCGTTGATCGCGATCCGGGCGCGCTCGATCGTGCCGTTCGACTCCACGATCGCGGCGGCGACGCTGGCCAGCGCCCAGTCCCACGATTTCCGGTCGCGGACCTTCTCCCAGTAGAAGCGCGCGCCCGCCCAGTCGCCGGGGATGCGCACGTGCGTCAGGAGATCTCCCGGCTCCAGCACGGTCATGCGCTCGATGTCGATCTCCGGGCCGACGAAAAAGTCCTCGGCCTCGTAGACGCGCTCGCCGCTCGAGCTGCGCACCATCATCTGCGCGCCGAGGGCGACGAGCGCCCCGGCCGTGTCCGCCCCGTTGACGGCCACGCAGCGGCTCTGCCCGGTCACGGCGTGCTCGCGGTTCATGGACCGGGGCGTTCCCGCGTAGCAGATGTTCCCGCCCGCGCGGTAGCACGGCCACCCGCCCCGGTAGTACCAGCAGCGCGTGTCCTGGATGAGGTTGCCGCCCAGCGTCCCCTGGTTCCGGATCTGTGGCGTCGCTACCTCGGCCGCGGCCTCGGCGAGGACTCCGAACCGGGATCGCACCTCCTCGCTCGCCGCCACGTCGCGGAGCGAGGTCATGGCGCCGATCTCGAGCCCGTCCCCGCTCGCGCGGATCCCTGTCAGCTCGCTCACGGAGCCCAGCTCGACGATGACGTCGGGCCGCTTGATGCGGTCCTTGAACCAATCCATCGAGTCGAGGCCGCCGGCCAGGACCCAGGTGTTGTCGTGGCGCTCGAGCACGTCCAGCGCCTCGTCCACGCTCGTCGGCTGGAAGAGCTCGAACGCGGGCATCATGTCGCGAATCACGGCCATCGTTCTATCTCCCCTAGCTGTGGATCTCGGTGAGTGCGTGCGGCTGGGCCCGGCCCTCGAGTTCGGCCAGGATCACGTCGGTCGTCAGCGGGATCCGGCACAGGCAGCGCCCGCCGAGCGCGTCCGCGATCGCGGAGGTGACCGCCGCCGACCCGGCTCCGACCGGGGGCTCTCCGATCCCCTTGGCGCCGATGGGCGTCTGCGGGTCCGGCTCGCCGGCCGCCGCCCAGTCCATGCTGAGCGGCACATCGAGGATGCCGGGCGGTCTCGCCGTATAGAGCCGGTGGGCGAAGGGCACGCCCCACTTCGGGTCGAACACCCACTTCTGGCTGCGCGCCTGGCCGAAGCCCTGCACGCTGCCGCCGTGGATCTGCGCCGCGAGACTGCGCGGGTGCACGACGACCCCGCAGTCGGCCGAACCGGTGTAGTCGACGAGTCGCACGTCGCCCGTCTCGGTGTCGAGTTCGACCACCGCGAAGCCCACGACCCACGACCAGGTCGAACCCTCGTGCGAGAAGTTGTCCCGGGCCACGCCCATCAGGCCCTGGCCCGCGAGTTGCGTGGCTGAAGCCCGAGTGTAGTCGTTGATGTCCTCCGGCAACTCCTGGCCGGAGTACTCGCCGCCCATGGCGATGGCGCGCTCGGCGGCCTGCGCGAAGCTCAGGGAGCCCCCCGGCCCGGTCACGCGCGCGCCCCCGACCCGGTAGCCGCTCGCCGAGCCGCCCAGCGCGGCGGCCGCGACCTCCTGCAGCTTCCGCTTCATGTCGAGCGCGGCGGCGTAGTTGGCTCGCGTGTGTGCGTGGATCGTCTGGCTCCCCGCCTGCACCGAGCTGTAGGGATGGTGCTGAGAGCTGTCGCCCCAGATGACCGCGCAGTCGTCCCACTCGAGGCCGAGTTCGTCGGCCGCGGCCCGGGCCGTGTCCGCCATCGAGTGCGTCCCGAGGTTCCCGATCCCCTGGTGGATGTACAGCGTCCCGTCCGGGCGGATGAGGAGCAGCCCGTCGAAACCCGACGAGCCGCCGACGTACGGGCTCAGGCCGACCCCGACGCCCGTGACCTTCGTGCCGTTTCGCTGTCCGCTGAGCGCCTGCTTCCCGGCCCAGTCGAACTGCTCGGCGCCCGCGTCGATCGCCTCGCGCACGAAGGCGCTCGTCGTCGTCGCTCGCTGCGGCCCGAACTCCGAGTCGTGCGTGGGGGCGTTGATCTTCCGGATCTCCACCCGGTCGATCCCCAGTTCGCGCGCCGCCTTGTCGACGAGCGGCTCGAGCATGGCGACGATCTGCGCGCCGCCCGGCCCCCGCTGCGCCGCCCGGGGCGGGGTGTTCGTGTAGAGCGTGAGGCCGCGGAAGCGCATCGCATCGGGCTGATACATGAGGTCCGTGACGGCGCCGGCGGTGTTGTAGTCCCCCGACCGCCCGTACGGCCCGTGGTCCTGGACGATGTAGAGGTCGATCCCGGTGATCTTCCCGTCGTTCCGGAAGCCCATCTTCGTCCACGCCTGGAAACCGGGGCGAGCCCGGCCGATGTAGTTCTCCTCGTAGCGGTTGATCCGCATCATCACCGGCCGCTGGATCTTCCTCGCGAGGAGCGCCGTGGCCTGGTAGATGGGGACGCCGGCGATCTTCGAGCCGAAGCCACCGCCGCAATACTGGCCCACGAAGACGAGCTCGTCGGGCTCCAGATCGAGCTGGGCCGCGATCGCCTGGTGAGCGCGCTGCGTGCTCTGGGTCGACCCGTACAGGTAGCAGCGGCCGTCCTCCCAGTACGCCATGGAGCTTCGCGGCTCCATCGGATGGTGAGTCAGCGACTGGTGTACGATCGTGTCCTCGAGGACGTAGTCCGCGTCGGCGAACGCCGCGTCGAGGTCGCCGTGTTCCCACTCGTCGGTCGGCTCGCCCATCGGCAGCCGGCCCTCCGCCTCGGCCGCGTCGAACTCCGCCTGCGGCCACTTCAGGGTCACGAGTTCGCGCCCGTTCTCCCCGAAACGCATGACGTTGCCTTCGAGACGGGCGTCCGGGCCGCCGGGCCGCAGGCTGTCGAGCGGGTCGATCGCGAACGGGAGCGGCTCGAAGTCGATATCGATCGCCTCGATCGCGTCCGCCGCCGTCGTCTCATCGACCGCCGCCAGCGCGAGGATCGGTTCGCCCACGTACTTCGGCTCATCCGTGAGCGCGGCTTCGCCGGGGGCCTCGGGCTGGTTGACCTCGGCCGCCCGCAGGATCCCGAGTACGCCGGGCATCGCGAGCGCGCGGCTCGCGTCCACGCTGCGCACGCGGGCGTGCGGCATGGGGCTGAGGAGGAGCTTGGCGAACACCATGCCCTCCGCCCGGAAATCCTCCGCGTACTTCGCCCGTCCCGTGACTTTCGCGCGCAGATCCGGTGGCGAAATGTCCTGTCCGATTAGTGCCATGATCGTCCTCCCCTCACACCATGCGCCGCGCGTACTCGGCGGCACGCATGGCGGAGTTCAGGATTTTGTTGTAGTCCCCGCAGCGGCAGAGATTACCGGAGAGCGCCTCCGCCGTCTCCTGGCGGGTGGGCTCGGGATTCTCGTTCGTGAGCGCGACCATGCTCATGATGAAGCCGGGCGCGCAGAAAGCGCACTGGAATCCGCCCTCGTCGATCACGGCCTGCTGCACCGGGTGCAGCGTTCCGTCCGCGCTTTCGAGCCCCTCGATCGTCGTCACCGCGCGGTCGCGCACCACGTTCGTCAGCATCGAGCACGCGTAGTGGGAGACCCCGTCGATGAGCACGGTGCAGGCGCCGCACTCGGCCCGGTCGCAGCCGAGCTTCGTGCCGGTGAGGCCCAGCTTGTAGCGGAGCGTCATGGCCAGCGTCTCCTGCGGCATGACGTCCACGGACCGCGACACGCCGTTCACGTTCAGCGAGATCATGCGGGGCATCGATGCCCGCACCGCCGCGCTGGCCGACAGGCTCCGGGCCCGGAAGAGATGGCTGGACGAGGAGACCACCGCGCCGGTGGCGATGACCCCCTTGATGAACGTCCTTCGGGAATGACCGGTCGGGGTCTCGGTCGTGATCTCGACGTCACTCATGGGCGAACCTCAAGCGGGGGACCGTTTTTCGCTCTGCGTCGCGTTCGCGTCGCGCGCGCCTCGTCTCCACGGGGGAGACGCGACAATCCACGGTAAATCCTTACATCCCCCGCCCGGGGAAACAAGACTGCCGGCCACCCTCCCGGCGGGGGCGTCAGAGGATCCCGCGGAACCGGGGGTCCACGGAAAGGAGGAGAACCCAGCTTCCTGCGCGCTCCGCAGGCGACGAAGCGCCGCGGAGGCCGCGTACGACATCGACGCGGAGGATGTCCCAGAAGAGGCCCAGGCCCAGCCCGGCCGAGGCGCGCATCCCGCCGCTCTCGCTCACGCCGAAGCGGCGCGCGGCGGCCTCCCCGGCGCTCCCCAGGCCCGCCCAGCCGACCGCCCCCGTGGCGCGCAGCCGCACCCACGGCGACGCAATGGCGCGGGACACCTCGGCCCGCCACAGGGCCATGCGATCGCCGCCCCAGGCGCGGAATCCGTAACCGGGGAGCGACCCGCGGCCGCCGAGCAGGAAGAGCCGCTGTGCCGGCAACTCCCCGCCGGCAAGGCCGAACTCCACGTCACTCGCCCAGTTCCAGGCACCGTCCGGGCTCCCCCGGGCGGCCCGCAACGCGACGGTGGCCCGGGTGTAGCCGAAGTCCCCGACGCCGCGCGCCGCCGCTTCGCCGGCGAGTTCCAGTCCCCACCGTGCGCCCGGACCGCTCGCGAGTTCCACCGTCGCGCCCGCATCGAGCCGCGCCAACTCCCCTTCGTCGACCGGCCTTACGGGTCGAAGCGGCCGGTCTCCGAACAGCTCGGTCCCGACAACCAGGTCGGCGCTCCGGTGACGCTCGAGCGAGGCGCCCACGCGCCAGCGCACCGTTCCGCTGTGGCGAGCGATCCCGATCCGTCCCCCGGTGGCGAAGTAGGGGTCCTTGTAGTCCTCTCCGTCGGCGAGCAGGGCGACGGTCCGCAGCACGCCCGCGGCCGCGGGCGGCCCCACGTCGCGGTTCGCCCGCAGCCAGCCGTCCACCGCCACTTCGAGTGGGCCCCGGTGGCGCCGGACTCCGAGGCTCGCCTGGGGTCGCGCCTCGCCCATCGGATAGCCGCCCCAGAACGACACCCGGGTGAGGTCATCGGCCCGGTAGGCGCCTCCAGCCCCCACGAGCAGGCCCTCGGAGCGCCGCGCGCGGAGGCCCGCGGATGCGTTCGGGAGTGAGAGCTGCCACCGTCCTCCACCGAACAGCCGCTCACGGAGCAGGAGTCGGCGGGCGTCGGCCACGGCCTCTTCCAGGTCGCCATCGGCCGTTTCCGCCTCGTGCGGGCCCGCATAGAGCGAGGTCTCCCATGCGTCGAACCGGGCAAGGTCCTCCTCGGGATAGCTGTACACGACCTGCCCGGGGCCGAGGCTGAAGGCGGGTTCTTCGTCGAAGTGGTAATCCAGGACGCGCAGGCGCGTGCGCACCAGCGTCTGGAGGGGGAAGTCGAACCAGGGAAGCGAGCGCGTGATCTCGACATCCTGCTCGTCGGGCAGCCAGTAGCGGCCTTCCCACAGGGCGGAGCGCAAGTCCACGACGACTCGGACGATCTGGGGATCGCGATAGGCGGTGGATGTGAACGTGAGCCGCATCCGCGCGATAGCTCCCGTCTCGCGGTCGATGAAGAGCGCCCCGACGGCGGCCGCCGCCGTCGCCTCCCGGGGGCGGACCTCCAGTTCGAAAACCCGGGCAGTACGGTCGCGGAGTCGGATCTCGAGCGAGTCGGCGAGCCGGTACTCGTAGAGTTCCAGAGCCCGCTCCCCGGCGGGATGCCGCACGTTCTCGATCTCGTAGCCGTCCCCGAGCCGGATGCGGTCGCCAAAGTTGTCGAGGATGAGGAAGAGGTGATCGAGGTGGTACTCTACGGTCGTCGGGAGCCGACGTTCGTGACGGCGTCCGACGATCGTCTGCATCGTGCGGTCCGGAGCCTGCCAGCGGACGTCGAGCGCGATCTGGTCCGCCCGGATGACGTGCCGCTCCCCCAGGAAGTCTCCGAGGTAGTAGACGTGACTCCGGGTCTCGGCGCGGAAACGCTCCAGCGAACTGTCGGCCCAGGCGTGCCGCCGCGCCTCGATCGCGCGCTCGATGAGCCGAAGGGCCGACTCGGAATTCCAGCCATCACCGGCCTCGACCCGTGGGCCCGCGGACGCCGGCGCGGGGCGTTGCTGAGCTCCGGTGGCGGTGGCGAACCAGAGTGCCGCGGCGGCGGCCACTGCGGCGGCCACTGCGGTGGCTGCCGCGGCCCGTGGCTCAGCCGAAGAGATCCTCCTGCCCCTCATCGTCCGACTCCATGACCCGCCGGAGTCTGCCGGCCCAGTACTCGACGTCGAACCCCTGCTCATTCTTCAGCATGCGCTTGAGAACCGGCGACAGTTCGCGCAGCGCTCCCACGAGGTCCTCGGCGATGGAGCCGGCCTCGGCGACGCGGGCTTCGTCCGGGAGCGACGCCATGTCCCGGAGGATCGAAGCCTCGGATCGAGACGCCGTGACGGGCTCGGGCCTGCTGGCGACGAAGACCTCCGTCCGCCTGCCGGGTCCCCGATCTTCCTCGATCGGGAGCAGCCCGACGATCTGGTCGGAGCGCCAGTACTTCGCGTACCCGAGGTGAACCATCCGGTCGCGTTTGATCTCCACGCCGCCTCCCGTTCAGCTTGCGACACTTGAGGACTGCAAGCTCGCAAGGGTCCCATCCGTGCCGCAACACCGCCGCCCGCGCCAACTGGCGGCATAACGGCGGCGTCCCTTGATTGCCCGTTGACCGCGCGCCGGAGCATGTTCAGCGACGCCCATGGCCAGAATTCGCACGATCCGTGATCCCCTGTGGGGGAACGTCCGGGTGGACGAGGACGCGGCGGAGATTCTCGACGCGCCCCAGTTCCAGCGCCTGCGGCGGGTCAAGCAACTCGGCTTCGCGCACCTCGTGTATCCCGGCGGTGTCCACAACCGTTTCCTGCACGCTCTCGGCGTCTACCATCTCGTGTCGCGGGCCATCTCCTTCCTCGAGCGGGACGGACACCTCGAGGCGCTCGCCGCGGAGGATATCGCCGAACTCCCGATCGTTCGGCTCGGGGCACTCCTGCACGACGTCGGCCACTACGCCTTCTCGCACGCGGTGGAGGAACTTGGCCCGCAAGCGATCCCGGGCGACCACGAGGAGATCGCGGCGCGCTTCATGGCGGCGGACCCCATCCGGCGCGTCCTCGAGCGGTACGGCCCGGACGCGGCGGCCCGAATCAGCGCCCTCATACGCGGGCAGTCGTGCCACCCGTTGCAGGGGCTGATCTCGGGATCGCTGGACCTCGACAAGATCGACTACCTGCGGCGCGACTCGCTCTTCTGCGGCGTGCCATACGGTGCCGTGGATGTAGATCGGCTGCTCCCGGCCCTCACCATCGCGCGCCAGGGGGCCGGGCACCCGCTCGAACTGGCGGTCAGCGAGAAGGGACTCAGCGCGCTGGAGACGCTCCTCTTCTCGAAGTATCAGATGTTCCGCAACGTCTACTGGCACCACGCCGTCCGCGCCGCGACGCTGACGTTCGTGCGCCTCGTGCAGACGGCCCTCGACAGCGGCCTGCTCTCCCCGGAGGACCTGGCGGGCCCCAGCGACGAGGAATTGCTCTCGCTCATCGACCAGCGGATCGATCGTTCGACGGCGGGTGCGGGCTTCGATCCCGCGTCCAGTCTCGGCCGCGCCGCCCAGCTGCTCCGCACGCTCGTGGATCGGCGTCTCCCGAAACGTCTGGTGGAGTTGACCGGCGACCAGCTCCCGAACGAGCTGTCCTCCTGGCCGTCGCGTCGCGCGGACCTCGTGGCGGCGCTCGAGCGGCGCATGGCCCGTGAGTGGGGCCTGTCCGAGGGATCCGTGATGCTCGACTATCCGAGCTATCCGGGCATGCTCGAACTCAACCTGCTCCTCGTGCGGAACGACGGCGAAGTCCGCCGACTGACGACGCTGGGCGAGCGGGGCCTCATCGACATCCCGCGGCTCGGACGTTCCCTACACCACTCGGCGCGCGTGCTGCGCATCTTCTCCTTCGAGCCCTGCGCCCCCCGCGACCCGAAGCCCGTGCTGGCGCTGATCGAGGCCTCCGAAGAGGAGGTGGAGGCCCGGCTCGACTCGGGAACGGCGCTCCTGACCTGAAGGAGCAAGCGCGCCGTCCGGTCGCGCGCGCCGCCGCACACGCGGTAGGATCAACCGGCTGCGGTAAGGGGTTTAACAGGGGACGAAAGAAGGGCGACAAGCGCGCCAGACCACCCCGACAAGGTGCATTCCATGTCCGGATCGGCGCTGCCGATCGATACACAGCGAGACCTCGCGCGAAAGAGGCGAATCCACTCGTCATCCCCCGCGTCGAAGGGCGCCGCATCGAACGGTGCCGCGTCGGGCGTCGAGGCGCCCCTCGTGCAACTCGACCATCTGGATACGCTGTGGTTCCAGGTCACCGGGACGATCTGCAACCTGCGCTGCACCCACTGCTTCATCAGCTGCGCCCCCGACAACCACAGCTTCGAGTACCTGACGCTGGCCGAGGTCGAGGACTGGCTGGAGCGCTCCGAGCCATGGGGCGTCAAGGAGTACTACTTCACCGGCGGCGAACCCTTCATGCACCCCGATCTGCCGGCCATGCTCGGGCGGACGCTGGAACGGGGACCCGCCTCGGTGCTGACGAACGGGACCCTGCTCCCGGCGCGGGCTCTGAAACCCATCGCCCGGACCGCCCGCGCGGCCCGCTACTCGCTCGAAATGCGCGTCTCACTCGATGGGCCTTCACCGGAAACGAACGACCCGATCAGGGGCGAGGGCACCTTCGACCGCGCCATGGACGGCGTCCGCAAGCTGCTCGAGGAGGGGTTCCTCCCGATCATCACCGCCACGCAGGTGTGGGAGCCGGAGCGGGACGAAGAGGTGCGGCAGGCCTTCGTCGCCCGGCTGCGGGAGCTCGGATACGAGAACCCGCGGTTGAAGATCCTGCCGTCGCTCCGCATCGGACGCGAGGCGGAGCGCGTGCGCCCCTACCGGGATGAGGAGCGGGTGACGGAGGCGATGATGGAGGGATACGAGACGAACCAGTTGCTGTGCGCTTCGAGCCGTGTGGTGACGAACCGCGGCATCTACGCCTGTCCCATCCTCATCGAGACGCCGGCGGCGCGCATGGGTTCGACGCTGGAGGAGGCGTCCGGGCCGGTTCGGCTCGCCGAATCCGCGTGTCACACGTGCTGGCTGCACGGCGCGATCTGCTCCAACTACGGGGGCATCGGGCAGGATGTCTCCTGAGCCACGCCGGATCGCCGTCTTCGGGGGGATCTACAGCAATCACCTGGCGCTCGCGGCCGCGATCGAAGATGCCACCGCGCGCGGGGCGGACGCCCTCTACTGCCTCGGCGATCTGGGCGCGTTCGGTCCACACCCGGACCGGGTCTTTCCGCTCCTCATCGACCACGATTTCCGTGTCCTGCGCGGGAACTACGACGACTCGGTCGCGAGGGGCCTCGACGACTGCCAGTGCGGCTACACCGATCCGCGCGACAACTACTTCGCGCGTCTCTCGTACCGCTACACTTTCCGTAACACGCACGAGCGCTGGCGCGGCTGGATGGGCCGTCTGCCCGGCGAGATCCGCTTCGACGTGAACGGCACGCGCGTGCTCATGTGCCACGGCAGCCCGCGGCGCATGAACGAGTTTCTCTGGGAATCCGCGACCTCGACGCAGTTCCTGACCTGGCTCACCCGCGAGTACGAGGCGGACATCGTGCTCGCGACCCACACGGGGATCCCATGGCAGCGCCCGCTCCCCGGCGGGCGGCTGTTCGCGAACGTCGGGGTGCTGGGCCGCCCCGCGAACGACGGGCGGACGGATGTCTGGTACGCGCTTCTCGACTTCGAGACGGCTCCGGGGGCGCCGCCGGCTCTCGAGTTCGTCCCCGTGGCCTACGATCATGAGCGGCTCGCACGCGAGATGCGCGACGAGGAGCTGCCGGAGGAGTTCGTAGACACGATCCTCACAGGCTGGTGGACGACCTGCCTCGAAGTGCTCCCCGCTCGCGAACGCGCTCGCGGCCGGTTCTGACCTCACCCGGCGCTCTACCGCACCCGATTTGCGGGGTGGCCGAACCGCATTAGCTTTCGTTGCAGCGTCGGATGGTCCGTGCGCGACGGAGCCCGAATCGGCAGATCGGCCTGACCAGCCTGACCGGGCCGACGCCCAAGAAAAGAGAGGAAGTTGCGATGGATCGCGAGGGTTTGTCGCCCAACATCCTCGACCGCTACCTCGAGGAACTGGGTCGTTATCCTCTCCTGAGCCCCGGCGAGGAGCGTGAGACCGCCCGCTCGGCCCGTAGCGGCGACGCGTCCGCCCTCGACCGCCTCGTCCGCGCGAATCTGCGCTTCGTCATTTCCGTTGCCCGACGCTACCGCAACAAGGGACTGAGCTTCCTGGATCTCATCCAGGAGGGGAACGTCGGTCTGATCATCGCCGCGCGGAAGTTCGACCCGGACCATGGCGTGAAGTTCATCAGCTACGCGGTGTGGTGGATCCGGCAGGCGATCCTGTCCGCCATCGCGAAGCAGGGCAGGCCGGTACGGGTGCCGCTCAACCGGGCGACCGAGTTGGCGCGCATGCTCCGCGTGCGGGGCGCACTGCGTCAGACCCTCGACCGTGAACCCAGTGATCGGGAGATCGCGGACGAGGCGGGGTTGAGGGTGCCTACGGTCGCGCTCCTGCGGAGACTGAACGCGCGGGAGGTTCGGCTCGATGCGCGGGTCGGGGCCGCCGACGACAGCGACCTCGCGGAGCGGTTCCTCGCAGACGAGACGGATGTCGAGGAAATCGTCGAACGGCGCCTGCTGAAGCGGCACATCGCCGAGGGCCTGCGGGGCCTGCGGCCGCGGGACGCCCGCGTCGTGCGCCTGTACTACGGACTGCAGGGCGAAGACCCGCATACGCTGGAGCAGATCGGTCGCCTGCTGGGCGTGACGCGCGAACGGGTCCGGCAGCTCCGGGACCGGGCCCTGCGGGAGTTGCGGGAAGGCTCCGAGGGGCAGAGCCTCGCGACCTTTGCCACCTAGTGTCCTGTTGCAACCCTAGCCCGAGGCGGCGGCGCTGAAGCCGGTCGGTCTGTTTCAGCACCCCGACTGCAGTCGGCACGACACGGGCTGGGGTCACCCCGAACATCAGGGCCGGCTCCGCGCCGTGATGAGCGGGCTCGAGCGGGCGCTGCCCGAACTTCACGAGGATATCCTCCCCGTCATGCCGTCTCCGGCGGAGATCGCGGCCCTGGAGCGGGCCCACACGCCGGGACACGTGGAGCGGGTGCGAGCGATCTGCGACCGGTCCATCGACAGCGGACAACTCGTGCGGGTCGACCCCGATACGCCGGTCTCGCCCGGAAGCTGGGACGCCGCGGTCGCCGCGTCCGGGTGCGGGATCGCGGCGGTCGCCGCGGTCCTCGACGGAACCTGCCGCGCCGCCTTCTGCGCAGTCCGGCCGCCGGGGCACCACGCGACGCGCGACCGGGCCATGGGCTTCTGCCTCTTCAACCACATCGCCGTAGCCGCCCGTCACGCCCTGGCCCGGCCGGAAGTCGAGCGGGTCCTGATCGTGGACTGGGATGTACACCACGGGAACGGGACCCAGGACATCTTCTACGAGGATCCCTCCGTCTTCTTCCTCTCGATGCACCAGCACCCGCTATTTCCCGGCACCGGGTCCGCCGATGAACGGGGACGGGGTGCGGGGGAGGGGACGACGCTGAATCTGCCCATGCCCCCGGGCCTCGTGTCCGAACGCTACATGGAGACGCTGCTCGACGGTGTGGATCGGGCAATGGCCCGCTTCGAGCCCGACATCACCCTCATCTCCGCCGGGTTCGACGCCGGAGCGGAGGATCCTCTGGGCGGCTTCACTCTCAGGCCCGCGGACTTCGACACCCTGACGCACGAGGTCGTCGGGCGCACGCGGGCCACGGCCCGAAACCGCGTGGTCTCCTTCCTCGAGGGCGGTTACAATCCCGACGAACTGGGACGCAACGTCGTCTCACACCTGACGGCCCTGCGCGACGCCACGGGCTGACCGCCCCCGCAACGCGCTTCGCATAACAGGAGCCCGGCCTTGCCCGACCTCGATGCCACCTTCCTGGAGACCGCTTCGCGCGAGCTCGAACGACAGAAGATCGACGCCTGGCTGCTGTACGATTTCCGGGCCCTCAATCCGCTGGCGGCGCACCTCGTCGGGCTGCCCGAGGGCCAGAAGCGCCGGTACTTCGTCCTCATCGAGCCGGGGCGGACGCCGCGCGCGCTCGTCCAGAAGATCGAGGTGTCCGGCTGGGAGGGATGGCCGCACCGGCTTACGAGCTACGTCGGCTGGGACGAGATGGAGACGGCGCTGCGCGGGATGCTGGACGGCATGAAAGCGGTCGCGATGGAGGTGAGTCCCCGGGATTCGATCCCGTACGTGGATCACGTGCCCGCCGGTGTGGTCGAACTGGTCGAGTCGCTCGGGCCCCGGGTCGTCAGTTCGGTGGACCTGATCTCCGGGACCGCGGCCCAGTGGGGCGCGCACGGGCATGCACTGCACCACGGGGCGGCCGAGATCCTGGCGCGGACCGCGCGGACGGCGTTCGAGCTTGCCGTGCGGGCGGTGGGGCTGACGCCCGAGGTGGACCCCGGGACGGCAGCCGCCTTCGATACGTCCGGCGAGCCGGTTCCCGTCACGGAGCACGACCTCGCCGAGTGGATCCGGACTCGCCTGCGCGCCGAGGGCCTGACGGAAACGGACACGATCGTTGCCGTGGGCCCCAACGCCGCCAAGCCGCACTACGAACCCCGGGCCGAGGGATCGTCGACTCTGGCGGCGAACCAGGTGTTCATGGTGGATCTGTGGGGGCGCGTGGCGGGGGAACCGGACGCGGTCTTCGCCGACCAGACATGGATGGGGTTTCTCGGACCGGCCCCGCCGGCCGACGTGGTCGCGGGCTGGGAGGCGGTCGTCGCGGCCCGCGACGCGGCGGTCGACGTCATCCGGGAGGACCCGGGCGCCACCGGCGCGGACGCGGATCGGGCGGCCCGCGACACGCTCATCGCGCGCGGCTACGAGGACGCCATCTTCCATCGCACGGGGCACGGCATCGACCGCGAAATCCACGGCGTCGGCCCCACGCTGGACAGCATCGAGATGCGGGATGACCGGCGGCTCGTGGCGGGCGTCGGTTTCTCCGTCGAGCCCGGCGTCTACCTGGAGGGACGCTTCGGCCACCGGACGGAGATCGACGTCTACATGCGCGAGGATGGGCCCGAAGTCACCCCGTCCCGCATCCAGTACAATCTCTGGCGGACGACCGAGAAGTGAGGATTCTGCGAAGTAAACCCGAACAGAAGCCGATGATAACCCGATGAAAGTCTCCTGGGAACAGTTCCACGTTGAGACGGCGCATCCGTTCGGCATCAGCCGCGGCGTGAAGACGGGCGACGATCTGGTGTGGGTGCGACTGGAGCACGAGGGGATCGAAGGCTGGGGCGAGGCCCCTCCGTCCGCGTACTACGGGGAGACGGCGGAGACGGTGGAGGCCGCGCTCCGCAAGCTGGCGCCCCGCCTCGAGGAGGTGGAGGACCCGTTCCAGCTCGAGAACATCGAGCGCGACCTCGTGCACGTCCTGCAGCGCAACGGGTCGGCGCACTCCGCGATCTCGGCGGCGCTGCACGACTGGGTCGGAAAGCGCGTCGGGCTTCCGCTCTGGAAGCTCTGGGGTCTGGAGCCCGCCGACGCGCCGCTCAGTTCGTTCACGATCGGCATGGACGAACCCGATGTCATGGCCCGGAAGACGCGCGAGGCCGAGGCTTGGCCCATACTCAAGATCAAGCTCGGGAGCGACGATGACGAGGCGCGGCTGAGCGCGGTTCGCGGCGCGGCCCCCGACAAGATTCTGCGCGTGGATGCAAACGCGGCGTGGACGCCGCGAGAGGCCGTCGAGGGGATCGCGATGTGCGCCGAATACGGCGTCGAGTTCGTGGAGCAGCCGCTTTCGCCGACGGAGAACGACGAGTTGGCCTTCGTCCGCTCACGCGCGGTTCTGCCCATCGTCGTGGACGAATCGAGCATCGTGGCGAGCGACATCCCGCGGCTGGACGGCCTGGTCGACGGCATCAACATCAAGCTCGCCAAGTGTGGCGGCCCCAGAGAAGCGCTGCGCATGGTGCACACGGCTCGCGCCTGCGGCCTGTCGGTCATGCTCGGGTGCATGCTGGAGACGAGCCTCGGGATCGCGCCCGCGGCGCACCTGGCCTCGCTCGTGGACTACGCGGACCTGGATGGCGCCGCGCTCCTGCGCTCCGATCCGTTCAGCGGTCCGCACCTCGAGGCGGGACGGATCGTCCTGCCCGATGGTCCGGGGCTCGGCGTCGAGCGCGCCGCCGCGGGGGCGCCCTCCTGAGCCACCGGAAGTCCTAGTCCGACGACACGAGGGCTCCCCGTCGGCACTCGCCGGCGAGTTCCTCCGTCTCCGACGCCTCGCACGCCTCCCGCCGCCCGGCTTCGTCCGCGTAGAGCGAGTAGAGTTCCTCCCCCATGGCCTGGTGACACCGGGGCTTGGCCCAATCCTCCACGCCGCGGCAGAAGGCGAATCCCGCTTCGGTTCTTGCGGTAACGTCCACGAAGTTCTTGACGACGCCCACGTAGCACCAATCCCGGTAGTCCTCGGGCGATTTCTGACACTCACGCCGGGCGTCACGCTCGTCCAGCAGCGTGCGACCGCTGATGTCGCGGCCCAGACTCACGAAGCAGTCGTCGCGCCAGCCGTCGGGCGCCTCGAGACAGGACGAGGCAGCGTCGGCGATGTCCCCGTGGTTGTGCCAGAGCATGGCGGACGTCTGCATCAGGTAACAGGAGGTCAGGTACCTCTCGTCCAGGATCGAACACGGATAGTGCGCGTCGTCGGCACGCAGCGGCTCGAAGGGCTCGATGCCCTCGGCCATGCCTTCGGCCATCGCCATCGCCCCGTGGTCGTGCGCGCCCGCTTCGTGGTCCGGCGCCGCCGTTTCCCCGGACACGGCGTCCATCGCGGCATCCTCGGACACCAGTTCAGATGCCGGGTGATGGGGATCGATCGCGTTGACCACGTTCTCCATGAACGCCCCGCCGTAGCAGGAGTCGCGGTTCCATCTGGTCGTCAGCTGGTCGCAGCCCTCGAGCGCCATGAGAAGGTGGTGGTCGTAGTACATCGTCAGCCCGTGTCCGAGGCCGTGCAGACACTGGAAGAGCAGCCAGCGGTCGCCGGGGTCCGCTTCATAGGGCTCGCAGAGCCCGACAACCCTCTCCGCGCTCGGTTCACCCGTGGCAATGAAGTAGGCCTGGACGACGCCGTGGTAGCATCCGGACTGGAAGAGCTCCGTGCACTCCGAGAACACATCCGCGAAGGGTCGTTCCGGCGAGTAAGCACTGATGCCGATCGCGTGCGTGTAGACATGGGACTGCGCTCGAACGGTCACGTCGGCGGCCGCCAGCGTCTCGAGCATTTCGAGCGCCGCGCCAATCCCGGCCTGGGCGAGTTCGTCGAGGATTCGGGTCTCATAGCACCCCTCCCTCTCCTCCCACGCCAACCCATCACAGGCCTCGTACGCAGCGGTGGTTGCGGACGAGGCCCCGGGCGGAAGCGACCGCCCACCGCAGCTTGCCGACGCGATCCCGATCGCCATGACCAACCCGAGCCACCGAATATCCTTCAATTCCCTCTCCTCACTTACCACGGATTCAAAGGGGGTAGAACCGGTCGCACAACTTGAAGGATCCTGGCCCTCCCAACAACCGAAACGCGGCACCCGTCGCCCCGCGCGCCCCGCTCACAGGAGTGCCTCGGGATCCCGGTCGATCTCGAGCCGCAGGCCCGAGCCGGGCTGGCCCCGCTGCTCGCCCAGGAACCGGAGGACGCCACCTAGCGTCGCGGCGTGATCGGCCTTGACGAGGAAGTGCCACCTCCAGCGCTCCCGGAGCCGATCGATGGGGCAGGGGGCCGGGCCGATGACCTCGATGCCCGCGAGCCGGCGGTCGCCGATCAGCCGGCGCGTCCATTCGGAGAGTTCCTCGGCGACATCGATCACCCGGGACTCGGCCTTTCCGGACACGACGAGGTTCGCGAGCCGACGGTGCGGCGGATAGCCGGGTTCCTCCCGGTCCCCGAGTTCGCGCTCGGCGAAGCCGACGTAGTCGTGCCCGGCGGCGGCGGCGAGGGCGTAGTGCCCCGGCCGCGAGGTCTGGACCAGCACCTCCCCCGGTTCGTCGCCCCGCCCGGCCCGGCCCGCGACCTGCTCCAGGAGCTGGAAGGTGCGTTCGCTGGCGCGGAAGTCCGGCAGATGGAGACCCACGTCCGCGTTGATCACGCCTACGAGCGTGACCTGCGGGAAGTCGAGGCCCTTGGCGATCATCTGCGTCCCGAGCAGGATGTCCACCTCCCGTCTTCGGAACGCCTCCAGGATCTCGACGTGCGCCCACTTGGAGCCCGTGGTGTCGAGGTCCATGCGGGCGATAGCGGCCCGGGGGAAGAGCTCGCCCACGCGGCGCTCGACCTGTTCGGTGCCAACTCCGGTATAGCGTGGCGCGGGGCCCCCGCACTCGCCGCAATCCGAGGGGGGCGGGCTCGTCGAGCCGCAGTGATGACACACGAGTTGGCTGCGGCGGCGGTGATACGTGAGAGTCACGGAGCAGGCGCCACAGCTCCACACGTGACCGCAGGCCGCGCACTCGGCGAAGGAGGCGTAACCGCGGCGGTTGAGAAAGAGGATCGTCTGTTCACCCCGGTCCAGGCGCCGGGAGATCGCCTCCCGCAGCCGCGTCGAGAAAACCCGCGGCCCCGCGTCCCGGGGCGGGTCCTCCGCGTCTCTTCCCCCGTCCTCGCCGACGTCGGCGCGCAGGTCGACGAGTTCCACCGACGGGAGTCCGTGGCCCGTCACACGTTCTTCGAGTTCGAGCAGGTGGTAACGACCCGTGCGCGCGTTCTCCCAGCTCTCGAGGGCGGGTGTCGCCGACCCGAGCACACACAGCGCCCCTTCCAGCCGCGCCCGCAAGATCGCGACGGAGCGGGCGTGGTAGCGCGGCACATCGGACTGCTTGTAGCTGCTCTCGTGTTCTTCGTCGACGATGATCGCGCCCAGATTTCGAACCGGCGCGAACACCGCCGAGCGCGGGCCGATCGCGATCCGCTTCCTTCCCTCGCGCAGGCTGCGCCACGCATCGAAGCGTTCCCCATCCGAGAGCCCCGAATGCAACACGGTCACCTCGTTGCCGAAGCGCGCGCGGAAGCGCTGCACGGTCTGGGGCGTGAGAGCGATCTCCGGCACGAGGACGATCCCCGACCGGCCCAACCTCAGTTGACGCTCCAGCACCTCCAGGTAGACCGCGGTCTTTCCCGAGCCCGTCACGCCGCGCAGGAGCGCGACCCGTCCCGGGGCGTCGAGGCGCTCGAGGTCGCCCACGACCTGCAGCTGGTCCGGCGTCAGCGTGAACCGGGCTTCCGTCTCGACCGGGCCGGCGAACGGATCCCGCTCCACCTCCCGCTCCACGATCTCAGCCAGGCGCCGCTCCACGAGCCCGTTGAGCACGGCGCGGCTGAAGCCCAGTTGCTTCACCAGGTGCCCGACGCCTGCCTGCCCGCCGACCGACTCGAGCGTCTCGTACAACTCGCGCTGCCGCTTCGCCCGCCCGAAGGCGCGGTCCCGTTCGCTCAGCGTGCGCAGCTCGCGCACCAGGCGGAGGACGCGCTCGGTGCGGGGTCCGGGGCTCGCCCCGCTCGCGGCCCGGGCCCCGAGGGCGCCCGGCGGGAGGGCGGTTCTAAGCACCACGCCGAGAGGCGCCACGTAGTAGTCCGCAATCCAGCGGCAGAGATCGAGCAGAGCGGCGTCGATCACCGGCCCTTCGTCGAGCACGCCGCGCAGCTCCCGCAAGCGGGGTTTCCGGGCCCGGTCCGCCCTCAGCCCGAGGCGGTCCACGACCCCGACCACCGTCCCTCCGCCGAGCGGGACGCGGACACGCACGCCCGGCTCCACGGCGCCGACGAGCGAAGCGGGGATCGAATACGCGAGCGTTCCGAGGAAGGTCCGGGCGACCGCCACTTCGCACACGCCACCGGAACTCACGGATTCTTCGCTTGACACGTTGCGGCCGGGTTGCTTGTTTTCCGCCACCGAACCAATGGGGGGTCGCTCATGGGCTGTCTGGCCCTGAACGCTTCATACGAGCCGTTGACGATTATTCCGGTCCGGCGCGCCGTCCGCTTGATCATCGACCGGAAGGCCGACGCGCTGGAGGTGGATTCCGAGCGTCCCATCCGGTCCGAGCGTGTACGGATGGACACGCCGGTCGTCATCCGTCTGGCCCGGTTCATCCAGATCCCCCGCCGTTTCCGCCGCCAAGTCACGAACACCTTCCTGTTCGCGCGCGACGCCTATTGCTGCCAGTACTGCGGCCGTCACCGGCGGGAGCTGGGGTATCGCGAGTCGCTGACCCGGGACCATGTGACTCCCATCTCGCGTGGCGGAGACAACGGATGGTCGAACGTGGTCACGGCCTGCAGCAAGTGCAACCTGAGGAAGGCGGACCGCCTCCTGGGCGAGTGCGGGTTCTCGCTCCAGGTGGAGCCGCGGGAACCCAACCACGTTGAACTGATCTGGGCTGTACGCCGCGTCACCCCGGTGCAGGCCCGGTACATCGGCATGTTCTACGGCGAGGACGTGCTGCGAGCGCTGACGCCCTGACTTCGCCCCCGCTGGCCGGCTGAGCGCCCCGTCATGAATACCGGATTCGGAATCGGCGAGATGCTCCTCATTGCGATGCTCGTGCTCATCGTGTTCGGGCCCCGCCGCCTCCCGGAGATCACGCGTACGGTCGGCAAGGGGATCCGCGAGTTCCGCAAAGGGATGAACGAGATCCAGCGCGAGCTCGAGGCGGCCGGCCGGGAGACGCAGTGGAAGTCTCCGCCCACTCCCTCGAAGCCGGCGTCGGCGAGCAGCGCGACGATCGCCGGGACGGCCGCGGCAGCCGGGACCGCCGCGGCAGCCGGGACCGCGACGGCAGCCGAGACATCCGACGACGACGCCGACGAGACGGAGGGCGAGGGGGACTCCGAAGAGGCCGCGGGGCCGGTCCTGGAGGAACAGGAGCCGCCCACGCCGCGCGATGAGGTGGATCCGGCGCAGGAGTTCATCGATCCCTGGTCGACGGACTCCTCGCGTCCGACGTTCGGCCCGAAGTCGTCCTCGGAGCCCGTGATCGCTCCGCCCACGACATCGCCTGCGCCGCCGGAGCCGTCCGAAGAGGAGGATCCGGCGAACGACTGAGCCGCCGGGCAACCGGCGGCGATGGCGCTATCCCCTACCCGCCGCCGATCAGAGCACGGTAGCGCCGGTTATCCCCTTCCAGCGCCCTCAGCAATTCGATCGCGGACGGCGCGCCGGTCTCGGGGAGATCCTGGAAACCGCGGTCCGCGATGCGCGCACGCGGCCCCTCGCCGTCGGTCCCGGCGGTTCCGCGGAACTCGACGTCCAGCCGTCGGCCGCGCTCGCAGGGGCTGCACAGGACGCCGTCCGCCACTGCGGCTCCGTCGACGGTCCACGACCCTTCCGCGCCCCGGAGCGTGAAACCGGCCAGGGCGTCGGGAATCCGCAACCTGCCCCGCCATACACCGTCCGTCCCGGCAGCGAGCGCCAGCGCCAGCGCTCCGTGAAGCGCCCGCAGTACAGGCGCCGCCGGCATGCGTCCCTCACCCTCCCCGTCTCCCCGGTCCCAGCGGAACTCGGCCTTCATCCCGTCGTTTCGCAGCGCCGCCTCACGGAGCTTCCGGAACGGGATGACGCCCTCGAAGGTGGTGGGCACGCCCGGCTCGAGTTCGTTGGACGCGGCGACGAGCGATTCGCCCGCGAGGCGCAACTCGACGGAGCCCCCTCGCGGCGCCGGGGCACGGGCTTCCGGCCGGCCCAGCAACTGCGCGACCATCCGCGCACGCAGTCCGTCCGGGTCGGTGGGCCCGGTCTCATCCTCGCCCCCTTCCGCATCGTCTGCCTCGTCCGAAGTAGCGCCGCTCCGGCGGGGAAGGTCGAACGGGTTTCGGAACGGGACTTCGGGGCGCTGGATCCCCGAGGCATCGGCGCCCTCCGCGCCGGACCCGAACGCGCGACCCCAGCTCGCGAGGTCATAGCTGATGGTGGCTTGGAGGTCGTCCTCGTCCGGGTGCCAGACGAGACCCGTGACGCGGGGGGTCGAGACCGTCACGACACCCTCGGGCCAGGTCGGGCCCACGCCCGGCGGGCGGGAGGCCTGTACGGTCAACCGTCGCCGGAGCGGTCGTCGCGCTCGGGGCGCACATTAGGGCCCGTGTCCGGGGAGAGCCGCGCCGAGAGCGACCGCTCACACGCGGGTTCGCCGTCGAGCACGACGAGCAGTGTGTTCCAGCCCGCCGCCAGCCGTACTTCGTGTGCGCTTCCAGGGTCCGCGATGTACTGCGCGTTCAGCCACGCCTCGAGCCGCACGCACGGCTCGGCGCCCAGTTCGAGCCGCACACTCGCGTCGTCGGCCGACTTCAGGTACACGTGGGCGAGCGTCGCCTGCCCGGCTTCCGAGAACTCCGAGAAGTCCAGCGCCGCCTCTCCGTCGCGGCGAAACAGGGTCCAGGCGCCCGCGTCCGTCTCCAGGTTCCGGTCCGGGAATCGGTCCGGTCCCGCCATGGGAAGCGGGTGGTCACCCGCCGCATGCTCCACGCTCGTGACCAGCCAGCGGTCGAGCGGCTGCCCCTGGGCCCACGCGGCTTCGGGGGCGAGCGCGCCCACTCCCGCGGCGGAGAGCAGGAACGAAAGCAAAGTTCGTCGAACCAGGCGATGCATCGTGTCTTTCCTCAAATGGGCGTCATCCACAGGCGGACTCCATCCAGACGGCTGAACATGGGGCTTTCGTCACACAATACGCACGCGGGCCTCAGCCGCACCGCACCCGGAACGTGGTTTGGTTGCCGCCCGCGAGGCCCCCGGACAACTTGATCATCATGCATACGGTGGTGGAATTGCGGGTGAACGGAGACCGACGCCGGGTCGGGGTGCCGTCGCACTACACCCTGCTCGAGACCCTCCGCTACGGACTCGGCCTCACGGGATCGAAGCAGGGATGCGACAAGGGGGACTGCGGGGCGTGCACGGTCCTTCGCGATGGCGAGGCCGTGCTCTCGTGCATCATGCCGGTGCACGAGGCGACGGGGCACGAAATCACGACGGTCGAGGGTCTCGGGGACGCCTCCGGACCGCACCCGCTCCAGGACGCCTTCGATCTGACGGGAGGGGCGCAATGCGGCTTCTGCACACCGGGCATCCTGTGCTCGGCTCATGGACTGCTGACCCGCGATCCGGACCCGGCGCGCGAGGAGGTCGCGCGGGCGCTCTCCGGCAATCTCTGCCGCTGCACGGGCTACACGAAGATCTTCGAGGCCGTGGATATCGCGGCCGAAGCGATCCGCACGGGCGAGACCCCCGAGGATATCGTCTCCCGGCGGCGCGATCCGGAGGGGGCCGCATGAAGATCGCGGGCGCGCTCGCAGGACTCTTCCTCCTCCTGCCCCTGGCTCCCGGAGCCTCCGCGCAGACTCCGGAAGAGCGTCTCGCCGAACTCGGGATCGAACTCCCGACCCCGGATGCGCCGACCGCCAACTTCGTGAAGGCGGTGACGACCGGGAATCTCGTCTTCCTCGCCGGGCATGGCCCGTGCGGCGGCCTCGACGAGAGCAACACCGGGAAGGTCGGCCTCGACCACACCGTCGAGGAAGGCTACGCGATCGCCCGCTGGGTCGGCGTCTGCCTGCTCGCCTCCCTCGCCCGCGAGATCGGCGACCTCTCCCGCGTGAAGCGGATCGTGCGCGTGTTCGGGATGGTCAACACGCCCCCCGACTTCACCCAGCACTCGCAGGTCATCAACGGCTGCTCCGACCTCATGGAGCAGGTGTTCGGCCCCGCGATCTCGAAGCACGCCCGCGCGGCCGTGGGCATGGCGTCGCTGCCGCGGGACCAGTCGGTCGAGATCGAGATGCTGGTCGAACTCCACGATCCCTGATCGCACGACCGCCCGCATGCGACCCGTAGCCCGCGCCGCCCTCCTCCCACTCGTCGCCGTCGCCGTGCTCGGCGGGTGCGGCGGCGCCGGAGGTCCGTCCCCCTCCTCCGATCTGGCGCGGGGAATCGACGCCGTATTCGCCGACCTGGACCGTCCGGGCTCGCCGGGTGCCGCCGTGTCGGTGATCCGGGACGGCGAGATCATTCACTCGCGCGGCTACGGCTACGCCCAGATCGAGCACGGCGTCCCCGTCACCCCGCGCACCGTCTTCCACGTTGCCTCGGTGTCGAAGCAGTTCACGGCCATGGCGGTGACGATGCTCGCGGCCGAGGGGGCGCTCTCGCTGGACGACCCCGTGCAGGCGCACCTCGAGTTCGTCCCCCAGTTCGAACATCCGGTCACCGTCCGCCAGATGATCCACCACACGAGCGGGATCCGGGACCAGTGGCAGCTTCTCGGGATCTCCGGCTGGCGCCTCGACGACGTGATCACGACCGAACAGATCCTCGGCCTCATGTCGCGCCAGCGGGAACTCAACTTCGTGCCCGGCTCGGAATACCTCTACTCCAACATGGGCTACACCCTCCTCGCGCAGACGGCGGCAGCGGTCGGCGGCATGTCCTTCCCGGAGTTCACCGCCGCGAACATCTTCCGGCCGCTCGGGATGGACCGGACGCACTTCCACGATGACCACGAGCACATGGTCCCCGACCGCGCCTATTCCTACCGTCCGGTCCCGGCGGACGACGACAGCGGAGTGGAGTTCACGAAGGCGGTCCTCAGCTACGCGAACGCGGGGGCGACGAGCCTGTTCACGACGGCCGACGACCTCGCCCGCTGGCTCGACAACTTCCGGCACGAAACGGTCGGCGGCCCGCGCGTGATGGAGATGATGACGACGCGCGGGGTCCTGAACGGCGGTGACACGATCCCCTACGCGCACGGCCTGAGCATGGGCGAGCACCGCGGGTTGCGCACGATCGGGCACGGAGGCGCCGACGCGGGGTTCCGGACGCAGGCGATCTGGTATCCCGAGGCGAACGTCGGTGTCGTCGTCCTCACGAACGTCGCGAACGGCAATCCGGGCGGGCGGGCCCGGCAGGTGGCGGAGGTCGTCCTCGCCGAGGTCTTCCCCGAAGAAGAGGCGGACGAGCAAGAGGATTCGCCCCCACCGTCCGCCGATTCCGTCCCGCCCCCGGTCCCCGACCGGGCCACGCTGGCCGGATACGTCGGCAGCTACTACAGCGAGGAAGTCGACGCCCTGTACCACCTCGAGGCGACGGAGGACGGGCTCATCGCGCGCCACATTCGCCACGGCGAGATAGCCCTTGAGCCGCGGGCCCCCGACGAATTCGCGACGGATCGCTGGTTCATGCGCGAGGTGCGCTTCGAGCGCGCACCGGGCGGCTCCGTCTCGGCGATGCGCGTGGGGGGTGGCCGGGTCCGGAACCTGCTCTTCATCAAGCTGACGCATCCGCTTCCCGGGTAGGGACTCGGCGTCTTTCTGCTCCCATACAAGCTGTACACAAGAAAATCATTGCGGTTACTTGCGGAACACGGCACGTTTCCCGCATGACATTCGCAGAGTTGCTTGAAATCGTCGCGGACGAGCCGGTGTTCGAGACAGGCTTCCTCCGAAGCGGGAGAGCCTCGGAGCCGGGTCTGGAGGCGCAACTCAGCCGATGGTGCGCAGCCGGCAAGCTGCTGCGGCTCCGGCGTGGGTTGTTCGCGCTGGCGCCGCCGTATCGGAAAGTGATTCCGCATCCCTTCCTCGTCGCCAACCGGCTCTCGCCCGGGTCGTACGTGAGCGGGCTGTCGGCGCTCGCCTTCGCGAACGCGATTCCGGAATACGTCCCGGAGGTCACCAGTTGCGGTCCCGCGCGTCCCCATGTGAGAGAGACGCCGCTGGGACGATTCTCCTTCCGCTACATCAAGCCGTCGCTGCGAACCGGCTATCGACTCGTGGGTCTGATCGACGGACAGGGCGCGTTCGTCGCCCGCCCCGAGAAGGCCTTCCTCGACCTGGTGCACCTGCAGGCCGGCGGCGATGCCCCGGCCTGGATCGACGAGCTGCGTCTGGATGTCGGCGAGATCTCGCCTGCGCGCCTGCGGGTTATGGCGACCGCCACGGGGAGTCCCAAGCTGGCCCGCGCCGCGGCCCACGTCATCCGCCGTGCGAGCGATCCGACGCCGGCCTACGAACCCCTGCCCGTCATGTGAAGGACCATCTCCGGGAGTTGGTCCGGGATCTCGATCCGCACGCCGGGCGCAACGTGATGCGGGAATACCTGCAGGCGCGAATCCTGGAGGGTCTGCAGAGGGTCGGAGCCATGTCGCCGCTGGCGTTCCAGGGCGGCACGGCTCTGCGTTTCCTGTACAGGCTGCCGAGGTATTCCGAGGCTCTCGACTTCGCCCTCGAAGGGCCCGGCGAGAGCTACGATCCGCGGCGCTGGCTGGCGTCCATCACCGCGCAGTTCCGGCGGGAGGGCTACGACGCGATGGCTTCGCTGCGCGATGCGGATGCCGTCCACGCCGGATGGTCCCGTTTCCGGGGACTCCTCCATGAGTTCGGCTTGTCGAGCCACCGCGACGAGACGGTCCGGATCAAACTGGAGGTGGACACCCGGCCGCCCGCAGGCGCGGTGACCGAGACGCGCCTCGTGCGGCGGCACGTGTCAGTGCGGATCCATCACCACGACCGGGCGTCGCTGCTGGCCGGCAAACTGCACGCGGTGCTCCACCGGCCCTGGATGAAGGGGAGGGATGTCTACGATCTTGCCTGGTATCTTAGCGATCCCGCGTGGCCGCCCCCGAATCTGGATCTCCTGAACGCGGCGCGTCGCCAGACGGAACCGACCTCGCCGACGCTCACGGATGACACTTGGCGCGAGACGGTCGCGGCGAGAATCGCGGGCGCGGAGTGGAAGGAGGTGGAGGCCGACGTCCGCCCGTTCCTGCAGAGCGGGGAAGACATGCCCGCACGAGCCGACGTGCTGGATCTGCTGCGTCCCCGCCGTTGACGAGCGAGCCTGCTCAGCCCGTCTCCCTCGAACGGGCCGTGTAACCTTCGAGGAGGCCCTCTTACGAGCTGGGGGAGTCGCTCGCGGCCAGGCGGTCGATGACGAGTTGGGTGATGTCGGCGCGCTCGCTGAACAGGATGATGATGGGGCTCGTCCCGTTCAGGATCAGGTCGTACCCGAGTTCCACCTGAATCGCTTCGATCACGGGGCCGAGTTCCGCCCGGATCCGCTCGACTCCCTCGGTCTGGAGCGCGGTCGCTTCCTCCTGCTTGTCCTGCTGGTAGCGCTGGAAGTCCGTGAGCGCGTCCTGATACTCGCGCTCGAGCAGCCGGCGCTCATCGACCGTCAGGCTGTCCGCTTCGGCGACCCGCTGCTCGATCACGCGCACCGCTTCCTGTCGGATCTCCAGCTGGGCGGCGAGCTCCTGCTGGAAGTCCGTCAGTTGCTGTGCCAGTTCCTGACCCGCCGGCGACCCGAACGCGGCGGCGTCCAGATCGATGACGCCGATCTTGAGCGGCGCATCAGCGGCCGGGCTCTCGGCCTGGCCAACAAGCGTCGCGGGCGCCAGCGCCAGGAGCAGCGCAGCGGACGAAAGCAGAAGACGTGCGTACCTTTCCATCGTTCTCCCTCTATTGGACCTGCCGAGGCGGGTCTACCCTGGGGGGGACCCCACCGGTTTCATCGTCACGGAAACACGAAGGTAACGCGATATGTTCGATCGAACGAAACACGCGCGGCAACGCGGACGCGGCCTCCGCCTCCTGCCGGCGCTGATACTGGGAGCCGCAGGCGGGCTCGGCGGTCCGGAGAGCGGCTCGGCACAGGTGGCCGCGGGCGCTGCGGAAGAACCGGCCACGGTCCTGTTCGAGAACGCGACGCTCGTCGACGGAACGGGCGCGCCCGGTTACCTGGGCGACCTGCTCATCGAGGGAGGCAGGATCACGGCCCTCGGCGCGCCGGGTACGGTGGAGGCTCCCCCCGCCGCCGAGCGGCGTGACGTGACGGGCCTCGTCCTCGCTCCGGGTTTCATCGACATCCACAACCACTCCACCACCCGCCTGTTCGACTCGCCGCTGGCCACGACCCAGCTCGCGCAGGGCATCACGACGATCGTGGTGGGAGCCGATGGATCGTCGCCGTGGCCGATCTCCGACTACCTCACGCGTATCGACGATCTCCGTCCGACCGTGGACGTGGCGACGCTCGTCGGACACGGCACGGTGCGCAGGCTCGTGTTGGGTGACGACTACCGGCGCACTGCGACCGACGCCGAGATCGCGGATATGACCGTGCGCGTCGAGCAGGGGATGACGGAGGGCGCCTTCGGCCTCTCCAGCGGGCTCGAGTACGACCCCGGCTTCTATTCCTCCACCGGCGAGTTGATTGCCCTGGCGCGGGGCGCCGCCGGCCACCGCGGCTTCTACATGTCGCACATGCGGGACGAGGAGGAGGGGCTCCTCGAGGCCGTGGACGAGGCGATCCGCATCGGGCGCGAGGCGGATCTCCCCGTGCAGATCTCACACATCAAGGCCGGCAACGCCTCCGTGTGGGGGCGGGCGCCGGACGTGCTCGAACGGATTCGCCTCGCCAATGAAGCGGGGCTGGATGTGACGGCGGACCAGTACCCGTACGCGGCCTGGCAGTCGGGGCTCGCGATCGTCGTCCGCTCGCGGATGTTCTCGAACCCTGACTCCGTGGCGAAGGGGATCGACGCGGCCGGGGGCGGCAGCCGCCTCCAGATCGTCGCCTTCGAGCCGGAGCCGGCGTTGAACGGGCTGCGGCTGGATGAGATCGCCCGGCGCAAGGAGATGAGCGAGGTCGAAGCGTACATGTGGATCATGGAGAACGGCGGCTCGGGCCTCATCGGCCACACGATGAACGAGGAGGACGTCGACACCTTCATGGCTTCGGAGTGGGTGATGACGGCGAGCGACGGCGGGGTCCGTAGCGCACACCCGCGCGGGGCGGGGACCTTCCCGCGCGTGCTGGGCCACTATGTGCGGGAGCGCGGAATCCTGACTCTGGAGAGGGCCATCGCGCGCGCGACGTCGATGCCGGCGCGGCGGCTCGGGCTGAACGACCGGGGGGTGCTGCGGGCCGGGGCCCGGGCGGACCTCGTGATCTTCGACCCGGAGCGCGTGGTGGACCGGTCGACCTTCGACTACGGGACCCGCCAGGCGGAGGGCATCGAGAGCGTGTGGCTCGGCGGCGTTGAGACCTGGTCGGCCGGGCAGCCGACCGGCGCCCGACCCGGCCGCGGCATCCGGCACGCGCCCTGACCTGACGGTCCGACTCGGCGCGCAGCCATGCTCGCGGGGAGGAAAGGGGCTTCAGTCCGCCCCGGACTCTCCCCGCTCCGCGGTCGCGACGATCTCGATGCCGCCACGCACATTCTGTTCGACGTGCACGCGCACCCAGCGGGGCGACACGGCATAAACGACGTCATCCGCGATCCGGGCCGCGAGCGTCTCGCAGAACTCCCCCTCGTCGCGGAAGGACCACAGGTAGAACTTGAGCGCCTTCGACTCCAGGCACCGGTCGCGGGGCTCATAGTCGATCGTCACCCGCCCGAAGTCCGGCTGTCCCGTCTTCGGACACAGCGACGTGAATTCCAGCGCCCGCAGGCGGACACGCTGGACGTCGGCCGCCGGGATCGCCTCCTCGCGCAGCGTCTCGCGTCCCTCCTCCGGGTCCCGGGGCCTCGGCAGGGGACCGGACGCGGGCAGTCTCATCATCCGTCCTCTGTCCCTTCGTTCATCTCTTCGTTCGCTCCATCATCGTTTCGCGTCATCGCATCGACGGTCGTGGCGGCGGCCATGTGGCCGATGACGTTCGTCGCCGAGCGGAAGACATCGGGCACGCGGTCGATCCCGAGCAGGATCCCGAGTCCGGCCAGCGGCACGCCCACCACATCGAGAGCGGGCACCATCGACACGATACTCGCGCTCGGCACCGGCGCCACCGTCATCGCAGCGAGAAAGATCGCGAGGACCGCCGCGGCGATCAGCCCCGCGTCGAGCGGGACCCCGTACATGGCGGCGAGGAACACCAGCGAAGCGCTCTGGAAGAGGGCGCTCCCGGGCCGGTTGATCGAGGCGCCGAGGGGCAGAATCAGCGTGTAGCTGTCCCTCCGCAGCCCCAGCTTCTCCGCTTCCTGCAGCATCATCGGCAGCGTGCCCACCGAGGTCGTCGTGCTGAAGCCCACCGTGTACGTGCCCACGGTGCCGCGGATGAAACGCCCCGCCCGCATGCCGCCGACGAAGCGGACCATCGGCAGCAGGACGAGACCCTTGAGGATGAAGAGGCCCACGACCACGGCGAGGATGAACACGGCGAGGTTCTGCAGCATGGCCATCCCCGTGCGGGCGGTCACCGGCGCGGCGAGACCGAACACGCCGACCGGGGCCGTCCACAGAACCCAGGTCATGAGCTTGATGAGCGCGTCGCCCGCCGTCTCCGCGAAGGAAGTGAGCAACTCCCGCTTCTCGCGCGGCAACGTCGTCGTGGCCGCCGCCAGCAGGACGATGAAGATGAGGACCGAGAGCAGCGATCCGTCCGCCGCCGCCTGTACCGGGTTTCTCGGCACCAGGTTCACGAGGAAGTCGATCACGCCCGGCGTCGCCGTGTTCAGTTCCGTCGTCGGGGTCGGGGGCGGTACGGGCGCGGTGAAGGTGAGCGCGAAACCCATCACGCCCATCCCGATGAGGATCGCCGGCAGCGTCGTGACCCAGAAGAAGCCGACCGACAGCCCGCCGATCCGCCCCAGCTTGCGGAGGCTCCCGATCCGCCCCACGCCGACGAACACGACCGCGGCCACGAGCGGAATCACGACCATCTGGATCGCTCGCAGGAAGACCTGTCCGAGCGGCTCCACGGCTTCGGCCGCCTGCAGGAGCGCCGGAGATCCGGTGATGGAGGCGGCGACCCCGAGCCCCAGTCCGAGGGCGAGGCCGATGAGAATGGCGCGCGTGTTCACGACCCGTCACCGCCTTCCGGCACTGCAGGCGGTTGGGGCGCGCCCGACGGTCCGGGGCCTCCCGGTTTCCGGAAGGCGAGCCACGCGCCGAAGGTGAGGACGGGCAGGACGTAGAAGAGGATGAACCCCCACGTGATCGTCCCGTACCCCTGCCGGATGAGTCCGATCAGACCCAGCGGGGTCAGGGAGAGCGCGACGCCGAGGAAGACCGCGGCCACGGCGGGTCGGGCCCAGCTGGGCATGACGACGCCCTTCTCCCGCCAGGTCGCGGCTGCGCGCTCGTTCACGGCGTGGATCATTCCCGTCCCCGTCTCGATGAGGGTGCCGAAGAGGATGACCTGAAAGGCGACCTGGAAGGTCCGCGATCCGAGCGCCTCGAGGATGAAATTCGAGGGGACGGTCTCGGCCACGATCTGGGGATAGTGCGGGACCATCGCCAGATAGAAGAGGAAAGCGGGCACCATGCCGATGAGGCCGGCGAGAAGTCCGGCGGATACGGCCTCCTTCCGGGTCTGGATGTGCCGCACGGTGAACAGCGCCACCACGGCGGCGGAGAGATTGTAGCCGCCGTACTGGATCCCGTTCACGATCCAGCTTCCTTCGAGGGGACTCGCGGCGAAACTCTCGCCCAGCGTCGACCCGAAGCGCGTCAGCGACCACACGACCATCGCCGCGTAGACGGCATAGAGCGCGAACGACCAGCCCGCGAAGAAGCGCTCGATCGTGGTGCTGCCGTAGAAGAGGAGGAGCGCGACGGACCCCAGGGCGACGATGACGCCGACCGCGTACGGGATCCCGAACGTCTCGTCCGCGATCGAGCCTGCCGCGGCCCCAATGACGGCGAGCACGAGGAGCGTGAGCAGGACATACGTGATCTCGAACAGACCCCAGGCGGGACCGAGGAGACGCTTGAAGAAGTTCCGGTACTCGTAGCTTCGGAACCGCCGCGCCAGTTCGAACGTCACCGCGCACACCGCGCTCCAGATGACGACCGAGAGCGCCATGGCCGCGAGTCCCGGTGTCGGACCGATGGAGAGAAAGAACTCGACGTTCTCCCGCCCCGTGCCGTATCCGCCGGCGATGACCGCCGACTGGAAGACGAGACCAGGGAGCAGATAGCGGCGGAACCAGGGGGCTTTCACACGCACGTCCCTTTCTCTCGGCCTGCCCGCCCCGCAAGGTTGCGCTCGTCGGCGCGTTCACGGGGTTCCGGGCCGGGGTCCGGCTGCCACAGGCGAACGGAAAGCTAGAGAGCGGGGATGGAACGAGACAGACGCGAGACGTTCGGCTCCCGCTTCGGGCTCGTGGCCACGATGATCGGAGTCGCCGTGGGGCTCGGGAACGTGTGGCGCTTCCCGTACATGGTCGGCGAGTTCGGGGGGGCGCCCTTCGTGGCCTTCTACGTCCTGGCCGTGGTGCTGATCGGCGTTCCCGCGCTCATGGCCGAATGGACGCTGGGCCGGCACACTCGCCGCGGCCCGGTCGGCGCGTTCGAGTCGGCCGGCCTCCCCTTCGGCCGCGCGCTCGGCTGGATCTTCTTCGTCGGCGTGACCGCGGCCACCGGCTACTACTCGAATGCGCTCGGCTGGGTGCTGTACCACGCCCTGGCCGGGCTGCTCTCCGGCGTGGGCATCGAGATCGACGCCGCCGCGATCCTGCCCCCGGACGAGGGGTTCTCGCTGCGCTCCTTCCTCCTGCAGTGCGCCTGCACCAGCGCGGTCCTCCTCACCTGCGCCGCCGTGCTGCGCCGCGGCCTCCGGGGCGGGATCGAGAAGGCGAGCCGCTTCATCGTCCCGGCGCTCCTCGCGGGGCTGGTGATCCTCATCGTCCGCTCGCTGACGCTCCCCGGCGCCGGGGAGGGACTCCGGTGGTACCTCGGCGCGTTCGACCCCGGGGCGCTCACGCCGCCGGTGATGCTGGGGGCACTCGGCCAGGCCATCTTCAGTCTCTCGCTCGGCGGCACGTTCATGGTCGTGTACGGCTCCTACCTGAACCGCCGCGACCCCCTGCGCGGCAACGCCGTCTTCACGGCGGGCGGCGACCTGTGCGCCGGCCTTCTCGCCGGCCTCGTCATCTTCCCCGCCGTGTTCGCCTTCGGACTCGAGCCGGGGAGCGGCCCCGGCCTCCTCTTCGCGACGCTGCCCGAGGTGTTCGGGCGCATCCCGGCCGGGGCCGTGTTCGGAACGCTCTTCTTCCTGGCCCTGTTCGGCGGCGCCTACCTTTCGGACGTGGCGGCGCTCGAGGTGCTCGTGGCCGGCGTTACCGACAACACGCGCCTCGACCGCTCGCGCGCCGTGACCCTCACGATCGGTGTCGTGTTCGTGTTCGCGCTCCCCCCGATGATCAACATGAGCGTGTTCACGCCGTGGGACCTGACCTTCGGGTCGGGCTTCCAGACGCTGGGCGCGCTGCTCTCGGTCGTGGCGGTGGGATGGGCGCTCGACCGCTCCGAAGTGCTTCGGCAGCTCGCGGCGGGCGAGGACCGGCGGGCGAAGCGGGGCGTGCCCCCGATATGGCTCTACTACTGGCTCCGTTTCGTCATCCCCGCCGCGATCCTCGCCGTCGGCGCCTGGTGGCTGCTCACCGATGTGTTGGGCATCCACGCAGGGGCATGATCCTTCGCCGGGAGGATCCTATTTCGTCCAGATCGCGACCACGCCACACCGCGAATTGGATCCGGTGAACTCTGCCGGCAACGACGCCGGGCCCTTGTACACTTCGACCCCTCCGATCTCGACGGGTGACACCCACAGATCGGCCTCGCCTGCCTCGCTGATAAGAATGCCATCGAGGTAGATTTGCATGGGACAACGTGGGACGCTACCGGTGGCCAGTCGTGTCGTGTGTAGCCTGCAGGTGCGCGAACCCAGGCCGCAGCGGCGTCGGATCGACGCTTCCTGCATGATCATGTCGGATATGAGCAAGGGGTTGCGACGCTCGATATCGGCCACTGTGAAGAACGCGCCGAGGCCGAGCAGCTCGCCCCAGCGCTTGCGCTCGTAGAAGCCCTTGATCTCCAGCCGGCGCAAACGCACGGCAGTCGCGACGATCGGTTCCATTTCGAGCGGAGCCGGGACGAGGCCGATCTGCACTTCCGTGGTGGCTCCGCGGGCTACGTTGATCATGTGGCGCAACGGGGCATACCCGAGGTGCCGTACGGACAGTTCGTACACGCCCACCGGCACGTCGCTGAGGATGAACCCGCCCTGCCGGTTCGTCTGAACTTCCTGTGGACGGCCCCTCAGGGACACCGCAGCCGCAGTCACCGGAGCCTCGCTGAGCGCGTCCGTCACGGTACCCAGCAGACGCCCACTCTCCACTGATGCGACGCGAAGTTCGAGGACGACCTCCCGGACCGCCCCGGGCTGGAGCACGACTTCCGTTTCGTCGCTGGCCGCGTCGCCGAACTCCGCCCACAGCGTGGCCCTCCCGACGCCGCCGGGGACGCAGAGTACGAGTCGGCCGTCGGGTCCCGTCTGCCCGCGCAGCGGCCCGGTCAACGCATCCTCGTCTTCCGACGCCAGTCGCACGGTCGCGAACGGAATCGTAATCGTGCCGGACTCGTCCACCACCGTCACCTGCACGGCGGCACCGGCGCCGCAGTCCTCCGCCTCCTGTCCCGCAATCCCGGCGGAACCCGCCGCCAACTGCAACGCGCCGAACAGGACGACCATTCGTTTGTGCAGGAGTCCTCCGGCTGAAGAGGGTGGACCGTTTACCCACCTCGCGTACGACCGCACGATAGAGTGACGCCGAACGGTCGTGTTCGGTCACTTGTTCCGCGGGCGCGCACTTGCTGCGCGGCGAGGAGGTTGGTGATGTTAGCCGTGAGATCCGCGTAGCGCCGCCGGCTGCGGCGAACCCGCGTTGGCCCGGACCCGGGCCTTCCAGAACGAGGAACTGAATATTCGTCACATCGCGCTCCTGGGGCTTGGCGCCCTCCTCCTGCTTCCGCAGGCAGCTCTCGGCCAGGAGGCCGTACGCCGGGTCTCGCTGGCGGAGGCCCTCGAGGCGTTCGCCGAGAACAGCCTGGCGCTCCGGATCGCGCGCTCCGAGGCCGCCGGGATCGCGGGAGCGGCGCGCCAGTCTCGTGCGTGGTTCAACCCGTCGCTCTCGATCCGGCGCGACGCTCTCGACCGCGGCGCGGACGAGTACCGGGAAGACAACCTCGTCCTCTCTCAACCCCTGGAGTGGCCTGGCCGGACGGCCGCCCGTTACCGCGCGGCCGCCCACACGATCGGCGCGAGTGCGGCCCGTTTCCGCGCCGACTCGATTCAACTCGCGTTCGAGGTTCGCGAGGCCTGGGCGCGGGCGTGGTTTGCGGAGGCGGCGGAAGTCACGGTTCGGCGGGCCGCGTCGGTGATCCGGGAGGTAGCCGAGGACGCGGAAATCCGCTTGGAGGAGGGAGATATTTCCGCCTACGAGGCCCGACGCCTGCGACTGGAACGAGTGCAGGCCGAACAGGATGTGGCCGAGGCGGAACTCCGGGCGCGTGACGCCCGCCGGCGCATGGCCGCGCTGATCCTGCCCGGGGCCGACGACGCGGAAATCGGACCGTCGGTGGGGCTGGAAGGGGTGCCGCCACCGGTGACTCGGGAAGACGCCCTCGGCGCCCTGCGCGAGCGGCCGGACCTGGAGGCTGCGCTACGGGATCTGGACGCCGCGCAGTCGGAGCTCTCCGTTGCGAACTCACGCTGGATACCCAACCCCACCGTCGGTATCGGATACCGAAGTCAGTTGGATGGATTCGAGGGAATCAGCCTGGGCGTCGATCTCCCCCTGCCCTTCTTCGACCGGGGAGGGGGCGCCCGTCAGGAAGCCGACGCCCGGAGTGCCGCGGCCGCCCATCGCCTCAACCTGCGGAGACGGCTGGCGGAGAACGATCTCCTGATGGCCTCGGACCGGTACGCCTCCAGTCGTGCCCGTCTCGAGACCGCGGCGGACGGCCTCCTGGCCGATGGCGATGCGCTGCTCACCTCCGCGACGGCGGCCTACGGGGAAGACGAGATGTCGCTACTCGAACTGCTCGACGCTGCGAACGCCTTCCGGAACGCCCGGCTCAGCGCCCTGTCCATGAGATCCGTTGCCTGGATCGACTACTACGACCTCCTTCGCGCGATGGCACGGGCCCCGGAGGGGGAACGGTAAACGGGGGCGATGAACCCGGATCTCGTCAGCACTTGATGCTCCGCCCGGGGCCGGGACGTAGATTGGACGCATGCACCCGCACGAATTGACGCCCCGGCAGCTTGAGGCCGCGGAAGTCCCGGACAGGCTTCCCGAATTGGCCGACGCCGAGTTCACGGCGCTGGGCCGTCGCGCGCGCCGGGTCGAGGGGCTGCGCAAGTCGACCGGACGCGAGATCTACACGGACGACATCGTCCTGCCGGGGATGCTGCACGGGAAGATCCTCCGCTCCACCGAAGCGCACGCGCGCATCGTCTCGATCGACACCTCCGAGGCCGAGGCTCTCGAAGGCGTGCACGGCGTCATCACCGGACGGGACATGCCCCTGCCGTACGGGATCATCCCCTGGACCCGCGACGAGCACGCGCTCTGCGTCGACAAGGTGCGCTTCATCGGCGATGCCGTGGCGGCGGTGGCGGCGGTCGACGAGGATACGGCGAACGCGGCGCTCGAGCGGATTCACGTCGAGTACGAGCCCCTCCCCGTCTACCTCGCACCGGAGGAATCGCTGGCGCCCGAGGCCGCCGCCGAGCCCATCCACGCGGCGCGCAAGCCGGGGGCGAACGGCAACATCCTGAAGCACGTCCACCTCGAGTTCGGGGACGTGGACGCGCGGATGGCGGAAGCGGACGTCACCGTCGAGGGGGAGTACTTCTTCCACGGGACGACGCACACGCCGATCGAGCCCCACTGCGCGATCTCGCGACTCAACCCGGATGGCGTACTCGAGGTGTGGTCCTCGACGCAGGTCCCGCACTACCTGCAGCGCGAACTCGCGCGGGTGCTCGAGCACGACGTGGCGAAGCTGCGGGTCGTGCAGCCCGCCGTGGGCGGGGCCTTCGGCGGCAAGTCGGAGCCTTTCGACCTCGAATTCTGCGTGGCGCTCCTCGCGATGCGGACCGGCCGTCCGGTGAAGATCCTGTACACGCGAGAGGAACTGTTCTACTCGCACCGTGGCCGCCACCCGATGCACATGAAGTACCGGCTCGGCGCCTCGCGCGACGGGAAGTTGAGGGCGCTCGACGCGCACACGATCCTCGACGGTGGCGCCTACGCTTCGTTCGGTCTCGTGACGACGTACTACTCGGGACAGCTGCTCACCTCGCCCTGCCATATCGAGTCCTACCGCTTCGACTCGACCCGGGTCTACACGAACGTGTCCCCATGCGGCCCCAAGCGCGGCCACGGCTCCGTACAGCCCCGCTTCGCCTACGAGATCTCGCTCGACAAGATGGCCGGGAAGCTCGGCATCGATCCGTTCGAGCTCCGCCGCCGCAACTTCATGGGCACCGGACGCACGGTGAACGAGTTCAAGGTCCGGTCGAACGGTTTCCTCGAGTGTCTGGAGGCGGTGGAGCGGGCCAGCGACTGGAAGAGGCGCTACCGGAGGCTGCCGAGTGGACGCGGGCTGGGGATGGCCGCGTCCTCCTACATCTCCGGTACGAACTACCCGATCTATCCGAACGAGATGCCTCAGGCCGCGGTGCAGGTCCAGATCGAGCGCTCCGGCCGGGTGGCGATCCTGCACGGCGCCTCGGAGATCGGGCAGGGTTCCGATTCCACGATGGCCTACATCGCGTGCGAGGAACTCGGCGTCCCGCTCGAATACGTGCGCGTCTTCTCCGCCGACACCGACCTCACGCCGGTGGACCTGGGCGCGTACTCGTCGCGCGAGACGGTCATGGTGGGCAACGCCTGCCTCGAAGCCTGCCGCACGCTCCGCCGACGGGTCGCGGAGGCGGTCGCCGAGCAGTGGGGCGTGCCGGCCGCGCGGGTGCGCCTGGCACGCGGCTGGGCCTTCGACGTGGAGGCCCCGGAGGACGCCGGCCGCCGCCTCCCAATCTCGGAGGCCTTCAACATCGCCGAAGCGAAGTTCGGCCTGCTCGGCGCCGTCGGCTCCTACGACACCCCCAAGGATGTCCACGGCGAGTACCGGGGCGGGACGATCGGCTCCTCGCCCGCGTATTCCTTCACCGCGCACGTGGCCGAAGTCGAGGTCGAGCAGGACACCGGGGTTGTCGACGTGAAGAACATCTGGGTCGCGCACGATTGCGGTCGGGCGCTCAACCCGGCGCTCGTCGAGGGCCAGATCGAGGGCTCGGCCTACATGGGCTTCGCGGAGGCGATCTTCGAGGAGCAACTCTTCCGCGAGGGACCGGTGGAGGGTGGTCTGCACACGGCCCCCTCGCTGCTCGACTACCGGATCCCCACTTCCATGGACTGTCCCGAGTTCGAGGCGCTCATCGTCGAGTCGGTGGACCCAGAGGGCCCATACGGCGCCAAGGAGGCGGGGGAGGGACCGCTCCACCCATCGCTTCCCGCGATCGCGAACGCGATCCATGACGCGGTCGGCGTGCGCATCGACGCGCTCCCCTTCACGCCCCAGCGCGTCTGGCGGGCCCTGCGCGCGCACGCCGCCGCCGCGAGCCGCAAGGACGTGGCCTGAGCCCCTCGTGCATCCCACCGGAATGAGGCAGTCCGTCCGACAACTGGATGTCGCGACGCGGGGGAAGGGTCTGTACGAGATCACGCGCCCGGTCCTCGAGTGGGCGGCCGGCCTCGAGATCGAGACGGGCATGCTCACCGTCTACATCCGCCACACCTCGGCATCGCTCACCATCCAGGAGAACGCGGACCCCGACGTTCTTCACGACCTGGAGACGTTCTTCGCCCGGCTGGTCCCCGAGAACGATCCCCGCTATCGGCACACGATGGAAGGGCCGGATGACATGCCGGCGCACATCCGCTCGGCGCTGACCCAGACGCACCTGGCCATCCCGGTGCTCGACGGAGCGCCGGCTCTCGGAACCTGGCAGGGGATCTTCCTCTTCGAGCACCGGAGCCGCCCCCACCGGCGGACCGTCGTGCTGCACGCCCTCGGCGAATAGACGTGCGTAGAGCGAGACAGATCGCGCGCAGGCCCGGCTTCCGGACGTTCGTGGTGCTCGCCGCCACCTGGGCCGCGGGGTGCGGCGATGGAAGCACGGAGCCTGTGCAGACGCATCCCCCGAGGGTCATCGGGGAGATTGCCGACTTCGAGCTTGCCGCCGGGGAGACGGCGATGGTGGAGGTGTCGGGCCTGTTCAGCGATGCGGACGGGGATGTCCTCTCCTTCGAGGTCAGATCTTCAGCCCCCGACGTGGTCGCGGTCGAGGTGTCGGGCAACACCGTGCAGGTGGTCGCCGTCGCGCGCGGCACGGCTGCCGTGACCGTCACGGCGCGAGATCCCGAAGGCCGGGCCGCCGCCCTCCGGTTCGAGGTCACCGTCCCGAACAAGGCGCCCGTCACCGTCGGGGCGATCCCCGATCTCGAACTGCGCGTGGGGGACACCGCGCGGGTGGCCGTCTCCGGATACTTCTCCGATGCGGATGACGACCCGCTGACGTACGAAGCGATCTCCTTGCGTCCGGATGTCGCCGCTGTCGAAGTGTCAGGCGACACCGTACGGATCGCTGCCTTCGTCGGGGGGACGACGACGGTCAACGTGACGGTGCGCGATCCGGGAGGTCTCTCGGCCGAGCTGGCGTTCGCCGTGGAGGTTCGGGCCGGCCGGGGAAGCTTCGACATCGAGATTCGCTTCGACGCGATGGTCACCGAGCCGCGGCGCGCGGCGGTGCTCGAGGCGGCGGAGCTCTGGATGTCGGTGCTGGCCGACACGGAACTGCCCGACGTTCCGGTCGACGACCACATCGAATGTTACGGCGCGCACACGGCGGAGCCGCCGGGAACCATCGATGATCTGTTGATTCTCGTCGAGTTCCGGGACATCGACGGGCCGGGACGTACGCTCGCCCAGGCCGGCACGTGCCGTCTGCGCGACGGCTCGATGCTGCCGGTCGCCAGCGTGGCGTTCTTCGACGTGTCGGACTTCGACGATCTCATCGATTCCGGCGACGCGACGGAGCTCGCCGCGCACGAGATCGCGCACGCGTTGGGATTCGGCCTCCTGTGGCGCCCTCTCGGTCTCCTTCGGAATCCTGCCTTCGGGGTGGGGGCGATCGACGCCCATTTCGTCGGTCCCCTGGCCATCGCGGCCTTCGACGCGGCGGGCGGCGCGGACTACACGGGCGGGGCGAAGGTCCCAGTCGAGAACCTCGGCGGAGGCGGATCGGCGAACCTCCATTGGCGGGGATCGGTCCTCGGCGGGGAACTCATGAGACCGCTCAACCGGATCGGATCGCCGGAGACGTTCAGCGCGATCACGATCCAGTCCTTGGCCGATCTGGGTTACATGGTCGACGTGAGCCTGGCGGAGCCCTACACGCTCCCCGACGTCGGCGCCGCGGACGAGAAACCCGGTCGCGTGGTCGACCTGGGCGACGACATTCTCAGGGGCCCGGTGGAGGTCGTTGATGCGGAGGGCCGCGTCGTGCGCGTGCTCCACAGGCGCTAGACGGGGTAGATTCCGTCCCGTTGACCGAACAAAGCGTAGATTCCTATGCTCAAACCGGCGAGCCACGGCAGCACCCGTCCGGTCGAGCCAATCGACCTCCATGGAGTAAGCACATGCTGCGTAGATTGCTGTTCGGATCCAGTCCCAGGATCATCGCCGTGATCATCGTCGGTACGGTTGCGGTCGCGGCACTCATGCTCTCGCTGGCCCCCGAGCCGGAGAGCCAGGAGCCGCCTCCCCAGATTCCGTTTGCGCAAACCGCCCGTGTTACGGCCGGATCGGGCGCGATACCGGTCTTCGGATCCGGCACCGTGCGGCCAAGCGAGGAGATCGATGTCGCGCCGCAGGTGGGCGGCAAGGTCGTCTGGGTGAGTCCGCGGTTCCAGAGTGGAGGGCGCGTGGAGGCGGGCCAGACGCTCTTCCGCATCGAAGAAGCGGACTACGTGTACCGCGCGCAGGAAGCGGAAGCCAACGTCGCCGCGAGCCGCGTCGCCTTCCTCCAGGAGCAGGAACAGGCATCGATCGCAAGCGCCCAGTACGAACTGTATGCGGAGCGGCGCGGGGCGGGGAACCCGCCGTCCGAGGCGAGTCCGCTCACGCTGCGGGAGCCCCAGCTGGAGGCGGCCAGCGCCGCCCTGAGCCGTGACGAAGCCCGGCTTGAAGAGGCCAGGCTCGCACTCTCGAGGACCCAGGTAACCGCGCCCTTCGATGGTTTCGTGCGCGAAGAATTCGTCGACCCAGGTCAGGTCGTGAGCCCCGGGCAGCCCGTCGGACGCCTCTTCGCGTCGGCGGCGGTGGAAGTCGTCGTTCCCCTCTCCGATGCCGACGCCGCCCTGGTCCCCGGTTTGTGGGGACTCGAGGCGGGTGACGGGGCACGGGACGTGGCGGCTCGGGTGATCGCCCAGTACGGGGAAGCGACGTACGCCTGGGATGGCTACGTGGATCGGGGCGAGAGTTCCGTCGACGCGCAGACGCGCACCATCGACGTGATCGTGCGCGTACCGGATCCGTTCGAGGCGAGCGCGGCGGCGGGCCAGTCCAGCGCCGTCGGGGGTGCCCCTCCGCTGCTGGTCGGCAAGTTCGTGGACGTGGAGATCGAGGGCCTGTCACCGCAGGACTACTTCCAGATCCCGCGAGCGGCGCTGCAGCCCGGCAACGAAATCTGGACGGTGGAGAACGAGGGTGTCGTGAGCATCGTCCCGGTACAGGTGCTGCAACGCGCCAACGACGAGGCATTCGTCACCGGTGCCCTTCGAGGTGGCCAGGCCGTGATCACCGGCGGACTGCAGTTCGCCACCGAAGGGATGCGCGTCCAGACGGCGAGCGGCTCCTCGAGGTGAGATCCGCACCTTGGATCCGAACGACGCCACGCAGCGGGAGCGCTCCGGGCCGCTAGCCTACATGGCGGTTTTACCCCGGCGCGACTCCGGAGGAGGTGGAGGAGTCGATCGTCGTCAAGATCGAGGACCAGGTCAGCGGGCTGGATGACGTAAAGGCGGTCAAGTCCGTCGCGGCCCCCGGCATAAGCTGCCACTGCGTCGGTCTGCCGCCGCCACCCCACCAGGCGAAGATCATGCCGCAGATCTCGCGGGTCTCGTAGATCCCATCTTCTCTGAGAAAGTCTGCCTCTCGGCGGACCGGACCCCCGGAACCGGGTGTGACGGCACTCGTCCTCCTTGACTGAAGCGCTTTCGGTGAGAATGTCGCCTTCTGGTTGTCGGGGTTTCCAACGCCTTGCCCTCGCGGCATGAATTAGTCGACTCGATCTCGCTGCATATCCACTCGGACAGGAAGCCAGGTCATGAAGATTCGGCGTGCCCGCCAAAGGACCGTGCTCCTCGTGATGGTCGTCGTGGTTTCGGCCACAGGGGCGGGAGCGCTCTCGGCTCAGGCGGGGCCTCCCGAACTGCCCGACTCCGCCCCCCTCTCCGTCCCCCGCTTCGACATCGCGCCGTCGCCGATCGAGCTCTCGGGTCCCGTGCGTCCCGGCGAATATCTGGGCGTGACGGGGCCTCGGTCCGCATGGCTCGGCGTGGAGACCGGCGAGGCGGAACTGTGGATCCATCCTCTCAAGGTCGGGAACCACTTCCGGCTCGGCTTCTCGACCCCGGCCTACGGCGCGCCGATACCGGGAAGCGCGGTCGCGCGCACCGTGCGGGTCCGGCCCGAGATCACGACCATCACCTACAGCCATGCGGCCTTTCAGGTGCGCCAGCACATCCTCGCCCCGGCCGACGTCCCCGGCCTCCTGCTCCTGCTCGAAGTGGACAGCCCGGAGCCGCTGGAGATCGTCGCGGAGTTCGAGCCCGTGCTGAACTACATGTGGCCGGGGTCGATCGGGGGGCAGTACGCCTACTGGGATGCCGAGCGACGAGTCTTCGTGTTGTCCGAGAGCCTGCAGGCGCAGAATGCTGTGGTGGGGTCTCCGTGGGCGGCGAATTCCGTCGAGCACCCGGCCCACCAGTTGGGCGAAGCGCCGCGCACGATGGTCATACCGGTCGACCCGGAGCGCGCACGGCGCGAGTTCATTCCGATCGCCGTGGCCGGCGGCACGGCGCCGCGCGAGGAGGTGTTCGAGAGCTACGAGCGGCTGATCTCGGAGGCGCGCTCGCTGTACGAAGCGAAGCGGGCCTGGGCCGACTCGGTGCTCGCGTCCACGGTCTCCATCGAGACGCCGGACCCGCGACTCGACCTCGCCCTGGAGTGGGCGAAGGTCAATCTGGAAGAGCAGCGCGTCTGCAACCCGGACCTGGGCTGCGGGTTCGTCGCGGGCTGGGGCCTGTCGCGCAACGGCACCCGTCCGGGCTTCGGCTGGTTCTTCGGCGGAGACGCGGCGCAGACCATGTTCGCCATGGAGGCCCTCGGCCAGTGGGAGCTGGTCGCGGAAGAACTCGCCTTCCTCGCCAGGTACCAGCGTGAGGATGGGAAGATCACGCACGAGATCTCGCAGGCCGCCGCGCGGATCCCGTGGTTCGACGTCTACCCGTACGCGTACTATCACGCCGACACGACACCCTACTGGATGGTCGCGCTCTACGAGTACTGGCGGGCGAGCGGCAACGACGAACTCGTGCGCGAGCTGTGGCCGGCGTACCGGCGCGCATGGGAATGGTGCCTCACCGCCGAGACGGACGGCGACGGTCTGCTGGAAAACTCGGTCGGCGGCCTGGCCGCGGTCGAGGTCGGTGGCCTGGGGGCGGCGCTCCACCAGGATATCTACCTGGCAGGGATTTGGGTCGCGGCGCTCGAGGGGACCATGGCGCTGGCCGAGCGCGTGGGGGATGCCGAGATGGCGGATCGGGCGCGGGAGATCGCTCCCCGCGCCCGGGCGACATTGAACAACGCGTACTGGCTCGAAGACGCGGGACATCATGCGTTCGGGATCCTCGCCGATGGCAGCACGAACGACAACCTGACCGTCTGGCCCGCCACCGCGGCCGCCTTCGGGCTGTTCGACGATGCCCGGGCCCGATCGACGCTGACCCGACTCGCGAGCGACCGCATCTCGTCGGACTGGGGGGCCCACATGCTCTCCACGGACAGCCCGCTCTACCATCCGCTCCAGTACAACATGGGCACCGTCTGGCCCTTCGTGACGGCGTACGTGTCGTGGGGGCAATATCGGTATCGCCGTCCATGGGCCGGATTCCACCTCATCGACGCGGTGAAACGGATGACCTTCGACTGGAGCCTGGGACGCCACCCCGAACTGCTGTCGGGGACCTTCTACCAGCCCCTCGACCAGACCGTCCCGCACCAGTTCTTCGCGACGTCGGCGCTGGTGACCCCGCTCTTGCGGGGCGTGATCGGCTGGGAGCCCGATGCACCCCTGGGCCGGGCCCGGCTCGCACCCCAGCTTCCGCCGGACTGGCCCGAGGTGACCGTCCGACGGCTGCGGGCGGGTGCGACGACGACGGATGTCGAGATCCGTCAGCGCTGGACGGCCGAGGGCGGGGAGCGGCGGACCACCCTCAGTACCACGGGGCCGTCGCTGACCTTCGAGTTCGTGCCCGACGTGCCGGCGGGCGTGGAAGGCGTGTCCATTTTTCTGAACGACGTCCAGATGGCTCTTGAAGCGGACGGGAGCCTGGAGGTAGCCCTCGGCGAGGGCGCGCCGGAGGGGAGCCGCGCGGAGATCGTCGTAACGTGGGAGGGCGGACTCGCGGTCGCGCCGCCGCGGATCGATCTCGAGCCCGGCCAGCGCAGCACCGGCCTCCGGATCCTCGACTTCGCGGCGGTCACGGACGGCTGGAACCTCTCCGTGGAAGGGACCGCGGGTCGCGCTTACGGCATCGACCTCTTCGGTACCAGGGTTGTGCCGACCGTCACGAGCGGCACCGCCACCGTTACGCGGGGCGGGCAGGGTGAAACCGGGTCGATCCGCGTCGAGTTTGCGGAGGGAGACGGCCGCTCCGTGGCCACCGTCCGTCTCTCCCCCGCCCGCTGATTTGCCGCCGCCTCGGTCACGCGAGGCCATCCGCTCCGTCGCCGCGCTTCCGTAAAGGGAGGAAGAGCGCGAGGAACAGCCCGATCGCCACGGGCTCGAGGAGGAGGATGTACCAGGGCCACGCCGGGAAGACATCGAGGATCGTGGGCCCCAGCGGCTTCTCGATCACGTAGAGATAGTTCGACCCCAGAAGCAGGTTTACCGGGTAGACGACGACGGCGTACAGGTTGAGCAGTCCGAGGGCGATCCACGGATCGCGGGGCCGGGGCCGATACCCTTCCACCACTGCCGCCCACACGCCGGCGATGACGACCGTGCCGTGGGACCCCAGCGACTCGAAGAAGGTGAGGTGCAGGACGCCGAACTCGGTATTCGGGGTCAGGACGGCCTGCACCGCCCCCGCCACCCCGAGGAAGTACATGAGGCGCAGGACGCGGGGACCCCGGGTCCAGAGCCCGTAGATCGTCACCCAGGCCATGAGGTTGCACAGGTGGAGCGGTACGTCCGCCTGCACCGACCAGAGCCCCGTCGCGACCTTCCACACGTGTCTCGACAGGAGGAAGAAGAGAATGGCGAGGCTCATCCCGATGCGCAGGCGGCGGCGGCCCTGCTCATCGGCTGCCAGACCGGCACGGATCACGACGAAGCCGATGACCGCCACGGCGGCGATCGTCGCAAGATGAACCGGTCCGAAGAGATCGAAGGGCAGCCGCTCCGTCGCGAAGAACCGGTTCATGTCAGCCCGTCACACGGCGCAGTCCGTTCCAACGCGGCCCCGGGTCACGCGTCGGCATCCGCGAGCGAGGATGTGGGAATCTCCGGCCCCTCGACCCGCCGTCCCTCCCGCAGCGTCACGTAGGCCTCCATGCCGTAGTACGCCGGGAGCCCCAGGGCGGCCAGCCGGTCTGCGGTGCCCCGGTTCCGCTCGACGACCCGCTGCCAGAACTCGCGCGGGTCCGGTCCGGGGAAGGGTGCCGAGTCCTTTTGCGACTCGTGCCGGAAGATCGCCTGCACCTTGCCCCGCAATTCCTTCTCGGAGAGCGGCACGAGCACCGTCGCCTCGTCCAGGCTCCACTCCTGCCATGCGCCGCGGTACAGCCAGAGCCACGGCGGATCGCCGCCGTACCGCTTCAGGGCGGCTTCTACCGTCTCGAGGCACATGCGATGCGTCCCGTGCGGGTCGGAGAGGTCGCCGGCGGCGAACACGATCGTCGGCCGAACCTCTTCCAGCAGCCGTGTGACAATGTCCACGTCCGCTCCGGAAATCGGATTCTTCTTCACCGCCCCCGTCTGATAGAACGGCTGGTTCAGGAAGCGCGCGCTCTCGGGCGACAAGCCGAGCGTTTCGATCGCGGCGGTCGCCTCGGACTCGCGGATGATCCGTTTGAGTTGCTGGACCACGTCCGGGTCGATGTCGCCCGGCATCTTGCCCGCGAGCCCGCCCTCCACGCTGCGCAGCGCGTCCTCGAGGGCGTCAACCGCCCCGAGATCGATCACCCCGGCGGCCCGCCGGAGAAAGTCGAGATACCGGCGTACCTCGTGGTCGAACACGGCAATGTTCCCGGAGGTCTGGTAGGCGACCGTCACATCGTTGCCGTTCTCGACGAGCTTCCGCAGCAGCCCCCCCATCGAGATCACGTCATCATCCGGGTGCGGCGAGAAGACGACGATGTTCTGGCCGCGCGGGAGGCGGCTCTTCCCGCGGATCCGGGAGATGAGCGCGTTGAACACCTGCCCGTTCAGCGGTTCGGCCGACCCGTGACGGGAGGTGAGCGGGGCGAGATGGTTCTCGCGGTAGTCGTCCGTCGCCAGATGCAGGATCGACTTCCCGGTGCGCTCGCTCAGCCAGATCACGGCCGCGGTCTCGCGCTCCGGCGTCCAGTCCACGTCGCCCACACGCCACGGTGTGCGTATGCGGGTGAGCTCGGAGGCGGCCGCCGGGTCGAGATAGACCGTCGCGGCGGAATGCTGCTGCAGGAAGGTCGCGGCGACATCCGCGTGGATCCCCCCTTCGACGGCCCGACGCACGATCCCGGCCTTGTGTTCCCCGGTGGCGAGCAGGACGATCTCCCGCGCTTCGAGGATCGTGGCCACGCCCATCGTGATCGCCTGTGGCGGCACGTTCTCCTTTCCGAAGAAATCGGACGCGGCGTCGCCGCGGGTGACGGTGTCCAGGTAGAGCCGCCGCGTGCGCGACTCGCGCTCGGATCCGGGCTCGTTGAAGCCGATGTGCCCGCTGCGCCCGATCCCCAGGATCAGGAAGTCGATCCCACCCGCTTCCCGAATGCGTCGTTCGTAGTCGATGCAGTGCGCTTCGACCTCTCCCTCGGGCACATCGCCGCGGGGGATATGGCGGTGCTCCGGGGAGATGTTCACATGGTCGAAGAGGTGCTCGCGCATGTAGCGGTGGTAGCTGTGGAAGCTGCCGGGCCGCATCGGGAAGTACTCGTCCAGGTTGAACGTGACCGCGTTCGAGAAGTCGAGCCCTTCGTCCCGGTGAAGACGGATGAGTTCGCGGTACACGCCCACGGGGGTGGATCCGGTGGCGAGACCGAGAACGGCGTGGCGTCCGTTCCCGGCCCGCTCCCTGAGGAGGCCGGCAATCCGGCCCGCGACCTCGGACGCGATGCTGTCGTGGTCCGGCATGATGCGGACCGGCAGCCGTTCCCTCCGCGCGTGGGCCGCTTCGCTCATCTCGCTGCTAGGGAACCGGCTGCTCGGGCAGCAGCACGAACCGGGCGTACTGGTCGGTGCGCAGGTATCGGATCGCGGCCTGCTGCACCTGTTCCGCGGTCCAGCTCTCGATCGACGCGTAGCTCGGGATGGTGTTCAGGTCCCGTTCGGCTCGCTCGAAGGAGGCCAGCTGCGACAGCCAGTACCGGTTTTCCAGCAGGTTCGTCTCCTTCGTGCGCCGCTGCGTTTCGCGGACCTTGTCCACGGTCTCGGCGTCCGGCCCCTCCGCCTTGAGCCGCTCGATCTCCTCGAACGCGGCGGCGGACAACTCCTCGGCCCGCTCCGGATCGGATCCGAAGGAGATGGTGAAGCGATACTCCTCATCGGGCCGGTAGCTCAGGGACCCGCTCACGCCCACGCCGTAGGTGCCGCCGAGGTCCTCCCGCAGCACTTCCCGCAGCTCGATGTCGAGAACATCCGCCATGGCCGAGATCGCGTTCGCTTCCTCGAGAGAGTACTCGGCGTCGCCCGCGAAGATGATCTGCGTCCGGCTCTGCGGCTCCAGACCCTTGTAGACCGTCGTCTCGATCGTACCCGCCGGCGGATCGATCCCGAGATCCTGCCAGTCTTCCACACGCCCGAGATTCGGCAGCGCTCCGAGATACTGCTCCACAAGCGGTCGAATCGTCGGGAGATCGAAGGCACCGGTGAAGTAGAAGGTGAAGTCGCTCGCGTCCGCGAACCGGTCGCGGTAGAGGTCGTAGGCCGCGTCGAGGTCGGCTTCCTCGAGCATGCTGTCGAGCTGCGACAGCCGCAGGACTCGGGGATGTCCCTGGGACATGGTGGTCGAAATCGTGTCGGAGAACACGAAGTTCGGATTGGCCCCCACGTTCGCGAGCATCGCCGTCTGCTGCGCCTTCAGCGCCTCGAACATCGTTTCGTCCCGGCGCGGCGCGGAGAAATAGAGGTAAATGAGCTGGAACGCCGTTTCCACGTCCTGCGGCGACGCCGATCCGCTCATCCCCTCCGAGAGCGAACCCACCGAAGGAAAGACGCGAACCGCCTTGCCGGCCAGCTTCTTCCCCAGCGCGGTCTGATCGAACTCGCCGACGCCGGACTGGCCCACCACGCTCAGGGCGAACGAGGTCTTCCGGTACAGGTCATCAGGCACGAGCGACGTACCGCCGGGGCTGGTCGCGGAGAAGAGGATCTCGTCGTCCTTGAAGTCGGTGGGCTTGAGAACGACCCGCACGCCGTTCTCCAGAGTCCAGATCGTGACGCCCACTTCGTCGAGCGCCTCCTCGGTTGCGACCGGGGAACCCTCGGGGACGATGGGCAGGAGCGGAGCGTCGGCCGCCTCGTCCTCGTAGGCCTCGATCTCCCGCCCGCCGACCGCTGCGAACGCGCTCAGCAGGTCCTCCTCGGCCGGAGTTTCGAGGCCCTCCTTCTCGGGCGCGCTGACGAGGACGACGCGTCCCTGTTCGGCGAGCCAGCCCTGGGCGATGCCGTTTGTCTCCTCGAGCGTGATCCCGGGCAGAAACGCGTCCACCAGTGCCATCTGCGTCTCGAGGCTCGGGTAGGCGCTCCCCTGAAGAAATACCTGTATGTAGCGGTTCGCGAGCGCGGCCGACTCCTGGTTCTCCCGCTCGGCCAGACGGCGTTCGTATCCCCGTCTCGTGTTGGTCTTTTCGCGCTCCAGTTCGGTCTCCGTGAACCCGTTCTGCACCACGCGCTCGGCCTCGGTGAGCAGAGTTTCGAGCCCGCGCTCGATCCCGTCCTCGGCGACGAGAGCGACGAGCTGGTACGCGTCCACTCCGCGTGCGAACTGGCCCTGGCCCGAGAATCCGAACATGAACGGCGGGTCGGCCTGGAGCCGGAGTTCGTCGAGCCGGGCGTTGAGCATGCCCGAGTAGAGTCCTTCGATGAGGCCGCGGCGGAAGTCGGCGATGGTGCCGCGCGGGGCGGGCGGCTGCTTGTACAGGACGCCGACCTGGCTTCCCTGCGCCTCGGGATCCGTCGCGATCGTAACGAGCGGCGGGTGGTCGATGGGGATTTCCGCCGAGAAGCGGGTTCGCGGCTCGTCGGGTCCGCCCAACCCCCCGAACTGCTCGCGGATCGTCGCCTCGATCTCGCCGCCGTCGAAATCCCCTACCGCGACGATCGCCATCAGATCCGGCCGGTACCAGTCCTCGTAGAAGCTGCGCAGTCGCTCGGCCGGGGCCGTCTCGAGTATCTCGGGCTTGCCGATCGGCAGGCGCTCCGCGTACAGCGACCCCTCGAAGATGACCGGGAACTGCTGGTCCTGTATACGCGCCGCCGCCCCCCGACGGCCGCGCCACTCCTCGATTACGACCCCGCGCTCCTTGTCGACCTCCTCGGGATCGAAGAGCACGCCCTGCGCCCAGTCCTGGAGGATCTGGAAGGCGGTGGCCAGCATCTCCGGGTCATCCATCGGCACCTGGAGCATGTACACCGTCTCGTCAAAGCTCGTGTACGCGTTGACGTCCGGGCCGAACTGCATCCCGATCGACTCGAGGTAGTCGACGAGCGCCTGCTTCTCGAAGTTCTCCGTCCCGTTGAAGGCCATGTGTTCGACGAAATGCGCCAGGCCGAGCTGGTCCTCGTCCTCGAGGATCGAGCCCGCATTGACGACGAGGCGCAACTCCGCACGATTCTCCGGCTCGCTGTTCTCGTGCACGAAGTAACGGAGGCCGTTGTCGAGCGTCCCCGTGACCACGGCCGGGTCCGGAGGAATCGGATCCGTCGGATTCGGGGTCTGCCCGGCCACGTCCGTGGCGCAGAAAAACAGGGCGGCTGCGGGGAAGAAGGCGAGCTTCGGCAGGCGGAACGTCTTCATCGGTTACTCTCGGCAGAGGGGACGGCATCCAGCAGGAAACGGGAAAGGTAGCCGACACTCGGGAGGCCGGCGAGCGATCAGGGCTCTCCGACTTGCCCACGGGGCGGCCTCGATGGATCCTGACATCCGGGACAACTTGTGGAAGGGGAGGAACCCCCGGTGCTCAACTTCAGCACGACATGAGATGGCGCAGCGTCTTCACGCTGGCGAAGGTGGTCGTCTGCATCCTCGGGACCGTCGGGGTCATTGCGGCCCTCGCCTGGTGGCAGGTCCAGCCATCGACCTCGACCGTGATTGACGAGGCGGAGGGCGTCGGCACGGCATCGGGCGCCCGTGCGGACGGGGCCGACTGGACCCCGGAGGACTGGACCATCTTCGAGGAGAAGGTCCGTTTCGCGGCGGAACGCGGGCTCGCCGACATGGAGCTGGGCGAGGCCATCGTGCAGCTCGCCGAGACATTTGTCGGCACGACGTACGAACCGGCCACGCTCGAAGTCATGGGACCCGAGCGCTTGGTGATCAACTTCCGCGAACTGGATTGCGTGACCCTGGTCGAGACGGTCCTCGCCCTGACGCGGTTCGTGCGCGAGCAGGGCGTCGAATCGCTCGCCGATCCGCCTGCGGCGCGGGCCGCCTACGAGTCACACCTGACGGCGCTCCGGTATCGGGGAGGCCGGCTCGACGGGTACGCGAGCCGGCTCCATTACTTCTCGGAGTGGCTGTCGGACAACGAAGCCAAGGGATTGGTTCGCATCACGACCGGCGACCTGGAACCCGCCGCCGATCCGGAGCCGGTGCGCTTCATGTCCGAACATCCCAACGCGTACTGGCAGATGGCCGACGCCGGCGTGCGCGAAGCCATCGCGGCCATGGAGGCGCGGCTGGGCGGAGACCCCGGCCGGGCGTACGTGCCGCAGGACCGGATCGCGGAGGTCGCCGGCCGGATCCGCAACGGCGACGTCATCGCGGCCACCTCGACCGTCGAAGGGCTGGATGTCGCCCACACCGGTCTCGCCGTGTGGCGGGACGGCGCCCTGCACCTCCTCCACGCCCCCCTGGTCGGCAGCTCCGTGGAGATCTCGGAACGCCCGCTTGCCGAGCGGATCCTCTCCATCGGCTCCCAGGACGGCATCATGGTCGCCCGCCCCGTCGAGCCGCCGCGCTAGCGACGCGGGCGGGCAAGCGCCCGCCCCGACGCGGACCGCACTACCCGCAGCTACCGGACCGTGTACGTGAGCCCAACCTTGATCCGCCGTCCCTTGGGATCGTGCGTGAAGCCATCGTACGAGGTCTCCCAGTTGACGAGGGGCGGAGGCGTTCCCAGCAGGTTGAACCCCGTGACGAAACCATCGATGCGGTCGGTGACCTTCATCAGCAAGGTCGCGTCCAGTGTCCCGAAGGAATCGATCACGCGATGATTCTCGTCGGCGGAATCCGGATCGTCGTAGGAGGAGATGTAGTAGAAGGCTCCCACCGCCGTGAGACGCTCCGTGTGGAACCCGACGGAAGCCGTCCACTTCCACTGCGGAAGAGGCCACGCGATGGGGTTGTTACGGTTGAGAAGTCCGGCCCCGCTGGTCGCCGCCTGCAGCTCCACGCCTCCTCGCGTGAGCGCCATGATGTCGTATTTGTGCGTGTAGGTGCCGTCGATCCCGAATGACATCTCGGCGTTCCCCACCGGCCGGCGCGTCGACACGCTCCAGTCCAAGCCGGATGTTTGCATGCCCGGCCAGTTCACGAGGTCGATCCGAATGCGTTCGATGAGCGCCGCGTCGCACGTTCCCGTCCCCCATCCGTCCGGACACCTAATGAACTCCTTCACCGCCTCCCGGCTGGCGCCGCCCTCGTCGTAGAGCCTCGTGACGGCCGTATAGGGAACGACGTTGATGACGTCCTTGAAGTCATACGTCCAGAAGTCGAACGTCGCCTGCGTGCGACTCGGGAAATGGAAGAAGACGAGGCCCACGTTGCCCGTGGTGGCCCGTTCCGGCACCAGATCCTGGCTCCCGAACGTATCCACCGGCTTGTAGACATCCGTCTCCCACACATATTCGAGCGACGTAATCTTGTCCATGTTGACGTCGTCGACGGACGGGACGCGGAACGTGGATTGCAGAGAGGCCCGCGCCGAAACCTGATAGTCATCGGAGTCCACCAACCGGAAGGCGACGGCGGCCTTCGGGTCGAAACTGCTGGCAACATCGTGGAACTCATAGTTGGCGGCGAACTGGAGATCCAGCCGGTCGCCGAGGTTGATCGGCAACTCACCGTAGAACCGATGGACCGACTGTGAACTCGCGTAGGGGAAGTACCCGGTCGTGAATGTGAACGGCCCCGCCTGGTCGAGACAGCTCCGGTCGCCCGGCACCTGGCAGGGGTTGAGACGCTGGTTCCCCGCGTCGTTGGGTTGGCCGGACACATCGAACCAGCGGAACTGGTAGCCGATCGCGTAGCCGATCGCGTCGTTCAGCGCGTTGGTGAACGTAGCTTCGGCCGTGAGAAGCTCGGCGGTATTGAAGAGGTCCACCTCCTCGTTGATCCAGTCGATCAGCGCGGGCGAATTCGCGACCGAGGGGTCGTAGCCCGGATTGTCCGCATCGGTGTACGACGTGCCCGGCTGCTGCGCGCGAAGGATCGCGTTGCTGAACGGATTGTAGAACATGCAGTTGCCCTGGCCCGCCACCGCGCCGCCCGTGTCTCCGAGGCTCATCCCGGCTGGCGAGGTCGGGTCGGCGACTACGCCGACTCCGCAGTCCGGGCCTCCGAACCCGCGAAAAGCCAGATATTTGCGGTAGGCGTACTCCGCGGGCTGGTTCACGTTGCCCGCCGCCCGGGAGTAGCCGAAGGCCACGTCCAGCTCGCCCGTCGTGCCAATGTGGTGGTCCAGCGAAGCCGCGATCCTCTGCGTGCGCGACGACCGGCTCAGCGTTCGTCCGGGACCGCTGTTGCCCACCAGGCGCCCGAAGAAGAACCAGTCGTCCTCGAGGCACGCCGCCTGCGAGGCAAAACCGGCCGCCGCCGAATTCGAGCTGCAGAAGGCCTGCCTGCCCGGATTCTCGGGCATGACCACCTGAAGGCCGTCGTATAGCGCCGTGGGCGGGAAGGAGGGGGTGGTGTACCAGTCAGGGATGGCGGCCTCCGACCACAGACCCTCGACGTGGACGGAGGTGCTCTCGCTCAACTCGCTGTTCAGCTCGCCGAACACCCGCGCGTGCCACTGGTCCTCGATCAAGTTGTCCCACGGCCCGTATCGGAACCGGCAGGTGACGCCGGCATCCGTGCCGCCCAGACCCTCGCAGCCCGGATCCACGAACAGACGGGCGTCGCCCTGGCTGTCCCCGTAGTGGGATCGGATCAGTGCGCTTATGAAGTCGCCGGGAGTCTCGTTCCCGGTCAGTGTCGGCCGCAGAAAGGCCCCGGGGTTCCCGTAGTAGGACCAGCCACCGCCGCCCGGCCCGGGGTAGGGGCGCAGCACCCAATCGCGCTCCTCGGCCTGCAGCTCCCGGCGCATGGCCCAATCGGCCGAAAGGACGGCGTTTGTTCCGTCGCCCAGACTCGTGCCCCAGATGGCGCCTACGTTCGTGTCGCCGGCACCGCTGAAGTAGTCATGCGAAGCCGACAGCTCGAATCCCTGAAAGTCTCTTCGGGTCACAAAGTTGGCCACGCCGGCCACGGCGTCGGAGCCGTAGATGGCCGAGGCGCCCTCCTTCAGGACTTCGATGCGGTCGAGCGCGATGGAGGGGAAGGCGTTGATGTCCACGAACCGGCCGCCGGGAAGTCTGGCCGGGGTGTACACTTGGCGTCGGCCGTTCAACAGCGTCAATGTTCGCGAGGCGCCCAGGCCTCGCAGGTTCACGTTGGTCGCGGTCTCCGGAACGAGCGTTCCGCTTTGATTGTACCAGCCGTTGCGCTCGCCGATCGTACCGTGGGTCGCGCCCAGCTTCTTGAAGAAGTCCACTGCCTGCGGTGCGCCCTGCTCCTTCAGCGACTCGCGGTCGGTCACGTCGACCGCGTACGGCAGGTTCTCCGGCGGCGCCGAGAAGTGCGTCCCGGTCACCACGGCCGTCAGCCCCTCCAACGCGATGGTTCGCTGGGAGGCCAGCTGCATGTCGACGTTCGTGCGCTCCCCGGCCCGAACGACCACGCCCGAACTCACTCCCTCGACGAACCCGGGAAAAGTGAAGCGCAGCGAATATGTACCCGCCGGGAGGCCGGTGAGCGTGTACGCGCCCTGCTCGGACGTCATCGCCGTGCGCGTTTCGTCGCCGAGAGGCGCCCCCGTCGCTGTGACCGTCACGGTGGGCATCGCGAGGCCGTCCTCGTTGGTCACGGTTCCGCTGACGGTGCCGTCCTGCGCGAGTGAAGCCGTCGGCCACGCGAGGGCGGCGATCAGGCATATTCCGAACCTCATGATGTATCCTCCTTCTCCGGAAAACCGTCCGGGGGACGGCGGTGTTGGGTCGCCCGCTCGTATCCGTACGCGAGTCGAAAGAGAAGCCCTTCGTCGTAGGGGCGCGCGAGCATCTGTAGTCCTGCCGGGAGCGCCCCGTACGTGAAGCCCATCGGTATCGTGATCGCGGGCATCCCGGTTGCGGGTGCCACGCGCTGGCTGTTGTCGCCGCAGTATTCCTCGTCTCCCCTGTCGATGTGGGCGGGCACGCAGAGCCACGAGGGATAGATGACCGCGTCCACCCCTTCGATGTCCATCGCCGCCACGAGGTTGGCCAGGTAGGCCTGGCGACCCTCGTGCTTCGCGTAGTCCGGACAGGGTTCGTCCCAGCTGGAGGGGTGAACGTCGAGCGGTGCGCCTTCGTTCCGGCGCAACGATCCCTGGGCGTAGTCCGAATACCGTCCGTCCTCGAGCACCTCCAGGACGTCGGCTATCGGTGCCGCCGGGCCCAGCGACCGCAGGTAGACCCACATGTCGTAACGGAACCGGCGGCAGAACATGCCCTCCCGCTGGAGTTCCGCCTCGACATCGAACTCGAAGGGGTCGACGATCTCGGCCCCGAGCGCCGTCAGGTCGTCGATCGCCGCCTCGAAGAGCGCGAGAATCTCCTCGTCCGTCTCCTCCGGATCCACGAGGGCGCGCAGCACGCCGATCCTCGCGTCCCGCACCCCATCGGCGTCCAGAAAGGCTGTGTAGTCCGCTTCCGCGCGGCCACGTCCCGCTTCCGTATACGGATCCGCGGGATCGTACCCGGCCACCACGTTGAACACGCGCGCGACATCCTCCACCGTCCGCCCCATCGGCCCCGCGATATCCCGGTCGAAGGAGAGGGGGATGACGCCGTCGCGACTCGTCAGGCCGATGGTCGAGCGGATCCCGACCAGGGCGAGGTGGGAGCTGGGTCCACGGATCGAGTTGCCGGTGTCGCTGCCCAGGCCGATGACGCCGAACGAAGCCGCGACCCCCGAGGCCGTTCCGCCGCTGGATCCGGCCGGGACACGATCGAGCGCGTAGGCGTTACGCGTGGTGTCGAAGGAGGAACTGACGGACTGCCGCGGGCTGAACGCCCATTCCGCCATGTTGGTCTTGGCGATAACGATCGCCCCGGCCTCGCGGATCCTGCGCACCATGAAGGCGTCGTCGGGGGGGGAGGTTGTCCGCGAGCGCGATCGACCCCCCGGTCGTGACCATGTCGTGCGTGTCGAAGTTGTCCTTGACGAGCATCGGGACGCAGAAGAGCGGTCCCGTCTCCTCGCCGGCGGTCAGCGACGCGTCGAGCTCGTCCGCCCGCTCCAGAGCCCGGGGGTTGAGCACCGTGATCGCGTTGATCGCGTCTTCGTAGGCCGCGATGCGGGCGAGATGCCGCTCCACGACCTCGCGGCACGTCGTCGTGCCGTCGCGGATCGCCGCCTGCACCCCGTCGATCGTCGCCTCCACGACCTCGAAGGCCGGGCCGGACTCGGCATCGGGTTCGGGACTGCACGCGACCCACCCCATCGCCAGCGTAGCGGACAGTAACGCCGGGATCGGAAGGTGCTTCCAGTGGACGCCGTCCGCTGTCCGCGGACGCAAGGGCGTCCCAGGTGCGTTGCTCCTCGGTCGCATGCATCTAAACTTATCGACTTGGGGCAATATGCCAAGCGTCGAGACCCTAGAGGTGTCACCCATGAAGACGAGACTCGAGACCGCCCGCCTCACCCGTCGAGACTTCGTACGGGCCGCAAGTGTGGGACCCGCCGCCGCTTGGCTCGCCGCCTGCGAGCGCGCGGGAGACGCCGGATCATCGGCCGAAGCGGGAGCGGCGGTGGCCGCCGGCACGGAGGCTGAGCAGCCGCCAAGGTGGGCGAAGGACCCCGCGCCCTTCATCCAGCGCGTCACGAACCTGGAGACCCGACTCGAACTTCTGGACGGCTTCATCACGCCGAACGAGCTGTTCTTCGTCCGCAACCACTCGCCCACGCCGACGATCGACCCGGCCAGCTATTCGCTTCGGGTGGAGGGGGACGGCGCCGAGACCGAGTTGCGGCTCGATCTGCCCACCCTCGAGTCCCTGCCCCAACACACGATCACCGCCTACCTGGAGTGCGCCGGCAACTGGCGGGGTCTGTATCCGGAACTCACGGGGACACGCGCGAGCGGCGGGCAGTGGACCACCGGGGCGGTCGGGTGCGCCGAGTGGTCGGGCCCGTCGCTGGGCACGATCCTCGATCTGGCCGGCGTGCGGCCGGAGACGGTCGACGTGAACCTCGTGGGGCTGGACGGCTCGGAATTCGAGCGCGCCATGCCGCTGGCGAAGGCGCGGGATCCCGACACCCTCATCGCGCTACGCATGAACGGCGAGCCGCTCCCCGCCGACCACGGATTCCCCGCACGATCCGTCGTCCCGGGGTGGTCGGGGTCCAACAGCATCAAGTGGCTGGGGAGCATCCAGATCTCCACCGAGAAGGTGTGGAACCGGAACAACACGTCGTCCTACGTCCTCATCGGCGACGATTGGCCCGAGGCGGACTACGCGCCCGCTCAGGGGGGGGCGATCAACGAACTCGTGGTGAAGAGTGCGCTCGCCCTCCCGAGGCCCGGGCAACTGGCCCCCGGATCATACCGCCTTCATGGCTTCGCACACGCCCCGGCGGGACCCGTGTCTGCCGTCGAGTGGAGTCCGGACGGAGGAGCGACCTGGCTCGAGGCCGAGATCGTCGACCCGATTCTGCCCCTGGCCTGGCAGCGCTTCGAGTTCGAGTGGGACGCGACGCCGGGTGCGCACACACTCGTCACGCGCGCCACCGATGCGGCGGGGAACACACAGCCGGATGAGCCTCTGATGAACGACAAGGGCTACCTGCTGAACGTCCCGCTCCCGCACCCCGTGCAGGTGGAGTAGACCGCGTGCTGTACCGGGTGCTCGCGGACCTCGTCCTCGTCACCCACTTCGCCTTCATCGCCTTCGTCGTGGCCGGCGGGTTCGCGGCGGTCCGCTGGCCGAGGCTCGCGTGGGCGCACGTCCCCTGCTTCGTGTGGGGGGCGCTGATCGAGTTCGCGGGCTGGATCTGCCCGCTCACGCCGCTGGAGGTCAGGCTCCGGATCGCGAGCGGCCAGGCGGGCTACTCCGGGGGGTTCATCGAGCGCTACCTGCTCCCGGTCATCTATCCCGGCGCGTTGACCCGGGAGATCCAGATCTGGCTCGGAGTGTCGGTCCTCGTGTTGAACGTGCTGGCGTACGCGTGGCTCGTGCGACGGCTGCGCCGGCGCGCGCGGAGCGGTCGCTGACACCCACCTTCGCCCGCCCCCCGAGGCGGAGGAGCGAGCGAGGGGGCTGCGGGGATCAGTCGATCAGAATCGACCGGGTCAGCTGCCCGTTGCTCTCCCAGTAGGTCCGCTTGTTCACCAGCATCGGGTCGTCCGCCGCCGGCTGGACGTTCCCGTCCGCGTCGATCGCCCGCGAGACGATTCTGTGTCTCCCGGGTGTGGCGTCCCAGTCGATGTGCCAGAACGTCCACGTGTGAGGATCCCCCTGCCCTTCGCCAAGCGTCGCCGCCCGCCACGGCCCCTCGTCCACGCGGACCTCGACGGCGGCGATGTCGGCGCCCCACGCGGCCCCGTGGATCGCATGGCTGTCGCCGTTCCTGATCACCTTCGCGGGGACCGAGTTGATGTTCGCGCGCCCCACCGAGGTCTCCGTCCACACGGTCGCGCCGTCGCGCTCCTCCGCCCGCAGCGTGACGTAGTCGCGGGCCATGAACTTGCCCATGAAGCGCCGGTCGCGGAGTTCGATCCGCGTCAGCCACTTCACGTTCGCGATCCCGTACCATCCGGGGGCGATGACGCGCAGCGGGAAGCCATGCGCGTTCGGCAGCGGCTCGCCGTTCACCTCCCACGCGAGGATGACGCCGGGGTCCATCGCATCTTCGAGCGACAGGCTGCGCGCAAAGTTCTGCGTCACCGTGTTGCCCCGGATCTCCTCCTCGCCCTCGTCGGCGCCGAAGAAGACGACCTCGATCCCGTCCTCCTGAACGCCCGCCTCCGTGAGCACATCGGCCAGCCGGACCCCCGCCCAGCGCGCGTTGTGAACCGCGCCGATGAAGGAGGGGCGGCCACGGTTCCCGGAGCACTCCAGCGTGAACACGACCTCCTGGCGGGGCCGCGCCCTGAGATCGGCGAGACTGAACGTGCCCGGCCGGTCCACGAGTCCGCCGATCTCGAGATTCCAGTCGCTCTCGGCGATGACCGGCGACCCGTAGTGCCCGACGCGGAACATCTGATCGGTCGGCGTGATCCAGGAGTCCACTTCCTCCCAGTTCAGGACGTTCACGCGCTCCCTCGTGCCGGGATGCGGCCGCTCGACCCACGGGATCACGGCTTCCTGCTCGAATCCGGCGAGCCAGCCGCGGAAGATGTCCGTCGGCAGGATCGCAAGACCGGCCGCCGCGGCGCCGCCCTGGATCAGCACTTGTCGTCGTGGGATGGGGTTTCGCTGGCTCATCATGTCAGGCCTCGGCTCAGGTCGACGCGTGTCTCTTCCGTGGGGACGCGGGTGCATGCGCAAGCTCGGGTCTGATCGGGTATCGGAGCAAGGCGTGCGCCGAAACGGGCCCGCTCAACGACCGGGCCTCCAGGCGGATTCCTCCGAGGCATCCGCCGGTCCGATCTTACCCTCCGCCCTCGCGAGCAACTCGTCCGGCCAATGAGGGCGTGCCTGCGCGAAGACGAACCGGACATCCCGGGCGGTTCGGACATCCTCCAGCGCATCCCCTCGCACGACCACGAGATCGGCGATCTTCCCTTCCTCGATGCTGCCGAGCTCGTCGTCCAGGCCCATCGCTCGCGCCGAATTGAGGGTCGCGATGCGGAACACGTCCGCGGGCGGGACCCCGGCTCGGGCGAGGGCGAGGAGTTCGCGGTGGACGGCGAACGGAGACCAGTACTGTCCCCAGCTCGGGTGATCGGTGCCGAGAGTGATCAGGTCCCGTCCCCCGCCATCGTAGAACGCCTTCAACGTCCGGCGCTTGATCGGCGACATCTTCGCGAACGACTCGTTCACGGGCCGGGGCGGACGGGCCTCGACGATCTCCCGCATGTAGGGCGTCAGGAAACGGAGTTCATCCGTCCAGTACTCCGTCATCTCCGGGTCGTGCGGACCCCAGTATCCGTAGATGGACAGCGTGGCGTCGAAGTTCACCCCGTGGCTGACGTAGAGATCGATGATGTCGCGGAGCGCGTCCCCCTCGAAGTCGTCGAACTCCTGCAGCGACGCGTACGCCGTGCGGTCGGCCGGCATCATGTCGCCGCCGAGGAAGTGTTCGACCCGGTCGATGCCCATGAGGATCGCGTCGCGGGGGTTCACCGTATTGCCGAAGCCGGAGTCGAGGTGGGCGGTGACCGTGAGTCCGTGCTCGTGCGCCTGTTCGATGAGAGGGGAGAGGTGCTCCGGCCGGGCCCCCTTGGCCTTGAAGCCGGCCGCGCCGAGCGACGCCCAGTGGTCCACTTCGCGCCGGATCGAGTCGGCGGTCATCGCACTGTCGTCCCAGCCTCGCCGCCACGACCCGAAGTAGGGACCGGAGTTGAGGATTCGGGGACCTCTGCGATCGCCGCTCTCGATGGAGAGCCGCAGCTCCCGCATGCGGACCGGATCCATCTCGCCCGCCGGGAACGTCGTCGTCACGCCGTTGGCGAGGAAAAGTTCGGGATAGGCGGCCGTCTCATCCACGCGGCCCTCGCCGAACAGGTCGACCGCGTAATGGGCGTGGAGGTCGAAGAACCCCGGCAGGATCGTGTCTTCCTGCTCGACGTTGATGGTAACCGTGAAGTCGGCGGTATCCGGCGGCGGGCCGATGGAGATGATCCGCCCGTCGTGGATGGTGATGCCTTCGTTCTCCACGAGGGTCCCGGTGTGCACGTCGAGCCAGCGTCCGCCGGTGACGACGTAGGTCGCCTCGCCCTCGACAAGGTCGCGCAGGTCCCCGAGGTCCCCGCACCCCGCCACCATCGGAATCAAGCCGCCCAGTCCGAGGATGAGGAGGATCCGTCGTCGCTGCAGCCGGTGTCTTCGAGCCATCATTTGTCCCTCGCCCTCCTTGTGTGCCGTCCCGCTCGCCCGAACCGCGCGGGCACCGGGAAGTCCAACATAAACGAGAGCGGGGTCCCCCACGACGGACTCGATTCTGTTACTGTGAGCCGTCACCAGGCGGCTGCCATCCGAACCGGATCGGAGTTCGACACTGCACGAACCGAGCGCGGCGCTCGTGAATCCCCCCGGCGGCGTCTCGGGACGCACTTCGATGCGGCCCGCAGGGGTCGTGGCACTGATCGTCGCCTCGCACACGACGATCGACGCGTACACCGCCTTCCTGCCGCCGCTCCTGCCGCGGATCATGGACAACCTCGGCCTCTCGATCACGCTCGCTGCGACGCTCTCGACGGTGCTCTCCATCTCGACCGCGCTCCCGCAGCCGGCCTTCGGCTACCTCGCCGACCGGTTCGGGCGACGCGCTTTCCTCGCCGCGGGCCCGATCGTGGGAGGCGTGTTCATCTCCCTCCTCGGGATCGCGCCCAGTTATTCCGTACTGCTTCTGCTTCTCATGGTGGGAGGCCTGGGGTCGGCCGCCTTCCATCCGCCGGGCGCCTCGCTCGTCGCGCGCGCCGGGGACGGTCGCGGCAGCGGGGTGCGCATGTCCGTGTTCTCCTTCGGGGGGGCGATCGGGTTCGCGCTCGGGCCGATCAGCGCGGTCGCGATCGTCGGCCTCTTCGGCCTTCCCGGCCTTTGGATCGCAATGATCCCCGGCATCCTGCTCGGGGTTGCGCTCTGGTTCGGGGCGAAGGGTCGGACCCGGGTGGGGTCGGGGACCCCGCCGCCGCCCCCGCTGGAGGTGCTTCGCAAACTGAAGGGGCCGCTCGGTCTCGTGTTCGGCATCTCGGTCGTCGGTTCCTTCGCGCAGAAGGCGATCCTCACCTTCATCCCGATCATCGCCCACCGCGCGGGCGAGAGCGAGACGGCGGGCGCCGTGGTGCTGAGCATCTATCTGGGCGCCCAGGGGCTGGGGACGCTCGCCTCCGGTGTCCTCACGGACCGGTTCAACCGGCAGCACCTGCTGGCCGTGATCAGCGTGCTCGCCGTGCCGACGCACGTCCTCGCCCTCACGCTGGCGCCGGCGAGCCCGGCCGCGATCGTGATGGCCGTGTGCGCGGGCTTCCTCAACATGGCGCTGCTGCCACCGATCGTCGTGATGGCGCAGGAGATCCTCCCCTCCGGGACGGCGGTGGGTTCGGGCATCGTGATGGGGCTCGCGTGGGCCGTGGGGACGCTGATCATCCCGGTCGTCGGCGGGTTCGCGGACGCGTTCGGGCCCGTCGCCGCGACCGCCTGGTCGATGCCGCTCCTGTTGCTCGGCGCGCTCTTCGCGTTGCAGCCTTCGCTTCGCCCCTACTGTAGAGCCCGATGATGAACCGACCGAACCGAGCTGTCCCGTTTCCTGCCGCCCCGGCTCGTGCCAACCGGCCTTGTGCCGTGCGGGCCGGTGCCGTTCCGGCCGCCGTCGCGTGGGCGGCCGCCGTTCTGACCGCCTGCGGAGGGTCGCTGCCGGCCGACCCGGCCGACCTGATCCTCGTGGGCGGGCCCGTGATCACGCTCGACGCCGAGAGCCGCGTCGCCGAGGCCGTGGCCGTGCGCGGCGAACGGGTCGTGGCCGTGGGCTCGACGGCGGAGATCGAGGCGTTCGCGGGTCCGGAGACCCGCCGTGTCGACCTCGCGGGACGCGCCGTGACGCCGGGCCTCATGGACGCGCACGTCCACTTCGCGAACGGGGGCGCGAACCGGCTGTACCGCCTCGACCTCAGCTATCCGAACGTGGAGAACATCGCGGATGTGCAGGGCATGGTCGCGGAGCAGGCCGGGCGGCTGGCCGAGGGCGAGTGGGTCCGCGGCGGCGGCTGGGACGAGGGGAAGCTCGAGGAACTGCGCTACATCCAGGCCTCGGACCTAGACGCCGTGGCCGCGGGGCAGCCCGTGTGGCTCGCCCACACCATGGGCCACTACGGCGTGGCCAACTCGCTCGCCCTCGACATGGCGGGCATCACGGCGGACACCCCCGACCCGCCGGGCGGCACCATCGACCGCGATGAGGCCGGACAACCCACCGGAGTCCTCAAGGAATCCGCCATGGGGCTCGTCACGCGCCTCATCCCGCGCCTCGGCCCCGACGAGCGGCGCGAAGGGATCCGCTCGCTCGCCGCCGCCTTCAACGAAGAGTGCATGACGGGCGGCAAGGACCCCGGGATTGGCCGCGGCACCTGGGAGGCCTACAGCGACGTGCTTGCCGACGGCGACCTCACGGTCCGCATCTTCGCCCTCTGGGACAGCCGGAACGGGACGCTGGACGAGGTCCGCGCCTACGCCGACAGCCTCGCCACCTTCACCCGTCCCTATGAATCCACGGGCGACGACCGGCTCATCCCCGGCGGCGTCAAGCTCTACATCGACGGCAGCGGCGGCGCCCGCACGGCCTGGCTGTACGAGGACTGGAACCGCGAGCACACCGGCACCGATGCCGGCAACCGCGGCTACCCGACCATGGACCCGGATGAGCTGCGCCGGCGCTTCCGGGCTTACCACGACGCAGGGCTGCACGTCTCCATTCACTCCATTGGGGACCGCGCCATCGACTGGACCGTCGACAGCTTCATGGAGGCGCTCGAGGCCACGCCCACACGCGGACTCCGGCACGGGATCATCCACTCCAACATCCCCACCGACCGCGCGCTCGATGCGATGGCCGAACTCCAGCGCGAGTGGGAGGCGGCGTACCCTGAGCCCTCTCCCACCTTCACGTGGTGGATCGGCGACACCTACGCGGGGAACTTCGGACCCGAACGCGCCCTTCGCCTGAATCCGTTCCGGTCCTATCAGGAGCGGGGCATGATCTGGGCCAGCGGCTCCGACTTCTTCGTCACTCCCTACCCGGCGCGCTACGGCGTGTGGGCCTCCGTCGCCCGCCAGCCGCTGCTGGGCGTGTACGGGAGCGAGCCGTACGGTACCGCCGAGTCCGTCGACGTCGAGACGGCGCTGCGCTCGTTCACGATCTGGAGCGCCCACCAGATGTTCCTCGAGGAGAAGGTGGGGACGATCGAAGCCGGCAAGTACGCCGATCTCGCGGTGTGGGACCGCGACCCGCTCACCGTCCCGATGATCGAACTGCGTGACCTGTCGTGCGAACTGACCGTCTTCAACGGTGATGTGGTGTTCGATCGTTCCGGCACGCTCATGCCCTAGGAGCCCGTGGTGAGATTCCGCGTCAGCGCCGAGACGGGCGAGGCGCTCGATTACCGACGCCCGGCCGATTACCGACGCCCGGCCGATTACCGACGCCCGGCCGATTACCGACGCCCGGCCGATTACCGACGCCCGGCCGATTACCGACGCCCGGCCGATTCCCGACGCCTGGCCGTTGGCGTGCTCGCCGCGCTCGCGCTGGCGGGACTGGCTCTCCCGCGGAGCGCCGTGACGCAGCAGCCGGTAGAGATCGCGGGACGCCTCCTCGACGCCGGCACCGGAGCACCCATCTCGGCGGCGCTCGTCTCCATCCCCGCGCTGGACATCTCGACACTCACCAACACGGACGGAGCGTTCCATCTGGTCGTCCCCGCCGGCTCCCATACGTTCGAGATCCGGCACATCGGCTACGGTACGCGGACGACCGAGGTCGAGGCGCCCGACGGCACACTCTCGCTGGAGATCCGCATTGAACCGGCCGCGGTCGAAGTCGCCCCGCTCGAGGTCAACATCGAATGGAGACCGTCGTACCTGGAGCAGGTCGGTTTCTACGAGCGCCGGGCGCACGGCAGCGGCAGATTCTACGATCCCGAGGACATCCGCCGCGGGGGCGACGGCCTGATCGTCGGCTGGCGAAACATGAGCGAGGCCATTTTCAACACGAAGCGGTCCAACATCCTGGGGTGCGGTGGACAGATCCTCATCGATGGCCGCCGGGACCGCGTTGGCTTCATGACCGGGCTCGCCTATCACCGAATCGGAGGCGTCGAAGTCCACGGCGAGCCGCACAAGGTGCCGGGCCTCGAGCCTCTGATACGCGCGGGGGGCGAGGATCCGTTCTGTCCCACGGTCCTCGTCTGGACACGACAGTGGCTGACCGCGGCCGAGCTTGAAGAGCGGCGGATCGTTCTCTGCGAGCCCGGCCCCGCAACGGAACGGGCTCCGTTCGTGGTCGAGGGGACGGTTACAGATGCGCTGACCGGCATTCTCCTGCCCCGGGCGACCGTGACGGCTTGGATCACGGAACCGGGCGGCCGGCGGCGCGAGAAGGAGACGACCGCCGACGACAACGGTCGGTTCCGGTTCTGTGACCTCGATCCGCGGACGGACGTGAGCATCTGGGCCGGGTTCGCCGGCCTCAGCGGCGACCTGGCGCCCGTGGCGCCCGAGACAGCCCCCGTGACGGCCGACACGGCCCCCGTGACGCGGGATCTGGTGGTTCCCATCTCTCGTCACGGCCACGTCGCCGGCCGCATCTTCGATCTCCGGCGAAGCGAACCCGTACCGGAGGCCGAGATCAGGCTGGCGGCGGCCGCGGCCGCAGAGGCCCCCGGCGACCGTGACCCGCCCGCGGAGGCCGGGTACCTGACGACGAGCGACGAGCACGGCCTCTTCGCGATCCCGGGCCTGATCCCCGGGGACTATCGGCTCGCCGTATCCCACCCCGACGCCGGTGTCGCCGGAGACACCATCCCGGTCCCCTCCGGTTCAACGGTGGATGTCCGCGTCGAACTCGACCCCGCGCCGCCTCCCGCGCCCGCCGCCGCCTCGCCCGCGGCGGGGCCGCGGATCGTGGCCGAGCGGCGGCATCCGCGTCTCACGGAGGTCGGTTTCTACGAACGCAGGCGGGAGAGCGCGACGCGGGGCCGCGGACACTTCTTCACACGGGAGCGAATCCGGGCCCTCGCGCCCACGCGCCTCACCGACCTCCTCACCGAGGTAGACGGCCTGCGCGAAGTCTGCCCGCGACAGTCTTGCCGCCTCGTCTCGCCAAGGGCGGGGAGATGCTCCCACATGTCCGTCTACCTGAACGGCACCCTGGTCACGGATGGCCGCGCCTGGGACTTCGAGCAGGGGGGCGTCGACGACCTGGCGGCTCCGCATGAGGTCGTCGCCATCGAAGTCTACCTTGGGGCCGTCTCCCTGCCCGGGGAGTTCGCCGCTCCATCCAACCGGTGCGGCGCGATCGTCATTTGGAGCGGGTAGCCGCGAGCGTGAGAGAAGGCTGTGGCGGGCGAGAAGTCGCCACGGGAATCTTCGGAGATAAGCCCGCCCTAGAGACGTATGTTCTGGATCCCGAGACGGGAGAGGGTGAGTACTGGGGAGATTCCCTGCCTTCCATGCTGGCGGTGACCGATGAGTTCGTGGTGTTCTCCTGGGGCGCGCCGTACCCGAGGGTCGAGGTGGCGCGGATCCCGAGGTAGCAGGACGTTCCCGCGGGAACGTCCCGGAGGTCGTCGATGAGTTGGGACGACTGGCGGCCCGAGATCGACGCGACGCTCCTCTACGTGGTGCGCGACGGCGAGATCCTCCTCATCCACAAGAAGCGCGGCATCGGGGCGGGCAAGCTGAACGGCGCGGGGGGGAAGGTGGACCCCGGCGAGAGCCCTCTCGACGCGGCTGTGCGCGAGTTCGAGGAGGAGGTCCGGGCGCGTCCCCTCGACCCGCGAAAGCTGGGCGAGGTGGCGTTCGACGTGGTGGACGGCGTATCGATCCGCATCCATGTCTTCCGCGCGGACGTGCTCGAGGGCGAACCTTCGGAGACGGACGAGGCTATCCCCCTCTGGGCACCGGTTGACGACATTCCGTACGATCGGATGTGGGCGGACGACCGCTACTGGCTGCCGCATCTGCTGGAAGACCGTCCCTTCGAGGCCTTCGCCCGCTTCGAGGGCGATGAACTCCTCGACTGCGAAGTGCGGTGCCTCGCCGACGGCAGCTGACAGAAGTGCCCGACAGCAACGACGAGAAGCAACAGGAGACGAATCCCATGGCGACGAAGTCGCGAAACGTGATCTCGACTCTGGTCGCGCTGGCCGCGTTCCAGGCACTGCAGGCCGCGCCGGCGCGGGCGCAGGAACGGCCGCTCCTCGGCTTCGGGGCGGAGTCCTCCGCCGCGCAGCTCGCCGCCGAAGCCCGTCTCGACGAGAGCGTGCGGGCAAGCAACCTCGATGAGTGGATGGAGCGCATGACGCGCGAGCCGTTCTACGTGGGCGCGCCGTACAACTACGAGAACGCGATGTTCGTTGCCGAGCAGTTCCGGAGCTGGGGCTACGAGGTGGAGATCGCGGAATACGAGGTCCTCTTCCCGACGCCGCTCGTCCGGCACGTGGAGATGCTGGAGCCCGAGTCGTTCGTCGCTTCGCTGGAGGAACCCGAGATCCCTGAGGACGGGACGTCGGGCGTGGCGGGCCGGCTCCCGACCTACAACGCGTACTCGGCGGACGGCGACGTGACGGCCGAACTCGTGTACGTGAACCAGGGAATCCCGCGCGACTACGAGGAACTCGAGCGCATGGGGATCGACGTGGCCGGCAAGATCGTCATCGCCCGTTACGGGGGTTCCTGGCGCGGCATCAAGCCCAAGGTGGCGCATGAGCACGGCGCCCTGGCGACCATCCTCTACTCCGACCCGCGGGATGACGGCTTCTTCCAGGGAGACGCCTATCCGAAGGGCCCCTACCGGGCCGAGTTCGGCGTCCAGCGCGGGGCGGTGCAGGACATGCCGCTCCATCCGGGCGATCCTCTGACCCCGGGAGTGGGCGCGACGGCCGACGCCGAGCGGCTGACGGTCGAGGAGTCTCCGACGATCATGAAGATCCCGGTCCTCCCGCTGTCATGGAGCGATGCCCTGCCCCTGCTGCGGGCGCTGGAGGGACCGGTGGCGCCGGCGTCGTGGCGTGGCGCACTCCCCATCACCTACCACGTGGGTCCTGGCCCGGCGACAGTCCGGGTCCACTTGGAGTTCGACTGGGGGCTGGAGACCGCGTACAACGTGATCGCCACCCTCCCAGGCTCGGAATTCCCCGACGAGTGGGTGATCCGCGGCAACCACCGGGACGGCTGGGCCATGGGCGCGGCGGATCCGATCAGCGGGACCGTCTCGATGATGGAGGAGGCGCGCGTCATCGGGGAACTGGCGCAGGCGGGGATGCGGCCGCGACGCACCATCATGTACGGCTCCTGGGACGCCGAGGAGCCCGGTCTGCTCGGCTCGACGGAGTGGGTCGAACACCACGCCGACGAACTGCGCCAGAAGGCCGTGGCCTACATCAACACGGATGGGAGCGGCCGCGGCTTCCTGAGCATGGGCGGGTCGCACACCCTGCAGAGCTTCATCAACGACGTGGCCCGCTCGGTCACCGACCCGCAGACCGGCGTCTCCGTGTGGCAGCGGCTACACGCCGCGCGGTCCGTGGGCGGTGCACGCCGGGCGGACGATGGCTCGGACATCACGATCAGCCCGCTCGGCTCGGGCTCGGACTACACGCCCTTCCTGCAGCACCTCGGCATCGCGTCGCTGAACCTGAGCTTCAGCGGAGAGAGCGGCGGGGGCTCGTACCACTCGCAGTACGACTCGTTCGACCACTACACGCGCTTCGGAGATCCCGGCTTCCAGTACGGCGCGGCGCTCGCCAAGACGACGGCCCGCGCCACGCTGCGGCTCGCGAATGCGGACGTCATCCCGCTGCGGTTTTCTCCCTTCGTGGCCAACGTGAAGACCTACCGCGACGAGGTGATGGCGCTCGTCGAGGCCACACGTGAGCAGACCGAGCGACGCAACGCGCTGGTCGAATCGAACGCGTACACGCTCGCGGCGGATCCGACGAAGACGTACGTGCCTCCGGAGGCGCAGGACGAGGTGCCGTTCCTCAACTTCGCCCCCGTGCAGAACGCGATCACGCGGCTGGAGGCGAGCGCCGCCGCGTACGATGCGGCTTACGACGCAATGCGGACGGCGCACCAGGCGGCCGCGGCCGGCGGTGACGGAGACTCCGCGGACGGCGCCGACATGGGTGAGCACGGGGACGTTCAGCGGCGGCTGAACGCGGCCCTCATCCAGACCGAGCGCCTCATGACGCGCGAAGACGGCCTCCCGCGCCGCAATTGGTTCCGGCACCAGATCTACGCCCCCGGCTTCTACACCGGCTACGGCGTGAAGACCCTCCCGGGGATTCGCGAGGCGATCGAAGAACGCGCCTGGGACGAAACCTCGACGCAGGTGGAGCGCCTGGCCGGCACGCTGAACCGCCTCGCCGACAAGATCGACGAAGCGACCGCCATGCTCGGCGGCTCCTGACTCCCGCGATGAAGGTGATGAAGATGGCGAACCGATCCACCCTGCTCCGGACGGCTCGCGTCGCGGTCTCTGGACTCGCGCTGCTCGCGCTTCCGCTCGCGGCCCAGGATGTCCGGCCGATTCCGCTCCCGGACCTGCTGGTCACGGGGCAGAGCATCTGCCCGACCACGCCGGAGGAACTGCGGCGAGCCTTCGATCTCTATGAAGCGGTCCTCCCGGCCCTGACGTCGGCAGCGTCCACGGCGGATCTTCGTAACCTGCAGGTCCGGATGATGAGGCCGAACGTCTTGTTGAGTCGCGGCGGACGCACGTTCAACGCGGATTCCATGACGATCGTCGTTCCCACCTCCGTGGAAACCGCATCGCCCCAGTACGTCGAGACGTACGGGTACGCGGAGGTGGATCGGGATACGGAAGCCACGTTCTACACCCCCGACGGAGACGCGCTGGCCTCTCCGGGGTTCTTGGCGACGCACTGCCTGAACATCCTCGAGGCGGAGGATGCAGCCAGCGTGGGGCTGGCTTTCGAGCCGAAGCCGGACCGGACCGTCGTCGACGTTCGAGGCGTCCTGTGGATCGACGCGGACAGTTCCGCGCCGCGGGAGCTGGTCTTCCACTACACGTCCCTGCGCCGCTTCCTGCGGCGGAATCTGGAGGCGGCGTTGCTGGACGACGTGCGCTCCCGTGTGCCCAGGCGGGCTCGGGACATCGTCTCCTTCTATCGGCTCGTCGTCGACGAGTCCCGGTTCGGGGGCGTGCTTCACTTCCAAGGCCCCGTTCCCGGTCGGCAGGGCATCCGTGCGTGGGCGACGCCGTGAGCTGATTCCGGGTGCTTCAGTCCGAAGGCCGGGACAGGACCGCCTACTGCCTCCCCGTCGCCTGGGCTCTCAGCGCGGCCACCCGCTCCTCGGTGGGCGGGTGCGTCGTGAACAGGGAGGTGAGCCCTCTGCGTCGCCCGGCGAACGGGTTCACGATCGCGAGGGAGGCGCCGGCCGGGTTCACGTCCATCGGGATGCGGCGGGCGCCTGACTCCAGGCGCTTCAGCGCGCCCGCCAGACCCATGGGATCGCCGGTGATCTCGCCCCCGGTGCGGTCGGCCTGAAACTCGTTGCGGCGGCTGATGGCCATCTGGATGATGACGGCCGCCAGCGGTGCGACGATGGCCATGACGAGCACGCCGAGCGGGTTGTCGCCGTCGTCGCGGCCCCCGCCGAAGATCAGGCCCCAGCGGGCGATCGAGGCGATCATGGCGATGGCGCCCGCCATCGTGGCGGCGATCGTGCCGACGAGCATGTGCCGGTGCTTGATGTGGGCGAGTTCGTGCGCGATGACGCCGTCCAGTTCCCGGGGCGGCAGGGCCCGCAGGATCCCCTGCGTGAAGCAGACCACCGCATGCGCCGGATCGCGTCCCGTGGCGAAGGCGTTGGGCTGCGGCTGCGGCGAGATCGCCACCACCGGCGCCGGCAGGCCCGCCCGCTTCCGCAAGCGTTCCACCCGGTCGTAGAGTTCCGGCGCCTGCGCGCGGTCGACGACCTGCGCCCGGTACATGCGCAGCACCATGCGGTCGCTGAACCAGTACATCCCGAAGTTCATGGCCGCGGAGAGAATGAGAAACAGGATTGCTCCCTGCTGCCCGAACAGCGCTCCTCCCGCGAGCACCAGAACGACTGTAAGGCCCAACATGAGGCCGAATACTCTGAACATCCTCGATAACCCCTCTATCTTGCGCGCGTATCTGTGCTTGTTGCCCGTCCCTCTTACCCGTCGGCCGCGAGAAGGTCGCAGAAGACGAACCCGTCCCGCTCCACTACCTCGCCGCGCGTGACCGGGATCGGTCGAGGCAGGATCGGACCGTCCCACACGAAGGTATGGAATTCTCCGTTCTCCCCGCACGGATCCACGCCCTCCGGGAGGTCCGCCACGAAGGACTCGTCGAATGAGCGGCCGGCGAAGGAGCCGTCCAGCGCGGCCGGGTTGATGCACACCGCCACCGCCTCGAACCCGTCCCGGATGAAGGAACGCGCGAGATCGGCCGTGGGTTGCTTCCAGATCGGGAAGAGGCATTCCAGCCCCGAGGCCGCGAGTTGTCGTTCCCGGTACTCTCGGAGGTCCTCGAGGAAGATGTCCCCGAAGGCCACGCGGCGGATCCCGTCGTCGTAGAAGCGGTCGAAAGCCTCTCCCATGGCGCGTTCGTAGATCTCGTTCGAGGACTGCGGCGGGACGACGACCTCGACCAGCGGGATGCCGATGGCGGCGGCCTGGTCGCGCACGAGCGCGCGCCGCACGCCGTGCATGCTCACCCGGTCGTAGGCGTCGGTCACGGTGGTGATCAAGGTCTCGACCCGGTACGCCCCTGCCTGCTGCAGCGCGTGGAGTGCCAGGGCGCTGTCCTTGCCGCCGCTGAAGCACATCGCGATACGTTCGCTCAATCCAGGACCGTCGCCTGGAATGCGCCCGTGAGCACGCGGCCTTCCCGCTTCACCTGCACCCAGATCGTGTATTCGCCGGGTTGCGGGAACGCGAACGGGAACTCGACCACGCCCGTGGGGGCATCGCGCCCGGACCCGCGCATCCCGGACCCGTCGGGCGCGAGGACCGCCAGCGAACCCATGGAGATCGTGCCCGCGGGATGAAGATGCACGAACACCGCGCCGTCATCGCGCGTGACCGCGGCGTGACTCAGCATCCCCATGTAGGGCTCCAGTTCGACAGGCTTCCCGTCGGGGTTCCAGACCCGGAAGGCGAGCAGCGTCTCCTCGTCCACCCGAAGCTCCTGGTCGCCCTGCCATTCGAGGGTCGAGCCGTCGGCCAGAGGGGCCTCGGAGCGCGGCCCCGCGACGGCGACGGGTGTGCCCGTCCAATCAGAATCGTCGGCATCCCGGAGCAGCCCCGCCGGCATACCCGCCGGCGCATCTCCCGCCACCGGGATGTCCCCGGCCACCAGAGGGGCGCCAGCCGCCTCGACGACCGTCACCGTGTCGACGACCGTCTGCGCGAAACCCGATTCCTGCACGATGTCGCCGTAGATTCGGTACTCGCCCGGGGGGAGATCCGGCCACGCGACACGGAAGGTCGACGAGTCCACGGGGACCGGATGCAGGTGGGCGAACGCATCCATCCCCGGCGCGCCCACCACGAACAGGTGCATCAGCTTTCCGTGGTCCGGCACGAGCGGGGTCCAGCCGCGGCCCCGCCAGGCGGGATCGGTGATCGTGATCTCCAGGGCGGCCGTCCCCCCGTCCCGCACGATCGTACCCTCCACGGCCAGGCGCTCGAAGATCCCGCTCCGGATCTCCCGGTCCACCGCCTCCCACCACTGATTCCCCAGGTAGAGAATGCCCGCGACCCCCAGAGCCGTGGCGACCATGGCGATCCGGGCGCGGCGAAGCCGCCGCGGACCCACCGTCTCCCCGGCCGGGACCTGGCTCTCGCGCACCGCGGCCCCCGTGATCGCGACCACGCCCGCCGCCAGCAGCATCGCGAGCGCGAACAGGATCCACCCGAGTCCCGGAGGCAGGTCACGTACCCCGAGCATGACCGACGTCACCGGGACCGAGACCTCCCCGGCGCCGCGGCTCCCCTCCACCGCGACCTCGACCCGGTACGCGCCCACCGTCATGAGCCACAGTTCGGCCGCGTACAGTTCCGGATCGCCCGCCACGGAAACGGCCTCGTCGGGGGGCGGCGCCCCGCCTTCCGGAGCCGCGTCCCAGCGCACGGGGCGCACCGTTACCCGGTCCACCCCGCCGCCCGGCACCCGGACGGAGATCTCCGCCAGCCCCGGAATGACCTCGGGGGGACGGATGACGACGGAAACCGGATAGGGGCCGGCCTCGCCGGAGAAGAACACGTTGTTGCTCCCGACGTGTCCCGTCGCCACGACGTACAGCCCGCCGACGAACGCCGCCGCGCGCACGAGGCGGGCGGCCCGTCGGCGCCTCACCGGCGGACGCGCAGCCACCAGTTCCCCAGCCACAGACCCGTGCGGGCCGAGACGAACGCGATCGGCAGCGCCCACCACGCCGCGCCCAGGAAACGCGACGCCGAGAACTCGCCGCCGAGATACGGCCCGCCGTGCCAGAACACGTGCTGCCAGGCGCCCGGCGCGGCCGTGTAGCCCCATGTATCGCCTTGGAAGAAGTAGTTCCGCGCCCCCTCCGAGAGCATGAAGTCGGCAAAATACCACTGAATGACGCCGAAGATGCCCACGAAGGCGAGGCCACCCAGGGCCGCGATCCGCCAGTCGGTCGAAGCCCGGTCGGGCGCCTCACCCGGGGCGGAATGCCGCCGCAGCAGGAGGTCGATCACGATCGCTGGCGCGAACACGAGGAGCGGGAACTCGGACGGCTGCATGTGGGTGAGCGGCCGGAGGATGGGCGCCAGCATCGGCTCCGCGGGGAAGAGGGGCAGCACCCACATGACCGCCAGCGATACCCCGGTATAGACGAGCGCCGCGCACGTCGCCGGCCACCGCATCTGCCCGGCCCGCCCGATGGCGAAGAGGAGGACGGGGAATACCGCCGCCATGACGAGATGAAACGTCGCGCCGTGCATCTGGTTGGGAAACGTGTACTCCATGAGCAGCACGGAGATCGACATGATCGCCGTCGCCGCGCTGAACACGTACGCCCACGCGAGCTTGCGGCGCCCCGTCTCCGAGGCACGGTTCTGCCACGAGAGCGCCAGGAGCATGGCGCCGATCTGAATGGCGTAGATCCCCAGCGCGAGGACCACGTGGGGCGGACTCAGGATCTCGACGTCGAGGCCGTACGCGTTGTGCCACCAGTCGTCGAGCGGCGCGGAGGCGAGCATGGCGATCGCCCCCCAGATCGCCACCCAGGCCCCGAGCGGAGCCCGGAAGCCCCACATCCGCACGGAGCGTCCCACCTCCGCGTCCGTCCCGGAAAACGTCGTCTTCAGCGCGAGCCACCCGCACGACAGCCCCGCCGCCAGCCCGCCCGCGTAGACCAGCATGTGGGCGGGCGTGAAGAGCGTGTCCCGCCCGATCGTCCGGTGCCACGAGATATCCCACGTGATGCCCACGATCACGGCCGCCGAGGCGAACAGGACCGCGCTCAGGTACCACGGGATGCTGTCCGCCGACTCCGCCGCACCCTCACGCCCTCGAAAGGCCGAGGCCGGTGCCGCTGTCGATTCCATCGAAATCCTCTCTCCGGCGCCGCATGACCGTCGCCCGCCGGGCCAACGACACGACTATCGACACACCTTCGCTACCGTCCGAAGATAGGTCTGAGTCCGTTCCGATGCAGGAGAATCAGATGACACAAACCACACGCCTCCGCCCGCGCCGGACTGGCGGCCGCGCGGGCCTCCCCCGGGTCCAGCCCGGGACCCGCGCCGCGATCCTCCCCGTGGCGGCTCTCGCCGTCGGGCTTGGAGGCTGTGGCGCGCCGGAGTCCGCACCCGAAAGCTCGCTTACGGCGGACCAGATCGACGACATCCATGCGATCGCCGCGGCCCCCATCGAGGAGGGCCGCGCCGCGGGCATGTCGATCGCGGTCGTGCGCGGCGCCGACACGCTCCTGATCGAGGAATTCGGCCAGGCCGACCTCGAACTCGGGGTTCCCACGCCCCCGGACGCCGTCTACGAGGTCGGGTCCGTGACGAAGCAGTTCACGGCGGCGGCCATCCTCCTCCTGCGGGAGGAAGGGACGCTCTCGCTGGACGACCCGCTCACGAAGTGGCTGCCCGACTACCCGGTCGGGGATCGGACGGTGACCGTCCGCCGACTCCTCGACCATACTTCGGGGATCAAGGGCTACACGGAGATGCAGCACCTGTGGAACGAGATCGCTCCGCTGGAACTCCCCCGGGATACGCTCGTCACGCTCTTCGCCGCCGAACCGTTCGAGTTCGAGCCCGGCACTGCCATGACCTACAACAACTCGGCCTACTTCCTCGCCGGCCTCATCATCGAGGAAGCGAGCGGGATGAGTTACGAGGCATTCGTCGAGGAGCGCCTCTTCGCCCCGGCGGGGATGGAAGACTCGCGCTACTGCCACAAGGAAGAACTCGTCCCCAACCGGGCCAAGGGCTACGAGCCGGGCGAGGACGGACTCCTGCCTGCTCCCTATCTGAATCACCTCTGGCCCTACGCCGCCGGCTCCCTGTGCTCGACCGTGCGTGACCTGATGGCGTGGAATCAGGCCCTTCATGGCGATGGAGAGGGAGGCGAGATCCTGAGCCCGGAGAGCTACCGGCTGATGATCACGCCCGAGACCCTGCACGACGGCACTGAACTCCGCTACGCGAAGGGGCTTGCGATCACGGACCGCGACGGAATGAAGGGGATCCGGCACGGCGGCGGGATCTTCGGCTTCGTCACCGACCTCCGCTACTACCCGGCCGAAGATCTGTCGATTGCGGTCCTGATCAACACCGCCGGGGGCGCCGCGTCCAGCGACATCGCACAGCAGGTCGAGGATGTGATCCTCGGCCCCCGGGCGGAGGCCATGACCATCCCCTTCGACGGCGACGCGGCGCCTTACGCGGGACGCTACGAGGGCCCGGCGCGCGGGCAGCGCATGGTGGCCGAGGTCGGGATCGAGGACGCGCAGCTCACGATCGAGGCCGGCCCGGGGTCCGGGGGCGCCCTCATCTGGTTGGGCGGTGACACCTTCGGGCGCGGCAGCACCAGGTTCCGGTTCGTGCGCGACGCGGACGGGGCCGTTGACGAGCTGAGGATGGACGTCACTTCCGGCCATTACGTCCTGCGGAGGGTTCCGCCGTGATCCAACGTGTTGGCAAGGAGCCTACTCCGCTGCCACCCTTGCCCAGCGAAGCACAGCCTGCCGTAGATTTCGCGGATGACGGGAACGGCTAGGTCTGCTAGGGCCGTCCGGGGGTAGAAGAAGCAGCCAAGAGGAGATGACCGAGGTGCCAAGGAAGATTGTCAAGTCTATTGAGGACATTTCAGGGGGCATCCGCAGGAGGAGGTTTTCGAATGAAGCGGCAGTGAGCCAAGGTGTCGTGCTACGGCTGCTGCGAGAATTGAGATGGCCGGTCGACGACACCCGGATCGTGTGGCCCCAGTTCGATGTCGGAGAGGGGAAGAAGATCGACTACGCCCTCTGCCATCCAATGGACGAAGCCGTGGTTCTTCTCGAAGTCAAGAGGATCGGCGGAATAGATGTACGGGCGGAGGTGCAGCTCTTCAAATATTGCACACATCATGGAGTGCCAATCGCCGTTCTCACGGATGGAAAAACGTGGAGCTTCTATCGGCCCGCTGGGCAGGGAAGAACCTATGAAGAGAGACGGTTTGCCCAACTGGATCTGACTTCCAACACTCCTGTCGAATTTGCCGACGGGCTCCAGAGATATCTGGCATACGAAGAAGTAAGGAGCGGCCAGAGCCAAAGATTGGCTGAGGAGGATCACGCGCGAGAGCAATTGTACCGTGTGTCCGAATCAGTGTGGCGCAAGTTAGTCCGGAAACCGACAGACGAATTCTTGGATATGTTTGTGGAGGCGATGAGGCGAGAGGCGACGATCAGCCCCTCTCGCAAGATCGTCGCCGAGTGGCTTCACAATCGGGCAACTCAGGGGACTCGCCCAGCGTCAGCAACTAGGGATCAGCGATTGTCCGATCAGCAACCTCCAGTGCCTCAACGTTCAGGTCCTGAACCCTCAATCGAATCCACGCATTGTGTGATTTTCCGCGGAAAGCGATACCCGCAGTCGAGCGGAATAGACGTGCTAGTTGAGGCCTTCACGAAGCTTGCTACCGAGGACCCGGAGTTCTGTCGTCGTTACAGCGAGCGGCATCGGGGTCGGAAGAAGCGGCGTGTGGCTCGCGCACGCCACGAAATTCACCCTACCGATCCCGATTTGCGGCGGCGGTGCCGTGAACTTCCCGGAGGCTGGTGGATCGATAGCAATCTCAATAACCGGCGGAAAGTAGACTGGATTCGACAGGCCTGTGAAGTGGCTCAGATCAAGTATGGGCACGACTTGATCGTGGAATTCCCTGACGGCTGACGGCTGAGGGAAGGAGCCGACCGTCGTGCCAGACAATGGACGGTCACTAGTTGGTATTAGAGCGCCCTCGGTGGCGCCCACGGAGGACGGGAGGGCAGTGTGACGCAAACGGTATTGTGTAGCCTAGCCGCAGCTCTCCGGGGGTGGGCGCTCGCGTTGATGATGCCCGCATTCGCGTCCGTCCCGCCGCTGGCGGGACAGGATCTGACGACGCTCGTCGGGACCGAGACCAGCGAACTCGCGGCCGTCGTCGAGCGCTACCGAACGGACCGCACGGCGCTCGGTCGCCGCTGGAACGTCCCCTACTCTCCCGACCGCAATCAACGCTTCCGCGACTTTTTCTCGGATTGGCGACAGCAGGTCGAGGCGCTCGACTTCGAGTCCCTCACCCTCGAAGGGCGGGTGGACTATGTCCTCCTCATCAATGATCTCACCTATCAACTGGATCTCATCGAGCGCGAGGCACGCCTCGCTGCGGAGATGAACGGGTTCATCCCCTTCACCTCGCTCATCGTCGAACTCGAGGAACGGCGCCGCCGGCGCGAGCCGGTGGAATCAGAGGCGGCGGCGGCCCGTCTCGCCGACCTTCCGGCCGAGGTCCAGACGGCGCGCGAAGCCGTCGAGGCGCGGCTCGAAGACGGATCGGACGTCTCCCGGATCGTTGCTCTGCGAGCGGTGACGACGCTCGCCGGGCACACGCGCCTGCTCGAGGACTGGTACGAGCATTACGCCGGCTACGACCCCGTCTTCACGTGGTGGAACGAGGATCCGTACGCCCGCGCGAAGGCCGCCCTCGACGGCTACGCGACCTTCCTGCGCGAGTCGGTCATCGGCTACCGCGAAGGCGAGGACGAACCGATCGTCGGCGACCCGATCGGAGCCGAGGGCCTCGCCGCGGACCTGCGCCACGAGATGATTCCCTACACGCCGGAAGAGTTGATCGCGATCGCCGAACGGGAGTACGCCTGGTGCGAGGAACGCATGATCGAGGCCTCGCGCGAACTCGGCTACGGCGACAACTGGCGGGCGGCGCTCGAGTACGTGAAGACGCTCCACCGCGACCCCGGCGACCAGCCGCAGATGATCCGCGAACTCGCCGACGAGGCGCTCGCCTTCGTCACCGAGCGCGACCTCGTCACCGTCCCCCCGCTCGCCGACGAGATCTGGCGCATCGAGATGATGTCGCCCGAGCGCCAGAAGGTGTCGCCCTTCTTCCTCGGCGGGGAGGTGATCCAGGTCTCCTTCCCGACCGACGGGATGGAGCACGAGTACAAGCTCATGAGCATGCGCGGGAACAACGAACACTTCTCCCGCGCCACCGTCCACCACGAACTCATCCCCGGACACCACCTGCAGGGGTTCATGACGAGCCGCTTCAACTCGCACCGCGGCGCCTTCTCGACCCCCTTCTGGGGCGAGGGGTGGGCACTCTACTGGGAGATGCTGCTGTGGGACCTCGGCTTCCCGTCGACCCCGGAGGACCGGATCGGGATGCTGTTCTGGCGCATGCACCGCACGGCCCGGATCATCTTCTCCCTCTCCTTCCACCTCGAGCGCATGACCCCGCAGGAGGCGATCGACTTCCTCGTCGAGCGGGTCGGGCACGAGCGCGCGAACGCCGAGGCGGAGGTGCGGCGCAGCTTCAACGGCTCCTACTCGCCGCTCTACCAGGTCGCCTACATGATCGGCGGCCTCCAGATCCGGGCCCTGCACGAGCAGTTGGTTCAGTCCGGGGAGATGACGAACCGCGCCTTCCACGACGCGATCCTGCGGGGCGGACGCATGCCGGTCGAGATGGTGCGCGCCCGCCTGCTGGGGGAGGCCCCGCCGAAGGACTTCGAGTCGGAGTGGCGCTTCCAGGGCGACCCGCTCCGCCGCACGACCTCCGAGCAGCCGGACCCGCAGGAGACGGCGAACTGACGCGCTGAAAGGAAGACACATGGCTCGCGACCCGCATAGGACGGCAATTCCCGGCATCCTCCTCGCTCTGAGCCCCGCGGTTGGCGGCGGGGGCGAGCTTCACGCGCAGAACGGCGGCAATGGCGGCGCCCTCTCGATCGACCAACTCCTGTCCATCGAATCCGTCGTCGGGGGCGCGCCGTCCTGGTCGCCGGACGGCTCGGCGATCCTGTTCGAATCCTCGCTCAGCGGTGGTCTTGCGACGCTACCCCCCGAGGGCGGGTTTCCCACGCGGGTACCCGTCGACATGGGTGGCTCCGGCCACTTCCTCACCTCACAGATGCCGGGCTGGTCGCCCGCCGGGACGTGGATCTCCTACGTGTCGGACAAGAGCGGCGCGCCCGAGATCTGGGTCTGGTCCACCCGTGATGGAGCCGACGTCCAGCTCACCGACCTCGGGGCGCGGATCAACTCGATGAGATGGTCCCCGGACGAACGCTCGATCGTCTTCGCCGGCGACCGCTACGGGAACTACGACATCTGGAAGGTGGACGTCGCGACCCGGCGCGTGGACCGCCTCACCGAGGACAAGCGCTACGAGGTCTTCCCCACCTGGACGCCCGACTCCCGCCACATCCTCTACGTCCGCCTCGACGATGCGTGGGAGGACCACGACGTGATCGAGGTCGATGCCGCCGCCGGCAGTAACCCGCGCACCGTGATCGAGGACCGCGATTTCTTCGACTACGGGGCGGGGGCGACGTTCGGCCATCCGAGCGTGTCACCCGACGGGGGTTCGATCCTCTTCCGCTCGCACAGGAGCGGGTGGATCAACTACTGGCTCGCGCCGCGGGATGGGGGAGAGCCGCGCCCGGTGGCCCCGGCCGAGGCCGACCAAAGCGCCGCCACGTGGTCGCCCGACGGGCGCTGGATCGCCTACACCGAGAACCATAACGGACACCACGACCTGCGCGTCGTCTCGGCGGACGGGGGCGAGCCCCGAGTGCTCGTCTCACCGAAGGCCGGCGTCGCGTCCAGCCCGTCGTGGTCCCCCGACGGCCGGGCGGTCGCCTACCTGCAGGAGGACCTCCTGAGCCCGCGCGACCTGTACGTCGTCTCGCTTGAGGACGGAAACAGCCGGCAACTCACCTCCTCCATGCCCGCCGGAAACTTCGCCGGTCGGCTCGTCGCGCCTGAGAAGATCCGCTACGAGAGCACGGACGGGTACTCGATCCCCGCCTACCTCTACCGGCCGCCGGGGGCTACGGCCGGCGACAACCTCCCCGGCGTGATGTGGATCCACGGGGGTCCGACGTCCCAGTTCCACGACACCTTCCAGCAGCACGTACAGTTTTTCGTCCAGCGCGGATACGTCGTGCTCCTGCCCAACATCCGCGGGAGTTCGGGCTACGGGAAGGCGTTCGCCGACGCGAACAACGGCTGCTGGGGCCACTGCGATCTGGAGGACGTGGTCGCGGGCGCCGATTATCTGCGGGCGCTCCCCGAGGTCGACCCGGAGCGGATCGGGATCACGGGGACGAGCTACGGCGGCGTCATGAGCATGTACGCTGTGGCGTTCGCGCCGGACGCCTTCCGCGCCGCGATCCCGGGGTCGGGGTACACGGACTGGGTCCACTTCTACCACGGCGAGAACGAACTCCGGCACATCAAGCTGCTCGACCATGAACTCGGGCCGTTCGAGACGAGCGAGGACGTCTGGAGCCACAGTTCGTCGATCTCGCACGTCGCCGATGTCTCGACGCCGATCCTCCTCGTACACGGCGTGGGCCGCTATCCGGGCTCTGACCAGTCCGAGATCTTCGCGCGGGCGCTGGAGAACTACTACAAGCCGTTCCAGTACAAGACGTACCCGAACGAGAACTACTACGTCTACGGAAAGGCGAACCGCCGCCAGATGCTCTTGGACATGCTCGACTTCTTCGAGCAGTTCCTGAAGTGAGGGTCGGGGGGCGCGCTGCCCGTTTCGTTGCGGCGGCTCTCATCCTCGTGGGATGCGAGCGCGTCGAGACCGTCCCGTCCTCCGATGTCGGGGCGGATGCCATGGCTCTCCGCGCGGCGGCCGAGGCCGGCCCGGTTGAAGTGGCCGTGGAGACGAGCCAGGGCGAGTTCGTGATCGCCGTGTACGGCGAGTGGGCGCCGCACGGGGCCGAGCGCTTCCTCACGCTCGTCGAATCCGGCTACTACGACGACGCCCGCTTCCACCGCGTCGTCCCCGATTTCATCGTCCAGTGGGGGCTGGCGGGTGACCCCGCCATCACCGCCGAATGGATGAACGCCTACATCCCCGACGACCCCGTTGTCGCCTCCAACACACGCGGCAGCATCGCCTTTGCCTTCACCGCCCCCGGAACACGCGCCACCCAGGTGTATATCAACCTCGTAGACAACGTGCGCCTCGATTCGACGGGATTCGCACCTTTCGGCGAGGTCGTGCACGGGATGGAGGTCGTGGATGCGCTGTACTCCGGCTACGGAGAGAACTCCGGCGGCGGCCTCCGACGGGGCGACCAGAGCCGCATCGTCGCGGAGGGCAATACCTACCTCGACCGCGAATACCCGCTCCTCGACCGCCTGGTCCGAGCTAGCCGGCGCTGAAGTCCGGAAAATGCGGTGTGATAGATCCGACGCGCGCGGTCGAGCAATCTCGCTTTCGCGATCCGTCCGAACTCGCGGTCTGACCACGAGCCTCCTGATCGGCACCGTCGTCTGCTCAGTTGCGGCCTGCGATGGTTGGGGCACGGGTCCGGGCAGGGCTCCGAGAGCCGTCGGCCAACTCCCCGCGATCACAATCATTGGCTCGATGGGCGTCGCGGTAGCCCCCCTGTTCCGCAACCCTAACGGAGACTCGTTGACCTTGACGGCCCGGTCCATCCCCCCGGACGCGCTAAGGACGTCGGTGTCGGGGAGCTTCGTAGAACTGGATCCAACTCGGTATACGCGCAGAGCCGACGTCGTGGTTACGGCGACGGACCCTGGCGGTCGGAGAGGTGATCTGAGCCTGAGGGTATTTGTGGAGTGGCTTCCGATCCCAGTCTTGCCCCCGCCGGACCCCAGGGAGCCGCGAATAAGGGCCTCCATGCCGGCGAGGCAACTTCTGCTGGGAGAACTCACCGCATTCGCCCTGGACCATTGGTTTCTTGCTCCAGCGACTGCAACGTTCACCGTTACTTCATCTTCAGCTGCGGTGGACGCATCATTCTTCGGGGACTCACTCGTACTTGCCCCCCGGAGCCTGGGCCCGGCAGAAATCGTCGTCACGGCGTCGAATGATGTTGACGGGTCGCTGCACTCTGCCCAACAGATCTTCGACGTCGTGGTCCACCCACCCGGAACGCCACCCAACAATCCGCCCCGGGCGTTCCACACCCGAGCGAGGATTATCCCGGTTGGATTCAGCGTTCCCTACCCCATATCCGAGTACTTTCGTGACCGGGAGGGGCGTCCGCTAACGTTCACGGCGACGTCGGATGCGCCGAACCAGGTTGCGGTATCCATCTCCGGGAGCAACGTGATCCTGCAGGGAAAGAGTCCTGGAGAGGCCGTGATCACGCTGGTTGCCACCGATCACGGCGGACTGCCGGTACGCACGCCGCTGTGGGTGTCCGCCGTGGGATTGATTCGATGACGCAGCGCCCCGCGAATATCCCCTCCCCGATCGGCTCCTGCGGGCGAGTCACCGCTGAGCGGGTCGTTCCGACGATGGCATATCCGCGATCAGTCGGGACTCGTAGTCTCGCCACCCGAATCTTGCTTTCCGCTACTGTCTGTTCACTCGCGGCCTGCGACGGCTGGGGTACAGGTCTGGGCAGGCGGGCGCAGGGGGCTCCGCAAGCCATCGTTCGGCTGGACGCGTTTACCATCGGAGGTCAAACCCGCGTGGCGGTGTCCCCTCTATTCACGGACCCGGACGGGGATCCGCTGACGCTGACCGTTGAGTCGAAGTTCCCCGATGCGATGCACGCGTCGGTGTGGAAGGGCTTTGTGGAACTCTCACCGGTCGGAGATGCCACAGGGGCAGGCATCCTCGTTACGGCCACGGATCCCACCGGCCTGACGGACACTCTCAGCTTACGCGTCCAGATAAGGTGGCCGATACCCATGGACGACTTCAATCCTCGTAACCCCGAGCAGCCGCGCGCAACGGTTCCCGTACGGTCGAGGCAACTGTTGTTGGGGGGACCCACCACCATCCCCCTGGATCTCTTATTCCATGCCGGGGCATCTACGATGTTCAGCGCTTCGTCATCATCGGCCGCAGTGCACGCGTCGACCTCGGGAGATTCGCTCACACTGGAACCGAGGAGCTTAGGACCGGCACAGATTACGGTAACGGCCTTCAACGACGCTGTGGCGTCGGTGACCCCCGTCCATCAAGTCTTTGACGTTGTGGTCGACCCTCCGGGGACTCCGCGGAACCTTGCGCCCGGGTCGCCGCTCTTGTGGGGGCTGCTCCCGACGGTGATTCCGGTTGGTCTCAGCGTTCCGTACGACGTATCGGAGTTCTTCAGTGACCCGGAGGATCGTCCCCTCACATTCTCGGCTACATCGGATGCGCCGAACCGCGTGGCGGCGTCCGTCTCCGAGAGCTACGTGATCCTGGATGGCAAGGGTCGCGGAGAGACCGTGGTCACGCTGGTTGCGACCGACCACGGCGGGCTCACGATCCGCAAGCCGCTGCCAGTGTCCGCCATAGGGTGGGTCGATGACCGATGAGGGTCGCGACTTCGTCCTCTGTGTCGTGCGCTGAGGGACGGGTGCATTCTCTACCTGTGGCCGGACTGTCGATCCGGTGAACAACCATCGTGGCACCTACAACTAGCGGGCGATTGATCCGAGCCAGGTTACGCGGACATGACCGCGGCAAGTTGGCCGTACTCCTGTTGACGGTAGCGGCGGGGGTCGTCGGTTGTCGCAGCGACGCTACCGATCCCGTTCCCGATCCGGTCGAGCCGGATCCGTTCGGGTCGATTGCCGGTCAGTGGCGGACATGGTGTTGTGGCCTGCTTGACTCCGGAAGCACATGGGACCTGGAACTGATCGAGGACTCCACCGGTGCGATTTCCGGAACAGCCAGCACAACGGTTGTACCCGGCCTGCTTCCGCCCGGGAGCACGCCGTCCACGTATTCCGGCCACATAGACGGTATGCACGAAGGCCGCAACGTGTCGCTGATGCTCACGTACGACGGTTACCGATCAGAAACATGGACCGGACGGCGGGTCTCCTCACACGTCATCCGCGGTCTCATGCGGCAAACGGGACGACGGGGAGGCGATTCTCTGGACTTGGTGCGTCGGCCCCAGCAGGGCGGTTCATTCGATCGTTGACCGAGACGAATGAGGCAAGTGCAGCGGTGCTTCATCAGATGTCCGGATCAGGACTGTCAGCACCGTGTGAAGCTCGCGTGCGGTGGGTGCCGGATCCAGGCTAGACAAGGATGGAAGCGGCTTTCTGCATGCGGGTTAGGCTCTCCGCGCCCGCCGCGCCCAGCCGGAGGAGGTCGTCGAGTTCATCGCGCGTGAAGGGCGCGCCCTCGGCCGTCCCCTGTACCTCGACCATCCGTCCGTCCTCCAGGTTGACGAAGTTGAAGTCGACATCGGCGGCGGCGTCCTCCACGTACTCCAGGTCCAGTCTCGCCTCGCCGTCCACCATGCCGGCGCTGATCGCGGCGACCCACTGGTGGAGGGGGCTGGCCCTGAGCACGCGCTCCGTGACCAGCCGCTGGAAGGCCATCTCCAAGGCCACGCAAGCGCCGGTGATCGACGCCGTGCGGGTGCCGCCGTCCGCGACGAGAACGTCGCAGTCCACGGTCACCGTGCGCTCGCCCAGCGCGCGCAGGTCGACGGCCGCCCGGAGCGACCGGCCGATGAGACGCTGAATCTCCTGAGTCCGGCCCCGCGCGCCACGCCGCTCCCGGCGGGTCCGCTCGGCCGTGGCCCGGGGCAGCATGGCGTACTCTCCCGTGACCCAGCCGCCCCGGCCCTCGCGCCACGGCGGGACCCGTTCCTCGACGGAGGCCGTGCAAAGCACGCGCGTCATCCCCATCGTGATCGTGCACGATCCCTCGGCGAAGGGGGCGGTTCCCGTCTCCAGGGTCGTGGGTCGCAGGGCGTCCAGCGCCCGCCCGTGTGGACGTGCCGGCATGGGGCAGCCTCGGTCGAAGGGTCGAAAGGGAGAAGCGATGAACGTCGAACGCGTTGAGAGTATGCCGGCTGCGATCCCGCTGCGATGGCGGATCCCGGCAGCGTGTCTGGTGTTGGCGGTTGTGACGGCAGCCTGCGCGCCGGGCGACGCTCCCGAGGCGGAAACGGAGATCGTTCCGACGAGCGTGCTGTTCACGGGGGCGACGGTGATCGACGGGTCCGGGGAGGCGTCGTTCGTCGCCGACGTGGCGGTGGAGGGCGACCGGATCACCTTCGTCGGCGACGCCGGAGCCGCGGACCTCGCGATGCGGGACACGATCGCGCTCGACGGCCTCCTGCTCACGCCCGGCTTCATCGACATGCACAGCCACATCAACGTCGACGACGCGTACGGGCTTCCCGCCATCGAATTCCTCACGCAGGGGATCACGACCGGGGCCATCGGTGTGGACGGCGCGAGCAGCACGGACCTCGCCGCGCTCTACGCCGACCTCGAGGCGTCCGGCGTCGGCAAGAACCTCGTCTCCTACATCGGCCACGGCTCGGTCCGGGGGGCGGTCATGGGCATGGACAACCGCGCCCCGACCGCGGGAGAACTCGACGAGATGAGGGCGCTCGTCCGAAAGGGGATGGAGGACGGCGCTTTCGGGCTTTCCTCCGGACTCTTCTACACGCCGGGCTACTACGCGGAGGCCGATGAGGTCATCGAGTTGGGCCGGGTGGCGGCGGAGTACCCGATCGGCGGGGAGCACGCCCCGATCTACGACACGCACGACCGCGATCTCGGCGCTTCGTACCAGGGGGTCGGCTACCACAACTCGATCCGGGAGGCGATCCACATCGGGGCGGAGTCGGGACTTCGCACCATCTTCAGCCACTTCAACGCGCAGGGCGCGCACCTCTACGGACGGGCCACGGAGGGTGCCGCGATCATCGATTCGGCGCGCGCGGAGGGGATCGAGGTGGCCGCCGCCCAGCACGTCTACACGTCGACGATGTCCAGCCTGCGCGCCTACACGATTCCGCGTTGGGCGCAGGCCGGCGGACCGGAGCAGATGGTGCGCCGCTTCGCGAACCCGGACACGGCCCGGATCCTCGACGTGCAGACGATGGAGATGCTCGACATCCGCGGCGGCCCGGAGAAGATCGTGTTCGCCGACGCGAGGCCCGAGTTCAACGGCAAGACGCTGGCGGACGTCGCGACGGAGCGCGGCATGCCCGTGCCCGAGGCGGTGCGGGAGATCATGTCCGAGTCGAACCCGTGGGTGATGAACCGGGATCTCTACGACGTCGAGAACACGCGATACCTGGCCACAATGCCGTGGATGATGACGTGCACGGACGGCGGGACGCCCGACCCCGGGGCCGAGATCGTCCATCCGCGGGTCTACGGGGGCTTCCCCAAGAAGATCAAGGACTTCGTGGACCGGGACGGGGCGATCGGGCTTCCCTTTGCGATCCGGAGCATGTCGGGCCTCGCGGCGGATTTCCTGCGCCTCGACGACCGCGGCTACATCCGGGAGGGTCTCGTCGCCGACATCGCGATCATGGATCCGGAGCGGTACACGGACCGGGCGACGTACGACGATCCGCACCAGTTGTCCGAGGGCGTCGTGCACCTGCTGGTGAACGGCCGCTTCGCGATACGCGACGACGAGGTGACCGGCGAACTCGCCGGCCGCCCCCTGCGCCGACCCTGACGGCCGCGCACTACCGGCGGCCACGGACTACGAAGCCACGTACTGACACATCAGGAGCCAACCCATGATTCCGTCGCGCTTCGCAGCGCCCGCAGCGGCCCTTCTCGCGTTCGCCATCCTTCCGGGGGCAGTGGCAGCGCAGACGGGGCTCGTCATCGAGGACGGGCAGGCGCAGATCGTCCCCGCCTTCGCGGATTCGTCGACGTGGGTCCGCCACGACCTGTGGGTCGAGACGGAGTTCGACTCCGACGGCGACGGCCGGCCGGACCGCGTGCACGTGGATGTCACGCGCCCGGGGCAGACCGATGGGGAAGGGCTCAAGGTCCCGGTCATCTACGAGACGAGCCCCTACTACTCGGGCGTCGCCGGCATCGACTTCGCGCACTTCTGGGACCTGCGCCAGGAGGTGGGCGGCGAACCCCGGCCGCGCGACCCCTTCCCGCCCACGATCCGCCACATCGAGAGCCAGCCGAGGATCTCGCGCTCCCACGTGGCGACCTGGGTGCCGAGGGGATTCGCGGTCGTCCACTCGCAGTCGCCGGGCACGGGCCAGTCGCAGGGCTGTCCGACCGTGGGCGGCGCGAACGAGTCGCTGGGGCCCAAGGCCGTGATCGACTGGCTCAACGGGCGGGCGCGCGGTTTCACGACCGTGGACGGGGACGCAGAGGTCGAGGCCTACTGGGCGACCGGGAAGGTCGGGATGACGGGCACCTCCTACAACGGCACGCTGCCCCTGGCCGCAGCGACGACCGGGGTCGAGGGCCTCGAGGCGATCATTCCGATCGCCCCGAACACCTCCTACTACCACTACTACCGCTCCAACGGGCTCGTGAGAGCGCCGGGCGGATACCCGGGCGAGGACATCGACGTCCTGTTCGACTTCATCTTCAGCGGATTCCCCGAGGTCCGCGACTATTGCCTCACGAACGTGCGCGATGAGATGACCGCGCAGCTGGACCGGACGACGGGCGACTACAGCGACTTCTGGGCGGGCCGGGACTACCTGAACCACATCGACGGCGTGCGCGCGGCCACCCTCATGAGCCACGGCTTCAACGACTGGAACGTCATGCCCGAGCACAGCCACCGTATCTCGATGGCGCTGCGGGAGCGGGGCGTGCCGCTGCAAATCTACTACCATCAGGGGGGACACGGCGGCCCGCCGCCTCTGGAACGCATGAACCGCTGGTTCACGCGCTACGTGGTCGGCGTCGAGAACGGCGTGGAGGAGGACCCCGCGGCGTGGATCGTCCGGGAGGGAGACGACCGCGAGGAGCCCACGCCCTATCCGAGCTATCCGCACCCCGAGGCCGAGTCCGTGACGCTCCATCCGGGCGGCGATGGCAACTGGACGGGCACCCTCTCCCTCGATGACCCTGGGGACGACGGCGGCGCGGGCGATGGAACCGGGACGATCGTCGACAACTTCTCCTTCGCGGGGGACCAGCTCGCCGCCGCGGAGTGGTCGAACCACCGGCTGCTCTACGCCACGCCCGAACTGCGCGAGGACGTTCATCTCTCGGGCGTCGCCACCGTCAGTGTGAGAGTGTCGGCGGACGCGCCCGCGGCCAACCTGTCCGCGTGGCTGGTCTCGCTGCCCTGGACCGGGAGCGACGAGATCAACGACGACCTCATCACGAAGGGCTGGGCCGACCCGTCCAACGCGGATGCCGAAGACATCGCCTCGCCCCGCACGGGCACGGGGCTCACGCCGGGAGAGTTCGTCGAAGTGGAATTCGCGCTGCAACCCGACGATCAGGTGATCCCCGCCGGGGCCCGCATCGGCCTCATGATCTTCTCCAGCGACAAGGACTTCACGCTCCACCCCGACCCCGGCACGACCCTCACCGTCGACCTGGGCGCAACCCGGCTCTCGCTGCCGGTCGTAGGAGGGAGCGCGGCCCTGCGACGCGCCCTGAGCGTGCCCACCTCCGACTAGCGCGAGCTGCCGGCCCCCGGGCGAGACAACCCTCGGCCGGAATCCGGTCTCTAAGAGAGGGGTGCCCGGATCCGCGGGCATCGGCCGCCGCGTCGACTCACGCCGGGAGGGTACCATGCGCGTTCACCAGGGTCTCCTTGCCATCGGAATCCTCGGCGGCCTTGGCGTCCTCGGCGCCTGCGTCCGCGAAGGGACGGATCCCAGGGACGCGGCCCGGAGCACGGTTCAGGTCTCGGATTCCGCAGGCGTAACCTCCGTCTCACTGGGGGCGGTGGAGGAGTTGCCCGCGCCCGAGCCGTCGGCGGACCTCCTCTTCTCCACCCGGGCACTCGGGGTTGAACTGTTTTCGGTCGGAGACGCCGTCCTGCTCGAAAACGGCGGCCTGGCGGTGGCCAACACCGGCGCGAGCGAAGTGCTGCTCTTCGCTGGTGACGGTTCGCTCGCGCGCCGGGTCGGCGGGGAGGGCGAGGGACCGGGCGAGTTCGGCAGCGTGACGACGCTTCTCGCCAGCGACGCAGGGTTCCTGGCCTACGATGCCCGGCTGGCCCGCCTCACCGAGTTTTCGGAGGAGGGGGAGTTTCTCACCTCATCGCCTCTGTCCGCGCAGAGCGCGATCGTGGATCTGAGACCGCTCGCCAGAGACACTGCCGGGCACATGCTCGCGATCCTCGGAGAGCAGCGGTTCTTCGCCCCTGAGGGGATGAAAAGGGATACGACCCCCCTGCTTTCGTTCCCGGATCTCGACGCCGATCCCGACACGCTGGGAGTGCTGCCCGCCAAGGAATGGAGTTACGGCGGGATTCCCGGTGGGGGGTTCACTCGCACCGAACCCGCGTTCGGGCGGGACATCGTCGCCAGCGGACTCGGGGACCGGGCCCTGATCGGGGATACCGAGGTGTTCGGCCTCTCCATCTACGCGGCCGACGGGACTCTGACGCGTCGGATTCGCGGCTCGGGCGGCGGGTGGACCGTCACGGAGGAGGAAATCGGAAGTTGGAGAGCGGAGCGGCTCGAACGCAGGGGGCCGGACGCCCCGGACTGGTACGTGGCATTCACCCAGAATGCCCCCTACCGGGACACCCACCCGGCCTTCCATTCGGCCGTCCTGGGGCCTGACGAGATGGTCTGGATCGGACTCGCGACCCGCTCCGGCGCGGAGACGAGACGCTGGCTTGTCATCGGTTCGGACGGACAGCCGCGCGGACAGCTGGCCCTCCCGGCCGATGCTAGCGTGCTGGCGGTCGATGCCAACCGCTTCGCCGTCCTCCTGCGCGACGCCCTGGACGAGGAAGAGGTCAGGCTCTACCGCTACGACCTGGCCCCGTAGCCGGGGCCGGTAACCGCCGCCGCGACGAGCGCCTCCCCCGCTGGCCGTTCCCCGCGGCAGACCGCCGCGAAACCGTTCAGGATTGTATTCGTACGTCCGATTCGGTATGCCTGTTCGGCACCATTGAAGTGTGACGTTCCCGCCCATCGAACGAGGCCGTGCGGCGAAGTATGAGGATTCAGCCCATTCTGCTCACCGGATTGCTTGCGGGCGTGACGGCCTGTGCCGGTGCGGCCCGCAACCCGCCGGACACGGCCGTGAGGCCCGACGCCGCGCGGGTGGCCGAACTCGAGGCCATCTACCGCGCCCGCGCCGAAGCCGCCCTCGAAGGGGCGCACGAGGCCGACATCCGCTTCATGACGCACATGATTCCGCATCATGCTCAGGCGCTCGTCATGGCCGGATTCGCGCCGGACAACGGGGCCAGCCCCTCGATCCGGACGCTCTGCGCCAGGATCATCAACGCGCAGACGGATGAGATCGCGATCATGAGCCGCTGGCTCTCCGACCGCGGCCTGCCCGTGCCGGAAACCGGCGACATGCGGGGACACGGGGCCATGCTCATGGCCGGGATGTTGACCCCGGAGCAACTCGCGGAACTCGAAGCCGCGCGCGGCCCGGACTTCGACCGGCTCTTCCTTCAGTACATGATCCAGCACCACAACGGCGCCGTCACGATGGTTCGGGAGTTGTTCGCGACCGACGGCGCCGCGCAGGACGACTTCGTCTTCAAACTGGCCTCCGACATCCACGTCGATCAGGCCACGGAAATCGCCCGCATGGAATTGATGCTCGAGGCGCTCGCCGCGCCGGAGCCGGGCGGCTGATTCGTGCAGTTCACTCCAATCGAAGGACTCGACATGTCCGCTGTAACGAAGGAACGCAAGTACACTCGATTCTCGGCGCGTCTCGCGAGGTTGCTTGCCGGCGCGATCGCGGTAGGAGGGGTTGCCGGCTGCGCGTACCAGTCGACGTCGACCGGGATGGCCAGCGCTCCCGCCGCCCCGGCCGCCACGCCCGTGGGACTTCAGGTCAACCCGCCCACGCCCGACCCGCGCGTCGGACTCACGCCCGGCATGTTCGATGCGGGCGAGGCGATCTGGAACCTCGACCTGGTGTCCGCCACACCGCCGCCGGACCGGTTCGTGGGTCCCTCGAACTCCGATCTCGCCTTCACCGGCCCCTACGCGATCCAGGGCAACTACGACGGCATCCAGATCTGGGACATCTCCGATCCCGCCAATCCGCAGACCGTCGTGACGTACGTTTGTCCTGCCTCACAGAGCGACGTCTCCGTCTACGAGCACCTTCTGTTTGTTTCTGGCGAGGGGTTCGGCGGGCGGCTGGACTGCGGTGAGGAGGGCGTTGAGGAGGCCGTGAGCCACGACCGGCTGCGCGGCATCCGCATCTTCGACATTTCCGACATCACGGCGCCGGAATACGTCGCGAACGTCCAGACGTGCCGCGGCTCCCACACGCACACCGTGCTGGAGCACCCCGGGGATGACGAGAACGTCTACATCTACGTTTCCGGCTCCGCCCCCGTTCGCCCGGCCGACGAACTCGCCGGCTGCTCCGGCGCGCCCCCGGACGAGGACCCGAACTCGGCACTCTTCCGCATCGAAGTGATCCGCGTGCCGGTGGCGGACCCCGCGAGCGCCGCCGTCGTGAGTTCGCCCCGCATCTTCGAAGACCTGGTGGCGCCCCCGACGCATGGCCCGGCGCCCGACGATATCGCCGCAATCGAGGCGGCCCGGGAAAGCGGTGCCTTCATCGTTGAAGTGATGGGGCAGGAGATGGTGCTGCCCGACCAGGCCACCCAGCAGTTGCTTGGGCAGATCGTGGCTCAGCGCGGAGGTGAAGGCCCGCCCACCGCTGCCGACAGTGCGGCGCTGCGGCAGGCGCTGCCTGCGATCGTGGCGCAGATGGCGGGACCAGGGCGTGGGGATGGAGACGGCCCGGAGCCCGGCCCGACGCAGTGCCACGACATCACGGTGTATCCCGCCATCGGACTCGCCGGCGGGGCGTGCGGGGGGTACGGCATGCTGCTCGACATCTCCGATCCGGAGAACCCCACGCGACTCTCCGCCGTGGCCGACTCCAACTTCTCCTACTGGCACTCGGCCACCTTCAACAACGACGGAACCGCGATCCTGTTCACGGACGAATGGGGCGGCGGCGGCGCGCCGAAGTGCCGGGCCTCGGACCCGAAGGAGTGGGGCGCGAACGCGATCTTCACGATCGAGGGCTCGGAGATGGAGTTCCAGAGCTATTTCAAGCTGCCCGCGCCGCAGACGCCCGAGGAGAACTGCGTCGCCCACAACGGGTCGCTGATCCCGATCCCGGGCCGCGACATCATGATCCAGGGCTGGTATCAGGGCGGGATCTCGCTCATCGACTGGACCGATCCGGCGGACCCGGCCGAGATCGCCTACTTCGACCGCGGCCCGGTTAACGGCGAGGTGATGGAGAGTGGTGGCAGTTGGTCTGTCTACTGGTACAACGGCGTCATCGTGAACTCCGAGATCGCGCGCGGCCTCGACATCCTCGAGCTGACCCCGAGCGAGGCGCTCACGCAGAACGAGATCGACGCGGCCAACTCCGTGCAGTTGACGCACCTGAATTCGCAGGGTCAGCCGATCTTCGAGTGGCCCGCGACGTTCGCGCTGGCGAGGGCCTACCTCGACCAGCTGGAGCGGCACGGAGGGCTCTCCGCCGCCAGGATCGGTGCGATCCGGGCTGAACTCGCCGCAGCCGAGGGGATGTCGGGCTCGGGACGGTCCGGCGCGCTGCGTTCGCTGGCCGACGATGTGTCAGGCGACGCCGGCGGAGCCGGAGACGCCGCGAAGGTCGGCATGTTGGCCGACGCGGTCCAGGCCCTCGCGGGCGCAGGGATGTAGGGACAGCGGGAAAGACGCCCGGCCCGGTCCGGGACATGCCCACGCTGATCGAAGCCCCGGCCGTCATCGAGGCGGCCGGGAACAAACCGAAGCGAATCGAGGAATACGCCGGCCGCGTCCGGACGGCGCACGATGGCGTCAGTGTGGCACGCATGGTGTCGCCCTCCGGCTGGGTCGAACCCGGTCAGCGCCCCGAGTTCGAGGAGATCACTGTCGTGCTGCGGGGCACCCTGCGCGTCGAGTACGAGGGCGGCGTCATCGACGTGGAAGCCGGCCAAGCGGTCGTGACGCAGGCGGGCGAGTGGGTTCGCTACAGCACCCCGGGCCCCGATGGGGCGGAATACCTCGCCGTCTGCCTCCCCGCCTTCTCCCCCGACACCGTCCACCGCGATCTCTAGCAGCACGGGCTGCCTGGCTGGGAGCCGGGCTTTCTATTCCGGATCGGCGATGCCGGACAACTCGACGGGCGGTCGATCGGGGAATCTCGCGACCAGCGAGAGTCTGCCTCCCATGGCCTCGATGCTCCTGCGCAGAGTCGAGAGGAGGAGGTCACTACGCTGTTCCATCCGCGATATGCCTTCCTGGCCGATGCCGAGTTCGCGCGCCAGGCTGACCTGGGTGAGCCGTCGGGCCTTGCGCAGCTCGCGCAGCGTCATTTCCTCCGCGATAAGTTCGGCAGCGCGCTCCTCCACCCGTCGCCGCCGTTGGGTGCCGAGTCCCTCGATGACGTCGTTCACGTTCAATGCCATCATGATCCTCCTTCCATCGCGAGCCGTGCCAAACATATGTGCCGCAAGTCATGGCACACACGGCTCACGGACCAAAACCCTCCCAGCGGACGTCCGGTACGTCACGGAATCGTTCCGCCATCACCTCGAGTGCTTCCGGGTTATCGTCCACGAGGATGAAGTCCCGTCCCAGTTCGTGGGCGGCCATGCCCGTCGTCCCGCTCCCCGCGAAGCAGTCGAGCAGGAGGTCGCCGGGATTCGATGAGGCGGTGATGATGCGGCGCAGGATGCCGAGCGGTTTCTGGGTCGGATACCCCGTCCGCTCGGCGCCGCTCGTGGGGACGATCGTGTGCCACCAGGTGTCCGTGGGCAGCTTCCCGCGCGCGGCCTTCTCCGGGCCCACGAGCCCCGGGGCCATGTACGGGATCCGCTCGATCTCGTCCACGTTGAAGGTGTAGTTCGACCGGTCCTTCACGTAGAACAGGATGTTGTCGTGCTTCGCCGGCCAGCGCGTCTTCGGTCGCGCGCCGTAGTCGTACGCCCAGATGATCTCGTTCAGCAGGTTCTCCCGACCGAACAGATCGTCCAGAAACAGTCGGCAGTGGTGCACTTCCCGGTAGTCGACGTGGAAATAGAACGACCCGTGCGGGGCGAGGACGCGGTACGCCTCGGCGAGCCGGGGCCCGAGGAACGCGAGGTAATCGTCGAACCGGTCATCAAAGCGGCGTGTGCCGAGCGCGGTCGTCTCGTAGCGCGCTCCCTGAAACCCCGTCCGGTCTCCGCCAGCGCCGTCTGCGGTGCGGCGCGTCCGGATTCGCGTCCGCCGCTGCGTCGTCCCCGTGTTGAACGGCGGGTCGATGTAGATGAGATCCACGTGGCCGTCGGGGAGGCTCCGCAGCGCGTCGAGATTGTCAGCGAGGATGATCCTGGGCATCACGTCTCCCGAGCGGTGCGGCCCGTGCGACGCGGCGAGGGCCTGGACTCCGGAAGTTAGAACCTCGGCCCGGAGGGGCTCAACGCGCGCGAGGGAAGTGACGCCCATTGCCCGTTCGCAGTCTGGACACCACGATCAACCCCCGTTGTATCGATCGTTCGAAGCGGGGCCGACCCGATTCCACGTCAGGCCACCGTAGACGCTCGACATGCGCCGCGCGAGGGCGCCACACCGGAGACGCCAATGGAATACGATCCTTCCCTCCCCTGGTACCGACGCCTTCACTGGCAGGTGCTGTCGGCCATGATCCTGGGCCTCGGCGTGGGCTGGGCCTTCGGGCTGCCCGCGGCCAATGCGATCGGCTGGATCGGCGAGTTGTTCATGAAGCTGCTCCGGATGATCATCGTGCCGCTCGTGCTCACGTCGATCGTGTCCGGGGTCGCCTCGGTGGGCGGGGGAAGGGCGATCGGTCGCCTGTTCAGTAAGACGATGGGCTACTACGTGCTGTCGAGCATGCTGGCGGCGCTGACCGGGCTCCTGATGGTGAACCTCATACGGCCGGGCCGGAACGCGGACATGGGCGCGGCGGCCCAACAGGAAGTGCCGGAACTCAGTACGCCGGATTCCGCGGTCGACCTCGTCCTCGACATCGTCCCGAACAACTTCTTCGCCGCCGCCTCGGCGGGCGACATGCTGGCGATCATCTTCTTCTGCATCGTCTTCGGCGCGGCGATCACCGGGCTGCCGGAGAAGCCGCGCGTGGTCGTCACCGACATCTTCAACGCCTTCTTCCAGGCGATGATGGCGCTCACCTCGGGGATCATAAAGTTCCTCCCCATCGGCGTGTTCGCGCTGATCACGAAGATGGTGGGCGAGACCGGCTTCGATCGCTTCGCCGCGCTCGCGAAGTACTTCGCGACGATCGGGTCGGGACTCACGATCCACCTCTTCATCACGATGCCGCTCCTGCTCATCGTGCTGGGCCGCATCAAGCCGCTGGTCCACTTCGCGAACCTGCGCGAGCCGCTCCTGACCGCGTTCTCGACGAGTTCCTCAGGCGCCACGCTCCCGGTCACGATCAAGACGCTGCGCGAGAAGGTCGGCGTCTCGAACAAGGTCTCCTCGTTCGTGCTCCCGATGGGCGCCACCGTGAACATGGACGGCACGGCGATCTTCGAGTGCGCCGGCGCCCTCTTCATCGCTCAGGTGCTCGGCGTCGACCTCAGCATCGGGCAGCAGGCGATCGTCGTTGTGACGGCGCTGCTCGCCTCGATCGGGGCGGCGGCGGTGCCCTCGGCCGGCGTGGTGGTGATCTTCATCGTGCTCAACGCGATCGGCCTCGGCGACAATCCGGAGGCGATCACGATCGTGGGCGCCATGCTCGCGATCGACCGTCCGCTCGACATGTACCGCACCGCGGTCAACGTGTTCAGCGACTCGTGCGGCGCCGCGATCATCGCCCGCTCCGAGGGAGAGGAGGGGGTGGACACCGAAGTCCGCCACTGACGGCCCGACCGGACCGAGGCGCGGGGACGGGAGACGACCGTCCCCGCGCCTGGTCACCGCGGCTTCAACCCGTTCAGGATGGCGGCTTGCGCCCCCCGCTTCGTCCGAATGTCGATTACACCGTTCTGAGCGCGGGGCCCGTACAGCGCCGTCGCGGCGGCCCCCTTCACGATCTCCACCTGATCGATGTCCAGGGCCCGAACATCCGCAAGGTTCGAGCCCTCGGGCTGAACGATCCCATCGATCACGATCAGGGGCGGGGTCGAGCCGCAGCGGGTGCTGATTGAGGTGGGTCCACGCAGCACGATCGACTCGGGCTCTCCGGGCTCAACGCGCCAGACTGCGGGAGTCTTCACCAACGAATCCGTCACCTCACCGCCCGGAGGAGGCCGAACATCCGTCGCCCCTGCGGGGGGCTCTGCCGCGGAAGGCGGTTCTTCCGAAACGGAAAGCCGAGGGGTCTCCTCGACCCCGAAGTCCGGTGCGAAGGGCGACTCCGCGCGGTCGCACCCGACACTCGCGAGAACGCACGCCATCGACATGACGATGGCCGATTGGTTCCCGAGCTTCCGTGAGCCTGATGGACTGAAGAGCATGGGCGGTCCTTCCGTGTGTGCCGTCTTCGGCCTTCCCACTCACTGAACGTTCCGCATCCGCCTTCTGCGACGACTCCGCGGGTCCCGCGACTGCGTTCCGGCTTGCGCAGTCCTGATCCGGGGTCGAACGTGGCCATGCATGCTGACGGAGGTCTGAAATGCCCGATCGCAGGGAGTTCCTGAGTCTCGCGGGCGTCGGCGGCGGGGGCGCGCTCCTCGGCGCCTGCGCCGGTGGCGCCCCCTTCACCGGTGCCGTGGCGGGGGGCGAGGGTCTGGACCCGACCGCCCTCGCGCTCCTCGACGAGTTGCGCGAGATCCCGGTCGACGACACGCACTGCCACCCGCTCACCTTCGACGACGCGGAGACGGACCCCGACGAGTTCATCGAGCGGCTCGCCCTCTCCGCCTTCCCCATGGACCGCTACTTTCCGGCCGGCGTCTACCAGCGCTGGCGGGCGGGCGATGCGGCGGAGCGGAGCGCGCTCGACGCTGAATTCGATGTCGCCGCCACGCGCGCCCGCGTCCTCGAGCAGGCGGGGGAGACGGTCTTCCTCCGCTACCTCGTGAAGGAACTCGCCGCCTTCCTCGACTGCGACCCGACCTTCGAGGCGGTGATCGAAGCCCGCAACGAGCGCGGGCGGGACTACGCGAGCTATCTCGGCGCCCTGTTCGCCGACGCGAACATCGAGAACGCGATGCTCGACATGGGCTACCGGGAGGGGATGGACCAGGGCGGCGTGGCCCGCTTCAAGGACGCGATTCTGCCCACCCGCGGCCGCCACATCCTGCGCGTGGACACGATCCTGCGGGCGCCCATGAGCGAGGATCTGAGTCTCGACGAGATCGAGGCGCGGATGATGGCCGAGATCGAGGCGGGACTCGACGGCGACGGCAACCTCGGCGCCCCCTCGTACGGGATGAAGTCGTACCTGCTCCCGCGCCTCGGGCTCCTCAAGCCGCACTTCGACCGGGCCGCGGCCCGCCGCTCGTGGGACGCGTTCCGGGCCAGCCGTGCGCGGGGGGAGGTCCCGGCCGGAGACGCCCAGGACCGCGACGATTACTGGCAGATGCAGAGCGAAGCGCTGCTCTACCTCCACTCGCTCGCGCTCGAGGCGTGTCTGGAACGCGACATGCCGATGCAGTTCCATGCGGGCGATGGCGAGGCCCCGCGCGGGATCATGCGCAACCAGGACCCGTTCCTCATGGAGGAGATGGTCCGCTTCGAGCGCGGCGGGGTGATGCGCATGCCGCAGGTCATCCTCATCCACGCCGGCTACCCGCTGATCGGCCGGGCCGCGTGGCTCACGCACCTGTACGCGAACTGCCACTTCGAGTTGTCGCTCGCGGCGCCCCTCATCCACCACGGCATGCTGCGCATGTTCCTCGAGGTGATGGAGGTCGTCCCCCTCTCGAAGATCCTGTTCGGGAGCGATGCCTATCACCTGCCGGAGTTCTACTGGCTCGCGGCCAAGTGGGGACGCCGGTTTCTCGCGCAGGCCCTCGGGATCTACGTCGACGCAGGGATCCTGAACCACGACGAGGCGGTGGCGGCGGCCCGCATGATCCTGAACGAGAACAACCGTCGCCTCTACCACCTCGATGACTGATCTCGGAGGACCCATGAAGACGACCCACGGCGCGTTTCGAAGCGCCACGCGAAGCGCCCTGACTGCGATTACCTCACTGATCCTGCTGGCCACGGCGGCGGAAGCCCTGCAGCCGACGCAGATGGTCGGGGCACCCGACCGGGCGGCGAACGAGGGCGAGGGACCGTACGACCGCCTCATCATCCGCGGCGCCACCGTGATCGACGGCACCGGCGCGCCCCCCATCGGGCCGATGGACATCGTCATCGAGGGGAACCGCATCGTCGACATCGTCGGCGTGGGCGTTCCGCAGCGGCCCATCAACGAGGACCGTCGGCCCGGGCTCACCGTCGAGGGCAACCCCGATGCGATCGTGCACGAGATCGACGCCACTGGCATGTACGTCCTGCCCGGCTTCGTCGACCTCCACCTGCACACCGGCGGCGTCCCCAAGGCGCCGGAGGCCGAGTACACGTACAAGCTGTGGATGGCGCACGGGATCACGACCGGACGCGGCGTCGCCTTCGGCCCCCACGACTGGTCCGTCCAGGAGAAGGCGCGGAGCGCGTCGAACGAGATCGTGGCCCCCCGCATGTGGGTCTATCCGTTCACCGGCGCCGGCGGCGAGGGATGGGGCGGGCGCCGGATCGACACCCCGGAGGACGCGCGCGACTGGGTCCGGTACGTGAAGGAGTCGGGCGGCGATGGGCTCAAGCTCAACTCGTTCCGCCCCGAGATCATGGAAGCGCTGCTCGACGAGGCCGCCCAGCTCGGCATGGGCAGCACGGCCCACCTCGGCCAGATGGGCGTAGCGCAGATGAACGCGATCGACGCCGCGCGCCTCGGCCTCGGCACGGTGACCCACTTCTACGGGCTGTTCGAGTCGCTGTACAAGGACCACGACGTCCAGCCGTGGCCCCCGGAGATGAACTACAACGACGAGCAGCACCGCTTCGGCCAGGTCCCCATGCAGTGGAACCTGATCCACGAGCGCGGCAGCCCGGAGTGGAACGCCTTCCTCGAGGAAATGCTCTCCTACGACGTCACGCTCGATCCCACGATGACCGCCTACCAGGCGAGCTGGGACGTGGACGACCAGATGTACGCACCGTGGCACGAGACCTACACGCTGCCCACGCTGTGGGAGTTCTACGAGGCGAACCGCGAGGACCACGGCTCGTACTACTTCGACTGGACGACGTGGGAGGAGGTCGCGTGGCGCGACTTCCTCGAGGTGTGGCACGACCTGCTCAACGACTACAAGAACATGGGCGGCCGCGTCACGGCGAGTTCGGACGCCGGCTACATCTACAACCTCATGGGCTTCTCCACGATCCAGGAGATGGAACTTCTGCAGCACGCCGGGTTCCATCCGCTGGAGGTGATCCGCGCCGCGACCATGCACGCCGCCGAGACGCTGTTCAAGCCGACGGGGCGCCCGATCGAGTTCGGCGTTGTCCGGGCCGGCCTGCTGGCGGACCTCGTGATCGTGGACGAGAACCCGATCCAGAACCTCAAGGTCCTGTACGGGACGGGCGCGCGGCGCCTCAACGACGAGACGGGAGAGGTGGAGACCGTGGGCGGCATCCTGTACACGATCAAGGACGGCATCGTCTACGACGCGAAGCAACTGCTCGCCGACGTCGCCGAGATGGTCGAGGAACAGAAGCGCACCACGACCACCGCCACCGAAAACGGAAGTTGACCGATTCTGACCCGGTAGAGAGGGATGACAATAGATGAGTGAAAGAACAGAGACCGCGACGCTGGCCGGGGGGTGCTTCTGGTGCCTTGAGGCCGTGTATCAGCTTCTTGAAGGCGTCCACGGCGTGAAGTCGGGGTACGCCGGGGGGCATGCCGGGAATCCGACCTACCAACAGGTGTGCGCGGGGCGCACCGGGCACGCCGAAGTCGTGCGCGTCACCTTCGACCCGGACACGGTCACGTTTGACGATCTCCTGGACGTCTTCTTCACGATCCACGATCCGACGACGCTCAACCGGCAGGGAGCGGACGTCGGGACGCAGTACCGCTCGGCGATCTTCCACGAGAGCGAGGCTCAGAAGGCGGCTGCCGAACGGAAGGTGGCGGAGATCACCGCGGCCGGGATCTGGCCGGATCCCATCGTGACCGAGATCGTGCCGCTGGCGACGTTCCATCCGGCGGAGGCGTACCACGACGACTATCTGAACCGGAATCCGACCCAGCCGTACTGCCAAGCCGTCGTGGCGCCGAAGGTGGCGAAGTTCCGGCGGCAGCATCTGCAGCGACTCAAGCGCGGAGCGGGCGTCTGACGACACCGGGGCACGCCGCGCTCAACCTGCTCGTACTGGGGCGGTCCGAGCGCAACGCGCTGCCCGTCGTGCTCGGGGCCGTCGCCCCCGACGCTCCGATGCTCGTCTTCTACGTGTGGGAACGACTGGTCCGCGGGATGTCGGAAGGCCGGATCTGGTCGGAGCGGTACTTCGATCCGGGCTGGCAGGTCGTGTTCGACATCCCGAGTTCGATCCCGCTGCTGGTGCTCGCGCTCGGGCTGGTGGTGCTCTTCGGCCGGCGGACGGCCTCTGCCGGCCTCGGCCCTGAGTCGGGCGTAGCGAGCGGGCTGCGAGGGGGATGGCGTACGGCACCGGCCCTGTTCGTCGCGAGTATGATCCTCCATGCGCTGGGAGACCTCCCGCTGCACAGGGAGGACGCGCACCGCCACTTCTTCCCCTTCAGCGACTGGCGCTTCACGAGTCCCGTGTCCTACTGGGACCCGGAGCACTTCGGAGGGTACGCCGCCCTGGGCGAGGTCGTCCTCGTCCTGGCGGTCTCCGTCTTCCTCTTCCGCAGATACCGAGGGCGGGGGCGCTGGCTCGTCGCCGGCGTGGGCGGCATATACGCGCTCTTCATCGGCTTCGCGTTGCTGATGTGGTCCGGGATCTGAGGTCCGACGGGTTTCCGCTCGGGGCGCGCGTCCGGCTCGCGGATCTCGCGGTCGATCCCTATCCGATCCTTGCGAAGTTGCGGGCGGCGGAGCCCGTCACCTGGGTGCCGGAGATCGGACGCTGGTTCCTCACGCGGCGCGACGACGTGCTTGCCGTGCTCCGGGACCCGGATCTCTTCACCACCGACGCACCCTCCACCATCCGCGACATGTTCGGCGTCCACATGATGACGACGGAGGGTCCGGTGCAGGTCCGCTACAAGCGGAAGTGCCTGCCTCCGTTCCACGCATCCCGTCTCGAGTCGGCGTCGCTGCCGCGCCTGACCGCGGAAGTCGAACGGCTCGTCCGGGCCTTGGGCTCGGGAGGGCGGTACGCCGGGGAAGTACGGACGGAGGTGGCGCGACCCGTGGCGCTCCACTCCGTACTCTCGGTGCTCGGGATTCCTCTGAGCGAGACGGAACGCGTGAACGAGTGGTACGAACACTTCGCCCGGGCGCTGGCGAACTTCGCGGGCGATCCGGAGCTGCGGGCGGCGGGAAAGGGTGCGGCCGACGCGTACGGCCGGGCGCTCGAACCGATCCTCGAGGACCTTGCTCGGGAACCGGACGGATCGCTCCTCTCCGACTTGGTGTGCGACCATGTCGACCCGTTCACGGCGGTCGAGATCCGCTCCAACTCGCTTATCATCTTGTTCGGCGGGATCGAGACCACCGAGTCGATGATCGCGAATGCCGTGTGGGCCGTGTTGTCCTACCCCGAGCAGATTGAGACCGCACTGGCCAGTCCTGCCGCCCTCGACCTGGCGATCGAGGAAACGCTGCGCTGGGAACCTGCCGTCCAGTCCGCAGCCCGCCACGCCACGCGCGACACCGAGATCCGTGGCGTGCGCATCGCCGAAGGAGAAGTCGTCCACTGCATGCTCGGCGCCGCGAACCGGGACCCCGATCACTTCGAGGACCCCGACCGATTCGACGTGACGCGCCCGAACGCCGGCGACCACCTCTCATTCGCGGTGGGCCGGCACTTCTGCCTCGGCGCCCCCCTCGCCCGGCTCGAAACCCGCGTCGTCCTCGAGACGCTCTGGGCCCGCTGCCCCAGACTGCGCCTTGACCCCGACCGCCCCAGTGCCCCGTATGGCTACGAGTTCCGGAAGCCGCAGACTCTCTGGGTGGAATGGGACGTCTGAAGGCGACGGCTCCTCAGCAGTCCTCGCCACAGTGGGCGGCGACGAGGCGCGTGAGGATGCCCATGTAATCGTCCCACGGCGTGCGGGAGTCCGGCACCGTCTTGTGTGCGACGACCATATCCAGCGACGGGATGACGGTGATGAACTGGCCGTACGCTCCCCGCCCGCTGTAGGCGCCCTCGAACCCCTCCGGCACCGCGGGGCCGTCCCACACCCACCACATGTATCCGTAGCCGAACTCGCCGCCACGCAGGCCCTCCGGGTTCATCTCCTCCGACGGCGTCACGACACTGGTGATGCGCTCGGCCCAACCCTGCGGCAGCACCCGCTCCTCCCCCCACACCCCGCCCAGCAGCATGAGGTGGCCGATGCGGGCCATGTCGCGGGTCGAGAGCGTCATGTGATAGGCGAGGTTGCGTGACCGAGTGGCGTCTCCCGACTTGCGGTGGATCGAGCGGTCCCAGTCCTCGAATCCGAGCGGCAGCGCGAGATCGGTTTCGAGCGCGTCGTAGATGTTGCGGCCCGTCAGTTGCTCGAAGACGGCGCCCGACGCGTTGAAGTCCCAGTTGCTGTACAGGTAGTACGTGCCCGGCTCCTGTGAGCCCCGGGGCGGCGCATCCGCGAGGTTGTCACCCGCGTTCGAGGCCGGGTGATAGACGCCGGAGCGCGCGGTGACGAGGTCCAAAATCCGGGCGCTCTTTTCGATCGGGAGGAGACCCTGGACATCGTCCATGCCCAACTCATCGAGCGTGAGTTCGAGGTCGATCGTCCCGTCCTCCACGTAGTAGCCGTACAGCATGGCGAGAATGCTCTTCCGCACCGACGCGAGGTAGCTGAGCGAGTCCACGGGCCCGTGCTCGAACAGGACGCGTCCCCCGACGACGGCCATCACGGCCGACGTGTTGATCCCGTCCACATAGGGGTGAATCGCCTCCAGCGCCTTGGCCGAAAACCCCGCGGCCGCCGGATCCGCGATCCGCTCCCACGACGCGCCCGGATAGACGGCATCGGCTCCGCGGTCCGCGACCGGCGCCGGAGAGCACGCGAACCCTGTCCCGAGCAACAGAAACAGCGCCGCCAGCGTTCCGGCGTTCTTGACACGGTTTTCGTGTTTCACGATAATCGTGCTGAGTTTTCGCTTGAGGAGAAGGGGCAAAGGGGACGTGAAGAACATCACCATCACACTGCCCGAAGATGTTGCCCGGTGGCTACGGGTCAAGGCGGCCGAGGACGACCGGAGCGTCTCCAGGTGGATCTGCGAGCTACTGGAGCGGACGCGCCGCCGAGAGGACGACTACGAGGTCGCGATGAAGCGTTACCTCGCTCGGAAGCCTCGCAAGATCGACTGGCCCGAAGGCCGCAGGCCCACTCGAGAGGAGCTATATGATCGCTCAGGTCTTCGTTGACACGAACATTTTCGTCTACCGGCATGATGAGAGCGATCTCACGAAGCAGGCTTGCGCCGAGGAATGGATCGCTTTCCTCGTGCGTTCGCGCACGGGACGCCTGAGCTTTCAGGTTCTTCAGGAACTCTACGTGACCCTCACCCGGAAGGGGCGTCTCGCGTTCGACCCCCCCGAAGTTCGTGAAATCGTTCGCGATCTCACGGCGTGGCGGCCGGTGGCGACCGATACACGGATTCTGGAACGCGCCTGGTTACTGCAGGATCGTCACTCCATATCCTGGTGGGACGCGCTCATCGTGGCCGCCGCGCAATCGTGCGAGTGCTCGATCCTCCTGACCGAAGACCTGCAGCACGGACATGATTTCGGCGGCCTCCGCGTGATCAACCCCTTCCGAACGAAGTCGGAGACGCCGGCCAGGATCATGGAGGCCCAGAGCTGCTGAAGAGCACCCACTCACGAAGGAGTCGTCGATGCCGCGAGCGAACGCAGCGTGCCGGAACCGTATCCTCTTCACCGCGGCGCTGCTCGCAGTGAGCATCCAGGCCGCCGGCTGCACCGGGGAGGGCGCCCCCCCCGCCTCCGAATCCCCGGCCGACGCCGGGGTCACGCCCCCCGTCGCTCGCGTGATCCCGGAACAACTCGAGACGCACGGGCACACGCGGATCGACAATTACTACTGGCTGAACCAGCGCGACAACCCCGCCGTCATCGAGTATCTGGAGGAGGAGAACGCCTATACCGGCGCCCTGATGGCGCACACCGAGGATCTCCAGGCTGAGCTGTTCGACGAGATCAAGGGCCGGATCAAGCAGACCGACCTCTCGGTGCCGGTGAAGGAGGGCGACTTCTTCTACTACAGCCGCACCGAGGACGGCCGCGACTACCCGATCCACGCCCGGAAGCGCGGGTCGCTGGACGCGGATGAGGAGATCATCCTCGACGTCAACGCGCACGCGGGAGGGCACGATTACTACGCCGCCTTCCCCGAGGTCAGCTCCGCGGGCGACATGATGGCGTGGGCCGAGGACACCCGCGGGCGCCGGATCTACACGATTCGGATCCGGAACCTCGACACGGGGGAGGACTACCCGGAGGCCATCGAGGGCGCCTCCGGCAACATGGTGTGGGCCGAGGACAACCGGACGCTCTTCTACACGAAGCGGGATCCCGGGACGCTGCGTTCGTACCAGATCTTCCGGCACCGGGTCGGCACCGGCCCGGCGGAGGATGTGCTCGTGTACCAGGAGGACGACGAGGAGTTCAGTTCCCGCGTCCGGAAGACGAAGTCGAAGCGGTACATCGTCATCTCCTCCTCCCACACGCTGGCCGACGAGCACCGCTTCCTCGATGCCGGCGATCCCGAGGGCGAGTTCACCCTCTTCCTCCCCCGCGAGCGCGGGCACGAACACCGTTTCGACCACCTCGGGGACCACTTCTACATCCGGACGAACCTCGACGGGGCCGAGAACTTCAAGCTCATGCGGACCCCCGTGGACCGGACGGCGACGGGCAACTGGGAGACGGTCGTCCCCCACCGGAGCGACGTCTTCCTGCAGGGGTTCGAGTTGTTCCGGCATTACCTCGTCCTCTCGGAGCGCGCGGGAGGGCTCACCCGCCTGCGCGTCCGTGCGTGGGAAGGGGAGGAGCACGAGATCGCCTTCGACGAGCCGGCCTACCTGGCCTCGCTGTCCGCCAACCCCGAGCTGGACACGAACATCCTGCGCTACGGGTACACGTCCCTCTCCGCGCCGCGCTCGGTCTACGACTACGACATGTCCACGCGTGAACGCACGCTGCTCAAGGAGGACGAGGTCCTCGGCGGCTACGACCGGGCGGGCTACGTGGTGGAGCGGCTGCACGCCCCCGCCCGCGACGGCGCCGTGGAAGTCCCGGTGTCCCTTGTCTACCGGCAAGGTCTTGAGAAGGACGGCGACAACCCGCTCCTCCTCTACGCCTACGGCTCATACGGGGCGAGCATGGAGCCCACCTTCTCCTCGACCCGCCTCAGCCTCCTCGACCGCGGATTCGTGTACGCGATCGCCCACATCCGCGGCGGACAGGAACTGGGCCGGGCCTGGTACGAGGACGGGAAGATGTTCAACAAGAAGAACACCTTCACCGACTACGTGGACGTGGCGGACTTCCTGATCGCGGAAGGCTACACAAGCCCGGAGAAGCTGTTCGCACGCGGCGGAAGCGCCGGGGGGCTGCTCATGGGAGCGGTCGTGAACATGCGTCCGGAGTTGTTCCGGGGCGTGGTCGCGCACGTCCCCTTCGTCGATGTCGTGACCACGATGCTGGACGAGTCGATCCCGCTCACCACATTCGAGTGGGACGAGTGGGGCGACCCGCGTGACCTCGAATCGTACCGCTACATGCTCTCCTACTCGCCCTACGACCAGGTGGAGCCGAAGGACTATCCCAACATGCTCGTCACGACGGGCCTGCACGACTCGCAGGTCCAGTACTGGGAGCCCGCGAAGTGGGTCGCCAAGCTGCGCGCCACGAAGACGGACGAGAACCGCCTGCTCCTCAAGACGCACATGGACGCCGGACACGGCGGCGGCTCCGGCCGGGACCGCCAGTACGAGGAACTCGCCCTGGAGTTCGCCTTCATCCTGGACCTGCTGGAGGAGGCGCCCTCTCCCCGCTGACTCCGGCCGGGCAGGCCGGGAGCGACGGACCGCTGGCTAGGGCATCGATGCCTGGGCGCGCACCCACTCGACGGCGTCGCGGTGCGTGCCGAACCAGACGCCCGGCTTCGACCGCATGTGCTCGATGAGTTCGCGCAGGATCACGATCCGTGAACGGTGCCCGATGTAGTGCGGATGCATGGTGAGGAGGAACATCGTCCCCTCCTCGTACGCGACGTCGAACTCGTCCTTGAACACCTGCAGCACCTCGCGCGGGTTGGCGTAGCGGTCCCCGAGGGGGTTGAAGAGCGGTGCGTCATCCAGGATCCAGTCCACCGGGAGTTCGACGAGGCCCGTGGGCTGGCCGTTCGCGTTGATCTCGTACGGCCGGTCGTCCGCCATCAGGGATGAGTCGTACAGGAAATCCATCTCCAGCAGCAGGTCGAGCGTCGCGTCGCTGAAGTTCCACGACGGGGCGCGGTAGCCGACCGGACGTTCGCCCATCAGCTCGGTCATGCGTTCCACCGCCATGCGCAGGAGGCGTTCCTCCTCCTCGCGCGGGAGCGTGGCGTTGCGCTCGTGGATCCAGCCGTGGACCCCGATCTCGTGCCGACCGGAGGCCTGGATCATCCCGATCTGGTGCGGCGCGAGGGTGAAACTGAGGGCGGGGCCGAAGAACGAAGCGGCGATATCGTACTCATCGAGGAGGTCCACGACGCGGCCGAGGGCGACGCGGGAGCCGTATTCACCCTGCGAGAGTCCGCCCACGTTCGTGTCGCCGTTGCGCAGCCAGACCGTCTCGTTGTCCACGTCGAAGGAGAGCAGCACGGCGACGCGCCCGCCGTCCGGCCACGAGTCCGGGTTGAGGTCGCGGCCGGCGCGCACCCGGTTCACGGCCTCGAACACCCGCGCCTCGGACCAGCGCCACGGCGGGTCGTCCGCTTCCTGAGCCGCCGTCGCCGCCGTTGGCGTCGCCCCGGCCGACGCCAAGCCGCACAGGACGAGCGCGAGCCCGCGATAGATGGAAGATCGTGTTCGACCGCTCATGAGGGTGTCCCCCGTTTCGGTAGTCATCTCAACTCTGAAGGCTTATTTTAACCGCTTGCTCGTGAATCGGACGGTCGGCGCCGATTCCGTACGGCGCTGGGCCCGTCCCCGATTCGTGGGCTCGTCGCCGTGGTGTCGGCCCTCCCCGGAATATGGCGACGACGACACATGACGACTACGACAGCCGAAATCGGCACCATGGACCTCAGCGCGCACGGCATCACCGTCACCCGCATCAAACGCAATCCTCCGGTGGAAGAGATCTACGCCGATGCCTTGAGCGGACGCGAACCCGGCGCGATCAAGGCGGCCAACGGAGCGCTCGTGGCCTTCTCCGGGGCCAAGACGGGCCGCTCTCCCAATGACAAGCACGTGGTCCGTGATCCGGAAACGGCGCGCGACGTGTGGTGGGGGCCGGTCAACTTCCCCCTCGAGCGCGAGAGCTTCCTGCAGAACCGGGCCCGGGCGCGCGCTTTCCTCAACCGGCAGGACCTCCTCTACGTCATCGACGGATTCGCGGGTTGGGATCCGGCCTGTCGGCTCAACGTCCGGATCATCTGCAACCGCCCGTATCACGCTCTCTTCATGCACAACATGCTGATCCGCCCCACGCCTGCGGAGTTGGCGGCGTTCGGCGAGCCCGACTTCGTGGTCTACAACGCGGGCCAGGAGGCGGCCGACCCGTCCGTGGACGGGGTCACCTCCGGTACAAGCGTGGACCTCTCCTTCGCCGACAACGAGGCCTGCATCCTCGGGACCGAGTACGCGGGGGAGATGAAGAAGGGCGTGTTCACGATCATGAACTACCTCATGCCGAAGCGGGACGTGCTCTCCATGCACTGCTCGGCGACGACCGACCCGAAGACCGGGGCTTCGTCGCTCCTCTTCGGTCTGTCGGGGACGGGGAAGACGACGCTTTCGGCCGACCCGCACCGGCTCCTGATCGGCGACGACGAGCACTGCTGGACGGACTCGGGGATCTTCAACATCGAGGGCGGCTGCTACGCCAAGACGATCGATCTCTCCGAGGAGAAGGAACCCGACATCTACCACGCGCTCCGCTACGGCGCCGTGCTCGAGAACGTGGTTTTGCGCGACGATGGGAGCGTGGACTGGTCGGACTCCTCGATCACGCAGAACACGCGCGGGAGCTACCCGATCGAGTTCATCGAGAACGCGAAGGTGCCGTGCGTGGCCGGGCATCCGACGGATGTGATCTTCCTCACGGCCGACGCGTTCGGCGTGCTGCCGCCGGTGAGCCGGTTGACGCCCGACCAGGCGATGTACCACTTCATCAGCGGGTACACGGCGAAGGTCGCGGGCACGGAGGTCGGCGTCACCGATCCCGTGGCCACGTTCTCGCCCTGCTTCGGCGGGCCGTTCCTCGTGTGGCACCCGGCGAAGTACGCGCGGCTGCTGGCGGACCGGATGCGTGTGCACGGTGTGAACGTGTGGCTCGTGAACACGGGGTGGAGCGGCGGGCCGTTCGGGGTGGGCTCGCGGATCGATCTGCCCGCCACCCGCCGCATGGTCGACGCGATCCACGCGGGCGAACTGGTCGACGCGCCGACCGAGCCGGACCCGGTGTTCGGGGTCCACGTCGTGACGGAGGTGCCGGGAGTGCCGAGCGAGATCCTGCGGCCGCGGGCCACGTGGCCGGACGCCGCGGCGTATGACGAAAAGGCCGCCGATCTCGCCCGGCTCTTCCACGAGAACTTCAAGGGATACGAAGACGACTGTCCGCCGGAGGTGTGCGCGGCGGGCCCGGTGATCTAGAGGAGGAAGTCCGATGCGGCGACGCGATCTGGTGTTGGCGGTGGGTCTGGCGGTTCTGATGGCCGGGTGTAGCAGCGGGGGGCGCGACGCGCCGCAAATGGCGGGCGCCTTCATGACCGGCGCGAGCCAGGCGGGGAACGGCGGTGGCAACGGGACCCCGCTGTACGGGAACCTGGGGCCGCACAATCGCCCGATCACCACGCAGTCGGAGAAGGCGCAGGCGTACTTCGACGAAGGCCTCCTGTTCATGTTCGCCTTCGGGACGTCGATCGCCGAGGAATCCTTCCGCGCCTCGCACGAGGCGGACCCGGAGTGCGCCTCCTGCTACTGGGGCGAGGCGTGGTCGCTGGCGCCGTATCTCAACGGCGGCATGTCCCCCGGCAACGAGCGCTCGGCCCACGCCGCGATGCAGAAGGCGCTGGAGCACAAGTCGAGCGCGACCGAGGTCGAGCAGGCGCTGATCGACGCCTTCGCCGTGCGCTTCGAGGCCGACCCCGAGCGTTCCCGCCGCCGCATGCTCGACACGCTGTACGCGCGGGAGATGGACAAGGTCGCGGCGCGCTACCCGGATGACCTGGATGTGCTCACGTTGCAGGCCGAGGCCTGGATGCTCCTGCGGCCCCGCCGGGGCGATGTCGATCTCGAAGCGAAGGATGTGAAGAAGATTCGGCCCATCCTCGAGACCGTGCTGGCACGCGACATCCGCCACCCCGGCGCCTGTCACCTCTACATCCATCTGGTGGAGGCATCGCAGGAACCGGGCTTGGCCGAGGCGTGCTCGGACCACCTGGGCAGCCAGATCGCGGTGAGCCACATCCACCACATGCCGACGCACATCTACATGAACATCGGCCGCTGGGGCGACGCGGTGCGCGGCAACCAGCAGGCGTGGCATGCCGACCAGAAGGCCGAGCACGGCGGGCCTCCGGGAGTCTATCCGTCGCACAACCTGCATATGCTGCTCAACGCCGCCGTGATGGACGGGCAGAGCGCCGTTGCCATCCAGGCCGCGAAGGATCTGGCGGGGCACCGCGGGCCGTGGGCGGCGTACATCCCGCTCACCTATGCGGCGTTCGGCCGTTGGAGCGAGATCCTGGCCGGCGACGGCCCGACCTCGGATGAAGCCATGGAACTCGTCGCGTGGAGCTTCTCGCGCGGTCTGGCCTACCTCCGCATGGGGCACGTCGCTGTGGCGCAGGATCACCTCGCGGAGATCGACCAGGTGCTCGACGACGCGGATCCCTCCGCCACCTTCCGCTACAGCCCGCTCGCCGACGTCGTGGCGCTCCCGCGCTCGATTCTCGCGGGAGAGATCCTGCACGCGCGGGGGAAGGCGGACGAGGCCGTGGCGGCGCTCGAGCACGGGATCGAGAAGGAAGACGGACTGATCTACTCCGAGCCGCGGGCCTGGCATATGCCGGTCCGCCACACGCTCGGCGCGATCCTGCTCGAGAACGACCGGGCCGGGGAAGCGGAGCAGGTGTACCGCGACGCGCTCGATGATCTGCCCAACCAGGGCTGGGCCTGGTTCGGCCTCATGCAGGCGCTCGACGCGCAGAAGAAGACGGCCCAGGCGCAGGAAGCCCGCCGGGAGTTCGACCGCTACTGGGTCCGCGCCGACACCTGGCTGCGCAGTTCGAGGTTCTGAGATCGGGCGCGCCGAGCCGCCTCGCATGATCGACTTCTCGCCGCCCGAGAGTCCGTTCAGGGTCAGCTACGACGGGGACTTCGACATCTCTCGGGCGGTGACGGCGCCGCCCCTCGACGCCCCTGCCGAAGCCGCGATGAAGAAGGGGCTGAAGCGCACGGTGCGCGAGATCTCGCGGCTTCAGCGGCGGCTGCACGCGCACCGCCACTACGCGGTGCTGTTGGTCTTCCAGGCAATGGACGCCGCGGGCAAGGATTCGACGCTCAGGGCCGTCATGACCGGCGTGAACCCGGCCGGATTCCGGATCAACTCTTTCGAGACGCCATCGAACGCGGAGGCGCGGCACGACTTCCTCTGGCGCACGACGCGCCGACTCCCGGAGAAGGGCCGCATCGGGATCTTCAACCGGAGCTACTACGAGGAAGTGCTCATCGTTCGGGTCCACCCCGAGTTCCTCGACCGACAGAAGCTCCCGCGGCGGCTGCCGATCATGGAGCGGTGCATGGAGCGCTACCAGTCGATCCGGGATCACGAGGCCCACCTCGCCCGGAACGGGACGGTGATCCTCAAGTTCTGGCTGAATATCTCCCGGGAGGAACAGGCCCGACGCTTCCTCCGGCGCATCGATCGTCCTGACAAGAACTGGAAGTTCAGCCGCGCCGATATCGAGGAACGGCAGCACTGGGACGACTACATGGCTGCGTACGAGGACGCGATCAACGCGACGGCGCGGCCCTGGGCGCCGTGGTACGCGATCCCGGCCGACTCGAAGCCGTACATGCGCCTCGTCGTGGCCCAACTGGTGCGCGACCAGCTCGCCACCCTCGACCTCACGCACCCCGCGCTACCCGAAGAGGAACGCGCCGAACTCCAGGGTTACCGCGACCACCTCACCGCCGAACTGTAGCGACGGTGACCTCGCCGCTTCGGAGTCTCGCGTCGGAACTTCGCGCGGATGCCGTCTCGGCGAAGGCTGTTCCGGCGCTGGCGGCCGGCTTCACCTCGGGCCTCGCCCTCCTCGTCGCCCAGGTCGCTTACGCGAGCTTGATATTCTCGGGGCCGTTGGCTCCGTATGCCTCCCAGGGCGTCGGCCTGATCCTGTTCGGGAACTTCGCCGCCTGCTTCATCATCGCCCTCGGGGGAGGCTTTCGCGGGGCGATATCGGGGCTGTCTCCCGCGCTTGTGATCGTGATGGCACAGGTCGGCGCCACGATGGGCGCCGAAGGCGACGCCCTGTTCGTCACTACCGCGGGGGCGCTGGTGATCGGCGCCGTCGCGACCGGCGCGGGCTTTCTCGTGATCGGGCGATACAGACTCGCCAACCTGGTGCGCTTCGTCCCCTATTCGGTCGCGGCCGGTTTCGTGGCCGGCATCGGGGGCGCCGTGTGCCTGGCCGCCATGTCGCTGATGGGGGTGGCGTTGGACTGGACCGCGCTTCCGGCGCTCGTGCAGCCGCCGGAACTCTGGAGGTGGAGCCCCGGCGTGGCGTTCGGCATCGCCCTGTACCTGGCGATGAAGCGATGGGGCCGCCCGCTCATCCTGCCTGTCGGCGTCACGTTTGCCGTGGGTGCATATCATCTCGTGCTCGCCCTCCTCGGCATCTCCGGAGACGCGGCCAGGGGGGCGGGTCTGCTGCTGACGAGCACCTCCGAAGCAAGCCTGTGGCCAACCCTCGGGCCCGCGGACCTGGCATACGTGGACTGGACCGCGCTGGCCATGCAGTTCCCCGCCGTGCTCATGCTGGTGCTGATCGCGCTCATCGTCGTGATCATGAATATCGCCGGCCTCGAGATGGCCGCGAACCAGGATCTGGACTGGAACCGCGAGTTCAGGGCGACGGGGCTCGCGAGCGTGGTGGCGGGCCTCGGCGGCGGCACTCCCGCGAGCATCATCGTGCCCGCGTCGTTGCGCAGCAAACTCTTCGGGGCCGCCACCCGCCTCACCGGGATCGTCGCGGCCCTCGTCATCGCGGCCGCCCTGTTTCTGGGCGACGGGATGCTGGAGTTGATCCCGGTATCGCTCGTGGGAGGCATTCTGGTCTTCGCCGGCCTCGGCATGCTGGACCAGGGGCTGGTGAGAAGCCGAAGGCGTCTTCCCTGGACCGAGTACGGCGTCATCGTGGTGATCGCGGGCGTCACCGTCGTGTTCGGGCTGTTCGAGGGTGTGGGTATCGGGATGGTGGCCACCCTAGTGTTCTTCGCTGTGCGCCTGAGCCGCGTGGATCCGGTCAGGTCGCGCTTCACGGTGCGGGAACGCCGGAGCACCAGGGCGCGTTCGGTTCCGGATCGCGTCATCCTCCAAGAGGAAGGCGAGCGTGTACTGGGGTGGAGCCTGCGCGGTTATGTCTTCTTCGGAAGCGTGTATTCTCTCGCCGATGACCTCAGGGAGTCGTTGAGCACCGACCCGCGTCCCGCCTGCGTCATGCTGGATTTCACGGACGTCTCCGGGTTCGATCTCTCGGCGGTGAACGTGCTTGCCAGGTTCGCGCAGTCGGCGAACCGCGCCGGCGTGAAGGTGGTGCTGAGCGCCCCGTCGCAGCAGGTGAGGGCCGGGTTGAAGCGCAACCTGCCCCCCGCCGAGTTCGCCGCGCTGCGGGTTGAGCCCAATGCGGACGGCGCGCTCGAACACTGCGAAGAGATCGTCATTGAAGAGTGGAAGGCAACCGCAAGCATGGCTGACGAGCATCGCGCCTCGATCCTGGAGCGCGCCGCCGATGACCTGGACAGCCTGCTGGAGCGGCGCACCCGTTTCGAGGACCTGATGGACGAGCTTCGAAGCTGGTTGAAGCCACGCCACTACGCCGAAGGAGAAGCTCTCGCGGGGGTGGGCGTGCCGAGCGAAGGCCTGCAGCTGGTGACGTCCGGCCAGGCTTCCGCCCACGATGCCGCGGGCACACGCTTCCGTCAGTACGGCCCCGGCGACGCGATCTGGCCGGTCGACCCTCTCGACGCGGAGTCGCCTGTGGTGAGCGCGGACAAGTCCTGCGAGACGATGGTGCTGACGCCCGCCGCCCGCCGACAGTTGGAGGAACAAGAGGAGCGGCTCGCGTTCGAACTGTACCGATACCTGCTGGCCGGCCGCTTCGAAGCCGGGTCGGGCACCCGCTGACCGATTTACAGTTGAGACTTGCTTGACGGACTGTACCACATAAGGTACATGCATCCCGTACGGTCCCATGTCGGCGCCTAAGCGTTTCCCCGCCGTGTTCTATGCCACGGCTGGCGGCAATGAACCTGTGCGGGAGTGGCTTCTCGATCTCGACAGCGAGAGCCGGCGTGCCATCGGGACTGACATCGCAACGGTCGAATTCGGTTGGCCGGTTGGCATGCCGCTCACCCGATCACTTGGTGGCGGTCTCCATGAGATTCGATCGCGGATCAGCGCCCGTCGGATCGCTCGCGTGATCTTCCTGATCCACGACGACCGTCTGGTGCTGCTGCACGGATTCGTGAAGAAGGCAAGGAAGACGCCGAAGCCTGAGATGGACATCGCGCGAAGACGGGCAAGGGAGATCGTGCATGGATAAGAAGCGGGGACGCGTCGGTTCTTCTTTCGAGGACTATCTGCGGGAACAGGGGACGCTGGAGGAGACGACGGCTGCGGCCATCAAGCGCGTCATCGCGTGGCAACTCAGGGAGGCGATGGCTACCCAACGCCTGAGCAAGCACGCGATGGCGAAGAAGATGAACACGAGCCGCAGCCAGTTGGACCGGGTCTTGGACCCGAACAACGATCGGATACAGCTCGCCACGCTGATAGGAGCCGCCGAAGCTCTCGGGCGGCGGCTCCGAATCGAACTCGTGTAGAACCGCGCGGTTCAGCGGATGATGGGGCCGCCGGTTCGGTTGTCGGGGACGAAGCGGTTGCGGGCCGGCATGTGGGTGTCGACAACGGTGGCGGCGTCAACGACCGCGTCCGCCGGAAGCAGGTCGTTGAAGTAAAGCATGGCGCCCACGACCGCGTAGACCTCCTCGTCGGTCATCGTTCCCGGCAGGTCGAAGGGCATGGCGCGGCGGGTGTAGTCGAACAGCGTCGTCGCGTAGGGCCAGTAGTTGCCGACAGTGGAGCGCAGCGTCCGGTCGTTCGCGAACGGGAACTCGTCTCCCGGTATGCGGCCCGCGATGATGTCGTTCGGGCCCTCACGCCCGGTCGGCCCGTGGCAGAGGATGCAGCGGTGCCGCTCCCAGACTTCGAGCCCCTCCGCGACAGTGCCCTGTCCGGGCGGGAGCCCGGCACCGTCGGGGCCGATGTCGATGTCCCACGCGGCGATCTGCGATTCCGTCGCTGGCGTGCCGAAGCCGTACACGGGCTCAGCTGCGCCGGCTCGCCCCGTAACCTGCTGGTCGTCGCCGGAGGCGATGGTCACGGTCATGGCGCTGGCGCCGGATTCGTTCGTCTGACCGCCCTCGTCCGCGCCGCAGGCCGCCAGCGCCGGCATGAGGACCGCCAGCGTCAGCAGCCGCGAGACCACCTTGGCGCCGCTCATACCGGCGCGAACTCGATCGAACCGTCGCTGGCCACGCGCCAACCCCGGATCGCGTTGGAGTGGTAGCGTGTGCCCGGCCCGCGGGCGTCGAGCACCTGCTGGCGGACCGGCTGCGTGTAGCCCGTCTCGTCGGTCGCGCGGCTCAGAAGATGCGCCGGGCCGCCGTCCCACTCCCATCCGTAGCGGAACCGGGTCGTACACTTGGGGAGCACGGGTTCCTGAAGCACCGCGTCGTGCCAGGAGTCGCCGCCGTCGGTGCTCACCTCCACGCGCTCGATCAGGCCCCGGCCGGTCCAGGCGTAGCCGGAGATCTCCACGAATCCGGGCTCCGACAGCCGACGCGGATAGGTCGGATACGTGATGACCGACTTCGCGTCCATCACGAAGGAGAACTGCCGCGCCGTGCCGTCCGGCAGCGGGTCCGTGTACTTGGAGGTCTCGTCCCGGAACATGGAGGGGCGGTCGGAAAGCTCCAGCCTCCGCACCCATTTCACGCTCGCGTTGCCCTCCCACCCGGGCAGGAAGACCCGCGCGGGGTAGCCCTGCTCGGGCCGGATCGCCTCACCGTTCTGGGCGTACGCGATCATGGCGTCGTCCCATGCCTTCTCCATCGGGATGCTGCGGCCCATGACCGCCGCGTCGGAGCCCTCAGCGAGGAACCACGTCGCGTCGGCGTGCGCCCCCACCTCCTCGAACAGCGTCGAGAGCGCGACGCCGGACCACTCGCTCGTGCTCAGGAGGCCATCGATCGATTGCGGGGTGTTCTGCGGGTTGGGCGAAGGGGAGTAGGCGCCGCCGCCGTTCCCCGAGCACTCGATGAAGAGCAGCTTCGAGACCTGGGGGAAGCGCTTCAGGTCCTCGAGCGTGAAGAGCGTGGGCCGGTCGACCATGCCGTGGATCAGCAGCCGGTAGCGGGCCGGGTCGATCTCGGGAATCCCGTGATGATGCCGCTCGAAGTGGAGGTCGGCCGGCGTCACGATCCCGTGCAGGTCCTGGAGCGGCGTGCGAGACGAGCCGCCCATGGAACCGGACAGAAGCTTCTCCGGCGTCTCGTGCGGAGAACGCGACCCCACCACGACGGGCCGCGCCCCCGGAACCTTCGTCGGGTCCGGCGCGTCCTGAACCAGTCCGCGCGTTGCCCCGGCCGTGATCGCGCCCCCGGCCGCCGCCGCGGCTCCGGCGATCAGCGCTCGCCGCGTGAGTCCGGAACCCTCTTCTCGATCCTTCACGTCGCCTCCGTTTCCGTCGATCTCATTCTTCACGCTCACGCCTCCGGGCGCCGACCACAGTTGCCGCATTCAGGGCGGGCAGCAAGACCAGGTAATAAGGCCGGCCAGCCGCTACTCACTGCGACGCGTGCCACTCCCGCAGGACCTCCGCTTCGCGCTCCGCCGAGAGTCCCGACCGCAGCTCGGCCTGACGCTCGGGCGTCCGCGAGAAATGGAAGTCCAGCGTCGCCTGCGTTGTGTCGGCCAGCGAGCGGAACGTGAGCCCGTGCGCCACTTCGTTGGAGAGGTCGAAGCGCGCGAATCCCTCCGAGCCGGGCGTGGGCGGGCGCCACACCGGCATCTCGGCATAGGGCCGCACGCCGCGCTCCGCGAGAAACTCGCGCGGCACCCACGTGAACGTCGTCTCGGCCGTCGTGACGGCGCGAATCCCGTACAGTAGTTCCGCCATCGGCCGCGGCGTCGCGGGACCGATGAGGTTGAAGATGCCGGTGTGCCCCTGATCCGAAGACAGCGCCATGAAGTCCCCGAGGTCGCGCACGTCGATGATCTGCACCGGGTCCGTCCCGTCGCCGGGAGAGAGCACCTCGCCGCCGCGGTGGATCCGCACCGGCCAGTAGGTGAAGCGGTCGGTGGGGTCGTCGGGTCCGATGATGAGGCCGGGGCGGAAGATCCCGTAGCGCTCGGGGAAGATCCGCATCACCTCGCGCTCGGATTCCGCCTTCGCGAGGCCGTAGGGCAAGTCCGTGATGTCGGCGGTGGCACGATCCACGCCGGCCGTCTCGTAGGTGTACGCGGGGGCCGCGGCCGTCATCGGCACGGTGGAGTGGCTCGCGTACGCCGAGCGTGAGGAGACGTAGTAGAAGTACTCGACAGAGTCGCGCAGGAACTCCCCGATGCTCGTCACCCAGTCGGGACGGGCGGTGGAGTTGTCGACGACGACATCCCACGTGCGGCCGCGCAACGACTCGAAGTCCCCGTTGCGGTCTCCGACGAGTTCCTCGACGCCCTCGAACATGCCGGGACGGCTGCCCCGGTTGAAGATTGTCACCTCGAGTCCCTGAGCGAGCGCCGAACGCACCTGGTAGGGTCCGATGAAGCCGGTCCCACCCAGGATGAGCAATCTACCCCCGCTGCCTGAGGCCTGTCGGGTGGGCGCGGGGCCCGAGCACGCGGCGGCAGCGACGCCGAGTCCGAGGGCGGCGCCCGCCGCAGCCGTGACCTTCAGAAAATCGCGCCGGTTCGAATCGGTGGACATCGTGGACTCCTCTTCCTGATTTCGACTTACTGGTTTCGTCTGCTCGGCTTGTCTCAGTTCGCGGTGCCGTCGAGCAACTCGAAGATGCGAAGCACCGCGACCGGATTCGCGCCCGGCCCGGCGATGCCGCCGAAATTGTCGGCGTGCGCCGTGAGATCGATACGGCCCGCGGCGTCTTCGGCGCTCACCCCCGCGCCGTGGAGCGCGACGGACTGGTCCCAGAGGTCCCGCAGGTAGGCCTGCAGGTGGTCGATCCGCTCGCGCTCCTGGTACGGGTCGCCGTGCCCCGGGATGATCCAGTCGAAGTCGAGCGCTTTCACGCGGTCGAGCGTCTCGATCCACTCGTTCACGTAGCCGTCCCCCATGTACGGGAGGCCGCCGGTGAGCATGTCTCCGGTGATGATCACGCGATCGTCGGGCAGGTAGACGATGACGTCCCCCTCCGTGTGTGCGCGGCCGAAGAAGTGGAACTGGATCTCGCGCCCGCCCCGGTAGAGCGTAAGCCGCTCCGAGAGGGTCGTGTTCGGGGGCGTGGGGACGACCTCCTGCAATTGCGCGTAGTACGTCCGCTGACCTTCGAGCGTCGCCTCGAGTTCCGCCCGCGCGGCCTCGTCGGTCAGCGTGTCCAGCGTCGCTTCCATCTGCGCGATCCGCCCGGGGATCGAACCCACGAACAGTTCGTACGAGCGTCCGGAGTTCGACCGCCCCGCCGCGATCGCCGCCCGTGTCGCCTCGTGGCTGATGATCTCCACCTCGGGCGGATAGACCTGGTTCCCGTGCGCGTGATCGAAGTGCCAGTGCGTGTTCGCGGCGTAGCGCACGGGTCGGTCGGTGATCGAGCGCAGGTCCTCGACGAGCGCGTTCGCCGCCGCGGGAGAGATGTGGGAGTCGACGAGCAGGACGTCCGCCTCGTTCACGACCACGCCGGCGTTCGATCCGACGACGAGGTCACTCGCGCCGCGGGCGTGGTAGACGCCCGGCACGACCTCAGTGAACTCGAAGTGGGCCGCCTCCGCTGCCGGACCGCCCAGCCCGGAGCCCGCCCCGCCGCCATTAGCGGGGTCCGCCGGAGCGCACCCTCCACCGAGCCACGCCGTAGCGAGGATGCCTGCTTGAGCCGCACTCCAGCTCACACGTTTGCTTCGCACCAACAGCCTCCTGTCGACCGTGGGGGACGCCGTTCCCTTCGATCATACCACATCGGCCGACCGCCGCTCAACGAGATGAACTGGATCGCCGTGAAGCACATTTGTCGCTTGACCCGTGATACGTTACAGTTCTCAGGATGATTCTTGGCTTTCGCCACCGAGGCCTCGAACGTTTGTTCGAGAAGGGAGACCGGAGACGGATTCCCCCGGACCTAATCGCCAAGGTCGAGCGGGTCCTCGCCCGCTTGGACGTGGCGGCCAGGCCCGAGGATATGAACCTTCCGGGTTTGGGGCTCCACCCGCTGAAGGGCGACCGCGCCGGTTATTGGGCGGTGAAGGTGTCCGTCAACTGGCGCGTGGTCTTCCGCTTCGACGGGCGTGATGTGAGGGATGTGGACTTGATCGACTACCACTAGGAGGCTCGCGACGTGCCGATGAAGAACCCGCCGCATCCGGGCCGGTCTGTGCGCCACGATTGCCTGGAGCCGCTGGGGCTCACCGTTACGGAGGCGGCGCGGAGGCTCGGGGTCAGCCGAAAGCAGCTTTCGGAACTCGTCAACGGCCGTTCGGGCATCTCTCCCGAAATGGCGATCCGCCTTGACAAGGCGTTTGGAGGCGGGGCTGAGACCTGGTATCGCCTGCAGTCGGCTTATGACCTTGCGCAGGCCATGAAGAGGGCCGACCGGATCCACGTCGAGCGGATACCGACCCCCGCTTGATGCTCGATCCGGCGAACCAGACGCGCTACCGGTCTCGACCGGGCAACTGCAATCGGGCGGGAAGCCCCGCGATATACGCCCGAACTTCGCGTTCGACGGGGCTCGCTTCGGCGCCGCTCCGCGCTGCGGCAGCCTCTCGAAGTTCCGTGTAGAGTTCGATGGCCGCCTCGAGCGCGGTCGTACACGCCGCAGCGTCCACGCCACCAACTGTCCGTTCGAGATCGGTCGCGAAGGCGGAAAGCCGATCCTCGATCCGGCGTACGCCGGTAGCGTCCAGGCCGGCTCCGAGGAACGCCAGCGGCGACAGTACGTGCGCCCGCAGCATACCCAGCCCGTCCAGCGCCTCGAAGATCTCTCCGCGCTCGATCTTATCGGCGATATAGTGCGCCCAGATCCAGAAGCGCTCCTCGATCCAGGCCGGCTCCGCGCTCGGGTAGCGGGCTTCCCCGCGGGCGAGCGCGGCGCTCATCAGGCCATCGCGCTCCCACAGGACGACCGGATCCTCGACCCGTTCGCGCATGTCATCGAGCGACACGAACTTGAGGTCCACATGCAGGAGCGGAGGACCGTAGAGGCAGACGAGCAGGCGCGGTTCCCCCACGTGCTCCCCCGTGAACCCGGCAAGAAACGACGGATGGAGTTCGGCGGCGATCGCCTGCTGACGGTCGAGGATCTCCGGCCAGGCCTCCGGTTCCACCGCGAGGACGAGGTCGAGATCCGAGAACTCGTCGATCTCGCCCGCTATGAACGAGCCGCCCGCCGCGAGGCCGACGAGTCCATCGACGCCCGGGGCCGCCGACAGCGCGTGCTCGAGGAACGACCGGTGCCGGACCGGCAGCGACCGCAGGCGGTCTCCGAGCCCCGGGCCGTTCTCCCGCCTCCCCATCGCGTCAGCCGCTGATCTCGTGCGCCTCGCCGGCTCCACGCGGCACCCGGATGCGATCGACCAGCCGCTGCACGTCGGGCGGAGGCGCCGGTGTGAACCGCGACACGACGCTCGCAACCGCGAAGTTCACCCCCATTCCGAGCGCGCCGATGCCCTCGGGCGAGATCCCGAACCACCAGTTCTCCGCCACGTTCGCCGCCGGGTTCACGAACTTGAAGTAGACGATGTAAGCGGCCGTGAGCGTGATCCCGCACAGCATGCCCGCGATCGCCCCCTCGCGGTTGAGACGCTTGGAGAAGATGCCGAGGATGATGACGGGGAAGAACGAGGCCGCGGCGAGCCCGAACGCGAACGCCACGACCTCGGCCACGAAGCCCGGCGGATTGACCCCCAGATACCCCGCCACGACGACGGCCAGCCCCGCGCTCACCCGTGCCGCGACCAGTTCTCCCTTTTCGCTGATGTCCGGCCGCCAGTTGCGTTTGAGCAGGTCGTGGCTGATCGCCGCCGAGAGCACGAGCAGGAGTCCGGCCGCCGTCGAGAGCGCCGCCGCCAGCCCGCCCGCGGCCACGAGGCCGACGACCCAGTTCGGGAGCCGGGCGATCTCCGGGTTGGCGAGCACCATGATGTCGCGGTCGATCGTGAGTTCGTTCCGCAACGGTGCACCGGCGGCATCCACGGCCTCCGGGCCCACGTACTGGATGAGTCCATCCCCGTTGTGGTCCTCGTAGGAGATCAGTCCCGTCGTCTCCCACTTCGTGAACCACTCCGGCATCTCCGCGTACGGCTGATCCGTCACGGTATTGAGCAGGTTCGTCCGCGCGAACACCGCCACGGCCGGCGCCGCCGTGTAGAGGAGCGCGATGAACACGAGCGCCCAGCCCACGCTGATGCGCGCGTCGCGCACCCGCGGAACCGTGTAGAAGCGGATGATCACGTGCGGCAGCCCCGCCGTCCCCACCATGAGCGCGGCCGTGATCGCCAGCACGTCGAGCGTCGATTTCGTCCCGTCCGTGTAGGCCGCGAAGCCCAGCTCCTCGTGCAGGCCGTTCAACCGGTCGAGCAGAAACGTCCCCGTCTCCTGCTCCGCCGCCCCGAGCCCGATCTGCGGAATCGGGATCCCCGTGATCATCATCGAGAGGAAGATCGCCGGCACCATGTAGGCGAAGATGAGCACACAGTACTGCGCGACCTGCGTGTAGGTGATCCCCTTCATCCCCCCGAGCACCGCGTAGAAGAAGACGATGCCCATGCCGATGACCACGCCCCACACGATGTCGATCTCGAGGAAGCGGCTGAACACGATCCCCACACCGCGCATCTGGCCCGCCACGTAGGTGAACGAGACGAAGATCGCGCAGATCACGGCCACGACGCGCGCCGTCTGGGAGTAGTAGCGCTCGCCCACGAAGTCCGGGACGGTGAAGGCGCCGAACTTCCTCAGATACGGGGCGAGGAGCAGCGCGAGAAGCACGTAGCCGCCCGTCCAGCCCATGAGGTAGACCGAACCGTCGTAACCTAGGAAGGAGATGATCCCGGCCATGGAGATAAAGGAGGCGGCCGACATCCAGTCCGCCGCCGTGGCCATCCCGTTCGCGAGGGGATGGACCCCCTTGCCGGCCACGTAGAACTCGCTCGTCGAGTGGGCCCTGGACCAGATCGCGATCCCGATGTAGAGCGCGAACGAAAGCCCGACCAGCGTCGCCGTCCACTGGAGAACCGTCATGCCGCGCCCTCCTCGTCACGCTCGTCGACGTCGAACTCCCGGTCGAGCCGGTTCATGAGGAAGACGTAGACGAAGATGAGGACGACGAAGACGTAGATCGCCCCCTGCTGGGCGAACCAGAACCCGAGCGGGAAGCCGGTGCCCGGGATCCGGACCGTGTCGAGCCCGTCGGCGAACAGGATGCCCGCGCCGTAGGACACCAGGGCCCAGATCGCGAGAAGGATCCCCACGTAGCGGAGGTTGCGGCGCCAATACGCCAGATGGTCGCGGCCTGCTGCGGGTCGATTCATGGGTCTCCCGGCGTGCGAGTCCGAATTGCGCTCTACGCCTTCACTTCGGCGTCGCCCAAGGCTGCGGCGCGACTCGCCGGTGCGCCAGTGTCACCCCGCGCGTTCCCACCCCCGCTACCAGAAAACGCCGAAGACCAGCCACGCTGAGATCACCGCAAGAAGTCCCGTGTAGAGGGCCGGGCTGGCCAGCAGCGGCACGCGCCCGCTGAACGGATGAAGCCGGACCGGGTCGAGTTCGCCGGAACTCTTCGCCAGCCATCCACCGCCTCCGCGGAACGACGCCGCGCCGGGGACGGCAGCCACGCCTGTCGTCCCCCGCCAGCGGGGGTGGAGCGCCGCGACGGCGCAGCCGACGGCCGTGAACGCAACCGCCCACACGAACGCTTCCCACTGTCCGGTCAGCCAGGAGGGCAGCCACGCGATGTCGACCACCTCCCGGTCCATGAAGCCCACGACGCCGTACAGCCCGCCCGTGGCGAGACCCGTGATCCCCACCCGTCGGTTCGTGCGCGTCACGGCCCCGACCAGATAGACGATGAGCAGCGGCGTGACGAAGACGGAGGTGACCGATCGGAAGGCGGCGAGCATCGTCGGCGCGCGCAGGATGAGCGGCAGGTAGGCGAACCCCAGCACCAGGATCGCGACGGTCGCGATGCGCCCCACTCGCAGGTAGTGGGCGTCGTCGCGCTCGCGTGAAATGAGGCGTGCGTAGATGTCGCGCGTGAAGACGGCCGACATCGACGAGCCCATGGAATCGAAGGTGCTCACCGCGGCGCTCACGACCCCGGCCACGACGAGCCCCTTGGCCCCGATCCCCAGATAGGTCGAGATGAGGCGCGGGTACATTTCATCGGGCCGCGCCAGGTCCGGAAACTGCGCCCGCCCGAAGAGCCCGACCATGTCCGTGAAGAGCAGGACGACGAGACTCACGCCGACGCCCAGCACGCCGGCCATCTTCATGTCCCACAGCGAACGGGCGCCCATCATGCGCTGCGTCGAGGTGTGGCTGACCGTCCACCAGCCGGACGAGATGAGGACCCACGCGACGAAGATCACCGCCGGCGATGTGGTCCCGTCGCGTCCGCGGAACGCACTTACGTGGACCAGGTCCGCGCCGGCGAGGCCCGGAGCGAGCCCCTCGGCCGCTGTCCCCAGACTCTCCAGTTGCGCGATCATCGCGTCCCACCCGCCGACGGCCTGCCACACGGCCACACACACCGCGAGACCGCCGGCCATCACGAGCACGCTCTGCAGCACGTCCGTCGCGACCACGGCCCGCAACCCGCCCACGGCCGTGTAGACGCCGGAAAGGACGACGAGCGACACGATCAGCGTCCAGGAGAGCCCCGGCCGCAGCCCGCCGACCCCTACCAGGGTCAGATGGACGGCCCAGATCATGAGGCCCAGCACGGAGGTCCGGTACTGGATCTGGATGAGGGCGCCGAGAACACGCGTCCCCGGACCGAAGCGGTGCTCGAGGTACTCGGAGTTGGTGTACAATCCGGCCCGATAGATCGCGGGGACGATGACGAAGGTGGCGATCGTGACGCCGATCAGACCGCCGAACGTGTGCGCGGAAAGGAAGTGCAGGCCTTCGCTCGCGATCGTCCCCGTGGCCGACACGAACTCCGAGTTGTCCATGTTCGTCGCGAACAGCGACAGGCCGACCGCCCACCAGGGCAGCGCGCGCGAACCCAGAAACCACTCGCCGCTCGTGGTGGTGCCCCGCGCCCGCCGGAATCCGTAAGCGATGATCGCCCCGTTCAATCCGAGGACGATCAGCCAGTCGAGGGTGGTCAACGGGAGGGGAGCCGCAGGTGCGACGGGTACGCGGCCGTGTGGAGGACCGTGTTCCGTGCCGTCTGCATGCGCGTGCCGGTCCCCACGTCCTCTCCCGTATTGAGGTTGCGGGTGAAGCGGGGGAAGCAGCTGCTCGTCACCTGCAGGCGAATCCGATGGCCCGCCCGAAAGACATGGCTCATCGGGTAAAGCCGGACCCGGAACTCGGCCGCTTCGTTCGGCTCCAGCAGCTCCATCCGCTCCAGCCCGTCGCGGTAGCGTGCGCGCAGGATGCCCTCCGTGAGAACGAAGGATCGCCCGGCCGGATCGACGTCCGTCACGCGCGCCACGAAATCGGTGTCGCGGGCCGAGGACTCCGCATAGAGCACCAGTTCGACCGGTCCCGACACTTCCAGATCGCTCTCCAGCGCCGACGAGGTGTAAACCAGCACGTCGGGCCGCCGCTCGATCGGGGCCTGCTCGACGGGACCGCCCCGCATGGGGGTCTCGGCATGGGTCGTGATCAGGCGCGAGGACAGGTTCCCTCCCACGGAGGGCGCGGGATCGCGCGGGTCGTACTCGAAGCGGTCGGGAGGCTCGTCTCCGGGAGGTTGCCGGTCGAGCCGTGCGTCATCGTCCCGGTTCGCGCGACCCCGGCTGTGCAGATACCAGGGCACGATTTCCGTCCCGGGGGGCGGCCATTCCGTGCCGCCCCGCCAACGGTTGGCGCCCGTCGTGAACCAGCGGAGCGGCGGATCCTCGCTGATCCCGTCGTCCACGCCCCGGAGTTGCCAGTCGAACCAGCGCCGCTCCTCCTCGCGGATGTCGACGTATGCCTCGGGCCCGAAGGCGAGGTCCCCGACCGTCTTCGCCTCCGGCACCTCGTGTGACCAGGGGCCGATCAGACTCCGCGTCTCGGCCTGCGCCCGGGGCGTGGCCGCCTCGGTCCGCATCCCTTCGTGGATGCGCAGCAGGGAACCGGGATACGCGTCGTACCAGCCCCCCTGCTGGAACGCCGGCGCCGACACGCGCTGGTATTGGTCCGTGACCCTGAGCCGACGCCAGTACTCGTCGCGTGTCGGGTGTTCGAGCCACTCGCGCCAGTACGGGATCCTGCGCCCGATCGCGCGTTCGTCCATCTCGATGATCGGAAGGTGGGACCAGAACTTCTCGTTCTGGAACAGGCGGGCGCCGTGCGCGCCCGTGACCGTCGCGAGGTTCGTCTCCCAGATCACGGCGGCGCCGAGGGAGAGCAGCAGCTGGAAGGCGCCGCCGAGATAGTGGCAGTCCCCGAAGTGGTCGTCGCAGATCACGTGCGGAGCCATGCAGGTGAGTTGGGGGCTCGCGAGCGGCGCGCTGAGCCATTGCGTCAGCCCGCCGTAGCTGCGCCCCCACATCCCGATCTTCCCGTCGCACCACGCCTGGTTCGCCACCCACTCGAGCGTGTCGTGCCCATCCTCGATCTCGGGCAGGTAGGCGTGGAAGATGCCCTCGGACTCGAAGCGCCCGCGGCAGTCCTGGACCACGAACGCGTACCCGCGTTCCGCCCACCAGACGCCGTTTTCGATGAACACGTCCCGCCCGCTCTCGTAGGGTGTGCGCGTGAGGATCGTGGGGAAGGAGCCTCCGGAGGCGGGCAGGTAGACGTCCGCGGATAGCCGAACTCCATCCCGCATGCGGCCCCGGAGTCCGTGCAGCAGCCGCACTTCGCTCCGGCCGCCAGACGCCGTGTCCGTCACTGAGCCGGACACCTAGACAGGGATGGCGGCGAGGACCTCGGCAGGTTCTGCGCGCACGGTGTAGTCGGGGTCGGCGGCGGCGTACACGATCGTTCCGTTCCGGTCGATGACGGAGGTGGACGTCAAAGGGAGTTCCCACGACTCGTCGCCGTTGAAGCGCGCGAGGTCGATGCCGAGCTTGTCGCGGTAGAGCGTGCGCAGTTCTCCCTCGACCCTGAACGTCAGCCCGTAGTCACGCGCCACCCCCAGCCCGAGGTCGAGCAGGACGTCGAACTCGATGCCGTCTTCCTCGATCCAGCCGCGGGCGAACTCGGCGAGTTGGGGGGAAAGCGTGATGAGGCGCGCGCCCCTGGCCTCGATCTCTGGAAGCACCGACTGAAGAGCAACCTGCTCCTCGCGGCAGTACGGTCACCAGCGCCCACGGAAGAAGCTCAACACCACGGGACCGCGCTTCAGCAGCGTCTTCAGCCGGACCGTGGGACCGGCCACGCTCGGGCGGGCGAAGAGCGGCGCTCGGTCGCCCACGCGGGGAAGGCGATCGAGGATTCCGGATGCCCGCAGCGCCTCGGTGCCGGCGTTCATGACCGCGGTCAGGGCGGCCGGACGCGCGGCTTCCTTCTCCGCGCGGAGTTCGGCGAGTCGCCGGCAGAGCGGTCCGGTCACCGGACCCCCTCGTCGGCTTGCCGCGTCTTCAAGGCGTGCCGGCCTGGAGACGACGATCCCAGAAGTCCAACTGGGCCGCGCGGAGGCCCGCGCCCGTTTTGATCGTCGGGCCCAGCACGAGGTACGTCTCCGCGTCGCGCTTGTAGGCCGGCCACGGAGGCAGCCCGGGGCCGTTGGGGTCACCGCTCGCGGCGAAGTTCACCCAGTAGGAGGACATCGTCCGCGCCAGTCGGCGGTCGGCGGCTTCCCGCGCGCCGGGGCCGACGTTGCCGAACGCGTACACGATCTCCGCTGCGTGGTACGATTTGAGATAGTCCTTCGCGGGTCCAGGCGGCTCGTGCGTGAAGTAGTAGAGCCAGGCATCCTGGCCGGCGGCTCTCGAAGCCCGCGCCCACGTCCGCATCTGGATGCCGAACAGGGCGTCGCCACGGCTCCGCATGAAGGCGTCGAAGATCTCGGCTTCCTCGCTCACGGGGTAGGCGTCGACGAAGCTCTCCGCATCGTCGCCCACGCGCCCGGCGACCCACTCGTGCCACGCGTCCAGCGTCTCAGGCACGGACCGCGGAGACGAGAGGGAGGTCATTTCATCGGCGTTGAAGCCGACGAGCACGGGGACGTTGTTGTGCGTCCCCTCGGCGAAGGCCGTCGTCACGTCGGTCGGGAGCACCCAGCCGTCCACGTTCTCCGCCGTCCTGAAGCCGCGTCCGTCCGGCGTGGCGAGCCCCGCCATCACGCTGGCGGCGGAGAGCTTCCGCATATCCTCCAGCGTCTCCGCCCCGAGTGCCTCGAGAAACGCGGCTCCGATCTCCTCGGCGGAGCGCCCACCCTCCGGCGCCTCCGAGAGACGCATCATCGGACCGAACCGCCCGCCGCTCTGACCGATCGCGCGGTGGAAGAGTCCGGCCGCCAAGGGCGTCGCCATTAGCGTATTCACGCTCCAGGAGCCGGCCGACTCGCCGAAGATCGTCACGCGGTCCGGGTCTCCGCCGAACGCCGCGATGTTGTCGCGTACCCACTCGAGCGCGGCGACCTGGTCGAGGACCCCGTAGTTGCCGGAGGATCCGTGCTCGGACTCGGCCGTGAGGAGCGGGTGGGCGAGGTAGCCGAACGGCCCGAGCCGGTAGTTGATCGTGACGACGACGGCGCCCTTCGCCGCCAGCGCCGCGCCGTCGTAGATGCCGGTGGAACCGGAACCGCGCGTGAGCGCCCCGCCATGGATCCAGACCATGACCGGCCGCCGCTCGGACGCGTCGGCGGCCCCGGTCCAGACGTTCAGGTACAGGCAGTCCTCCGCGGTCGGGGCGGGAGGACCTCCGAAGAACGAGCCCGCGCCGTACGGCGTCTGCATGCACTCCGGTCCGAAGCTGTGCGCCCGCAGCGTGCCCTGCCCCCACGCCTCGACCGGCTGCGGCGGCTTCCAGCGGCGGTCCCCCACGGGAGCGGCCGCGAACGGAATCCCCTTGTAGGAGCGGATACCGTCTGCCATGACGCCTTCGACGTTCCCCTGGGCGGTCTCGACGCGGGTTTCCTGCGCGTCCAGCGGCGCCACGAAGGGACCGGCGGCAAGCCCGATGAGGAGCCCGGCGAGGAGGGTGAGAGCCAGGGTGCCGGCTGAGCGGCTGCTGGAGTCACGACGCATACGGCGCTCCGGATCAGGGCGGCGAACGCGGGCCCGGCCTGGGCTTCCGCAACTCGACCGCGACTTCGGACTGCAAGGTGTAGCGGCTTACTGGGGCTCGCCAGCGTGAGGAAGGGAGTCGCCGCCGGAGGGCGGCATGTCCCCGTCCCAGCGGAATCGCTTGAGCGAGATGCGTCCCCACTTGTCGAACTTCACACCCTCGTTCGCCAGCAACTGGTACTGGATCATCTCGGAGTACGAGTCGCCGCGGGGACTGATCTCGCCGCGCGCGTTGATCACGCGGTGCCAGGGGAGCGGGCGGTCGGAGGCATAGAGCGCGTAGCCCACGAGACGGGCCTGCCCGCCGAGTCCGGCGAGTTGCGCGACCTGCCCGTAGGTGGCGACGCGGCCGGCGGGAATCCGGGCGACGACGTTACAGATGCGCTCATGGAGGTCGGAAGCCATCGGTGTCCCGGTTCTCTCTGGCGTCAGGCGGCGGCGCCGGAGCGCTCGTTGGCGTGGACGCGGCCCTTCCAGTTCCACCACTTCAGGAGTTCGCCCTCGGGACCATCCGTCTCGGCGAAGTAGACCGCACACCGGAACACATAGAGCACGCACGGATCCATGCGGACGCCGCGTTGCGCGGAGAGTCGCTCGTAGAGTTCGTTCGGGTCACGTCCCTCGAGGTCCCGGACCCGGCGGACACCCAGTTCCGTCAGGTCGCGCGCGATGCTCGGCCCCACGCCCGGAATGGTCTGCAGATCCTGCGTCTCGCCTGCGGCGGGATTCATGGTCACTCGCTCGGTGGCTGGGCGTCGTGTCATCTTCCGGGACATTTGTCGAACGCGTGAATCTTGGGGGGCATGAACCGATGGACAAATCCCGGCTTGGACCCGGTCTTGCACTGGCGGTTGCGCTCGCCGCCTGTTCCGGTGGCGATGGCGCGCCCCCGACCCGAGTCGCCGCCGCCGGGGGCGGAACGGTCGCCGCCGCTCTCGACCGGTTCGCACCGGATCCGACCGATCCCTACACGGCGCCGGAAGCGGAGTTCGAGGTGCGGGTCGAGACGGACCTCATGGTCCCGATGCGGGACGGGGTTCGCCTTGCGACGGACCTCTATCTGCCGGTCGAGCCCGCCGACCGGGGCGACCGCCTTCCCGTGGTCATGATCCGGCTGCCGTACGACAAGGCGACCTATCGGGCCGGCGCGATCTCCCCGGCGCGGTTCTTCGCGGGGCAGGGATACGCCGTCGTCGTCCAGGACGTGCGCGGCAAGTATGCCTCGGAAGGGGACTATCTCCTCTCCGCGGCGGACCGGGAGGACGGCTACGACGCCGTCGAGTGGGCCTCGACCAGGCCCTGGTCGAACGGGAAGGTGGGGACCTTCGGCTGCTCCTACCTGGGGGAGAACCAGACCCAACTCATGACCCAGCGTCATCCGGCGCACGCCGCCGCGATCCCATTGGCGGCAGGCGGGTCAGTCGGATCGGCCGGCGGACGATATGGCTACTTCGGCATCTTCGAGGGGGGCGCCTTCGGGCTCTCCGCGAGTTTCGGCTGGTTCCGCGGCAACGGCCGAAAGCGCCCGGGAGGCGAGCCTCCGCCCCCGGTCGAGGCGTTCGCCGCCCTCCGCGAACTCCCCACGGTCGACCTCATGCGGAAGTACGGTCCCCCCGACCGGGACACGGACTGGGAAGAGGTCATGAGCACGCCGCTCGCCGACGAGTGGTGGGACCGGCTCGGCTACCTGAGCGACGCCGACCGCTTCGATACCCCGGCGCTCCACGTGAACTCGTGGTACGACCTGGGCGCCAACGAGACGCTCCAGCAGTGGAGGATGATGCAGGACAATGCGGAGAGCGACCGGGGCGGCGCGCACCAGTACGCCATCCTCTCTCCCACCAGCCACTGCATGTCCGAGCGGGCCACGGAACACACGGTGGTCGGGGACGTCGACTTCGGGGACGCCCGCCTGCCGTACCGTTCGCTCTACCTGGCCTGGTTCGACTACTGGCTGAAGGGCGTGGACAACGGCATCACCGACATCCCGAAGGTCCACTACTACGTGATGGGCCGGAACGAATGGGCTTCGGCCGACACGTGGCCGCCCCCCGGGGCCGTGACGACGCGCCTCTATCTCCGCAGCGGAGGGAACGCGAACACCAGGCTCGGCGACGGCGCCCTCTCCACGGAAGCGCCCGGGGACGAACCTGCTGACCGATTCGTCTACGACCCGGCGGACCCCGTCCCCTCCCGCGGCGGATCCGTGTGCTGCACCGGGAACCCCGCCGACCAGCCGGGCGCGTTCGACCAGTCCGATATCGAGGAACGCGACGACGTACTCGTCTACACGGGCGATTCGGTCGGGGACGGCGGCCTCGAGATCGCGGGTCCGCTCGAGGCACGGCTCTACGTGAGTTCGAGCGCTCCGGATACCGACTTCACCGTGAAGCTCCTCGACGTCCATCCCGACGGACGGGCGATCAACATCGTCGAGGGCATCATGAGGGCGCGCTACCGGGACGGATACGAGGAACCCGTGATGATGGAGGAAGGCGAGGTCTATCCGGTTCGGGTGGATCTCCATTCGGTCGCGCACTGGTTCGCGCCCGGCCACCGCGTGCGGATCGAGGTCTCGAGTTCCAACTTCCCCCGCTTCGACCGCAACCTGAACACGGGCGGCAACAACTATGACGAGACGGAATGGGAGATCGCGGAGAACATGATCCACCACGCCGGAGACCGGGCATCGCACATCGTCCTGCCCGTCATGGAGGGGACACGATGACCCGTTCCGGACCCTCGATTTCCGGACCCTCGATTTCCGGACCCTCCACTCCCGGACCTCCGCCCGGCCACCGTCCCGACCTCGATGAAGCGGTCGAAACCTGGTCGAGCATGAACGATGCGTCGATCCTGCGCAGCGTGGCGGCCGTCATCCTCGGGTTCGTCGTCCTGACGCTGGGCTCGGTCCTCACCGGCCGGCTGCTGCTGTCGCTCTTCGGCGTCGAACCGGAGGCGGATCCGGGCGCCGCGTTCATCTTCACGAGTCTGGGCGTGCGCCTCGTGGTCACCGTTCTGGCGGGCCTGCTCACGGCGTGGGCGGCTCCCCGCGCACCACGCCTCCACGCCGGCGTCCTGGCGGCGATTCTCGTCTTCTTCAGCCTCGCCTCGCTCGCCGGACTCTCGATGTCGGGCGATCCCTACGGACCGGCATGGTATCCCATCGTGATGCTCGTCGCGGGTCCCGTCGGCGTCCTCGCGGGCGGGGTTCTGCGTCCTCGCCGACGCTGATCAGGCGTCCCTGAAAGGTCGGAAATGCGAATTGAAACGCTGGCAGTGAAGACGGGCATGGACCCGGACGGCGCGAGCCGGGCGATCGCGCCCGCGATCACGCTCTCGACCACCTTCGAGCGCGGGGAGGACGGGTCGTACCCCGGGGGGTTCGACTACTCCCGCTCCGGGAACCCGAACCGCGCCTCGCTGGAGGCGGCGCTGGCCGCTCTGGAAGGTGGGCCCGAAGCCGTCGCCTTCCCCTCGGGGATGGCCGCCACGTTCGCCGTCATCTCTTCGCTCCTTCCGGGAGATCACGTCGTCGCTGCGGACGATGCCTACTACGGAACCGGCGTCCTCCTGCGGGGTCATTTCGCCGGCCGCGGCATCGAGACGAGTTTCGTCGACATGACCGACCTCGACGCCGTCCGTGCCGCCATGCGGCCGGACACTCGCCTCGTGTGGATGGAGACGCCGTCGAATCCCCTCATCCGCATCTCCGATATCGAGGCGGTCGCCGGCATCGCGCGGGACGGCGGGGCGATCGCATGCTGCGACAACACGTGGGCGACGCCGCTCCTGCAGCGGCCGCTGGACCTCGGCATGGATCTCGTCATGCACTCCACGACCAAGTACTTCGGCGGCCACAGCGACGTGACCGGAGGCGTGGTGATCGTACGCGAGCCGGGCGGGACGCTCGAGGCGCTGCGTGGGATCCAGAAAGATGGCGGCCTCGTGCCGTCGCCCTTCGACGCCTGGCTCACGAGACGGGGACTCGAATCCCTCGCCGCGCGCATGGCCATGCACTGCGCCAACGCCATGGAACTTGCCCGCTTCCTCGACGCCCACCCGCGCGTCGAACGCGTCCACTACCCGGGCTTGGAGGACGATCCCGGACACGCCCTCGCCGGGCGTCAGATGTCGGACTTCGGCGGCATGCTGGCCTTCGATGTCGTGGGCGGCCGCGACGAGGCGTTCGCGGTTGCGGCCAACGTGAAGATCATCGCGCGGGCCACGAGTCTCGGGGGGACCCACTCCCTCATCGAGCACCGGGCTTCGGTCGAGGGTCCGACGACCCGGGCCCCGGAGAACCTCCTCAGGATGTCCGTGGGCCTCGAGCACATCGATGACCTGAAGGAAGATCTGGACCGGGCCCTCACCGCAGCCACTCGGTGAAAACCTGTTCCCCGGCGGGGCGCAGGCCCGCGCCGTGGCCCGATTCGAGAAGCTCCTCGACGAAGGTCTGTGCGTATCCCCGGCTGAACGAGACGAGGACGGCGTCGTCCCGCCACGTGACGACCTGACACGGCACGTGCAGGATGGGACCCTGCGTTAGGAACGGACGAGGACGACCCGGCTCGAAGAGGTCGAGGGAGGAGACGCTCTCCAGCACTTCGGGCACCGCTTCACCCAGCAGTGCGAGCCAGCAGTGCGAGTCCGTCGTGTCCGTGCAGTGTGCGGCCTCGGGTGCGGGCGGGGCCGCGCCGGGCCCGACGTGCCATACGGCGACCTGCGTGCCGTTCATGCGGTTGATCATCAGTCCGTCGCGCACGGCGACGTCTCCCGGCGTGCGCGGCACGCCGAGCCCGAACGGCCGCACGGTCCGGATGTCCCGGTTCTGGACGTCCCAGCGCGCGCGGTGGCTGAGGTCGACGAGGCAGGCTTGGCGCACGGCGTCGAGGGGCGTGCGGCGGGATTCGTATTCGAGCACGACGTTCCAGCCGGCCCGGCGTTCGGTGCGGGAAGGCACGGCGTCGAAGCGGACCGGAGACCGGCGATGGGCCGCGGGCGCCGCCTGCGATGGCGCCTCGCCGGACCGGCTCGGGCGCCCTTCGGGGGCGATCCGCAGGCGTTGTCCCTTCGGATCGTAGAAGTGGGGAGGCACCACGGTCGCTGTCGAACGCGTGGTCCGCCGGCCGAGCGACTCGTACAGGTCGAGCGACCGGCCCCGCTCCGCCAGCCGGTCCTCAACGAGGGCGAGACCGTACTGCCAGCCCAGCGTCTCACTGTGCCGCGTCGTGCAGACGAAGCCGGCGATCCGATCCCCGTCCACGACGAGCGCCCCGTCCCCGGGCCGGTGAGCGACGCCACGAGCGGTCTCGGCGCCCGCGTCGGAGGCCGCGGGGTCGTCGACGCGGAGCCCGACGAGCTTCAGCCGACCGGGTTGTCTCTCGCAGTGGCGGAGCGCCGCCGCACCCACCTTCCCGGAGGCGGTGTCCTCACGGTCCCAGAGCCATCCCATGCCGATGTCGAGAAGAGTGACGCGCTGTTCGGACTCCGTCCCGATGATCACGTGTCCCTTCTCGGCCCGCAGACAGTTCTGCGCTTCGAGCCCGAACGGCCTGATGCCGAACTCCGTTCCGGCCTCCCAAAGCAGGTCCCACACGTACTGCCCGTAGCTCGCGCCTACGTGCAGCTCGTAGGACAGCTCACCCACGAATCCGAGACGCAGGCAGCGTGCCGCCACGCCGTCCCCCACCTCGATCTCGCGGAAGCCGAGATAGGGGAACGCTTCGTCGGTCAGGTCCGCTTCCGTGATCTTCTCCAGCACCCGCCGCGCGTTCGGCCCCGCCACGTTGATGGAGGCGAGCGCGTCGGTGAGGTTCACGAGGTTGTAGTCCCACCCGTCGTACCGCGTGTGGAAGCGGAACCACTCGACGGTGGACCCCGCCCGGCTGGTACTCGTCGTGAAGTAGAACTCGTCCTCCCCCGTGCGCACGACCACGCCGTCGTCAATGAGGTTCCCGGTGTCGTTGCACATCGCCGAGTACGCGCAGCGGCCGGGCCGGGCCCGGCTCATGTCGGAGATGTAGACGCGCTGGAGCGCGCGCAGCGCGTCAGGGCCCCAGATCCGGAACTTCCCGAGCGGCGAACTGTCGAGGAGGCCGACGTTCTCCCGCACGTTGCGGATCTCCTCGAGGCAGCGTCGGTCGTCGCTGAAGTAGCGTGCCCGCTGCCACGGCCCCGCCCGGCGGAAGACGGCGCCCCGGGACGCCTGGTCGTCGTGGAGAGGCGTCCGCTTGTGCACATCGTGGTTCGGCCCGGCCAGCGTCGCGAGGGACGGGGGGATCACCGGCGGGCGCACGGTGGTGGCGGCGAACTCTCCTACCGGTCGCCCCGCGATCTCCGCCATCGCCATGGAGAGGTTCTGACCCGGCACCCGGTACTGGCCGGGCCCGAGGCCGAAGTTGCCGAACCGCTTGGCGAGCTCGGGCACGTCGAAGCCGAGTGAAGCGCACTGGGCCGCGTTCTTCCAGGTGCCGTCCTCATCGAAGTCGATGAACGCCTTGCGGCCGGGGGCCAGGTCGGCTTCGGAGGCCGGCCCGCGCACGACCGATGAACCCCGGGCGGGTCCGGGACGCTCGGCCAGATCCCTCCGTTCCCGCGCCAACTGCTCCTCGACCTTCACGCCGCACGCCGCGGCGGCTTCCAGCCCGGCGATGCGGCCGGAGGCCAGACGGGCGTCGAGATCGGTGAGCTGAAGAACACCGCCCGCCGCGAACACGTCCAACGGGAGGCTCTCGAGTTCGAACGTCCCGGTGTGCTCGCCGTGCCGGAAGCGCGCGCCGGCGCACGAGAGGACGCCGATGTCGGGCTGCCGACCCGCGCTCGCGACGAGCACTTCGCACGGGACGCACAGCGAGCTTCCCGCCGACCGATCCCCTCCGAGGGCGGCGAAGTCAATCGCGCGGATCCGGCCCCGGCCCCGCGCGCGGCTCGCGGCCCACCCCGGCCGGAAGTCGATTCCCGCCGCCGACAGGGCGTCCGCCAGCGCCGGATCGTGGCCTTCCCGCCGCGCGTCGGCGACGAAGCGCACATCCACGCCCAGCGACGCCAGATCGACCGCCGCCTCGAGCCCGAGGTCGTCCCCCACGCTGAACGCGACGGCCTCGCCTGGCCGAACGCCGTACGTGCGGGCCAGCCGGATCGCGGTGTCGGCCTGCATGACGCCCGGACGATCGTTGTGCTCGAACACGAGCGGCCGCTCGATCGCCCCCGTCGCCACCACCACCGCGCGCGCCCGACACTCCCAGTGCGTCTCGTCGAACGATGCCCCCGTCCCCCCGTTGGCGCTTCCGCCCGCGCCCCCGTCCCTGCCGCCGCACTGGAAGCCCGTGACGAGGTTCTCGCCCCAGATCCCCGTGACGGGAGCGTGCGAGAAGACGCGCACCGAATCCATGTCCCCGAGTTGCTCGGCGAGGGCGCGCGTCACGCCGGCGAGCGCGCGGCCCCCGCGCACTCGCCAGTCGAGATGCCCTCCCAGCCACGGCCGGCGTTCGAACAGGCAAACGCGGAGGCCGAGCCGCCCGGCTTCGAGCGCCGCGGACATCCCCGCCGGGCCGCCGCCGACCACGGCGACATCGGCGTTCAGATAGCGCTCGGCCCGCCCCCCCCGGTCCGGCGCGTCGAGGCTGAGGACACCCAGTCCGGCCAACCCGCGCATTCGTTCCTGGAAGAAGCGGGCGGCCCACGCGGGCCGGTGAAACAGCCGGTAGTAGAAACCCGCCGGCATGAACCGGTGCAGCCGGTCCAGGAAACCGAAGGCGTCGAACCGCGGGTCGCCGCGCACGTTCTGGGCTCCGACCTCCATCCCCTCGCGCAGCGGCGTCGTCCCCGCCGACTGGTTCGGAACGCCGTCGATCGAGACGAGCTGGCTCGACCCTTCTCCCTCCTGGTCGTAGAGCCCCCGGGGCCGGTGATACTCGAAGCTGCGGCCGAAGGTGCGGACCCCCGCCCCCCACAGCGCCGAGGCCACCGTGTCCCCCTCGAACCCTTCCAGCGCGCGCCCGCACCAGCGAAAGCGGAGCGGTCGCGAGCGGTCGATCCGCTCCGTCGAAGAGGGAGGCAGCCGATTCACGCCGCGTCGCCCTCGTGGGTGCCTGCCCCGTCGGGGCCCGCCCCGCCGTCGCTACCCCGGTCGGGACGCTCCTCCCGGTTCGTGGCCGGGTTGCGCCAGGTCGAGAACCAGACGCCGCAGCCCGCCCCGTGGTACCACCATTCCTCGCGCGCCTCCGGGCGGTTCATGCGGAACTGCGACCAGCGAAAGTGCGCCTCCGCCCCGCCCTCAAGATCTGTCTCGGCGGGACGGGGCCCCCTCTCCGGCCCCCCGTACGTGAACTCGTACACGTCGCGCTTCCCGCACACCGGGCACGTCAGCCGGAACGTCACGACCGGCGTTCCAGGGTCCGTCCCACGGTCGCGTCCACCATCAGTCCCACTGTCCGTACTTCATCGTGGCGCCCGTCTCGCCCATGTATCGGTTCTCGAGGAAACGGCGGAGCGCGAACGGCTTCAGGATCTCCGGCGCCGCCTCGCGGGCCATGAACTCGGCCATGTACTTCCCCGCCACCGGCCCGGACTTGAAGCCGAAATATCCCCATCCCACATCCAGGTAGAGCCCGTCGTGAGAGAAGTTGCCGTCGAGGATGGGCGCCATGTCCGGCGTCATGTCGGCCAGCCCCGCCCACACTCTCAGGAAGCGGACCCCCTTCAGACACGGCATGAGGTCCGTGAGCGCCTCCGCCTGATGCTTGAAGTAGCCCGCGGTGACGTCCGTCGTGTAGTTCACCTGCGGGTCCATGTGGGCGCCCGTCGCGATCTCGCCCTTCAGCGTCTGGTTCGCGTAGACGTGATACGCGCCCGAACTCACGACATGGTGCAGGAACGGCTTGAGCGGCTGCGTCACCATCGCCTGGATCGTGAGCGGGTTCACCGGCAGTTCGATGTCGAGCATGGCGGCGATCGCGGGCCCGTACCCGCCCGCCATGATCCCCAGCTTCCGGCACCCGATCGGCCCCGCGCTGGTCCGCACGCCCGTGACCCGCCCGCCGTCGGTATCGATCCCCCGTACCTCGACGCCCTGGTGGATCGAGGCCCCGTGCAGGCTGGCGCCCCGCGCGAGTCCCCACACCGCCGCATCGTGGCGCACCACGCCGCCCGGTGCGTGATACATGCCTGCCTGGATCGGATGCGCGGGCCGGTCGGATACGTCGAGCGCCGGAACCGCCTCCTTGCACTGCTGCGGGTCGAGCAGTTCCGAGCGTACCCCGCAGAAGTTTGCCGTGTTGATCGCGAGCCGGAACGCAGCCACCGCCGCTTCGCTGTGCGCGAGATTGAGGTTGCCGCAGTTGTGGAACATGAGGTTGAAGTCGAGTTCGTCCGTGAGGATGGGCCACAGCTTCAGGCCCTCGTCATAGAGCGGGACGTTCTCCTGCGTGCGCTGGTTCGCCCGCACGATCGCGGTATTCCGCCCGGACCCTCCGAACCCGATGTACTGGCTCTCGAGCACGGCGATGTCCCGTACGCCGTGGTCCTTCGCGAGGTAGTACGCTGTGGCGAGCCCATGGATGCCGCCCCCGATGATCACCACGTCGTAGTGGCGGCGGAGCGGCCTCTCCTCCCACAGCCGCCCGGAGCGGAGGAAGCCCGGCCTAAGCGCCAAGGTTAGCCGCCCCAGCGAAGGCGCGGCCGACGGCGGCTCCCCCGATCACGGCACAGCCGGCCGACGTTCAGCCGATTACGGAGTAGGAGGAGTCCGGATTCATCGTCCGGAGCCGGCTGAAGAACCCGAGGTTACAGTCCCGCCTCGTATACTTCATATGAAACTGTACCGGGTCCGCGTCGTGATCGCGCCCGTCCTCGACCGCCTCTATCAGCTCCGCCATGAGCTGGCCGGCGACGGGCGCGTTCTTGAACTGGTTCCCGGAGGTCCCCACCGCCATATAGAAGCCGGGCAGATCGGACTTGTCATAGATCGGAATCCAGTCGTCGGACACATCGTAGAGGTCGACAAGCCCCTGTCGCGCCTCCGGCACGGGGAGCCCCTTCACCCGCTGGGCCTCGCGCAGAGCCTGCGTCCTCCACTGATAACTGAAGGTGTTGTCATAGTCGTCCGGGTCCTCCACCCACTCGAGATTGTCGCAGGGCGGATCTTCCGACCCAATGAGGATGTGGTTGCCGACCTCGGGTCTGGAATAACACCCGATATCGCTGTCGGAAATCAGCATGCCGACCACGTTATAGTCGACGCCCTCGGGCGCGGGGACGTGGCACACCTCCTGCTTCAGTGCGCGCGTCCTGATGTTCATCCCCTCCTCGACGCCCGCCATGCGGTTGATGACGAAGGAGTGGGGGCCACCCACGTTGACCACCACGGGCGCCCGTACCTCGGATCCGTCCTTGAGGCGTACGCCGGCCGCCCTCCCGTCTTCCCGGAGGATCTCCGTGACCTCGGTGTTGAAGCGGAACTCGCCGCCGTGCGCTTCGCAGCCGAGTTGCACGTTGTGGCAGCACAACTGGGGATCGTTGATGTAGCCGGATTCCGGGATGTAGAGGGCCCCCGCCACGTCTCCACCCGTGGGCCGCCCGAAGCCCGGCTCCTCCTCCGTCACCGGCGGTCCGAACTGCCGCGTGTCGAGGAGGGAGAGCTTCTCGCGCATTCCCTCCGCGTCCAGATCCTCGTACGTCACGTGGAGTTCGTCGAGACTCGCTTTCACCCTCTCCAGGTAGTGGTTCTTCCCGGTCTTGGTGACGAGGCAGCCGGTGTTGACGTAGCGAGCCAGCCCCGAGGGATCGGGTACACCCACGTACTTCCCCCAGTCGAGCCAGTAGAAATAGGACTCCCGCGCCATGGCCACGCCGTCCGGCGTCGAATAGTGGAGACGGATGATGGCGCAGGTGTTCGAGGTCGAGCCGTACCCGGCCGCGGGGAGCTTGTCGACGTTGAGCGTTCGGAAGCCCCGCTTGGCCAGCTCGAACCCGGTGCAGACGCCGATGACCCCGGCCCCGATGACGATCGCGTCGTAGTCTCTGGACATCGCTCTGCTCAGCCGCCGATCCGCTCATACACCGCGTGCGAGACCCGCTCGTTTCCATCCGCGTCGGTGCTCCGGTACTCGTTGTCGATCCGGTTCCCGTCCGCGGACAGCACGTTGATGATGACCTGCGTGACCCGACCGTCGCGGCGGCTCGTGATCCGGTTCGTGAACTCGTCGACGACCTCGACCGCCGTCTCGACTCCCTCGCGGCCCGTAACGGGTTGGAACTCCCCGTCGAACATCGTGTCGTAACTCCACTTAGACTCGCCGCCGCGGGCGTTCGTGGACTCGACGGTGATCTTCATCCCGCCGTCTCCCCAAGGCTCGTACGTCATGACATTGAGGGACGGCGGCGGTGCGTCGGAGCGCAGCTTCCACACCCCGTAGCGGGGGTTGGCGCGCTGGGCGGCCGCGGCCGGCGGGGCGCCCGGATTGAACAGGAAGTAGTCGTAGATCGCGCGCGAGATCTGGGCGATCGCCGCCTCACGCGCCGGGACGGGACGCTCGGAGTCCCTGACGAACACGACCGTGATCACGTGCCCGGCCCCATCCGGCAGATAGATGTAGCCGACATCGTTCGTCGTCCCCCCGATGGTCCCCGTCTTGTGGCCGACGGGAGTCCCCGGAGGCAGCACGCCCTTGATGCGGCCGGTGCCGGTCTGCACGCGCAGCATGATGTCCTTGAAGACCTCCGTATTCTTCGAGCCCAGCGCCTTCCCCGCCCAGGTCATGGCCAGCAGGTGCGCCATGGCGCGGGGCGTCGACGTGTCCCGCGCGTCGGTCGAAAACGCCTCCCGGGCCGCGTCCCGCTGCGAGGCCGAGACTTCACCCGCCCGTTCCCTGAACTCCGCCATCGAGATGCGACCATCCTCCGGGGTCTCCACGCCGGAGTAGTCCCCGATGAGGACCGAGGTCGGACGGTCCACGCTCAGGCCCTCCACCCGGAGCTCCGCCATGCGGGCGTTCACCGCGTCGGGGCCTCCGGCGGCGGTCAGGGTGAGGTCCGTCGCGCTGTTGTCGGAGATGAGGAGCATCAACTCGAGCAGGTTCCGGAGCGAAAGCGCCACGCCGGGGTCGTCGAAGAGGTTCGAGATCGTCCCGCTGCCGGGATGGATGTCGCCGGGTTCGAGTTCGACCATGTCCGCGAGCGAGATCTCGCCCCGATCGACCCGGGACAGGAGCTGGACCGCGATCGGGACCTTGTAGGTCGAGGCCATGGGGAAGCGCTCGTCCTCGTTGAACCACACGGCGCGGCCCGTCTCGATGTGGACCGCGCCCACGCCCACCGTGCCCCCACTGCTCGGGGCCAGACGTTCGATCTCCGCGAGGAGACGGCCGAGGCCCGGGTCGCCCGCCGGCGTGACGGACTGGGCCGCGAGGGGAAAGGCGGGCAACAGCGCGACGGCGAGCGTCGCGGCGGCCAGCCTCGTAAACGAAGGTCGTGTCCGGGGGCGCATGGATCGTGCTCCTTGTTCATCTCGCCTGAGTCCTGCTCCGTGCCGGTACGGTAGCCATTGCGCAACGCCCGGACGAGACCACCATGGCGGGTCGCCCCGAGAGGGCGATCTGTGACATACTCCGCGGTCCACGAGGGGGGGAGGAAGTCCATGCCGGGCGATCGGAAAGAGACGGCGGCGCGACGTTCCCGAGGGAACGCGGCGCGCGCTGACGGGAGCGCGGAGGTCACGGTGGGAGGTGGCCCGCTGTCGCCCGAGGAACGCCGGGCCGCCGAGGCGGTGGACCCGGAACGGCTCTTCGCGCTGCTGGCCGACGTCGTCGCTATCGAGAGCGTCGCGAACCGCGAGACGCCGGGCCAGGAGCGGATGGCCGGGGAGATGCGGGCCATCGGCCTCGAGACGGATGTGTGGGACATCGATTTCGAGCGGCTGCGCCGGCACCCCGCCTACACTGCCGACGTGGATCGTCAGGAGGGTTTGGGAGTCGTCGGAACCATGGGACGCGGCGAGGGTCGCACGCTGATCCTCAACGGCCACGTCGATGTCGTCCCCGCAGGTGAGGTGGAGCGCTGGACGTACCCACCCTTCGAACTCACGCAGCGCGGCGGGCGACTGTTCGGGCGCGGAGTCGTGGACATGAAGGGGCAGCTGTGCAGCGCGGTGGCGGCGGCGCGGGCGCTGCGCGACGCCGGGATCGAACTGGACGGCACTCTCCAGATCCAGAGTGTGATCGGCGAGGAGGACGGCGGCTCGGGCATGCTGGCCACGATCGAACGCGGGCACACCGGCGATGGCGCCATCGTCGTCGAACCGACGCAGTTCGTCGTCGCGCCCGCGCAGGCCGGCGCGCTCAGCTTCCGGCTCACCGTCCCCGGGCTCGCCGCGCACGGAGCGTTGCGCGAGGAGGGCGTGGACCCGGTCGAGAAGTTCATCCCCATCTTCCAGCGGCTCCGCGCCCTCGAGGCGGAGCGGAACGACGATGTGGCCGACCCGCTGTTCCACGGGGAAGAGTTGCCGTACGCCCTGACCATGGGACGGCTACGCGCGGGGATCTGGCCGTCAACCGTGGCCGAGAACCTGGTCGTGGAAGGCCGCTACGGCGTCGCGCCCGGGGAGGACCTTGCCGGTGCGCGGCGCGCGCTGGAGGATGCCGTGGCCGGTGCCGCCTCCCGTGACGACTGGCTGGGCGACAACCCGCCGACTGTCGAGTGGGTCGGGGCGCAGTTCGCCCCCGGTCGGACCGACGAGACCGACCCCGTGGTTGGCACGCTGGCCGGTGCTGTGCGGTCACTCGGGGGTGCGGAGCCTCGCGTCGCGGGCGTGCGCTACGGCGCGGACATGCGGCTCCTCGTCAACGAAGGGCAGGTGCCCACGGTGCTCTTCGGCCCCGGCGATGTGCGCAAGTCACACCGCCCCGACGAGAGCATCCGCGCGCAGGACCTCGTGGAAGCTGCCCGCATCCTCGCCGTCACCGCGATCCGCTTCTGCGGGATCCGCCCCTGAGGGTCAGCGATTGCCGGAAAGTTCGTACACGGCGACGTGACCTTCGAACGGGTAGAATTCGATCACGGTCCGCTCTGGATCCAGGCCAAAGCGCAATTCATTAGGAAAGGTGGGCCCCTCGCTTACGAAGAGGATCGAGCCCGCGTTCCGACCCGACGCGTCGAACCTGTCGATGTGAAGATAGCCTTCCTCCGTTGGGGCTCCGGCCAGCGCCCACACCTCGCCGTCGTCGCCAATCCGCACGTCAGCCAGCAGTTCCACCATGTGAATGGTCTGGATCGTGCCCGGTGACGGAATGCCGCCGTCGACCTCCCTCAACTGCCGGCGGTAGGCCTCCCGAAGTCCATCCGGCATGCAGATTTCGAGAGTCCGTGCATAAACGCCGTCGTCGAAGAGTTTGATGATGCCGCTCCAGGGGAAGTAGACGGCGACGAACCGACCATGGGCCGCGACGCGCACCTCCACCAAGTTCGGCACGTTGTATCGACGAGCGTCGAGACTGTCCGACGTTGCCGACCAGTGCGCCCGAGGCTCGCGCCCATTGCCGGTCCTGCTGGTCAGCAGCGGCGCTTCCCGCGCGCGTCCGGACTGGAGACTGGAAACCCACACGCTGTGCCCGAGCCAGACGCGACCATTGTCCGTGACGCCGATATCGTGTGCTTCCGAGTCGAGGCGAAACGTACGGATGAATTCACCGCCGCGGCCGAACCGATGGATGGCAGGGGGACCTCTCTGGAGTACCAGCAGATCACCCGAACCTGGCTCGGACGTGGCCAGGGAATGAGGTGCCGTCAATTCCCCCGGGCCCGGCCCTTCTCTCGCCCACGTCTCCCACGTCGTCAGATCGTTCGATATCCAGACAAGCTCTTGAGAGCGGGCGTCGAGTGCCGCATAACCGGCATCATACGGGATGAGATCGCGCAGCTGCCCGGGCGTCCAGGGCACGTCCGGGGTCACGGGCTCTCCACGGTACCGGCCGGCTTCGAGGCCATCTGCTTGCAGTATGCGGACGCTGGTCACGACCGTCGTATCCGCGACCGAAGTCACACAACTGCGCGGAGGGACGAAACCCTCGGGGAGTGCCTGGGTCTCCTGCGCGGCCGCTCGCCCCGCAGACCAGGCGAGACTCGCCGCGAGAAGGAGGAGGGCTCCATGCCCCCGGGTGGCACTCATCGATCTGCACTCCGTTGCGAGAACAACAGTTGGAGGCCCTGGTGGGGGTCCTGATCCAGAGGCGTACCCTTGCAGGCCTCGAACGTGCCGCGGACCCGTCGGTGTCCCCGCCCGGTCACGTCTCGCTAAGGTTGAGGCTACGTACCCTTATCAACGGCTGGTCGATTCGAATTCCCCCGAGGACAGGTGCTGCCATGTCTGCTCGAAAGTCGGTTGCAATCAGGTTGGCCCTCTCGTTCGCCCTCGCGTTCACGGCGGCTCGCCTCCCCCTGCAGGCACAGGCATTCGCGGTCGAGGAGGCGACGATTGCGCAGGTCCACGCGGCCTTCCAGTCGGGCGACCTCACCTGCGAGGGGCTGGTGGAGAGCTACCTGGCGCGCATAGACGCGTACGACAAACAGGGGCCGAATCTCAATTCGATCGCGGTCGTCAACCCGCGAGCCCTCGAGGAGGCCCGAAGCCTGGACGTCGCCTTCGCGTCCGACGGCCTCACCGGACCGCTGCACTGCATTCCGGTGCTGCTCAAGGACCAGGTCGAGACGAGCGATATGCCGACGACTTACGGGTCGGTCCTCTTCGAGGGGTACATGTCGGAGCGCGACGGGACGATCGTCACCCGGATGAAGGAGGCGGGCGCCCTGATCCACGCGAAGACGAACATGGGCGAGTTCGCCTCGCGCTACGTCGGATCGGGGTTCGGGATCATCCGCAACGCCTACGACCCGCGGCGAAATCCGAGCGGTTCCTCCGGCGGCACGGGCTCGGGCGTGGCGGCGAACCTGGGCATGATCGGCATCGGAGAGGACACGGGCGGTTCGATCCGCGGACCCGCGGCCGTGGTCTCACTCGTCGGTCTCCGCCCCACGCTCCCGCTCGTGAGCCGCTTCGGGATGATGCCCGCCAACCCCACCACCGACACCATGGGCCCGATGACCCGCACCGTGATGGACGCGGCCATCCTCCTCGACGTCATCGCCGGCTACGACCCCAACGACCCGGCGACCGCGTACTCGGTGGGACAGATCCCCGACTCCTACGCGGCGGGACTCGAGGCGGGCGCGCTGGCGGGTGCCCGCATCGGCGTCATCCGCGAACCCATGGACCGTTCCGTGGACACGATGTCCGAGGGTTTCCGACAGGTGCGTGCCCGGATGGAGGCGGCGATCGACGTTCTTCGCGACCTGGGGGCCGAGGTATTCGACGTCGCCATCCCCGGGATCGAACAGGTGAGCGCCGTCTTCGGCGCCAACTCCTACGAGACCGAGGAGGTGACGGACGCCTATCTCGCCGAACTCCGCGACCCGCCGTACCGCACGCTCGCGTCGATCCTCCTCTCGGGCCGCGTCAATCCATGGCGGGCCGCCGGCATGGCCGGTCTCCTCGGGAAGACGACCCGCGACCCCGGCTACCTGGAATACCTCCTGGCGCGCGATCGGGTGAGGGAGGACGTCATGGCGACGATGGCCGAGCACGACGTCGACGCCTTCATCTACGCCACCTTCGACCACCCGCCGGCTCTGATCGCCGAGGATGTGGAAACGAACCCCGCCCCGAGCGACCGCTACGCCCTCGGCGACAACCGCTCGCTGAGTCCGCTCACGGGATTCCCCGCGCTCACCGTCCCGGCTGGCTACACGGACGACGGCCTCCCGGTGGGTCTCGAGTTCCTGGGCCGCCCGTTCACGGAGGCGCTGCTCCTCGGCTTCGGCTACGCCTTTGAGCAGGCGACGAACCACCGCCGCCCGCCGACCACAACCCCGCCGCTCGATCGTTGATGCACGGATGATGATGTGCCGGTACTTGTTGGACACAGTCGTTGACGGACCGATGATGCATCATAATATTGTGCATGTGTACATCACTTGCACACTATGAGGGTTCATGTCCCGGATTCACTTCGTCGTCAAGGAAAGCGCCAAGATCCGCTACCAGGCGGAGGCGGAGCGTGAGGGGAAGTCCCTCGGTCAGTGGCTGCGCGAGGCCGCCGACGAGAAGCTGCAGGCCGCGCGTCCGCGCCTGTTCACCGTCGAGGAACTCAAGGAGTTCGCCGCGGAGTGTGACGCGCTCCACCCGCCGGGTGCCAAGGAGCCGGATTGGGAGGAGACGAAACAGATGCTTGCCGAGACCCGGTTTCCGGATCCCGGCGTATGATTTTCGTCGACGCCAACGTCTTCATGTACTTCGTTGGGGCCGACCATACGCTGCGGAGGGAGGCCCGGGCGTTTTTCTACCGCTCGCAGCAGCGTGACCGCCGCCTCGTAACCTCGGCCGAAGTCCTGCAGGAACTCCTCCATACCTATATCCGCAGGGGTGATCGAGCCCGTCGTGATAAGGTTTTCGGGCTTGTGCAAGCCACCATGGCGGAGGTTTGGCCCGTCGAGAGAGAGGACGTGGAACGCGCCCGGCATCTTTCCACGCCCCACCCGGAACTGCAGGCTCGCGATCTCGTCCACCTTGCCTGCTGCATCCGGTGGGAGCCTGACGACCTCATGACCTTCGACCGGGCGCTGGCCGCCGCATGGCGTTCCCGGTCTCCCCACCGGAGCTGACGCGGCGGGCTTCGGCTCTCCCACGCTCTGTCTGACCCCGGTTCTCCGGGATAGCCTATCCGGTGCAGTCTCCACAGAAATCCAAGGCCGAGGTACGAAGGAGAGCAGCGAGATGAGGGATTCATCGAGGCGGCACCTGCCGCGCGCACGGTCGTTGGTCATTTGGGGCGTCTTCATGGGGGTTCCCGGGATCTTTCCTCCGTTGATGGCGGAAGTTCGGGCCCAGGAGGTCGATCAGGCGCTGGTGGCGGAGGTCGTCGCCGGCCTCCCCCTGCGCGAAATCGGGCCGGCGGTCATGGGCGGTCGGATCGCCGACATCGCCGTGCACCCGCACCGGAGCAGCACCTGGTACATCGCTGTCGGCTCCGGCGGCGTATGGAAGACGACGAACGCCGGCGTGACGTGGGATCCCATCTTCGAGGACCAATCCGTGTACTCGATCGGCGACGTGGCGATCGACCCCAACAACCCGGACGTGATCTGGGTGGGGACGGGAGAGAACGTCAGCGGACGTCACGTCGGCTGGGGGGACGGCGTCTACCGCAGCCGCAACGGCGGCGAGACGTGGGAGAACGTCGGACTCCGCGACTCGCAGCACATCGGAAAGATCCTCGTCGACCCCCGCGACAGCGATGTCATCCTGGTGGCCGCGGAGGGGTCGCTCTGGGCCCCGGGCGGCGACAGGGGCGTCTACCGGTCCACCGACGGTGGCGACTCGTGGACGCTCGTGCTGGAGATCGACGAGAACACCGGCGTTACGGACATCGAGTTCGCGCCCGGCAATCCGGACATGGTCTACGCGGCGGCGTACGAGCGGCGCCGGAAGATCTGGGGGCACCTGGCCGGAGGACCCAACTCGGGCATCTACAAGTCCACCGACGGGGGGCAGAGCTGGCGCCGGATCTCGGCGGGACTCCCGACGGGCGACGTGGGAAAGATCGGGCTCGCCGTCACCCCCGCGAACCCCGAGATCGTGTACGCCACCATGGAGGCGAACGACGACGAGCGCGGCTTCTACCGTTCGCTCGACAAGGGAGAGAGCTGGGAGCGGCGGAACTCGTACATCTCCGGCGGCACCGGTCCCCACTACTACCAGGAGATCGAAGTTTCCCCGCACGACGCCGATGTCGTGTACCAGATGGACGTGTTCATCCAGGTCACGCGCGACGGGGGCGCGACCTTCGGCAACCTCGAGACGGCGCGCGACAAACACAGCGACAACCACGCCCTCTGGGTCGACCCGGAGGACGCGCAGCACCTGCTCGTGGGAACGGACGCGGGGCTGTACGAGAGCTTCGATGACGGCCTGACGTTCCGCCACTTCCCGAACCTGCCCATCTCGCAGTTCTACAAGCTCACGCTCGACAACGCGGAGCCGTTCTACAACGTGCTCGGCGGAGCGCAGGATCTCGGCACCCTGTGGGGCCCCGCCCGCACCACCAACGTCGAGGGCGTGCGGAACCGGGACTGGTACGTGCCCATGGGGGCGGACGGGTACGCGGTCCAGATCGACCCGCGGGATCCGGACATCCTCTACCTGCAGACGCAGCAGGGGAACCTCTACCGCTACGACCGGGAGAGCGAAGAGGCGCTCGACATCCAGGCGCAGCCCGCGCCCGGCGACCCGCCCGAGCGCTGGAACTGGGACGCGCCGGTTCTCATCAGCCCGCACGACGCCGACCGCATCTACCACGGCTCGCAGCGCGTGTGGCGCTCCGACGACCGCGGCAACTCGTGGACGGCGGTCAGCGGCGATCTGACGACCAACGTGAACCGCTACGAACTGGAGTTCATGGGCCGCGTGTGGAGCGTCGACGACCTCATCGACAACGGCGCCATGTCCAAGTACGCCACTCTCACGGGGATCTCCGAGTCGCCGGTGGCCGAGGGCGTCATCTATACGGGCAGCGACGACGGACTCATCCACGTGACGGAGGACGGTGGCGCGAACTGGCGGCTCGCCGCGGCCCTTCCCGGTGTACCGGCACGGGCGTTCATCAACGACATCGAAGCATCGCAGCACGTCGCGACGACCGTGTTCGCCGTGGCGGACAACCACAAGGAGGGCGACTTCCGGCCGCTGCTGTTCCGGAGTGACGACGCGGGGCTCTCATGGCAGTCGATTGCCGGGGATCTGCCTGCCGGGACCATCCTGTGGGCGATCGAGCAGGACCACCTGAATCCGAACCTTCTCTTCCTCGGGGCGGAGTTCGGGATGTACGTGAGCGTGAACGGGGGCGGGAACTGGCACATGCTCCCCGGGCCCACCATCCCGCACCGGGATCTGGAGGTCCAGCGGCGCGACAGCGACGTGGTCGGAGCGACCTTCGGGCGCGGCTTCTACGTGCTCGACGACTACACGCCGCTACGCGAACTGGCCGGCGGCGAGAACACGGCCATGGCCGCGACGGAGGGCGGAGCGCTGTTCCCGGTACGCGACGCATGGTGGTACATCCCGTCGGTCCCCATGCAGGCGCGCGGCAAGCCGACGCTGGGGTCGGACGACTACACGGCGGCGAACCCGGATTTCGGGGCCACGCTCACGTACTACCTGCCCGAGACATTGACGACCGCGGCGGAAGCGCGCCGCGCGGCCGAGCGGATGGTGCGAGACCAGGGCGGGGACGTGGCGTTCCCCGGCTACGACGCGCTGCACGAGGAAGCGACCGAGAGCGGCCCGAGGGCGCTGATCGCGATCGCCGATTCCGATGGTGGCACCGTGCGCTGGCTCGCCGGCCCCGCCAGGAAGGGTCTGCACCGCGTGAGTTGGGACCTGCGCGGCCCTGCACCCGACCCGATCGACCTCACCGTGCCCGGCTTCATGCCCCCTTGGGTGGGGTCGCCTCAGGGGCCCCTCGTCACTCCCGGCGAATACTCCGCGCAACTCGTCGTCGTCACGGCCGAAGGCGCGCGGGAGGTCGGCCTGGCGCAGACCTTCGATGTGGTGGCCGTGCCCACGGCCGAAGCAGGCACGGACTTCGAGGCCGTCGTCGCCTTCCAGAACGAGGCGTCGGAGCTGCGCCGCCGCATCGCCTCGGCGGGCGAGGAGGTGGGCCGCGCCCGGGACCGGCTGCGTCACATGCGGGCCGCGCTCCTCGAGGCGCCGAACGCCTCGCTCGAACTCTTCGGCGACCTGGATGCGCTCGGCGCGAGCCTCCAGGACTTCTCTATCCGTCTCTTCGGGGACCCGGCCCGGCAGCGCCTCAACGAGTCCACCGTACCATCGATCTCGAACCGCGTGGGACGGGTGATCGGCGGCCACTGGGACACGCGGCAGACGCCGACCGACACGCATCGCCGCAACCTGGAGATCGCCGAGACGGACTTCGGCGCGTGGATGTCGGAGTTCGCGAACTTCATGGACGGCGCCTTCGCCGGCGCCGAGAGCGCGCTCGAAGCGGCCGGGGCCCCGTGGACCCCCGGCCGTCGCCTCCCCGGCGGCTGACGCCTGATGGAACGACCGGATCTCATGGAGGGAAGTGCCAGACGAGCCACCGGGAAAGCGCTCGGGCGCGTCGCCGTCGCGCTTGCGGTCGTGCCGTGGGCCTGCGCCACGCCGCCGCCGGAGAACACGGAACCGGGCGTTGCCCAGGAGGCGCTGGCCGCAGAGATCCGTACGATTCTCACCGGGGAGGTGCGACCCGAACAACAGGAAGCGCTCTCGCGGGTCGCGAGCCTCGAGTCCGATGCGGTAAGCGCTGACCTGCGGTCGGCGATGGCGGAGGCCTTCGCCTACGCGATGGCCGGCGGCTCGGGGTTCGAGGACTTGCGGCCCACGCTGGAGGATCTGCTGGCGCCCCTCTATTCGCCGGACGAGCTGGCGCTGGTGCTCTCCGGCATCCCCTCGCGCCAGGGACCCACGGGCGAAGAGACGACCGCAGCCGTTCTTGCGGCCAGGCTCCCCGCTCCGGAAGTGGGCGACACGCTCCGCGCGGCGATGAACGAGGCGGTGTCCGCGATATCCGGAGACATGTACGGGTATTCACTGCACAGCCGGGTTCTGCTGGAGGCCTTGGCGCAACTGTTCACGGAGGAGGAACTGACCCGGGTCATCGGGTCCATCGCGGCCGTTCCTGTGACCGTCGAACAGATCGCAGCCATCCAGCTCGCGCAGCGGCATTGGGGGCCCTACGCCGCGCCGGGAGCCCCGGATCTCCCTGGCCTCGACCTCCGCTCGGCGATGATTGGCGCGGTCCGGCGCCTGAGCGAGTTCCATAACCGGGAAGAGTCGGACATCGAGCGTCTCGGAGTCGCGGGCGATAGGGCGGGTCAGGAACGCATCTGGCGGCGGCAGCGCGAGCGCTGGCCGCGCGGAACATCCTGGAGTGGTGGACTGTCGGGAGTGCTCAGCACGATCGGAGATACACTTGCTCTCCCGGCTCTTGCGGCCGCGCCGGGATCGACGCTGGTTCCGTTCGGTGAAACCGCGATCGCCCACGCAGTCGCGGTGTTGCGGAGTCCGAACGCCCACCGAGAACAGAAGCGGTCTCTTCTCGAGAACCTCGCGAGAATCGCCTCCGGACCCATCACGGCCGAGAACAGAACGATCCTGGGCACCGTCGCACACGGTTTCCTGAACGGCGAGACGCTGGGGGACAAGGGATTGGTCACCGACGGCCAGGGGCGTGTCATCGAGCCCGCGATCGATCTGGCGCTCGCCCTGGGGGACCCGGCGCTGACCGAGATCCTAGAGCGGCTGGCGGCAGACCCCGGGCATTTGGCTGGCTTCGGGGTGGCGCCCCAACGTGCGGACGAGTTGGTCTGGCGCTTGCGCGAGCGAATCGCTTGGTCGCCGGTGTCCCGATCCCCGGCACAACTTCTCGCGGTGCTGCGCACGATCCCGTCGAGTCCCCGCCCTACGCTCTCGCACAGGGAGGCGGCGGTACAGCTGGAAGGGATGTCCGAGTCGGAGATGGATGCGACACTCCGGTTGGCGATGATCGACGCGTGGGCGCACATCCGCATGCGAACTCGTCCGGTTGCGAGTCGGTGGTACCATGTGCGCACGCCGCTGGAGAACGCGCTCGTGGCGCAGTACGCGCCAACCGCTGTCGTCTCCCATCTACGCGCCCTCGCAGGTGGGGAAAGCGGTCCCGATCAGGCGCTCGCGATCGAGGCAGCCCGCCGCTGGCGTGACGAGGCACCGGAGGACGTACGGGTGGCTTTGATCGAAGCCCTGGAATACCTGAACAGAGTGAACGCGGATACGAGTCGGCGCTCATTGCAGGGCCGCCACCACGCGGTGGCCGATGCCGTGGACCTTCTGGCTGACTCGAGGGCGGTGCCGGCTCTGGTGCGAGCCGGATACCCGATGGTGTGTGCTACAACAGGGACCACTTTTTCCGAACTGGCGGTCGAGGAGTTGGCTCGCACGGTCATAGCAGAAACCAGGCCTCCATGGCTCACCGAAAAGGGCTTGACCGAACTTGGGATCAAGAGCGCCGGTGGGGGGTTTCGCAGATTCCCGGAGCGGACGCAGACCTTGGTACTTGCGGCCGCGAGCCGTTTCCTGGACGGTGGGGCGCGAACGATCTTCGCCTCCGTGACCGTTGAGAACCGGATAGCGATCTTGAGAGCGGCGCTCTACCTGGCGGTGGCTACCGCCGACGATCGTCTCTCCAATCGAGTGAATCGTCTCGCGACCGAGGTGGAAGCGGTCGAGGCACTGGGTCTGGAGCGGACCGAGGCGTCCGACGTGAGCGCCTACGCCCGTGAGCTACTTGCGGCACGCCCCCTCATGGGCCCGTGGGACTGCTGATCCACGCCGAAATTAACGGTGAGTGCGATGTCTACGGACATGGCGACGGACAAACTGGCGCCGATGCACCCCGGCGAGGTCCTGCGAGACGAGTTCCTCGATCCAATGGGAATCAGCCAATATCGTTTGGCCACCGACATAGGCGTGCCTCCCGGCCGCATCAACCAGATCGTCCATGGCAGGCGCGCGATCACCGCTAACACCGCCTTGCGGTTGTCGCACTACTTCGGCACGTCGGCGCGGTTCTGGCTCAATCTCCAGACGGGTTACGATCTGGATGTGGCGAGAGAACGTCCGCTACCTGCCGAAATGCCCCGCGCGGCCGGATAGCCCAGGGCACGAGCCCTGTGCCGCGCCGTCAGTGGCCGATGGCGAGGCCGTCCTTCCTGGGGTCCGACGCGCCGGCCCAGCCGCGCTCCAGCTTCATCACCAGCTGACCGCCGCCGAACGACGCATCTTCCCAGTCCACGAGTTCGTGGCCGAGCGCGCTCATGTCGTCTGCGAGTCCGCCGGTCAGCCTCTCGATGGCGACCCGGAGCCCGCCCATGTGGCGGAAGCGGGCCGCGTCGATCGCCTGCTGCGGGTCCATCCCGAACTCGACCATGTTGAGGACGACCTGCGTGTGTCCCTGCGGCTGCATCGACCCACCCATGACGCCGAACGCCATCAGCGGCTCGCCGTCCCGGGTCACGAACCCCGGGATGAGCGTGTGGAAGGGCCGCTTGCCCGGCGCGACCTGGTTCGGGTGCCCGTCCTCGAGCGTGAAGCCGGCGCCGCGGTTCTGCAGCACGAAGCCCGTCCCCGGCACGACCACGCCTGAACCGAACGCGCCGTAGATGGAGTGGATGAAGGAGACCATGTTCCCGTACTGGTCCGCGACGGAGAGGTAGATCGTCTCGGTGGCGGTCGCGAACTCGCCCGGCTCGACGCGCTCGGCGGCCACGGCCGGGTTGATGAGCGCCCGGCGCGACGCGAGGTAATCGGGCTCGAGGAGTTGCTTCGGGTCGATCTCCATGTGATCGGCGTCCGCGACGTGCCGGGCCAGGTCCGCGAAGGCGACCTTCTTGGCCTCGATGAGGTGGTGCAGATAGTCGGGCGAGTTGTGCCCCATGCTCGCGAGGTCGAACGGCTCGAGCATCCCGAACATCTGGAGGGCGGCGACTCCCTGGCCCGCCGGCGGCAGCTCCCAGATCGTCCAGCCCTTGTAGTCCATCGACAACGGCTCGATCCAGCGCACCTCCATCGCCGCCATGTCGGCCGGGGTCAGGTATCCGCCGAGCTCCGCCAGTCCCTCGGCCACGCGCGTGCCCAGCGCACCGCCGTACATGGCGGACGGGCCTTCCGCCGCGATCGTGCGGAGCGAGCGAGCGAAGTCGGGGTTCCGGAACCACTCGCCCGCTTCGGGCGCCCGTTCGCCGTCGATGAGGTACGTCGCCGCGGCACCCGGGTCTGCCTGCAGTTTGCGCAGCTGCCCCCGCCACTGGCCCGCAATGATCGGTGTGACGGGGAAGCCCTCTTCGGCCAGCGCGATGGCCGGCGCCACGAGTTCGGCCAGCGGTCGGCTGCCGTACGTCTCGTTGAGGGCGCCCCAGCCCGCGATCGCGCCCGGCACGGTCACCGCCCCCGGCCCCGATCCCGGCACGCGGTCGTAGCCGTCGGCCCGGATCCGCTCCGGCGTCATGTTCGTGCCGGCCCGGCCCGTCGCGTCCAGGCCCACGAGCCGGCCCTCCTCCGCGGACCAGAAGAGCGCCCACAGGTCACCGCCCAGCCCGGTCATGTGCGGCTCGACGAGCGAGAGCACGGCGGAAGCCGCGATCGCCGCATCGAAGGCGTTGCCGCCGTCGCGCAGCACGCCGAGCGCGACGCTCGACGCCATGGGCTGGCTCGTGGCGACCATCCCGTTCGGAGCGTAGACGGTCGATCGTCCCGCCATGGACCCCGGAGCATTCATCGCGGCCTCCTGACTTGACGAGTCCCTCAGGCTCTCCGCGTCCGCGGTGCCGCAGGCGGTGGCGGTCACGGGGAGTACGGCGAGGACGAGAGTCGCGGCAACGTCGCGCATGCACATCATTCGGCTGATCCCGCAAGGGTTGACTGTGGCCCCGAACCCGGGCCCGGTGTCGTGTCGCACACTACGGCCTCCAGGCGGCCATGGCATCCCAGCGCGGGTTGCGCGTGAGGTTGACCGGCTCCGATCCGTCCGCCCGCATCGCGTAGATCTCGGAGTTCCCGTCGCGTTTCGTCGAGAACACGAGGTACGCGCCGTCGGGCGACCAGCGCGGCAGTTCGTCCACTCCGGCGCGTCCGGAGAGATTCGTCTGGCCGCTTCCGTCCGCCCGCATCACGTAGATCTCCGCGTCGCCGATGTCCCGGTAGGAGGTGAAGACGATCCGCGATCCGTCCGGCGACCAGGAGGGCGAACGCGCCCCGCCCTCGACGGGAAGCCGCGCGAGCCCCGTCCCATCGGCCCCCATCGTCCACAGCGAGAACCGCCGGCCCCCGTCGCGGTCCGAGGCGAAGACGATCCGGGTGCCGTCCGGGGACCAGTCCGGATCCACGTCGAAGGACGATGGACTCCGCGTGAGGTTGACCGGATTGGAACCGTCCACGTCGATCACCCAGACATCCGGATCCCCCGTTCGCTCGGAGACGAAGACCACGCGCTTCCCGTCCGGGGACACTCGCCCGCTACGGTCGTACGCCGTGTCGCGGGTCACCGGCCTCCAGTTCGAGCCGTCCGCGTCCATCAGGAAGATGTCGGGGTTTCCGTCGAGCCAACTCGTGAACACGATCCCCGATCCGTCCGGCGTCCAGCTGGGCTCGAGGTTCGTCTCTCCCTCCACCGTGAGGGGCCTCTGCCCCGTCCCGTCGGCGTTCGCCACCCAGATGCGCATGTATCGCTCGCGGATCGACGTGAAGACGATCTCACCCGCCGCGGGGGGCTCGGGACCCGTGGTGTCCCCGCACCCGAGCGCCACCAGCGCGACGAGCGCCGCGCGAGGCAGCCGGCCGGGCACCACCTTCCAGGCGTACATGACGTTCGTCCGTCCTCCAGGGCTCGGGAAGTTCGCGGGCCCGATCCCGCGTTGCGTCGCGCCGGGACGCGGACGAGCTTGCGCCACGACCGACCGGATCCGACGAGGAGTTGAAGATGAGACAGCCCGCCCGCTCGCACCAAGTCCTCCTGCCCGCTCTGTTCCTTTCCCTTGTCCCGTTCCTCGCCACCGGCTGCGGAGAGTCGCCGGACGACGGGACGGCGGTCGCCGGGGAGGAAAGCCCCATGGACGAGGCCGACATCGAGCGCCGCGCGCGGGAGATCCACGAGAGCGTGCTCACGATCGACACGCACGACGACATCCCCTACAACTTCGCCACCCCCGAGGTGGATCCGCTCAACGCGGACCGCCAGGTGAACCTCGAGAAGATGCGGGCCGGCGGGCTGGACGTCGGGTTCTTCATCGTCTACGTGGGACAGACCGAGCGTACGCCGGAGAACTATGAGGCGGCGAAGCAGGGCGCGATGACGAAGTTCGAGGCGATCCACCGCATGACGAACGAGATGTACCCCGACCAAATCGGGCTCGCCTACACCGCCGCCGACGCGGAGCGGATCCACGCGGAGGGCCGGCTCGTGGCTGCGATCGGGATCGAGAACGGCTACGTGATCGGGAAGGATCTCTCGCTCCTCGAGACGTACCACGAACTCGGGGCGCGTTACATCACGCTGGCCCACAACGGGAACAACGACATCGCAGACTCTGCGCAGCCCAACTTCGCCTACGGCGACACGCCCGAGGAGAACGGGGGGATCAGCGAATTCGGCGAAGAAGTGATCGCCGAGATGAACCGGCTCGGGATCATGGTCGATGTCTCCCACATCTCGAAGGCCGCCAGCCTGGAGGCCATGCAACTCTCCCGGACTCCGGTCATCGCATCGCACTCCGGCGCCTACGCGGTGAACCCCCATCCCCGCAACATGGACGACGAGCAGTTGTACGCCCTGCGCGAGAACGGAGGCGTGATCCAGGCCGTGGCGCTGGGTGCGTTCGTGAGGTCGCCTTCCGGGGAACAGCAGGCGGAAGTGACCGCGCTCCGCGAGTCGATCGGCTTCACGAGCTTCTCACAAATGACGGACGAGCAGCGCGTCGCCTTCCGCGACGGGATGGCCGACATCCGCTCGCGCTACACGGCGGTTAACGTGGCGGACTTCGTCGACCATATCGACTACGCCGTAAACCTGATCGGCCTCGACTACGTCGGGATCAGCTCGGACTTCGACGGTGGCGGCGGGATCGACGGGTGGAGCGATGCCTCGGAGACGCTCAACGTCACGATCGAACTCGTGCGCCGCGGCTATTCCGAGGATGAGATCCGGCAGCTCTGGGGCGGGAATACGCTCCGCATCTGGCGCGCCGCCGAGGAGGTCGCCGCCGATCTCCAGGAGAGCGGGGATTGACCCGCCGCATGGACACGTCCCGCCCGCGCGGTCGCCGTCCCCGGACCGCAAACGCCGGCCCACCGACCACGGTCCTCGCGCTGGGGCAGGCAGTGGCCGCGCTGGCGATGGGGGTGGCCGCCTGCGGCGAATCGTCGGGCGAAGCCGGCGCGGCCGACGCCCCCTTCCGCGTCGGCGCCACGGTCGACCTGGGGGCGGCCCCCCACGGCATCCGGTTCAGTCCGGATGGGGACACCGCTTGGGTGGCCCTCAGCGGCGAAGGCCGGATCGCGGTCGTGGACCTCTCGGAGTCCGCCGTCGTGGCGCGCTGGGAGGCCGGGGACACGCCGCTCGACCTCGTCCGCGTCGACGGCGGCTGGCTCGTGAGCCAGTTCCGGGATTCGACGCTCATCCGGCTCGACGAAGAGGGCCGGATCGTCCCCGGCGCCGTGTGGGGCGTCGGGGCGGGCCCATCGCTGTTCACGCCCGGGACGGTACGCGGAGAGACCTGGATCACGACCGAGTTCTCCGACCGGCTGTGGACGGTGGACACGCGCGAGGGGGCGCCGCGGACGTTCCATGCCACGGGCGATCGCCCCTATCCCGCGGATGTGATGTGGGACGGGTCCCATGCCTTTGTGCCGAACCTCGATGCGAGCACGGTCTCCGTCATCGACCTCCTGAACGGGGAGCTGGACGCCACCGTCGAGGGGTGTCCCGGCCCGCCCGGGGGCGCGCTCACCCCCGATCAGGTCACCTACGTCGTCGCCTGCGGCGGATCGGACGAGGTGGCCTTCATCAACACGGCGTCGTTCGCGATCACAGGCCGCGTCTCGGAGGGCCTCGGCCCCCGGCCGTTCTCGGTCGTCGTCCCCGGCGATGGTCGCTACGCGCTCGTCAACAATGCGGGCGGCAACACCGTTTCCGTCGTCGACCTCGGGTCCCGGGCCGTCGTGCAGCGGCTGGAGGTCGGGGAGCAGCCCATCGTCCTCCGCGCGCACCCGGACGGCGAGCGCGTGTTCGTGGCCAACGAAGTTTCCGGCACGCTGGTCGAGCTGGTGCCGGCCGCCATGCCGCCCGCGACCCCCGCCGAGTCGCCGGCTTCCCGCGAGGGAGCAGGGGAGTTGAACGAAGTCGTCGTGGTGGGGATGATCCACTCGGGCCACGAGACCAGCGAGATGTTCAGCCTCGAGGTCGTCCGCGACCTCGTGCGCGAAATCGATCCGGACTACTGGATGACCGAGATCCCGCCCAACCGCTGGGACCGGGCGTGGGCCGAGTTCGAAGCCACCGGGACGGTCGAGGAGCCCCGGGTCCGCCGCTTCCCGGAGTACATGGAGGGCCTCTTCCCCCTCTCCCGCGAACTCGATTTCGAGGTCATCCCCACCGCCGGGTGGACCGAGCCGATGTCGGACTTCAGGGCCGCCTATCTCGACGCCTACTCGCGGGACCCGGCCCGGGCCGAAGCATGGGCGGAGTACCGGGCGGCCGCGGAGGCTTCAGCCGAGGCGCTCGCCACTGGCGCGGGGGATGACCCGCGCTGGATCCACACCGATGCCTACGACGAAGCCTACGACATCCGCATGCGGACGTACGCTCGCCTGTTCGACGCGCAACTCGGTCCCGGAGGTTGGGAGGCGATCAACGCCTCGCACTGGGCGTACATCGCGGACGGACTGGACCGTCACCGGGGGGAGGGCGTCCGTTTCCTCCTCACCTACGGAGCGGGACACAAGGGACCGTTCCTCCGCGAACTCCGGCAGCGCGACGACATCGTGCTCCTCAACGTGGGACCTTTCCTCGATCGGGTGGCCGCAGCTGCCCCAACGCGGCAGCGCGCCCCGCGTCGTCCCTCGACCGACCCGGTCTTCGATTCGTCGGAGCACAGGGATCTTTCCGAGCGGCTGCTGTCCGTCAGAGCTGGCTTCTTCACGCCGGACGGCGGTCTCGTGGTGGTGGACCGCACCGAGATCTACATCATCGACATGGCGTCCGGGGAGCATCGAGAGGTGGGGCGCGAGGGAGGGGGGCCGGAGGAATTCGGCCACATAGAGCGGGCGGTTCGCACGTCGGAGGGTGTCACCGTTAGCGACTACCTCAGGCGTCGTATCGTGTCGATTGGCCACGATGGCGATTTTGGCCACTCACACAGCTACTCGGATGTTCCGCTCAACAGCTCACAACCGCGGCTGGTAGCCCGTCATCCAGACGGCAGCACGGTCTTCCGCGACAGAGACGGCGACGCGCTCGTGCGGAACTCCAAAGGTCGATACTGGCGGCAAGCTCGGTACGTGGCGGTGGATGCCGACGGCGAACTTCGGGTGGTCGCGGAGACACAAGGCAACGAGTGGTACTCCGACACGAGACTCGACCGTCCCGTGTTGTTTGGGCACCGGACATTGGAGGCGGCGACCGCAGACCGTCTCGTCGTCGCCGAAACTGACCAGGGATCCATCTCGGTACTCGACTGGAGCGGCGTGCCGGTCGCCGGTATTCCGATGCCGGCCGGCGTTAGGCTGTCCGCAGACCTAGTGCGCATGGGGCGAGAGTCCGAGGCGTCGCAGCGGCAGCAGCAAAAGGGGTGGTACGTGGAAGCCGCGTTGGACGGCAGGTTCCCGTTCCCGCCGTCGGCCGTGGAGGAGCAATTCCTCTCCTTTATGCCGGACTGGCCGGCAAGCGAAGTGGCGCCCCCGATCGATGCGATGCTGACGGACTTCGATTCGCGACTCTGGGTGAGAGATTATCGGCTTCCCGGCCAGGATCGCGTAACGTGGCGAGTGTGGGACATCGACCGGGAGCGGCTGCTGTTCACGGTGAGCATGGATGGTGAGGACACGTTGCTCGACGGGCGAGGCGACGTCGTGCTGCTGCGCCGATTGGATGCATTCGACGCTCACCAGGTTGTGGTTACTCCGCTTCGCCCCGAGCAGGCCCAGGGGGGGACTTAGTCCCCGAGCAGGTCGAGGATCGCGGACTTCGAGATCAGTTCCGAGAAGACGTGCGGGTCCCCGCCCGGCCGGTAGAGCACGTAAAAGGGGATGCCGTAGCGGCCGAAGTCGGCCAGGTAGAGGCTGATCGAATCGTCGCGCCGTGTCCAGTCGGCCCGCATGGCGATCACGCCGTGCTGCTCGAACGCGCCGGCTACTTCCTCGGTCTCGAGGAAGAGCGTCTCGTTGACCTTGCAGGTGAAGCACCAGTCCGCCGTCACGTCGACGAACACGTAGGTGCCAGCGGCGGCGAGTTCCTCGGCCCTGTCGCGGTCGAAGGGCTGCCAGGCGATCAGACGGTCTTCCGGCGCGACGCCGATCGTGGAGGGTCCCGCTTCCGATCGACCCCCGGCCACCGTGGAGACGGCGAGGACCGTCAGGGCCGCCGCCGCGACACCGGCGATACGGCGTCCCGGCCGACCGCGCTGCCACCGGCTCGCCAGCCAGATAGCGAGGGCCACGGCGAGCAGCCCGATCTCGAAGAAGGCCACGCGCGGCGCCGACACGAGGCCCGACATCACGAACAGGAGCCACACGAGCGTCGCTGCGAGCAGGAAGCCCATCACCACGCGGAAGGTCGCCATCCACGCCCCCGGCTTCGGGAGCACGCGACCGGCGGCGGGGAAGGCCGCCAGGAGCAGGTACGGGGAGGCCATGCCCGTCCCGATCGCCCCGAACATGGCGGCCGTCGTGCCCGAGTCCTGCGTGAGCGCGAAGCCGAGCGCCGTCCCCAGGAAGGGAGCGGAGCACGGTGTCGCCATCAGCGTGGCGAAGAAGCCGGTCACCATGTGGCCCGCGAGTCCCTCGGATGGACCCGCCGAGCCCACCTTCGCCAGCGTCCCCGGCAGGTGGATCTCGAACAGCCCCCACATGTTTAGCGTGAAGAGGAGGATGACCACGGCGAGAGCGCCCACGAAGAGCGGCTCCTGGAACTGGATGCCCCAGCCCACGGCGACGCCGGCCGCGCGCGCCCCGATCGCCGCCCCCGCCAGCAGCAGGAAGGAGAGGATGATGCCGGCCGCCGTAGCGAGGCTCCCCGTCGTGAGCGCCCGCCTGCCCCCCTCGGCGCTCTTCATCAGCCCGAACACCTTGAGCGACAGCACGGGCAGTACACACGGCATCGCGTTCAGGATCAGCCCGCCCAGGAAACCCAGGAGCACGAACCACAGGAAGCCCCGTCCGGCGCCCCCGGCCTGCGCTCCCCCGCTGCCCGTCGCAGTCCCCGCCGAGGCGAAAAACTCCGGGTTCGCGGCTTCGCCTCCCGCGGCTACGGTCAGCCCCACCGTGGTCGGCGTCGTCACCGGCGCGAGACACATTTTGTCGTCGCATGCCTGGTAGGTGACGTTCGTTCGAAGGGGGTACGTGCCGGCCGCCGCTCCCGCCGGCGTCGGCAGCGCGGTCCGGATGAAGATCTCGCCCTCGTACACGGAGATGGCCGTGGGCGCGAACTCGAACCGCTTCATCTCGCCCGGGGGATAACGGGGCGTCTCCGGCGTCGGCCAGTCGGGCGGCACCTCGACCTCGATCTCCGTCGCAATCAGGTAGTCGTAGGTCGGCTCAAAGCTGTTCGTGTGCCAGCCGTCCTCGATGGTGAGGCGCACCGCGAGTTGGGCGGGCTCGCCGGCGAGGTAGGCGGTGCGGTCGAGCGCGACGGCGATGTCCCCCTTCTCGAGGTCCAGCGCCCCCTGTTGAGGAAGCTGCGCAACGCCGCGGACCGGGAGGAGGAATCCCGCGACCGCAGCCACCAGCACCGCGCGCGCCAGCCACGTCCCGCCTCCGTATTTCCTGCCTCTCGAACCGACCACCATGCGTAGCAATCCCTTCAACTCGAACCTCGGACAACGCGTCAGCAAATTAGCCGTCCGGCGCCTGCGTCAAAACACCCGGCCCTCCCCCCGCGATTGACGCCCGCAAAGGCGGCGGACCACTCTCAAAGGTACGAGAAACGTCCCGCGACACCGGAATTCGGAGGCCGACATGAAGCGCTGGGGTCTGTTGCTGCTGAGAGTGAGCACGGGGTGGCTGCTGGTGATGTGGGGGCTCGACAAGTTCCTGAACGTGGAGCACGGCCAGCGCGTGGCCGAGAGTTTCTATCTCGGGATCGGTTCGCAGGCGATCGTCCAGAACGTGTTCGGCGGCCTCGAGGTCCTCCTCGGCCTGTTCGTGGTGGCGGGCCTGTGGAGGAAGTGGGCCTACCCGGTGACGTTCGTCGTTCTGCTCATCACCGCGCTCGCCGTGTGGAAGTCGATCCTCGATCCGTGGGGCTGGTTCCTCGAAGGATCGCAGGTCCTCTTCTATCCCTCGATCATCATCTTCGCCGGCGCCATGGTCCTCTGGGGCACGATGGATGAGGACGAGATGACGGTCGACGCCCTAATGGGCTGACGCCGGGCGGATGCGGCTGACTGCGCCGGCCGGCTCTGGTCCCGGCCGACGCGGTCGGACGCCGCGCCGGCCGGGGCAGGGGGTCAGCCGTGCTCCGGCTCGGGCTGGCGGACCCTTCCGAGCCGCCACATGCCGACGGCGACGAGCACCGCGACGATGGGCAGGCCGGCCGTCCCCGTGAGAACGATCAGCGAGGCCATCAGGAAGGCGACCCCGGCGGCGATGAGGCCCGTGAGGAGCCATCCGCCGAGTACCACGAGGATGCCCGTCACGCGCTGGCCACCGTCGGTCATGGTCCAGGTCCGGTCGCCGAACGAGGCGCCCATCGCGGCCATGAACGTGATGTAGGTCGTCGACAGAGGCAGCCTGTTCGCGGTGCCGATGGAGATGAGCATCGCGGCGACGGTGAGATTCACGCTGGCGCGCAGCAGGTCGTATGGAGGATCCGCGGGATCCACCGGAGGCGGCGCGGTCTGTCCTTCGATGTGCGCCCGGAGCCTGCTCGGCGTGAGGCGCCGCGCCGTGAGGAAGCCGGTGTACCCCCACCTCGCGATCGTCGTACCCAGCTTGCTGTCGCGGAAGCGCTGCGGCGTATGGCTTTGCGCGGCGAGCCGGATCTCCGTGTCGGTTACGCGGCGGGCCTTGCGAGACCTGATGAGCGCCACAGCCATGATGATGCCCGCCAGCAGCAGCGCCCAGGGCGGCGTCGGCACCCGGCCCGAGAGGTCGACGCCCTCGACGAGCACCGCCTGGAAGGCCGCCACCGAGGGTCCGATGAAGTTGACGAGATCGTTCCCGGCGAACGCCATGCTCAGTGCCCCCGTGCCCGTGAGGACGATGACGCCGACCACCGTCCTGGGTCGATGCCGGAGCGCGAGCGCAAACACGCTCGACAGCGCGAACACGCCCACGAGGATCAGGACGATCTGATCGCGGAGCATCGCCATCGTCCCCTCACCGAGGATCGCGGCGCCCTGCAGACCCTTGAACAGCACGAAGTAGGCCATCGCCGAGAACGAGACACCGGTCCAGAGCCAGCCCCAGCGCGGAAAGCTGCTCTTGAGGTCGAATCCGTACAGGATTCTCACCAGCCACATCACTGCCGCGGCGCTCACGAACGCCGTAATCACGGAGAGGAAGATGGCGGTGTAAATGCCGAGCACCGGTCCGGTGTTGATCACTTCCAACGCCTCGCGGAACCCGCCCGCCGTGGTCCAGAAGGCGACCGCGATCGAGGCGCCCACCAGCTCCGACACGATCGATACCGTTGTGCTGGTCGGGAGCCCGAAGGTGTTGAAGAGATCCAGAAGCAGGACATCCGCCGCCATAACCCCGAGATACAGGGCGAGAATCGAGGTCAGGATGATCGTCCCGTCTACGTTGGTGAAGAAGCCGGGATCGAACACGCCGCGCCGAGCCACTTCCATGAGTCCGCTCGACGTGAAGGCGCCAAGGAGGATCCCGACCGTGGCGACGACCATGATGACGCGCCGGCGAGCCACACGGGACCCGAACGCCGAGTTCAGGAAGTTCACCGCATCGTTCGCGACCCCGACCCAGAGGTCGAAGGTGGCGAGCCCGAGAATCAGAAGCAGAGCAATGGTTTCGAACAATGGATCAACGCGTGGCTGGGGCTGCCTACGTCCGGAATACGGTCACACCGAGATGCCGCACAAGAGGTGCCGCACAAAGCGCTCTCAGCGCCAACCCTAGGCCGATTTCGACGCGGGGCAAGCGTCGTGACGAGACTGTTACCTCAGCGCCCCCCAACCTCCTCTTCACCAAGTTTGTTTCTGTTTCTGTGTCATTTCGATATCCTCTGAAGATCGTGAGCCGCGCCAAGGTGTATGCCGATCATACCGCAGGAGTTGAAATGCGTGTCCCCCCATTCCTGATGGAGCGGTGGCAGTCGACGTTCGAGCACCGCGTGGACTACAACATATCCGAGAGCGGCGTGCATCCGCTCACTCTCTCCGAACTCCTGGAACTCATCGACCTTGACCCGGCGGACGTTCGCCTCGAGTACGGCCAGAGCGACGGTTCCGATCCGCTCAAGGCCGTAATCGCGGACCTGTACGACGGAGCGGTTCCCGACAACATCATCGCCACGACGGGCGGGGCCGAGGCGAACTATGTGGTCCTGTGGCGCCTCGTCTCCCCGGGAGATCGCGTGGTGGCGCTGGAGCCGACCTACGGCCAGACGCCGGGACTCGCGCGTGGCCTCGGCGCGCAGGTCGTATCGTGGCAGTTGAGGGAAGATCTGGGCTGGCAGCCCGAGCCGGGAAGCGCCGCCGACGTCATCACTCCCGGGACGCGTCTCGTCATCGTCACGAACCCCAACAACCCGACGGGCGCCGTCCTCACCGAGACCGCGATGGACGAGATCGTCGCGGCGGCGGACGCGGTCGGGGCCTGGATCCTCTCGGACGAGGTCTACACCGGGGCGGAGGTCGAGGGCCCCGAGACGCCCAGCTTCTGGGGTCGCTACGACCGGGTGATCGTGACGAACTCGCTCTCGAAGGCCTACGCGCTGCCGGGGCTGCGGCTGGGCTGGATCACGGCGCCGGTTCACATGCACGAAGAGCTCTGGAGCCGCAAGGACTACACGACGATCACGCCGGCCACCCTCTCGGATATCGCGGCGCGCCGCGTTCTGAACCCGGCTATCCGCCCCCGCGTCATCGAGCGGACGCAAGGGATCATCCGCTCCAACCTTCCCAGCGTCAGGCGCTGGCTCGATGACCGAGCGGATCTGTTCTCGTATCGGGCGCCGGATGCCGGTGCGATCTGCTACGTGCGGTACGGCCTCGACATCAACTCCACCGAACTGGCGGAGCGGCTGCGGGCCGAGAAGGGGGTGCTCCTCGTGCCGGGGGACCACTTCGGGATGGACCGGTACCTGCGGATCGGCTTCGGAAACCCGGCCGCGGAACTCGACGAGGCCCTCGACCGGGTGGCCGCCCTTATCGAGGAATCCTGCGTGGCGGTCGCCTAGCAACTCATGGCGGGGACGGTCGAAGTCGAGGTCAAGCTCACTGGAAGTACCGAGGAGTTGTCCGCGGCTTTCCACGACCTGAGCGGAACCCCCCCGGCTCGCCAACAACTGCTGACGACCTACTACGACACGCCGGAGGGCCATCTCCGGCACCGGGGTTTCGCCCTCAGAATCCGGAGTCGAGGCGGCGCTCGGGAGTTGACCCTGAAACGGGACGCGGGCGATGGACTGACCCGCGGCGAGTGGACCGCACCGCTGCCGCCCGCGACCCTCGACGATGGGGCGCCGAGCCTCGATCAGCTCCCCCCGGAGGCTCCCGTCGGCGATCTCGGGATCACGGATTCCGACGCTCTGAGCCCCACCTTCGTCACGGACATCGAGCGCACGAAGAAGGAGATCAGGACGGGCGACGCCCTGGTCGAGTTATCGCTGGATGCGGGCCGGATCTCGGCCGGGGAGCGGGAGGCACGGGTGGCCGAACTGGAGCTGGAGCTGCTGAGCGGACCGGTGGGGGACATGCTGGCGGGTGCGCGCTCGGTCCTTCGGAAGCGTCGCCTCGCGATCGGGACGCGCTCGAAGGCGGCGCAGGGCACGGAACTCCTTCTTGGCAGGTCGCCGCGGGCCGTGCGGGCCAACCGGGTGACGCTGGCCCCGGCGGACTCGATTGACGAGGCGCTCGCCAAGGTGGTCCGGGCGACCTCCATCCAGGTGACGGGAAATCTCGCTCCCGTCCTCGAGGCGGGTGATCCGGAAGGCGTGCACCAGCTGCGGGTGTCCCTAAGGCGGCTGCGTTCGGCGCTGCTCTTCCTCCGCAGCCATCTCGGATCCCGGGCCGCCGCCCTGAACCGCGAGGCCAGACGGGGGCTCAAGCGGCTGGGCCCGGCGCGCGACCTCGATGTTTTCCTGTTGGAGACACTGCCTCCCGTGATGGACGCGAACCCGGGAATGCCCGCGCTGATGCGGCTTCGTGGCGCCGCCGGAACACGCCGGGACTCGGCCCATGCGTCGGCTCGGAAGCTGATCCTGGGCCGACGCTTCAACCGGTTCGTCCTGGACCTGCTGGAGGTGGCGCACGGCGACGGACTTGTCATCGAGGAGGGCGGCGAAACGCTCGTGGAGACGGCGAGGGACAGGCTGGGCGCGAGGTGCCGGAGCTTGATGAAGGCCGGGAGAGGCTTCGAACACCTCGGCGAGCCGGAGCGCCACCGGGTCAGGATCGCGCTCAAGAAGCTCCGCTACGCGTGCGACTACTCCCGGAGCCTGTTCCCGGGCCCGGCGGTGGGTGCCTACCTCCGATGTCTGTCGGATCTGCAGGACGATCTCGGCCGCCTGAACGACGCCTCCGTCGCGCGGCAGATCTCGCAGGAGCTGGCCGATGTCGATCCGCACGCCGCCGAGGGAGCGTCGCGGATCGGCAACTGGTGCGACCAGCGGACCCGAGCCGCGGAACCCGGCCTGATCGAATCCTGGCGGACCCTTGTGGCCACGGAACCGTTCTGGTAGCCGTTCCGCTAGCGGTCAGGACACGATGCGCGGCCCCAGCGAACGGCGGTGATTCCGGACGCCCCGCGCGAACAGGAGGAGCGTGAGCAGGAGCACGGCCCCGCCTATCACGAGCCGCACCCGGCTGTCGGAAACCCGGTTCCCGGGGTTGTCGAGGAGAGCGTCGAAGAGCGTGGGCGGATCGTAGAGCGCTCCGCCCTTGCCCACGCGTGAGACCGTCTGCGTGAGCGAGATGTCGCCCCGCGGATCGCTCTCGAGAATGAGGAAATCCCCAAGCTTCCCCGACTCCAGCGTACCCCGTGAATCTTCGAGTCCCAGGTAACGGGCCGCTTCTCTCGTAGCGGCGTAGAGGGCGTCCTCCGGCGTCAGCCCGGCCGTGACGAGCGCGTCCATCTCCTCGTGCAGCGCCAGCCCCGGCGCGAGGGCGCCGTTCGTGGCTGTGGCGACGGAACCTCCGGCGGCGTGGAACTCCCGCACGAACTCGCGCATCACCTCCAGCGCCGCCCCAAGTTGCTCGGCTTCGGCAGGCGTCCGGTCGGGGAGGAGTCGATCCTGAATGCGCTCCGCGACCATCGCGAATGCGACGAGGCGGTTCATCCCGTGCGGGAGCCGATACGGCGCGGCCCAGCGTTCCTGCTCCAGGAGGCGCGGCGCGAAGACGGCGCCCCGGCCCCCCAGCGCGCGGGCAGAGTCCAGCAACGCCTCTCGGTCGGCCAGCGTCGGCCTCGACCGCGCGTAAACCAGGAGATCTCGTTCTCCCCGTCCCGGGGGTCCGGTGTCGAGCGGGATCGTCTGGGCGACCGCCTGCCCGAAGAGGCCGAGCGGGTACGGGGACTCCTCTACGGGAATCGCCGGCCGTGGCGCCGGAATGCGCGCATCATCGCTGCCCGTCGGAGGCAGCCGCTCCCCCTCGGGCCCCTCCGGGATGTGGGGCACGGCCGCCGTCGTGACGCCGAGCAAAAACGCCAGGTAGGCCGCCTGCTCGTTGCTCGGCACCTCGACGGCCTCCCTAACATCGATGAGTCCCGGCACGACCCAGAAGCCATCGGCGTCGAGCACCTCCACGCCTGGCGGCTCGGCGCAGTCGGCCTGCGCGCCCACGCACGCGACCAGGCCGTCGACCACGACGAGCCGCCCGGTCGGCCACACGGCCCCCGTGCCGTCGATGATGTTCGCATTGTCGACTACGATCGAGCCCGGCCCGCCGCACGCGGCGAGGCCGACCAGAAGGATGGCCCACGCTCCCGGATATCGGTTCATTCCCGTCATGACGTTCCCGTTCCGTTCAGGATCTCAATCACCTCCCGGTGCAGCCCCGGCGGCGCCGCTACCGTCGACGCGCCCCCGATGGGATCGTCCCCTTCCCATGTCGTGATCACGCCGCCCGCCCCCCTGATCACCGGGACCAGCGCCGCAATATCCCACGGATGCATGGCCGGATCGAGCATGATGTCGGCTCGCCCCGTCGCGACCATGAGATATCCGTAGCAGTCTCCCCAGCCGCGGTACAGCGCCGTCCTCGACCACAGCGCCTCGAAGCCGGCGAGGTCCTGGTGCCGGCCGACCGCCCCCGGATCCGTCGTCAGCAACATCGCGTCCGCCAGCGACCGGTCCTCGCGCACCCTTACCGACTCCCCGTTGAACGTGGTGCCCGACGCAGTGCCGATGGCCAGCTCGCCCGTGATGGGCTGGTGGATCACGCCCAGGATCGGTTCTCCGTCGCGCAGCAGGCCGATGAGCGTCCCGAACAGAGGCACGCCGGCGACGAAGGAGATCGTCCCGTCGATCGGATCCAGCACCCACACGTACTCGGCGTCTTCGTTCTGTCCCCCGAACTCCTCCCCGACGATCCCGTGCTCGGGGAAGCGCTCCAGAATCCGGTCGCGAAGCAGCGTCTCGGCGTAGCGGTCCGCCACCGTGACGGGCGACGCGTCCGCCTTCGATTCCACGGCCAGGTCCGGATGGCGGAACATGCCCGCGATCGCCCGGCCCGACTCCTCGGCCAGCTGCGCCGCGAATTCTCTCAGCGAATCGGGGTCCAACCTCTCCTCCGGTTCCGGGTACGGGTTTGGGGGCAGTCCGGCCCACAGGATAGTTTGCCGGACATGCTCAGGCTTCATCCGTACGAATATCACATGCCGCGCGCTCTCGACGAGGCGCTGTCGTTGCTCGCCGCCCACGGCGAGGATGCGATGCCGATTGCCGGCGGGACCGACCTCGTCCCCAACATGAAGCACGGGCTGTTCACGCCCGGCCACCTCGTCGCCCTCAGTCGGGTTCGGGAGATGCGCGGGATCACTTCCACCGCCGAAGAGATCCGTATCGGGGCGGCCGAGACGCTGACCTCGGTTGCGACCAACCCGGAAGTCCTGGCGCAGGTGCCCAGTCTGGCCCGGGCCGCCGAACTCGTATCGGGTCCGCAGTTGCGACGCGTCGGCACCATCGGCGGCAACGTGTGTCTCGACACGCGCTGCGCGTACTACAACCAGACCAGGTTCTGGCGAAAGGCGCTCGGCTACTGCCTGAAGAAGGACGGCGATGTGTGCCACGTCGTGAAGGGCGGCACCCGCTGCGTGGCGGCTCACTCGGCGGACACCCCACCGGTGCTCGCGGTGCTCGAAGCGGTCCTCGAAGTCGCGGACGGGGACGGGACGCGCGACGTGCCGATAAGGCGGTTCTTCACGTCCGACGGGATCTGGAATCGATCCATCGGGAAGAGCGAACTCGTCGTTGCGATCCGGATTCCGCGGCCGCCGGCGGGTACGCAGGTCGCGTTCCAGAAACTCCGTTCGCGTCAGGCGATCGACTTTCCGCTGGCCAACCTCGCGGTGCGCGTCGAGCGCGAAGACGACGGCCGCGTGTCCGACTTTCGCCTCGTCGTCTCAGCGATGGGCGCCTATCCCCGCCACGTGGGGAAGGTCGAGGACGCCGCCCTGGGGAACCGCCTCGGCCCGAGCGTGATCGAAGCCGTGGCCGAGCAGGCGTTCCGCCAGTGTCACCCGCTCTCCAACATCACGGTCGACCCGGAATGGCGTCGGGCCATGATCCCCGTTCTCGTCCGCCGCGCCCTGAACGAAATCGCCGCCGCCTGAACAGCTGCCGCCGCCTGGCAGCCCGTGGCAAGCCCTGCGTCTGCGCCGAGATCGGTTAGGCGCTCGCGGGGGACTCCTCCGGAGAGAAGAGCGACGAGGGAGAATACCGGCGCAAAATACCCATGCTGCTTGTTGATGCGGGGTTCTGAGCCTGGGGCTCCACGACCGCAACCCTGATCAAGGCCACCAACTCGGAGCCATCCAGTAGACTAACAAAGATCTCCCCGACCGTCAGTCCTGTGATCGTGAGAACCGGTGCACTGTACTTGACCCGAGCTACACTCGGATCTCCGCTCTCCCAGCTGAACCGCTCAAGTGACCATTGAGGACAGTGTTCGGAGCGGTGGTCCCGGTCGCGCAGTCCCACACGAATCGGCACCGATCCCCCCAGCGGAATCATGACTGGACCGGTTGGTGTGAGACTGACCAGGGTGCCACAAGCAAAGGGACCGCCCTCGACTATCACATCTCTGCCACACGCCAGCCCAATTGCGCCGAGCACAATGGTTGAGAGCTGAACGAGTCTTCGCGCTGTCTTCGCCGAGAACACAGAAATCTCCAAGGATAGTAGTAGTACTCGACCCTCTCGTGACCAGAGATCAATGATGACCCTACATGGGAATGGTCCGATCTCCAAGCCGGGGATGACGACGCGCCCGATGGCAATGGGGTGATCCGGTTCCGAACGATGGTCGCCTGAGCAACGGCGCAAGATCTCAAGTACTCGCGGGAGGGGTCAGCGCCCCTGCATCGGCTTAAGCCAATCGAAAGTTCAATCTTCAATTGGCTTAACACTTCACAGGGACTCCCAGGAACCCCCGGGCACCTCAAGGCGCTCCCTCGGGTGGTGCCGGGCGGCGGCAGATGGGCGGCGGCACACGCGCATTGGACACCGTACTCCTTTTCCAGCGTCTCGTGGAGCTACCGGTCACCAACGTCCTTGCTACGCACAGCTAGTCGATCCTCGGACTCAGTAGGCGAAGAGATCGGCGAGCGGTACATAAGCCTCGCCGGCGAACACGAGAATGTCGTCGATGCCGAACAGGATCTCGTCGAGCGCCACGAGTTCCGAGTTCGTGAACCCCCGCCCCACGGCATCGGTGAAGACCGGCGCCTCGACGGTGCCTCCCACCAGAGCCTGGACCCGTCCTGCCTGCCGGATCTCTCCGTCCTGCGCCCCGTTCACGACGCCGAGGTCGACGAGCGTCCTCCCGGCCGAACCGTCGATGTCCATGCGGAAGAGGAGATCGGCGAAGGATCCATCCGCCGACAGATCGCCGCCGACCCGCAGTCGTACCTCGGTCCCCTCGTCCGAGAGCACGCGGTGCGTCGACGTGATGCGTGTCATGCGGGCCGCGTCGTCGGACTCCAGCAACTCGTCCAGTTCGAAGTCGAAGCGCCCGTTCTGGTCCTCCACGAACCCCTCGGCGAGCAGGCTCACCGACACCCCGTTGGCGTCGGCTGCGAAGGCTCCGTCCACCAGGTAGTCGGCGACCCGCTGCGTCCCGCCCCCGCTCGTATCGAAGGCGCGCATCCGCAGCCGCGCGGACACCGCGTCGCTCTCGTCCATGAGATCCACGAACCCGAACGGCCGCAGCGGAAGCGCAGGCAGACCGGACGAAAGGTCGACCACGTACAGCTCGAACCGGACCCCGTTTTCCGGGCCTCCATCCCCGTACTCGACATACGCATCGACGGACGCATCGAAGATGAACTCCTTGCCGAGATAGTTGATCGGGAAGAGCGGGGTCTTCGCTCCGCCGGCGCGGCGCGCGGCGACGTTCGCCACCGCGCGTTCGAGCGAACGCGGTTCGAGAGCGCGGAGGAGGTCGACTCGACCGGACGAGCCCCGGAGCTGCCCGTGAGGCACCCGAGTCGCCCGGGGTTCGGACAGCCCGAGCACCTCGGCGATCGTGCGCACCTGCGCCACGATCGCGTTGTCCGCGGCGAACCGGAGTGAGTAGATGGAGTTCGCGGCCAACTCGGGATCGAAGGGAGGATCGGGCAGCGGCGGTCCGATGATGCCGCGCTCTTCCACGCAACCCACGGCCGCCAGTGCGAGCAGCCCCACCAGCAGGGGACGACATCTTCCAGCCACCACGATCCCTCCCCTCATGCTTCACCTGGATCATTCGATTGGACAGGAGAAAGACGAGACAGGCGGGAAGCGGGTCACCGCAGGCGGGAGTTGGGTAGCGGCTGGTCACGATCCCCACCGCGCGCATACCTTGGCGAAGTGTTTGTAAATCCGGCATTCGTCACCACGGCCCCCGACCGGGGGCTCTTGATTCCGAGGAGGTAGGATGCACGCCTTGCCCGACCTGCCGTACGCCCATGACGCGCTCGAGCCGACGATCGACGCGCGCACGATGGAGATCCATCACGGCAAGCATCACCAGGTGTATGTGAACATGCTGAACGGCGCGCTCGAGGGTCACGATGACCTCGCGAGCCTCTCCCTGGAGGATCTGTTGCGCGGCATCGCCAACGTGCCCGAGTCGATCCGCGGGGCGGTGCGAAACCACGGCGGCGGCCACGCGAACCACTCGCTGTTCTGGACCTCCATGTCCGCGAACGGGGGCGGGACCCCTTCGGGGGGCCTCGGGACAGCGATCGACGCCGCCTGCGGTTCCTTCGCCGACTTCAAAGCCGCCTTCGAGAAGGCCGGGCTCACCCGCTTCGGCAGCGGCTGGGCGTGGCTCGTCGCGGGCGCGGGCGGGCGCCTGTCCGTGTATTCGACCGCGAATCAGGACAGTCCGCTGATGCAGGGCGACACGCCGCTTCTGGGCGTGGACGTGTGGGAGCACGCGTACTACCTGAACTACCAGAACCGCCGGGCGGACTACCTCGCCGCGTTCTGGGACGTGGTGGACTGGGCCGCGGTGGCCGCCCGCTACGCCGCCGCCACCGGCTGAGCGCCCCGAATCAGATGCGTCCGGGCATCGGGGTCAGTCGCCGAGGCTGACCCCGAGCGCCTGGGCTGTCATCACGATGTCGCCGTCCACTGGCACCACCTTGAGATTGGCGAGCGCCTCGGCGAGCGGGATCGCCCGGACGTGCGGCGGATCCAGCGCGACCATCGTCCCGAAGCGGCCGCGGGCCACGCAACGCACGGCGGCGGCGCCGAAGCGCAACGAGATGACGCGGTCGTAGGAGTTCGGCGTGCCGCCGCGCTGCAGGTGGCCCAGCGTCAGCGATCGCGTCTCCTTCCCCGTGCGCCGCGCGATTTCGCGCGCCACCACCTCGCCGAGTCCGCCGAGCCGTTCCTGGTCGTCGTCGCCACCGTGGACGGTCTTCATCACCATCTCGCCTCCGGCGGGCGTTGCGCCCTCCGCCACACAGACGATGCTGAAGTCGCGCCCCGCTGCCTCACGGTCCCGAATCTTGTCGCACACTCTTTCGATGTCGAAGGGAATCTCGGGGATGAGGATGACGTCGGCCGAGCCTGCCAGCCCGCTGTAGAGCGCGATCCAGCCGGCGTGCCGTCCCATGACCTCCACCACCATGACGCGGCGGTGGCTCTCTGCCGTGGAGTGGAGCTTCCCGATCGCGTCGGTCGCCGTCGCCACCGCCGTGAGAAACCCGAACGTGAGACTCGTTCCGCAGAGGTCGTTGTCGATTGTCTTCGGCACGCCGACCACCGGGAGCCCCTGCTTCGACAGCCGATGTGCGAGGTCGAGACTGCCGTCCCCTCCGATCGCGATCAACGCGTCGATGCCATGCCGCCGGAGGCCCTCGATGATCTCGCCGGACCGGTCGCGCTCCTCGATCGAACCGTCCGGCAGGCGCACCGGCCACGCGAACGGGTCGAAGCTGTTGGTCGTCCCCAGAATCGTCCCGCCGCGGTGGGTGATCCCCCGCACCTCATCGCTCCCCAGCGGTATCACCCGTCCGGGGTCATCCGGCAGCAGCCCCCCGTAGCCGTTCTCGACGCCCACCACGCTCCATCCGCGGTGGAGCGCACTCAACACGATGGCCCGGATCACCGCGTTCAGCCCCGGCGCGTCGCCTCCGCCGGTGTTGATCGCGATTTTCCGGATCTTTCCCGCTCCGTGCGCGCGCGGTGCGGTCGTCGCGAGATCGTCGTCGCCGGGTATCGCCTTCATCTCGTTCATGGCCCGATTATCGGGGTTGCCCGGGGTTGACGCTACGCCCGCGGGTCGGCACCCTCGCTCCCCATGTCACCACGCCGTCCGCTGAAGACGATCCTGTTCGATCTCGATGGCACCCTCGTGGACTCGACCGACCTCATCGCCGAGTCCTGGCGCCATACGATGAGAACCCACTTCGAGGAACCCCCTCCCGACGACGTGTGGTTGCGGACGCTGGGCCAGCCACTCCGTGCCCAGCTCGGCTACCTGGTGGACACGGCCGAGGAAGTCCAGGCCATGATCGATACCTACCTCGATCACAACCTGAGGGAACACGAACGGCTCATCCGTTCCTTTCCGGGTGTCGCCGAGACGCTCGTCCGCCTGTGCGCGAAGGGGGCGCGCCTCGGCGTGGTCACAAGCAAGGCGAGCGTGGGAACGGCCCGGAGCCTGGCGGCGTGCGCGCTGGATCAAGCCCTGTTCGACGTGATCATCACGTCCGACGAACCCGTGCCGCACAAGCCCGATCCGGCCCCCATCCACCTGGCGCTGGAACGTCTGGAAGCCACCGCTGAAACCGCCGCCTACGTGGGCGACTCGGTGTGGGACATGCGGGCGGGACACGCGGCCGGCGTGACGACCATGGCGGCGTTGTGGGGCCCGTTCTCGGAACGGGAACTCGCCATCGAGCGCCCGCACATCATGCTCGATGCGATCGAGGACATCGTCGGATACGTCGCCCCACCGCAGGCGGCGCGCCCCTCGGCCCGGGGCGGCTAAGCGTCCGGCCCGTTCTCCGCAAAGGCGAGCGCCCCTCCTTCGAGCGACCCGTTGGCCAGCGCCGCCGCGAGCGCCTCGTCGAGCGTGTCCACGAGGTGGAACTCGAGTTGATCGCACACGTGATCGGGCAGGTCCTCCAGGTCACCCTCGTTGACGGCCGGGAGAATGATCTCCCCGATCCCCGCGCGGGCGGCGCCGAGCACCTTCTCCTTGACCCCGCCGATCGGGAGCACCCGACCGGACAGCGTGATCTCGCCGGTCATCGCGACATCGTGTCGTACGGGGTGGTCTCCGAGGGCACTCACGAGCGCCACGGCCATGGCGATCCCCGCCGATGGCCCTTCCTTGGGGATCGCGCCCGCCGGGACGTGAATGTGGATCTCGTGATCCCGTAGCCGTTCCTCCGTGAGGTCGAGCCCGTTCGCGTGGCTGCGCGCGAAGGTGAGGGCCGCCTGCGCGCTCTCCTTCATCACGTCGCCGAGTTGCCCGGTGAGGACGAGTCCCTCCTTGCCCTTCAGCACCCGGGTCTCGACAAGCATGATGTCGCCCCCCACGGGCGTGTAGAACATGCCCGTGGCCACGCCGACGGTATCCGCCTCCATCTTCTCCGCCGCATGCACCTTCGGCCGGCCCAGCAGCTCGCGCAGGTCGTCCGCGTCCACCGCCGCCTCCGAGGCTCCCGTCGCGATCTTCCGAGCCGACTTCCGGCACACGGACCCGAGTTCGCGCTCGAGGTGCCGGACCCCGGCCTCGCGCGTGTAGCGGGTGATGATCGCACGGATCGCGTCCTCTGCAAGCTCCAGTTGCTCGGGGAGGAGTCCGTTGCGCCGCTTCTGCCGGGGGAGGAGGAAGCGCCGCGCGATCTCGAGCTTCTCGGCTTCCGTGTAGCCGCGGAACTCGATCGCCTCCATGCGGTCGCGGAGCGGCCCGGGGATCTGCTCGAACACGTTCGCCGTAGCGATGAAGAGCACCTGCGAGAGGTCGAAGGGCACGCCGAGGTAGTGGTCCACGAAGGCCTCGTTCTGCGCCGGATCGAGCACTTCCATCAGGGCCGCCGAGGGGTCGCCCTGGAACGAGACGCCGAGCTTGTCGATCTCATCGAGGAGGAACACGGGGTTCTTCGTCCCCGCCCGCTTCAGCCCCTCGATGATACGGCCGGCCATCGCGCCCACGTACGTGCGCCGGTGGCCCCGGATATCCGCCTCGTCGCGCGCCCCGCCGAGCGACACGCGGACGTACTTGCGGCCCATGGCGTCGGCGATCGAGCGGGCGATGGAGGTCTTGCCCACACCCGGCGGTCCGACGAAGAGGAGCGTTTCGCCCGCGCGGTCGTCTTCATATCCAGGGGCCGAGTCCGTCCCGGCCTCCTCCGGCTCCTCCCCGTCGGAAGCGGCTCCGGCGGCATCTGCCGCTTCGGCGTCTGCCCCGTCTTCGCCGTCGGCATCTTCCGCTTCGAGGGCCTCCGCTTCCGCGGCTTCGCGAGCCCACGCCTCCTCCTGGAGCTTCCGGACCGCGAGGAAATCCAGGACCCGTTCCTTCACATCGCGCAGGCCGTAGTGATCCCTCTCGAGGACCTCTTCGGCGCGGGCGATGTCCAGTTGTTCCTCGGTGGTCTCGGACCACGGAAGGTCCGCGACGATCTCCAGGTACGTGCGCACGACCTGAGCTTCGGCGGACTCGCGCGGGATTCGCTCCAGACGCCGCAGCTCGCGGTCGACCTCCTGGCGCGCCTCGGCCGGCAACTCCAGCGCCTCGATGCGCTCGCGGAGATCGTTCGTCTCCTGGAAGTCGATGTCCTCGCCCAGTTCCTTCTGGATCGCCTTCATCTGCTCGCGCAGGAAGATCTCGCGTTGCCGTTCCCCCAACTCCTCCTGGACCTGCTCCCGGATCTCCTCCTGCGCTTCGAGCAAGCCGATCTGCTTCTGCAGGTGCACGAGGAGCGAGCGCAGCCGTGCCTCGACGGCGAGGGTCTCGAGTAGTTCCTGCTTCTGTTCGACCTCGAGTTCGGTGTAGAAGGCGACGAGGTCGGCCAGCTCACCCGGGGTCGAGACGCCACCGAGCAGGTGATCTACGATCTCCTTGGGCACGCCGCGAAGGCGACTGACCTCGGCGGCTCGCTCGTGCACTTCCTTGTAGAGGGCGGCGAAGGCCCGCTCATCGGGATCGAGCGGCTCCATGTCGTCCATCTCGCGCGCGACGACCTCGAGGTATCCGTCCCGCTCGACGTACTCGAGCGCGGCGGCGCGGGTGTCGCCCTGGATGACCATCTGGACGCCGCCGGGCACTTTCTGCATCTGGGCGATGCGACACACGGTGCCGATGCGATAGAGATGGTCGGGGTCGGGCTTCTCGATCTCGGCATCGAGCTGGGCGGCGGCGAAAAGCAGCTTGTCCCCCGCGATCGCCTCGTCGATCGCCTTCATCGTCTTCTCCCGCCCCGCCGCGATGGGCGCGGCCACCGCCGGGAACACGACGGTCCCCCGCAGAGGCAGCACCGGCAGCCGCAGGCGCTTGTGGGTGGCCTGCGGCTCGGATTCCGTTGCCGCGGCGCCCTCGGACTCGCCGGCCGACACCTCGCCGGCCGACACCTCGCCGGCCGGCACCTCGCCGGCCTGCACCTCGCCGGCCTGCACGTCCAGCGCGACACCCCCGTTCTCCGGAGGCGGCGCTTCAGTCTGATCCTTGCGTCCGTTTTCTTCGCTCATACTCGCGTAGCTCTATGTCCTCGCCCCGCGCGCGGAGGCGCCGAGTCGCATTCGAACCTCATCCAAGTGTCGAACTCGCCTGAGGCCGCCCCGTTCCATCGCCGGGCGCGTTCGTGTCTGCAGGTGCACGTTCCGGGCCCGTCTCCACGGCCCCTCCGACCCGCAAAGCCAGCCGATTTGGCACACTGGGCTCGTAGAGGTCTGCCGATGCGGTGGCTGCGCGTCAAGGCGGCAGTCTGGTCGCGCGCGCTTGGCATCCCTCCGGCACTCCGCCATCTTTCCTGCATGGCGAAACAGGCGGTACGTGCGGCCGGTCGCAAGACGTCGACCGCGGAGGAGCGATACTACCGGCGCGGGCTGGGTATGAAGAAGGAGATCCAGCCGGTGATCGATTTCGAGTACGGGAGCGCCATCGTCGGCCTCATTCGCGATCGTGACTACGAGCTGAAGGTGGACCGCATTCACCTTCGTCTCGCGAAGAGTTCCGGCTTCTGCTACGGCGTCGACCGCGCGGTGGACTACGCCTACGAGTCGCGCCGCAAGTTCCCCGACCGGCGGATCCTGCTCGTCGGCGAGATCATCCACAACCCGCACGTGAACGGGCGGCTCCAGGAGATGGAGATCGAGTTCCTCTATCCTTCGGAGGAGGGCGAGTTTGACTTCAGCGGCATCACGCCTGACGACGTCGTGATCATCCCGGCCTTCGGGGTGACGCTGCACGACTTCGAGGCGTTGCGGGCTCTCGACTGCATTCTCGTCGACACGACGTGCGGCTCGGTGCTCAACGTGTGGAAGCGGGTGGAGCGCTATGCGCGGGAAGGCTTCACATCGGTCATCCACGGCAAGCACTGGCACGAGGAGACGCGGGCGACGAGTTCCCAGGTCCTGAAATCCGAGGGCGCGCAGTACCTCATCGTGCGGGACATGGCGCAGGCCCGGATCGTCTGCTCGTACATCCGCGGAAGCGGCGACCGCGAGGAGTTCATGCGGTTGTTCGAGAAGTCCGTGTCGGAGGGCTTCGATCCCGACATCCACCTGAAGCGTGTCGGTGTGGCCAACCAGACGACGATGCTGGCTTCGGAGTCGTTGGCCATCGCCGCCGAACTCGGCGAAGCGATCACGGATCGATGGGGGCCGGAGGAGGTGCCGAACCGGTTCCGCAGCTTCGACACGATCTGTTCGGCCACGCAGAAGCGCCAGGACGCCGTGCAGGAGATGATGGAGGATCCGCCCGATGTCATGGTCGTGATCGGCGGCTACAACTCCTCGAACACGAACCAGCTCGCCTACATGTGCGGGCTGCACACGACGACGTACCACATCGAGGATGCCTCCTGCATCGACACCGTGCGGGGACGTATCACCCACAAGCTCATCGGCAGCGACGAGATCGCGACGCAGAACGACTGGCTCCCGGACGGAGACGTCGGAATCGGCATCACGGCGGGCGCCTCGACGCCGAACTCGAAGCTCGGGGAGGCGGTGGAGCGCATCCTCCGGGGTGCGGGCTACAACCCCTCGGACCTCCTGAAGTCCTGATCCGCGCGGCGGCGCTCAGTCGTCGGCAAGCGCGGCTCTGAAGCGGTTCCGCAACAGCACCCCGTCTCGCGGCGGGTACGAGTCCGGATCGTCCTCGAGCGCGACCTTCGCGACGCACAGGACCGGCCCCTCCTCGCTGAACAGTGCCGCCGCCAGCCCGTCGATACCCGTCCCGCCGGATCCACGGGTTCCATCGGCACCGATCGTGAAGGCGGAGCGGATTCCCGCGCCGCGCGCCATGGCGGCGATATCCGCGTGCTCCCGGGTGAGCCCGCGCTGGCGGCCAGTTTCGCCGAACGCCTCGTTGTCGAGGACGAGGATCGCGAGGTTCGCGGGGGCCTGTCCGGCGATTGTCGCGAGGCTCCCGACGCCCATCAGCAGTTCGGCGTCGCCGGTGACTACAAGCACCCGACGTTTCGGCCGCGCGAGGGCGACCCCCAGCCCCAGCGTGGCCGCGCCCCCCATGGCGCCCCAGAAGTAGAAGTTGAGCGGCGAGTCGCCGGCCGCGTGGCAATCCCACGCCGGCGTGCCGAGTCCCGCGATCACGGCCGCATCGCCGCGGTGGCGCAGTACTTCGGCCACCAGGGCGCGACGATCGAGCTTCGCACCCGGCTTCACTCCGTGCCCCTGAACGACTTGGCGCCGATGATGCGCTGGCTCACGAGCACCGCAGCCGGGCGCTCGGCGGCCCGCGCCTCGTCCGCCGCCTCGGCGAAGGCGCTCGCCACCTCCTCCTCCGTCCCGGGACGCAGGACGGGTACCCCGAGCGCCGTCAACACATCGGGCACCGCGCGTCCGACCGGGATCTGCCAGGGGTTCCGCTCTTCGGCTTCCCCCCGCATGGATACGAGAAGCACGCATGGAATGCGGCACACGTTCGGGAGCCCCAGCATGTTCACGATGTTGCCGACGCCGCTCGACTGTATGGCCACGGCCGCGAGTTCGCCGCCCAGCCATGTCCCGCAGGCGAGGGCGATCCCTTCTTCCTCGGTCGTGAGCGTGATGAGACGCACGTCGGGGTCCCCCGCGCAGAGTTCCAGGAAGGTCCCCAGTCCCGCGTCCGGTACCGTGGCGACGTGGCGGATGCCCAGACTCGGGAGCGCTCGAAACACCTGCTCTCCCCAGTCGGAGCTGCCATGTCTGCGGGTGCCTGCGTCGTCCACTCTGCTCGACCCGGGTGCGGGGTTCACGTGTCGCGGGGAATATGACGCCCCGCTCCCGCCGGAGCCATCCGCTGGGCTTGGCAGCCCGTGGCAAAAGCCCCACTGCGTTCGAGCGGCGCTGACGCGGGGTTTTGCCACGGACTGCTATCGCGATGGCTTGCGGCAACCCGTACCCTCCGGGATGACCGAACCACGGATGGAGAGCACCGGACGTGTTCACCGGCTCTGAAGACGGCTACGAGGCGATCCGGGACGGCGTCCGGAGCCTGTGCGAACGCTTCCCCGGCGAGTACTGGCGCGATCGGGACCGCGAGAGCGCCTATCCGACCGCGTTCATCGAGGCGCTGACCGAAGCGGGGTATCTCGCCGCGCTCATCCCCGAGGAATACGGGGGCGCCGGACTCGACCTGAAGGCGGCGTGCGTCATCCTGGAGACGATCCAGCGCACGGGATGCAACGGGGCCGCGTGCCACGCCCAGATGTACATCATGGGCACTCTGCTGAGGCACGGCAGCGAAGCGCAGAAACGGCAATATCTGCCCGGAATCGCCGCGGGAGAGCTGCGGCTGCAGGCTTTCGGGGTGAGCGAGCCGACCTGCGGCACGGACACGACCCGGATTGCGACGACGGCGGAGCGAGACGGGGACGACTACGTGATCCACGGGCAGAAGACGTGGATCTCCCGCTCCGAGCACTCCGATCTCATGCTCCTTCTGGCGCGCACCACGCCTCGAGAGGAGAGCGTGAAGCCCACGCGAGGGATGTCCGTCTTCCTCGTCGATCTCAGGGGCGAGGTCGGGGGAGCCGTCACGATCCGTCCCATCGAGACGATGATCAACCACTCCACCACCGAGGTGTTCTTCGACGGATTGCGCGTGCCGGCGGCGAACCTCATCGGCGAAGCGGGGAAGGGTTTCCGCTACATTCTCGACGGGCTGAACGCGGAGCGCGTGCTGATCGCGGCCGAGTGCGTGGGGGACGCGCGCTTCTTCGTGGAGCATGCCACGGCGTACGCGAACGAACGCGAGGTGTTCGGGCGCCCGATCGGGCAGAACCAGGGGATCCAGTTCCCCATCGCCGAAGCCCACATGAAGACGGAAGCCGCGGCGCTCATGGTCGAACGGGCCGCGTCGCTGTTCGATGACGGCGCCCCGTGCGGAGCCGAGGCGAACATGGCCAAGTACCTCGCGTCGGACGCCTCGTGGGCCGCCGCGGACATGTGCATGCAGACGTACGGGGGCTTCGCCTTCTCCACCGAGTACGACATCGAACGCAAGTTCCGCGAGACCCGGCTGTATCAGATCGCGCCCATCTCCACGAACCTGATCCTGTCTCACGTGGCGACCCACGTCTTGGGTCTCCCGAAATCGTTCTGATGACGCAGGAGGCATGGGCCGCATGGGTCGGCCGCACCGAGGAGGTCACCGACCAGGCGTCGGAGGCGCTCGCCCGCGGCATGCTGGCCACGCTGGACCGGGATCCGCGGGCGCTGGGCGATGGAGACCCCCTCCCGCCCCTGTTCCACTGGATGTTCTGCCGGGAACTGGCGCTCGGGAGCCGCCTCGACACGGATGGTCACCAGAAGCGCGGCGATTTCCTGCCGGCGCTGCCGTTCTCCCGCCGCATGTGGGCGGGCGGACGCCTGAAGTTCGAGGGGACCGTGCGCATCGGGGAGGGGCTCCGTCGCCGCTCGACCATCCGGACGGTCACGCCGAAGTTTGGACGCAGCGGACCCCTCGTCCTGGTCACGGTCGAGCACCGGATCTCGGGCAACGGCGGGGAGATCGTCGAGGAACAGGATCTGGTCTTCCTCGAACGGCCCACCGAGCCGCTGGTGCTGCCAGCCGTTTCGGGCCCGGAGGACGAGATGGAGTGGTCGGAGTCCGTGACGCCGAACGCCGCCATGCTGTTCAGGTTTTCCGCGCTCACCTTCAACGCGCACCGCATCCACTACGACCGGGACTACGCGCGCGGCGTCGAGATGTACCCGGATCTCGTCGTGCACGGGCCGCTCACGGCGCTGCTCCTCGCGGATCTCGCCACCCGCCGCTCGGGGCGTCCCTTGCGTACCCTCGCGTTCCGGGCCCGGCGGCCCATGTTCGTGGACCGGAAGATCACCCTCGAGGGGACGCCGTCCTTGGCGAGCACGACTTTGAGGGCCCTGGACGACACGGGCGCGGTCGCGATGTCCGCCGAGGCTACGCTGGATTGAGCCGCGCGACTGCCGAAGAGATCCCGAATTTTCCTACGCCTGGAGTGCGTGCTGTAGCACCACGATTCCGAGCACAAGAGTGATCGCACCCCCGGTGCGCCACACGCCGGCGCCCAGTCGCAGCCCCCTCTCGATCCCCTTCATCGCGACCCCCGGCAGCAGCACGTTGAACGCACCCTTCACGAGGGCCAGCCAACCGTAGACCGTAAGGATCGTCGGGACTCCTCCCCACACGTTGTGGAAGGCGACGATGAAGGACCCGAGGGCGAAGGCGAAGAGGCTCATGACCAGGGTGCCGCCTTCTCCCTTCTCCTGCAGGCTCGCGAGGAACCCCCGCCAAGCCGCGGGACGGAGGAGGTACGACGCGCCCAAAGCGATGAGGAAAAGCGATACGAACACTTCGACGGCTCTGGTGATTTCCATGGCTCACCCTCCTTCTCTTCTCGCTGTCCGATGTTTCGCCCGCAGTCGGCGAGCTGACTTTACAATGTCACTTTACTTCAGCGTCCCGGTCTGCGCGCCCGCTTGTCGAATCTCACGTTTCTGCGAGAGCCGCGACGGCCCGCCTGTTGTCGTCGATCGTGTTGTAGAAGTGAGGCGAGAACCGCAGCAGAGGGCCGCGATGGTCGACGACGACGTCTCGCGAGGCCAGGTGCCGGACGGCGCCGGCCGCGTCTTCATGCTCGAAGAGCACCAGCGCGGATCGGTCCGCCGGATCCGAGGCCTGGTGCAGCGAGTATCCAAGCGCCACCAGCCTTTCTCGCAAGTCCCCGGCAAGCGCCCGAAGGCGGCGTTCGATGGCCGGGATCCCGGCCTCGAGGACCACCGAGAGACCTCCCGCCGCCGTATACGCGACACCGGCCGCAGGGGTCCCCAGCTCGAAGCGCCTGGCGTCCGCACGAGGAGTCGCATCACGAATGTCGAAAAGAAACTGGTTTTGAACACCGAACCAGGAGAGCGTGACCGGATCGAGCCGCACCGCGGGGTTCACATGGAGATAGGCCATTCCGGGTCCGCCGCAGAGCCACTTGAGCGCCCCGCCGACGAGGAAGTCCACCCCGAGCCCCCCGGCGTCGATTGCGAGTTGTCCATTTGATTGATATGCGTCCAGCAAAATGAACGCCCCTGACCCGTGAGCGATCCGGGTGAGTTCGGCCGCGTCCTGCGTGTTGCCGCTGGTGAAGAAGACATGCGATGTCGCCAGCAGAGCGGTGCGCTCGTCCACGGCATCGCGAATCGATTCGAGGGGGACGTGGATCCCGTCGGGACTCGGCACGATCTCCACCTCGAGCCCGTTCGCGCGCTGCGACAGGAAGTGATGCCCGACCGTCGGGAAATCGAGCTCGGTGAGCACGACCTTGTTGCGACCGGTGCCCCGAACCTTGGCCGCGATGGCTCCCCAGACGACGGAAACGGCCGCCGAAACGCTCGACATGAGCGCGATCGTGTCCGCCTCGGCCTCGATCGTCTGACCGAAGGAGGTCCTGACCTCTTCGAGCTTGGCGACCCAGATTTCATACCAGGCCGCGGCCCCCATCTCGTGCCACAGCTCCTCGAAGCGCCGGCGCTCCTCGACGGAACGGAGAGAGAGTGCCCCGAGGGAGTTGGAGTTGAGGTATGTCTTGCGGGAGAGGATCGGGAACTGGCCCCTAAATCCGTCGATGCGATCGTCGAGAGGCAGCCCCGACTCCGCTACCGCGGTCGCGTTAGCCGGGCTGGCCGATCCGGGCTCGTCCCGAATATCCTGTTTCGCCATGGATGATCCGTCGCAGTCGGCCCCGGAGAACGGGCCGCTTCTCGATTTCGAGGCAGGTCAGACGCTCGAGCGGCGCGACCGCAAGCACGCCGGTCCCGGGGGCGAACCCGACTGCCCCCGGTGCGAGGCCCGCATGGTGCGCTGCGTCGAACAGCACCGGGCGCCCCGGTCCGACGACTCACCGTTCCGGGTCCGACTCGCGTGCCCGTCGACCGACTGCGGCGCGTGGACATCCTACAATTGGTAGAAGGGGTCGACTCCGACAACCCGGACGTTACCACTCCATCTCGGGCAGCACGTCCCCCTGGAGGCGGAACATCTCCTCAATCGTGTGGACCGCGGCCCGGTAGGAATCCGTGGTGGGGTCGAGGAGCAGCGCCTGGAGCAGCGTCCCGCGGGAGCCGTCGGCGAAGGCGTCGACGAGGAGGCGGTTGATCGACGTCTGGGTCCTGAGCAATCCCAGGATCCCCTCGGGCAGCGGCTCCATGACCGCGGGGTGCAGCCCGCTCGCGTCGGCGCGCGCGGGGACTTCCACCACGGCGCCGTCCGGCAGGCCCGGCACGTACCCCTCGTTCGGCACGTTCACCGCGTCGAGATGGGTGTCGATCCCGCACAGCACGCCCTCGAGCAGCGGGACCGCGAGTTCGCCGGACGGCTCCAGTGTCCCGGCTGCGCCGACCTCGCCCTCCCCGCCGCGGTCGTCGCCGTCGTCCCGCACGCGGGGGAGCGGGGACTCGGGGAAAGCGGGCACGTCGGTGGGGTTCTCGCCGAGGTTGTAGAGCCACGTCGGCGTCTCGCCCGTCTCCCAGGGCGCGCCCTGCACGGGGTCGTAGAAGAACTGCAGGAGGCTGCTGCCGAGGAATTCCCGCGCCCAGCCCAGGTACTCGCCGATGTGGTTCGCCCCGGGGCTGGGATAGCGGCCGAAGACCCGAAACAGGATCCGGCTCAGCGCGATCTCGTCCCAGTCGTGGAGCCAGTGCGCCTCCCGCTCGCGGCGCCGCAGTCGCGGGTAGAGGTCCTCGCCCGTCTCGCGGTCGCGCACGGACTCGAACCAGCTGAAGTGGTTGAGGCCGCTCGCCCGCGCGTCGAGGCGCTCCACCGGCAGTTCCAGGAGGCGCGCCATCTGTTCCATCCCGTGGAAGACACCGTGGCAGAGCCCGACGGCGCGCACCGACGAAAGCCGGGTCTGGGCTTCGCACAGCTTGGTGAGCGGGTTCGTGTAGTTGATGAGCCACGCCTCGGGGCAGTGCGCCTCCATCGCCCGCGCCACCTCCACCGCGGGTCCCATGTTGCGGAGGGCGTGAAAGAGGCCGCCTGGCCCGCCGTTCTCCCCGTAGATCTGGGAGGAGCCGAAGGTGCGGGGGACGTGGAAGTCCTGGGCCCAGTAGTGGTAGCGGCGGATCTCGATGGCCATGACGACGGCGCGGGCGCCGGGGAGTGCCGCCTCCAGGTCCGTCGTCGCCGACAGGGAGACTCCCCGGCCCAGCCGCTCGGCGACCGCCTCCGCGTATGCCCGGGTGCGGGGTAGTTCCGACGGGTCGATGTCGACGAGGACGATGCTCAGGTCCCGGTCGCAGAGGGGCTCGCTGAGGAGCAGGTCGCGGATCGAGGCGGGACCGAACTCTCGGCTGCCGGCTCCGACGAGGACGATCCGGAGGTCGTCGTTCATGGCGAAGTCCCCGAGGGCGATGGGGGGGTGTCGGCGTGCGCGATGCGGACCGTGATGGTCCCCGCAGCGAGGGAGACGGCGATGAGGAGCACGCCCACGCCGGCCCGGCCCGTGAGCATGTATCCGATGCCGAGCAGGCTCGCGTAGACGAAGAGCGCGCCGAGCAGGAAGCCCGGCCACATGCGGTTCGCGGGCGGGTCGGAGGAGCGGACGCCGGTGCGCTCGGCCACATGGTTCCACCAGCCGCCCGGGTGTACGCGGCGGTAGAAGCGGTCCAGCACGTCGTCCGCCTCGGGCCGCGTCGCGAGCACGACGACCAGCCAGATCGCGGTGCATGCGACGAGGATGATCACCGCCCGGATGAGGTCCATCTCCGGCGCGTAGAAGCTGTCGGCCGCCCCGATCACCGAGGCGGGCAGCACGGGTCCAAGCGCGCCGACCAGAAGCCGACCGTTGGCCAGAAGCACCGATCCGGCCATGGCGGCGATCTCGGCCCACGCGTTCACGCGCCACCAGTACCAGCGCAGCAGCCACACGAGCGCGACGCCCGCCGTGAGTTCGATGATGTAGATCCAGCCTCTCTGGATCGACTCCATCTGCCAGGCGACGCCCGCCGCCAGCAAGGCCAGCAGCACGACCATGATCCGGGAAGCCGCGACGTAGTGCCGCTCCGAGCGGTCCTTCCGCCAGAAACGGCGGTAGACGTCGTTCACCATGTACGAAGCGCCCCAGCACAGGTGCGTATCCATCGTGCTCATGAACGCGGCCAGGAAGGTGGCGACCATCAGCCCCCTGAGCCCCGCCGGCATGAGTTCGCGGATCATCATCGGGTAGGCGAGTTCCGGGTCGGCGGCGAGCGCCGCGTCCATGGTCGCCGGCGGAAACACGAGGAGCGACCCGAGCCCCACCACGATCCAGGGCCAGGTCAGCAGCACGGTCCCCGCGAAGGCGAACCAGAGCGACGCTTTCACGGCCTGCCGTTCGTCCCGCGTCGCGAACAGGCGCTGGGCCACGTAGCCGTCGCCCTGTCCGCTCCGCAGCCAGAGGATGCCGATCAGGCACAGGAAGGAGACGATCTCGATCGAGGACGCGGTGGCGGGCGTCGGGACGAGATCGAGGGCGCCCGCGGGAGCCTGCGGCGTGGCCCGGATGGCGTCCGCCATGGCCGCCGGACCGCCGAACCGGGTCAGCACGATCCCCGCCAGCGTGATCGCCCCGAGCATGCCGGCCACGAACTGGAGGAGGTCCGTCACGACGACCCCCCACAGCCCGGACGCGACGGTGTAGGCCAGCGCGAGTCCGATGCAGACGGCGAGCGTCAGCGCGGGGTCCCACCCCAGCAGCACTTGGCTGAACTTCACCATCGCGAGCATGACCCAGCCCATGACGACGGCGTTCTTGAGGAGTCCCTGGTACACGGCCGAGAAGCAGCGCAGGGCGCGTGCCGGGGCTCCTCCGTAGCGGATCTCGATGACCTCGGCGTCGGTCAGCACGCCGGCCCGCCGCCACAGGCGCGCGTAGAAGAAGGTGAGCATGAGGATCCCCGCCGCCTCGTACCACCACAGCCAGTTGCCGTACACGCCCTGCCGGCGCACGAGAGCAGCCGTCGCGAGCGGGGCGTCGGTCGCGAACCAGGTGGCCGCGATGGACGTGCCCGCCAGCCACCAGGGGAGGGAGCGGCCGGCGACGAAGTAGTCCTCCATGCTGCCCCCCGCCCGCTTCGCGAAGCCGAACCCGATGGCGAGGACGATCGCGCCGTACACGCAGACGACGATCCAGTCGAGAGAGGTCAGCGCCATGAAAGGACGTTCGAGAGGATGCGGAAGGCGCCGGGCACCCCGTAGGGCAACTGCCGGTGGAGGGCGAGCGCGAGATACGTGTAGCGCCCCTCGCCCACCGGGGCCGTGAGCCAGATGCCCTCCTGCGGGGCCTGGCCCGTGTCGTGCGCCTCCACCAGCGGCGTGTACGCCGGATCCCAGTCGGAGAAGAACTTGGAGCCGCGCTGCTCGATCCACCCATCGAAGTCGGCCTCGGTGAGGCGGTTGGGCGCGGCCATGAGGGGATGGTCGGGCTGGAGCAGGCGGACGGGCGCATCTTCCTCCGACACTTCCTCCGCCCCCCGGGGGAGGGACGCGGGATACGGCGCCATCGCCGAGGGCACGTACTCCTGCGTCTGGTAGAGGACGACGAGATGGCCGCCGCGGCCGGCGTACTCCAGAAGCCTCTGGTTGTGTTCGACGAGATCTTCGCGCACGGCGTACGCGCGAGTGCCCACGACGATCGCGTGGAACCCCGCCACGTCGCCGGAACCCCTGCCGGTGGCCGGATCCAGTCCCGCGAGGGCGGTTTCGTCCAGGAGTTCGACCGTGGCGCCGAGCGCCTCGATTCCGGCCGGGACCTCGTCTCCCACCCCCATCACGTAGCCGATCCGGACGCCGCTCAGGCGGGTGACGGGGACGGACCGAACCGACATGCGGGCGGGTCGCCACAGCCGCGCGAGCGCCAGGTCCCGGTGCTCGATCGTCCGGTATCCCCGGCGATAGTCGACACCCTCCCCGCCCTCCACGCGTGCCACGGCGGTGATCTCCGCTTCGCCTCGCCAGCCGTCGGGCGGCGTGAGGAAGAAGGCAGCGTCCAGGATCTCGCCCGGACTGCGGAAGTCATGCTCCACGATGCCGGGACTGCCGGGGGTCGTGCTCCACCCCTCCGGCAGCTCGAGACGAACGGTGGCCGACACAGGCGCTGCATTCGCCGTAACCCGCGCCCGCACCTCCATCGGCGCCTCGGCCGGTTCCCCGGGCGGGTCGCCGTCCGTCCCCCCACCGTCGACCGGCACGATGCCCACGCCCGGTTCCAGGGAAACGGATAGGACCGGCAGCGTCTCCACCCTCCGGGTCACGGCGCCGTAGGGCAGACGCGAGACGGGGGCCGTCACCGGAACCGTGTGCGCCAGGACGTCCCCTCCGATGTCGAGTTCGACACCCGCTGCCAGCGCCGGCCGCCGCCACGGGAGATGAAGGTCCGCCGAGTCGGATACCTGGTAGTGGTTCTCCGACACGTCCGCGCGTCCGAAGTACGGCGCGGCGGGCGTGGCCGGAACCCGGATCTGGAGCGCCTCCGTGGAGCCATCCGACCGACGAGCGACGCGGCTCGACGGCGCCAGGATCTCGCCGCTGCGGCTCTCGATCCAGGTCGTGACCCCGGTGCTCTCCGCGGACTCCGGCGGCTCGACCCTGAGGAGGACCGCAGCCGGTTGGTCCGGCACCAGGACGGCCTCGCCGCTACCGGCGCCGCCCGCAAGCTCCGCGGACACGGTGGTCCCGCTCGCCGCCAGCAGGGCTTCCTCGAACTGCCGTTCCTTCAGCGAGAGGTGGAAGCGGGTGTCGGGGGCATCCGGCGTTGCGGCGACCGCCGCCCGGATCAGACCGAGTCCGCGAGCCAGATCGGCGACCGACAGCCCCGGGTCACGGAGGTCGAACGCCTCCGAAACGGCGGCGACGAGCCGGTCCACCTCGGCGAGCAGCGAATCCGCCTCGGGAGAGGCCGCCTCGTCCAGGAGTGCGGGGAGTCCTCGCAGCGTCGTGTCCAGTCCCGCGAAGAACGAATCCGCAGTCTCGGCCGTTGCCGCCGCACCGTCGCCACCTCCGCTGAGATCCTCGTAGAAATAGCGGCGGCCGCCCGCCCGTACGCGTCCGGCCGTTTGGGAGCGCTGCAGGCCGAGTCCTCGGCTGGCCCAGCTTTGCCAGGTGTCGCCCAGCCACGGACTCATCCCGGTCGCATCCACCTCCACCTGGTAGGGTTCGCCGGCTCGAACCCCTCCCCGGAACGTGCGGAGGACCCTCCAGGGCCGGAGCCCTTCCTCGGAGATCTGGCGCGGGAAACGCGTCGGGTCCGCGGCGGCCGCAACAGCTTCCGGCGTCAACAGCCCCGCCGCGTGGTGGTGGCCGTGCCCATCTCGGGGCGACCCGTGGAATCGGCTCACGACGACGAGCGGGCGGTTGAGGCGTATGACGCGGACCATGTCCTCGAGTACAGCTTCGCGGTCCCAGCTGCGGAAGGCTTCGTCCACCGACTTCGAGTAGCCGTAGTCGACCGCGGTCGTGAAGTAGAGGTCGTCCAGCCCGTAGTAGCGCCCGGAGAGGACGAGTTCGCGCGTCCGGATGAGGCCGAGGGCGTCGAAGAGTTCGGGGCCGATCGCGTTCGCGCCGGCCTCGCCGCGGTTGAGGCTGAGGAGCGCCGTCCGCGCGCCCCACCCCCGGCTGGCCAGCGTGAGCATGCCGGAGTGTTCATCGTCCGGATGGGCGGTCACGTGGAGCAGGCTCGCGGTCGTGGCGAGCTTGCGGATGCGGTGCCACGCCCCCAGGGCGCCGCGGTCCACGTCCAGCCGCTCCTCTCCCACCGGGGCCGGGAAGGCGAGCACGCGATCCGGCCCCCGAGACACGGGATCCGATTGCGCCGCCGCCACGGTGGGCCCCGCGAGGGTCGCCAGAGCCGCCACCGGAAGGATGGCGCCGAGTCCGAGTTGCTTGCGAGCGATCATGGATCATCCAGGTCGGCGGGTCCGCGTTCGCATCGTGCCCGCGGGCGGAAGTCCGGGCAAGGAGGCCTTGCGAGCGGGCCCAGCCCGCCGATACTCAAACGGATCGAATCCACGGCCGCCAACTCCGGACCCGATGACAGATCCGAGCATCCAGATCACCGTTGAGGGAACCCCGAACCCGCACGCGGCGAAGTTCGTGCTGGACCGCGACATCCCCGGAGAAGGGAGTCGGAGCTACTTCGACGCCGCATCCGCCAGCGAGGACCCCCTGGCGGCGCGCCTGTTCGCGGTGGACGGGGTCCGGGCCCTTCTCATCGTCGAGAACTTCATCACGGTGACCAAGACCGCGACGCTCGACTGGCCGGACCTGATCGACGAAATCGAGGAAGCCATCCTCGAAGCCCTCCACGCCACGGAGGAACGCTAGCAGTCCGCTTCTCCCTCGCATGGGGAAGGCGTGCCCCGAAGGACGGCCGTCGACGTCCTCTATCTCGTTATGGCACAACGTGTTGATATCACGTAGATATCTTCCACGTAGGATAGTGTCGTGGCGCAACACCTCCGGCGCCACATCAAATCTCCGCGGGGAGAGGCATGATGCTCACGCTGCGCTGCTTCGGCGAGGTCGCGGCTTCGGACGCGCGCGGCGCGAGGATTCCGCTGCGGTCCCGCAAGCATACGGGCCTTCTGCTCTACCTGGTAGCGCACCCTCGGACCGTACACATGCGGGGGAAGCTCGCCCATCTGCTCTGGGATGGCCGAGACCGGAAGGCGCGACACTCGCTCAGCCAGGCGCTCTACGACATCCGATCGTCCATGGGGCCGGTGATCATGGTGGACGCGAACACGGTCCGGCTCGTACCGCGACGGGTGATGTACGAACTCGACGCTTTCGAACAGGCGTTCCAGACCCGGGATCACGAGACCGTGATCGACCTGTACCGCGGAGAATTCGCCCCCGATCTGCTGAACCTGGGCGCCGACGAGTTCGAGCGCTGGCTGGATGGCGAGCGAGAGCGTTGTCGCGTTCTGATCGCCATGGCGCTCAAGAATGCGCAACAGGCCGCCGAGGAGAGAGGGGACTGGGACCAGACGTGCCTGGCCGCGATTCGGCTCGTGAGGCAGAACGAGTTCGACGAACAGGCGCACTGCACTCTCATGCGCGCACTGTGCATGAAGGGGGACTACGCCTCCGCCCTTGCCTACTACCGCACCCTCCAGAAACACGGTTGGGTCACCAACGCCGTGAAGCTGACGGAAATGGCGACATGGGTCCGGAACCAGCTTGACGCCGCACCCCTTGTCGTCCGCGAACGCCAGGAACCGCAGACATCGGGGCGGGGGAGAGAATTCCGACAACTGAGCGTCGCTCTCCGTTCGTCCGGGCCCCTCCCGGTGCGGCTGGTCATGGCCGGTGAGCGCGGTCTGGGGCGGGAAGGGGTGGTTCGGAGCTTTGCCAGACTCGTTTACAGCGATGGAGGGGTGGTGCAGTGGCTACCCTCCGATCGCTCGGGGGAGCGAGAGAGTCTGGCCACCGAGTTGGGCCGGCACCCTCGAAAGACCCGGCTCATCGTCATCAGGGCAGGTGTTCGGGACTGGGCCGAGGTGGATGAGGTCATGCGGATCTCGGATCTTTCGGGCGCCATGGTGGTGGGCTTCTCGGACCCGGAGGCGGCTCGTCGGGCGAAAGCCGCGAGTCTGGTGGACTTCGTGGTCACCTTCGACCCGCTCGCGACCGACGAGTGTGCGGCGTCACTTCAGGCAACGGAGAGGGGCTGCAGTCCTCGGCAGGCCGCCGAGGGTGCCAGACTCTCCGGCGGCAACCCGGGTCTGGCTCGGGCGATCGTCAGGGTGTGGATCCGCCACAGGTTCAGCCCCATGGGAATCAGCGGCCGGGAAGCGGGCGCGCGGCTGGCCTACGAGCGGTCGGCGGAGGTCCGGTCGCTCGTGGACGGACAGCTGGAGACCCTCTCCGTTCAGGAAGGACGTCTGGCGGCCACATTGGGGCTGCTCACGCGCGCGGCACGCACCCACGCCGAGTTGATCGTGGACAGGCAATCGAGCGGAAATGCTCTCGGAGGGCTCCGAGCCAAGGGGTGGTTACGCTCCGAGACCGACCACTGGACGCTGAGCCGCCCGCTGGCTGGTGACGTACTCGCGTGGCACCTGCCTCCTGACGAGAGAACGAAGGTACACCTGGCCGCGGCTCGATCCCTTGAGAAGGAGGGTCTCGGCGCGCGCGCGGCGGCGGCTTCCGAGTTCGGGGCCGCCGGAGAGTCGTCGCGTGCTTTCGGCCTGGCGTGCGAGGTGGCGAGAGAGGCCCTGCAGGAAGGCCGGTCGCCGGTGGCCGGTCAGGCGGCGGCGCTGGCGTTCGAACATGCCACTGCCGGGGCCGAGCGCCTGCGCTCCGGCTTTCTCCTCTCCGAGGCGGAGTCTCAGCGGGGACGATTTCGTCGCGCCATCGGTGTTCTGCACCAGATCGCCGCCGTCGCGGACACGGGAAACGACTTGAGCCGCGTCCAACTCGAGTTGGCACGGGCGGCGGTGGCGTCGGGGGATCGTCTCACGACCGGCGTGCACCGGAAGAACCTCGAGGAGGCGCGCGGGCACACGACCGACCCGGCGCTCGAGCGCGCGCTGATCGTGCAACTGGCCGTTCTCGAGGCAACGGATACCAGGCGCCGGCGCAGCCGGAGTCCGGCAGTGCAGACGATTCGCACCCATCTCCGCGGCCTCGGCCGCGAGGACGCACCCTTCGCAGGCGTCTGGTGCGACGCATTTCGACTCCTCTTCCATCATATCGGACGTCGAAGTGGACTCGACGAGGCGCGTCTCGCCCTCGAGACCTACCGCTACAGGCTCGGCCGCCTCGGCTACGAAGGGCAGAGAGCGGCGGCCGCCGCCGAGTTCTGGGTGGCCATGCGAGGCGCTCGTCTTCATGACGCCCTGCAGCTGCTGGAAGAAGCTTCGGAGACGCGCGACGAGAACCGGCATGTGTCCGCGGACCTCAACAACCTTGGCGCGGTCCTGATGGAACTCGGGAACTTCGATCGGGCACTCGATGAGCTCGGCCGCTGCCGCGAGATCGATGAGGCGCTTGAGAGTCCGCCCGAAGCCCGGGCCTACGCCCTCCTGAATCAGGCGCAGTGCGCGTTCTTCAAGGGGGACTACACTCTTTGCCGGGGGTACATGGAGCAGTTGCTCCGAGGTGCCGGGCATGTGGCTCAACATCCGTTCGGGGCACAGGCCCGGGCACTCGCGGGCCTCCTGGCGGTGACAGATGACAACGCGCCCGAAGTGGAGTCGTGCCTCGAGCTTCTTGAGGACTGTCCCGAAGGAGCGGGGGAGAACGACCTCTACCTGGTGACCTGGTTCCGTGCGGCGGCGCTGGGACCCCGCGATCGCCGAAACGCCATCGCCGGTCTCATCGAGGCCGCAGATCACACAGCCGTGGTGGACAGGCTGAGCGCCGAAAAGCTGAAGGTGCTGGCCGGCACATACTCCCCACCCAACCGACCCGGCGATCAACGCGAGGCCTGCGGCTTCCTCCGGTCCGCCGGCGCTTCCTGGTTCGTACGCTTCGCGAACAACTGGCTGCACGCCTAGCCCGACTCCCTCTGTCCGTGTCCCGTTTGGGACTCCCCGGACGTTTCTACTATGTCACTAGTTGACGGCGACCCCCGGTCGCGCTTACGCTCACTGGGGAACGACGCCCGCTCGGCCCGCCGGCGCTTCGACGACGGCCGAGCCCCTGCGGGTGGCGACGCTAATGGCTCGGGACGAAAGGACCGGTCTCGTGGAGATCAAGTTCACGACGCGGGAACTCGACCTCATGGCCGTGCTTTGGGAGAGGGGGGCCTCGACCGTAGCGGAGGTGCAGGAACGCCTCGGCGACGAACTGGCCTACACCACCGTGCTCACGATCCTCCGGACGCTGGAGGAGAAGGGGTACGTGGAGCACACCCAGGAGGGAAAGGCCTACCGCTATCACACGCTCGTCGGGCGCGAATGCGCCGGGGCGAGCGCGGTGCGACGCCTGGTTCAGAAGATGTTCCAGGGCTCGCCCGAACTGCTGCTCACGCACCTCGTCTCCGACCGCGCCCTCTCGAAGGAGGACCTCGAGAACCTGCGCGGCATGGTGGACGAACGCCTCAGCTCGAAGGAGTAGAAACATGGTCATCGCCTGGATCGGATACTGTCTGTTGATTTCAGGACTCCTGGCCTTGGCTGCGTTCGCCTCCGAGCGGGCGCTGGGGCACTTCCGGAAGCCCGTGCGCTGGGTGTGGTTCGCGGCGATCGTGGGGTCCGTTGCGGTGCCCGTCGTCGCCTTCTTCGCTCCCGGACTCCTTCCCGGCTTCGGGGGGTCGTCCGCCGAACCCGCGGTCGGGTTGAGCGATCTGGCCGTGGTGGCCGCGGCGCCGGAACTGCCCGCGGCGACCGGCGGAGGTTTCGATGCGGCCGCTGTGGGCACGGTTCTGGGGTGGGGCTGGTTGCTTCTGGTCGCCGCCATGGTCGGCTATCTCGGGCGGGTCTACACCCGGCTGCGGACGGAGATGCGGACGTGGACGCCCGGCCGGGTTGCGGGATCGCCGGTCATGATCTCGGAGGAGCGCGGGCCCGCCGTGGTCGGGATCCGGCGCTCGGTCGTCGTGATGCCGAAGTGGATCCCCGAACTCGAGGGCCGGCTGCTGCGCCTCGTGTTTCTGCACGAGCGGGAGCATCAGCGCGCCGGCGACCACAGGCTCTTCGCCGCGGCGGTCTGCTCGCTCGTGCTGATGCCCTGGAACCTGCTCATGTGGTGGCAGCTTTCCCGGCTGCGGCTCGCGATCGAGTTCGACTGCGACCGTCGCGTGCTCGAGCGGGGGGAGGCGCCGCGTGACTACGCGGACGCCCTGATCACCGTGGGGAGTCGCGTCTCCGGCCCGCTGCTCGCCGCCGCCGCATTCGCCGAACGCAGGTCGGCCGTGGAACGGCGCCTGCGCCGCATGACCGCGCCCCAGGCCCGCATGCGGGTGATCCGAACGCTCGGCGCGTCGGGCGTGGCCATGCTCGCCGTGCTCTTCGTCCTGGGCTGCCCCGGGCCCGAGAACTCCCTGAACGCGCCGGAGCCGCCCGCCGCGACGGTGACTCCGCCCGCGGATGCCATCGAGTGGGAACCCGCTCCGATGCCGAGCGAGGAGGCTCGCTCGCGCGCAGACCGGCCCGCGTTCATAGCGTATGACAGGCCCCCTGTCCTGCAGAACGGCCCGGATGTGTTTGGCGCGCTGAAGGAAGCCTACCCGGAAGAGCTGAAGGACGCGGGCATCGGCGGCCGAGTCGAGCTGTGGCTGTACGTGGACGAGTTGGGCGACGTGCAGAACATGGAGGTGAAGACGAGCAGCGGCACCGACGTGCTGGACCTCGCCGCGATGGAGGTCGCGAAGACGATGCGCTTCGAGCCTGCGAAGAACCGTGACCAGCCGACCGATGTCTGGGTCTCCCAGTGGGTCACGTTCCAGGTCGCGGACAATGGGCAGGAGCCCGCGGACCCTGAGGCTGCCGCATCCGACGGGAGCACCCCGGTGATCGCTATCGACGATTCCGGGGACACGCCCCTCATCGTCATCGATGGCGTAATCCAGTCCGAGGGTGCGTCGATGTCGGACCTCGGGGCCCTCGACATCGACCATGTCGAGGTCGTTAAGGGACCGCGGGCTGTCGAGCTCTACGGCGAGCGAGCCAGAAACGGCGTGGTCGAAATCACGACGAAGGATGGGGCCGCGGAAAGCGATCCCTCGGATATTTCCGTGGCCGCACGCATGCTGACCGACGGGGCACGCGAGATCGCGGCGCGGGAGGACTTCATCGTGAGCGAAGTGGTGTCCCCACCGGCCCGCGACCTCACGGCGGATGGGCAGCAAATAGTCGTGAGTGGAATCATCCGCGAAGATGGTAGCGATCATGTCGTCAGCACGGATAATCCACTCATCATCATCGACGGCGTGATCCAGTCCGACGACTTCACGCTGCACGACATCCACCCCGACAGGCTCGACATCGAGAACGTCGAGATCCTCAAGGGAGAGCAGGCCACCGAGGCCTACGGCGAGCGGGCCGAGGGCGGCGTGATCATCATCACCACGAAAGACGGCGGCTGAACCGGCGGCGGATTGGGCCGGACAACCTCCTGTGGACCGACGGTTTCAAGGGGATCGGAGACGGCACAGCCAGAGGAGGACGCCCATGACTCGCTCCGACCCCAGTCGACCGCTGTCTGCTGCAGCCTTCTGCCTCCTGGCCGCGTGCGGAGACGGTGGCGAGGGCGGGATGCCCGGCGGCGGATCGGCGTCGATGGACAGTCCCGACTTTACGATCGCTCCCGCGCACGAGGCTCTCTGGACCGTCGGTGCACTGGATGGAGAGGACTGGGAGGTCTTCGGGTCCGTGACCGACCTGGCCTTCAATGAGTCCGGCGACCTGTTCGTTCTGGACCGGCAGGCGGCCCACGTGGTCGTGTTCGACCGCATGGGCGCGTACCTCAGGACCATCTCCCGGCAGGGGGAGGGGCCCGGCGAGTTGACGGAACCGGGATCGATGGCCGTCCTCGCCGATGGCCGCCTCGCCCTCTTCGACCGCTCGCGGCGCGGGATCCAGCTTTTCACTCAGGAGGGCGAGTACCTGGAGTCGGCACCCTTCGACCCGCAGCGGGGGATGCCGAACTTCGTACGTGCCTGGCTCCCGGATGGGAGTATCCTGACCGATATCGAGACCCGCATGACGGGTAGCGCGGATGGCGGAATGTCCATCAGTACGGGCCCCGTTGGCGGGGAGTCGGAGCGTCCCATCATCCGCTACGGGCCGGACGGAAGCCGCGAGGTTCGGTACACCGCGTGGGATCCGCCTCCCCCGACCGGAGAGGGCGCCAGCACCGAGGGCGGCAGCTTTCAGTTTACGATGAGCCCCGTTCGGGCGTTCGATCCCTCACTTTCCTTCGTCCCGCTCCCGGACGGGCGGTTGGCTGTCGTCGACTCGGTCGCATACCGAATCAAGCTCGTGGACACCACCGGAACCGTCGAGGACGCCCTGGAGCGCCCAGTGGACCCGATCAGGGTCACCAGCGCGATCCGCGATGCGGAGCGGGAGCGTCGGCTGGCACAGCTCGGGCAGCGAGTGTCGTTCAGCTCGGCGCTCGGCGGCAGTGTCTCCCTCCCCAGCGATTTCCAGGCGCAGATGACCGCAGCCCGCCGGACGACGATCGAGGAGATGACGTTCGCCGAAGAGATTCCCGCGATCGACGATCTCGCCCTGGATTTCGAAGGCCGCCTCTGGGTCGAGCGGACGGGGCTGCCGGGCGAGGACGGGTCCATCGACGTCGTGACGCCCGACGCCCGCTACCTGGGCACGATTCAGCCGGGAGGGTTGCGGACCCCTGACGCCTTCGGCCCCGACGGACTCATGGCCTACGGGGAAACCCACGATTTGGGCTACCCGATCGTGCGCGTGCTGCAACTGGCCCCCGACGCCCCACTGGAGACCGGAAGCTCGGCAGCAAATCGCTGAGGGACTACCGTCCCGGGTAGCGCACCGTGAGCCTCTGCTGGGACTGAAACAGAGTTCCCCGCGCCTCCAAAATCTCCGGACATGTCAAGTGACGCGTTCGCAGACTGGAGCGTCTAATGACAGGCGGAGGCGTCGTGTATTCCCGAACTCGAGGCTACGGGCCCATCCCAACCTCCTGGAGACTCGTATGACAGAGACTCGAAACCGGGAAAGGAAGCTACTGCCAAGCACGATGGTTCGAGCGTCCCTGATCGCAGTCATGCTTGTCGCAACATTCGACCTGATGCCGGAGAAGATGGTGGCTCAGGAGACGGTGGAGGTCGCAGGAACCGTCGTTGACGACGGGACGGGAGAGCCGATTGAAGGCGCCACGGTGCGGCTGGCCGACTCGTCCGGTTCGGTTCGCGAAACGATCACGGGCCCCGGCGGTGCGTTCGCCTTCGCTGAAGTCGCCCCAGGCGCCTATACGCTCGTCGTGCGGCGGCTCGGCTATGAGGTGCTCAGTACTCCCCTGGAGATAGGGCCGCGAGCGCCGCCCCGGCTCGACGTCCGCCTGCAGCCGCAGGCGATCCCGCTGGAGCCGCTGGAAGTCGGCGTGGAAGGGCGCCCGCCCCGCCTCGCCGAGTCCGGCTTCTACGAGCGAATGGAGGAAGGCTGGGGAACGTACTTCGAGCCTGAGTGGATCGAGGCCAACAAGACCGGTTTCGTCCGCCTGGCGGACTTCATGTCGAGTCTCCAAAACCGCGCACCGCTGTCCCGTTGTCCCGACGTGCCGGTGTACCTCGACCGGAGGCCGGTCGGAACAGCCTCCGGGTGGGGGACGAGCAGAGCGCGCTCCATCAACCCGGCGGGTACGTACAGGTCCGCGAGTGGTCCCCCGCCGACACTCCTCGACGAACTCTCCGTACACGACCTGGGTGCGGCCGAACTCTATCAGCCGGGCGCGAAGATGCCCCTTTGGGCCTGGAACCCGCGCACCATGACCTGCGGCGTGATCGTCCTGTGGTCGAACCGGACGGCGGCGACGGCGGCGATCCCGAAGATCGAGGTCGAGCTCTGCGAGCCCGCCGGGCGCCCGGGCGAAGTTGCGGTGGACGGGGTTGTGGAAGACGGAGTCACCGAAGTCCGGCTACCGGCCGCGCATGTGTTCGCGTCCTATCCGAACCCCGAGGATCCGAACGGACTCGAGCGCGTCGAGCAGGTGGTTCGCACAGACTCGCTCGGACGGTACCGGCTGTGCGATGTTCCGGCCGCCCAACCCCTGGAACTGATGCCCGCCTACGGTCCGCACCGGGGCGATCCCCTGGTGGTCGTCGCCGAGACGGGCACCGAGATGAGGCTTGCCCTGGCAGTGACTTCTCCCGCGTCGATCACGGGCGTCGTTGTGAATGAGGTCACCGAACGGCCGCTCGAGGCGGCCAGCGTGACGGTGGCCGGCACCGATGTCCGCGCCACTACGGATCGAAACGGCCGGTTCTCCCTGGAGGGTCTGCCGCCGGGCACGTACAAGATCACGGCGCTCTGCGGGGGCTTCGACACCAGAGTGCGGGAGGTCGAAATCTCGGAGGGCGCGCGCCTCAGCGTCGTGCTTCCCCTCAGGTCGAAGAGTGTGGCCCGGCGCACGCGCTGTTCCGCGTAGCTACACGACCTTCTGCTTCCAGCGGCCGCGGCGGAAGATCGCCAGGCCGACGACGGCCGATAGCGAGTAGGCGACCGCGAAGGACCAGAACACGCCCGCCTCGCCCCACCCGACGCTGAACGCGAGCAGCGCCGCGAGTGGAAGCTGGAAGAACCAGAAGACGCCGATGTTGATCCAGGTCGGCGTCGCCGTGTCGCCCGCGCCGTTGAAGGCCTGCATCGTCACCATGCCCCAGGCGTAGAAGATGTACCCGTAGCTGATGATCCGGAGGGCGCGCACTCCCACATCGAGCGTCTCCGGATCCGGGGCGAACGGCGCCAGAATCGGCTCCGGGAAAGCCACGAAGACGACCGTCACCACGGCCATGAAGACCATGTTCCAGCAGCCGGTGAGGTAGACGGCCCGCTCGGCGCGGTCGGGCCTCTCCGCGCCGAGATTCTGGCCCACGAGCGTGGCGGCGGCGTTCGCGAGGCCCCAGGCGGGGAGGATGATGAAGATGACGACGCGGATCGCCATCGTGTAGCCGGCGAGGGCGATCGTCCCGAACTCGGACAGGATGCGGATCGAGGCGATGTAGCTGACCTGCGTCACGAGCATCTGTCCCACGCCGCCCACCGACACGCGCGCGAGCCGCCAGATCACGGGGAAGTGAACCCTGAGGTCGCCGCGCCGCACCCGGATGCGCTCACCGCGTGAGAGGTGCCACAGCTGGTACAGGGCCCCGATCGCGCGTCCGGTCGTCGTGGCCACGGCGGCGCCCGGGAGTCCCAGTTCGGGGAAGATCCAGAGGCCGAACACGAGCACCGGATCGAGCACGATGTTGATCCCGTTCGCCAGCCAGACCGAGCGCATCGCCATCGAAGGGTCCCCCGCTCCCCGGTAGATCGCGTTGTTCACGAAGAGGAGGATGATCACGACCATCCCGCCCAGCTGGATGCGGGCGTAGGTGGTACCCGCCGCGACGACCTCTGGGGATCCGCCCATGGCTTGGAGCAGTCGCGGGGCCAGAATCGCGCCGGTCAGGCCGAGGACCGCGGCGATGCCGACGCTGAGCACGATAGCCTGCACGGCCGCCGTCGCGGCCCCGCGCTCGTCCTTCTCACCCGTCCGTCGCGCGACCATCGCGGTCGTGGACATCGCGAGCCCCATCGCGACCGAGTAGATGACGGCCAGCATCGCTTCCGTGAGCGCGATCGCGGCCAGGGCGCCGGCCCCGAGCCGGCTCACGACGGCCATGTCTACGAGGAAGAAGAGCGACTCCCCCGCCATCTCGAGCACCATCGGGATGGCGAGGAGCAGGACGCCGCGGTTCAGGCTCCCCGAGGTGAAGTCCTCCTGCGTCCCCCACACCACGTCGACGACGGCACGCCACGCGCGGCGATACAGTGGGGCTGCAGCCTCCCTGTCGGGACGGGTATCCGAGCTCAAGGGGTCGTCAGGCGGCGGGGGTGATTCGAGCGCGTCAGTAGGTCCAGATCGCAACCAGATTGCAGTCGGTCAGGAGCATCGTGTTCGGCAACTGGTTCATGATCTCCGGCGGTGCTTCGCTGCACCTGTACGCCTCGATTCCCCGAACGGTGTCGAACTTCAGTTCGCCCAGGTTCCGGGCGTTGAACCCGAGGCGACTCGCGGGCCTGCCGTTGAGGAGGATGAGCTGCCTCCGCCGGTACTTGATCGAGAGTTCCCGCTTGAACTGGAACACCTGCCCCAAGTGGATGAACTCGTCGATCTCGGGATAGGTGGCGAAATAGCCTTCGTCGATGGATTGCCGGCGCTCGTAGAACCCATTCGTCACCAGCCAGGCGTCACGCCCCGTAACCCTCACCTCGATCGGTGCCACCGCGACCGCCTGCGTGTTGAGTTCCACGCGGAATTCGGCACTCTCGTTCGTGAGGACGTTGACCTCGCTCTCCAGGGGGGTGAAGCCGAAGTGCGTGACGCGCAAACCGTAGGTGAGCGGTGGTATGGAGCGGAACGCCACCCGTCCGAGAGAATCCGTGACACCGGAGAGTGGGAGCGGGGAGAGGTCGACCGCCGCGCCCACCACGGGCCGCCTGTCCTGAGCGGATACCACCGAGAATACGACGAAGCCCGCGTCCCCCATGTCGACTTCGAGATCGACGAACTGCGAGCGATCGAGTTCGACCTTGCGCTCCTTGCCCCGGCGCGAGCGATAGTTCGGGCGCACTCGAATCTCCCGGAACGCTTCGAGACCGCAGGCCTGGTATCGCCCGCGCTCGTCCGCTTCGACCCGTACGTCGTCGGGAGTCGGCAACCCGCGTTCGGCCTCGTAGCGGATCAGAACGGTTGCACCCGGGAGCGGCGTCCGGCTTTCGTCGTCCCGGATGATGCCCTCGATGCCGACTTCCAGTTCCGCGTTCCCGAGCTGGCGGCAGATGCGCAGGACCCGCTCTCCTTCGTCCTGTCCCGCCACCGGGCCTGGAGCGAGCGTGAACGCCGCCAAAGCGAACAGCGGCGCGATGCGGCGAACGCGCGAGGACGTCACGAGCTCAACCGCCCGGCTTCGAGCAGTGCCTGCAGGAGGCCGTTCCCCGCCTCGCCCAGATTCGTGGCGCCGCGATTGTAGTTGCGGCCGAGGGCCACGCCATATCCGCTCTCGGGTTCGAACACGAGGTACATGTTGTACCCGGCGACGGAACCGCCGTGGCCGACGAAGCGCACGGCGCCGCCTTCGAGCGCGACGGTGCGGATCGAGAACCCCAGCCCGTACCCGGAATCCGGATCCTCCGGGGTCTGAACCGTCATCACCTCCCGCCGGGTGGCCGGATCGAGGAGGTCGTACTCCGTCATGCCCATGACCGCGGCCGCGAAGGTGGCGAGATCTCCGACCGTCGCGTAGACGCCGCCGTTCGGCACCTTGTAGCCGCGGCCCTCATGCTCCAGCGCCGGGAAGTCGGCGTCCACTTCGCCATCGGCTCCGTTCGAGAAGCCCACCGCGACGCGCCGCCACAGGTCGGGGCCGACGATGAAGGTGGAGGAGCGCATGCCGAGCGGTTCGAACAGGCGGTCCTCGACGAGATCCATGAACGAGGTCCCGGCGGCTCGCTGTAACGCGTACCCGAGCACGCCGTATCCGATGTTCGAGTACTGGTACTGCGTCCCCGGCATCGTGTAGAACCGCGTGTGGGGGATCGAGGCGAGGATCTTGTAGCCCCAGTCCTCGATGGGCCCCGCCGCCGCGCCCTCGAGTTCGGGTTCGCGGATAAGGCCAGCCGTGTGGCTCGCGAGTTGCCGGAGCGTGATCGGCGCCATGCCGGCCGGCGGGTCCCCGAAGCCGTCGGCCTCGGGCAGGTGGTCCACGACGGCGTCGTCCAGTGCGACCGTCCCCTCCTCCACGAGGTCCGCCATGAGGATCGCCGTGATCGACTTCGAGATGGATCCGGTGCGGTAGATCGTGCGCACGCCCGCGGGCACCCGGTTCGCGGGATCGGCCCAGCCGAACCCCTGCGCCCAGAGGACCTGGTCTCCCTTGAAGACGGCGGCCGTGATCCCGCCGACGTCGTCCGTTTCGACATCCGAGGCGATCTGTCGCGCGAAGGCGTCGATGACGCCCGCGTCCTGACCGATCGCCGCGGACGGAAGCAGGAGTCCGCCGAGAAGCAGCAGGATCGTGGCGGGGTACAGGCGGCGCGCAGCCGACGAACGCGACCAGCGACAGTGGACCGACATGGCTCTCTCCTTAAGTGGCCGACAGCGGGGCCGAAACCCCGGACGGGCTGGAGTTCGATCAAGGTCGCAGCTTCGCGCGCGCACCGGAAGCCCGCAGGGTGGCGGGTCGCGGCCCACTGTTCTAGTGTCTCGCACATGTCACTTCTGAAGAAACTGATCTTCCGGATGGATGGCGCCGCCGACAGCGCCCGCACCCGGTTCAAGAGCGAATCGGGCGCCACTTGGGAGGCCGAGTTCTCGATCTTCTCGGGGACCACGCAGCAGTCACCCCGGCTGCTCGTGATGTTCCGCAACCGGGACGATATCACCGTACCCCAGCGCTACAACCAGGCGCCACCGGGCATCTCGAAGGTGCCGAAGCAGGCCGTGGCCGAGATGAACGAGGCCGGGCTGCGCGAGCTTCTCGCGCGGTCGGTGAAGGTGTGAGCGGCATGGCGGTGGACCCGAAGCGGGCGCTGTCCCGCACGTTCCTCGACGAGGGCATGGTGCGCTGGGAGGCGTACGTCTCGGGTGGCCAGCCGAATACGGCCCGGGCGGCCCGCATCTATTTCGTCTGTCTCGAGGATCCCTTCGAGCCGCCGCGCTGGGTGCCGCACGAGAGCCGCAGCGTGGCCGAGGCGACGCGGGTTCTGGCCGGGATGAGCGACGCGGATCTGCTCGACCTCCGCGCCCGGGCCACGCCCCTGGAGTGACGGGCCCGACTGCCGGCTGGTAGAAGGTTGCTGCTGGCTAGTTGACGGTGATGACGTCGTAGAGGCGCTCGCCGGGCACGCCGCTCACTCCTTCGTAGCGGTGCTCGACGAGAATCGACCAGGACCCGGGCTGCACGTTGTAGATGTTCGCCACGTAGGACAGGGTAGTGGGCGTCAGACTGTTGCAGCCCTGCCGGCCCGACACGATCGTGACGGCCAACTCCAGTCCTCCGTCCACCTCGCGCAGATCCGGGGACAGGTAATCGCAGCGCAGCCGGCCCACGATCTGGCCCGAGACGCGCATGGACCCGGGCCCTCCGGCGGCCCGCGCGAACTCGGACAGGGCGGATCCTTCGCTGACCACGGACGTGAGCATGTTCCCGACCGTGGGGGAGACGCCAACCCCGAGATTCAGACACCCGGACATGCCCAGGAGGACGCAAACGACGCCGGCCAGGTACGGCGCCTGCCTGTTTCGCACGATGAGACTCCACGGCGGAAGAAATCCCCCGGAAGAGTGGCAAGATCCGGGAGTCCCACGCAATCCCCGATTCAGTTACGTTCAGTCGTACGGGAGCTGGCAGCCCGTGCTGCCAGGGCTGCCGGGCGATGCGACGCACGTGCACGACGCAGTGGCGGAGACCGCAGCATGCAAAGACGTGGAGACGGTCGTTCAGCGGTATCGGCGCGGAGCCTGTCCGTGTCCCGGGCGCTCGTAATCGCCATGCTCCTGACGGCGGTCGGGTCCCGGCTCGAGGCCCAGGTCCCCCGCCCGAACCCGGCCCCGAACTTCGTCACCTGCCCGGCGGGGACGGATCCGTCGATGACCGGTTTGGCCGGCATCGTACGCGACACGCTCCAGGGCCTGGTCATTCCGGGTGCCACGGTGTCGGCGACATGGAGCGACGCGGAGGGGGAGCGGACCGCCTCCGTGGATGCGGGCAGCGACGGAGTATACGTGCTCTGCGGCCTGCCCCCGCGCACGCGACTCACCGTGAGCGCCGCCTTCCCCACCTTTCGCACGGACCCCGTCCGGGTGACCATCGAACCCGGCCCCCCCGCCGGGTGGGACATTCTCGTGGCCGTGGAGGAAGGCGCGCTGGCCACCCTTCTGACGGTACCCGGACGGATCGTGGGCCGCGTCCGAGACCGCAGTTCCGGCCGACCGGTCGAAGCGGCGAATATCACCCTCGCGGACACGCTCGTGCAGCAGGATCGACAGCGGATGACGGACGGCAGCGGCCGTTTCATGTTCGAGGATCTGACGCCCGGCGTGTACCAGGTGACGGTCGATCACATCACCTTCGAGCCCGTAAGCCAGCTGGTGCAACTCCCGAGCGACCGAACCATGCAGGTGGACTTCGAACTCAGCGCGGATCCGATCGAACTCGAACCACTCGTCGTCACGGCGGTGCGCGAGAAGCGACTGGAGCTACAGGGCTTCTATGACCGGCGTGAACTGGGCGAGGCGGTCGGTGCGGGGGTGTTCCTCACGCGGGAAGACATGCAGGATGCGAGCGCGATCCGGGTCACGCATTACCTGGGGAGGATCCCCGGCCTTCGCACGGAGTGTCAGGGGAGCGGCAACAACAATTGCGTCGTCCGGATGACGAGAGGTGCTCCCAGCCTGAGCGGCAGCGCCGAATACGGGTGCGTGAACACCAACGTTTATCTGGATGGCGTCCGCGTGATCCGCGACGGCGGAGGCTTCAACGACTCGATCGACAATTTCGTCACGCCCTCGGAGATTGCCGGGATCGAAGTCTATCGGGGCGCGAGTGAGCTGCCGGCGGAGTTCGGCGGGTCCGTGGGGCGGTGCGGGGCCATCGTGATCTGGACGGGGCCGGGGATCCGGAGGCGGTCGCCCTACTAGCGGCCACCGCCTGCCAGCGTATCCCTCCCCGGCTAGGAGGGGCCCGCCGGGAAGGCGTGCAGGGCCGTGGCCTTCGCCCGCACCGCCACGCGCACCCCGGGATCGACACGCAGTTCTTCCGCGGCGTCGAGGGTAACGAGGGCCACGAGTTCGACGGGTCCGCGGAGGCGCAGCCGCACGAGCCCGCCCATGTCGCGCCGCTCCTCCACCGTCGCCACCACGAGGTTGCGCGTACTCAGATCCGCCGGGGGCACGTCCGGGGGGCCGAGTACGAGGTCTTCCGGCCGGTAGGCGATCTTCACCGCCGTGCCCGACTCCGCCTCGCCCAGCGCGACAAGCGAGGCGCCCCCGATGTCGACCGTGACCATGCGCTCGTGCGCCCGCGTCACGGTTCCCGAGATCGTGAACTCCGCTCCGGTGACGCGCGCCGTGTAGACATCGGCCGGATTCTCGTAGATCTCCTTCGGGGTCCCGGTCTGGATCAGCTTTCCGCCCCGGATCACGGCGACGCGGTCGGCGAGGTGGAAGGCTTCGCCGCGGTCGTGCGTGATGAGGAAGATGCTCGTCGCGCGTTCCCGGGCGACGCGTTCCAGGTCATGCCGGAGGTCGAGCCGCGAATCCGTGTCCAGATTCGCCGTGGGCTCATCGAGGAAGAGGATCTCGGGGTCGAGCACCAGTGCTCGCGCGAGGGCCACGCGCTGGGCCTCCCCTCCGGACAGTTCGGAGACGGGCGCTGCCAGCAGATGCGGGATGGCCAACTGCTCGCACACCGCGCGGCAGCGGCCCCGGGACTCCGAACGGGCCACACCGCGCAGGGCCAGACCCAGCCCGACGTTGTACTCGACGGAGTCGCTCCAGAAGTGGGGTCGCTGAAACACGACGGCGGACGCGGCCCGGAGCGCTCGCTCGCTCGCCCGCCCGGAGCGGCCGCGGAACGCAACCTCGCCGGCGTCGGGTTTCTCGAGCATGGCGAGCAGGCGCAGCAGGGTCGACTTGCCGGCGCCGTTCGGCCCGAAGACGGCGAGCAGTTCACCCTCGTGCAGTCCGATCCGGTCCACCTCCACCGCGGTCTTCCCGCCGTAGACGCGGCGCAGTCCGGTGCCGCCGAGGAGCGGTGCGGAGGCGGCGTTCACGCGACCAAGCCTCGGCGCATCGATCGCCGGCCGAGCAGCAGGAGCAGCGCGTTCACGCAGAGAGCGATGAGCATGAGGACGATCCCCATGGCGATCGCGACATCGAAGTTGCCGCGCCGCGTCTCCAGCACGATCGCCGTCGTCATCACCCGGGTTTCCCCGAGGATGTTGCCGCCCACCATCATCACGGCCCCCACCTCGCTGATGATCGCGCCGAACCCCGCCGCCACCGCCGCCACGAGCGATGTCCGCACCTCCCTCAACTGAAGGAGGATCGCCTGTCGCCGGCTCGCACCCAGCGCCCGCGCCTGAAGCGCGATGTCGGGGGGAATGTTCTCCACCGCGGCGAGGCTCACGGCGGCGATGTACGGGCCCGCGAGGATTGCCTGGGCGCCGATCATCGCGGCCGGCGTGTAGAGCAGTTGCAGGTCACCGAGCGGTCCGGCCCGTGACAGCAGGAGGAAGACCCCGAGGCCGACCACGACGGGCGGGAACGCGAGACCCGCGTTGATGACCGCGACCACGGGCAGACGGAGCCGGAATCGCGTCAGCCCGACCGCGATCCCGATGGGGAGTCCGATGACCATGGCCAGCAGGAGCGCCGATCCGCTGATCTGCAGAGAGCGGAGGATGACGTTCCAGACGTACAGGTCACCCGACGTGATGAGCCGGAGAGCCTCGAGCAGCGGATCCACGAGCCGAATCTGCGTCGGTAAGGGAGTCTCCTTCAAGCGTCGACGCCTCGCCGCCGGGCGCTAGGTCGTCGGGAGGCCACGGGGCGAAGGGGGCGTTGGAGCCCCCGCGCACCCGGAATTCCGCGATGGCGCGCCGTCCGTTTCCGGAGCGGAGCCAGTCCGCGAAGACCGCGGCGCGCGCCGGCCGGAGCGCAGCGCGCGGTTCCAGCAGCGAGTACACGTTACGCAGCGAAAGGTGGCCCTCGACGAGCGCGTCCAGGTCGAGCACGTCCGACAGCATGGCGAGGGTCGCGGCGTCGGTGAGGACGTAGGCGCGGCGCTCGCTGGCCACGTGCAGTGTGGTGGCCTGTCCCTGGCCGGACTCGATGTACCATGCCCCGTACCATGCCCCGTCGGCGGATACGCCGGCTTCGCGCCAGAAGGCGATCTCGCGGTAGTGCGTGCCCGAACTGTCGCCGCGAGAGACGAAGCCGTGCTCTCCCCGCGCGAGGGTCGCGAACGCCTCGGCCGGGGATGCGGAGCCACGGATCCGCGCCGGATCAGAAGGCGGCCCGGCGATCACGTACCCGTTGTAGAGGACGGGACTCCGCCGTGGCGCGTGCCCCGCCTCGACGAAGCGGGCCTCGGCCCCGGGTGCGTGCACGAGCAGGAGGTCCACGTCACCCGTGCGACCGAGTTCCAGCGCTTCGCCGCTGCCGGCGATCACCGTGCGCACCCGGAGTCCGGGGTGGTCTTCGTTGAAGCGGGCGATCAGGTGTTCGAGCAGGCCCGAGTCGTAGGTGGAGGTTGTGGCTCCGAGCACGAAGGTGTCCGCGTCGGCCCCACACGCTCCCGCCCACACCCCGCTGCCAAGGGCGAAGAGAAAAGCCAAGGAGGTTCGCCGCGCGCTTCGCCGCTCTCGGCGCTGACGCGGGGTCTTGCCACGGACTGCTAGCCGTGGCGTATCCACCGCAGCACCTGCGGCAGGTTGGCGCGCTGGCCCTTCATCAGAATCCCCACCCGGAAGATGCGGCCCGCCACCCACGCCGCCCCGAGGACGAAGACGCCCAGCAGGACCAGCGACACGAGCCACTGCCACACCGGGACCGAAGTGGCGAAAAGCCGCGCCGGCATCACCAGCGGACTGAAGAACGGCACGAGGGAAAGGATGACGCCCCAACCGGCGTTCGGACTCTGGATCACGCCCTGCGTCGCGATGAAGGGAAGGATGATCAGCATCATGACCGGGAGTATGGCCTGCTGGGCATCGTGCTCGTTGCTGATCGTCGCGCCGGCGCCCGCGAACATCCCCGCGTAGAGCAGATAGCCGAAGACGAGGAAGCAGAGCATCAGCACGAGCGTGCCCCACGGGATCGGGATGTTCGCAATGTCGATCCCCGCTTCGGCCAGCGTGGAAGCTCCGGCCGTGAGGCCGTAGACGGCCGCGAGCGCGAAGATCAGCGCCCAGACGGCCATCTGCGCAACGCCTACCGCCCCGACGCCGACGATCTTCCCCAGCATCAGTTCCCACGGGCGAAGGGAAGAGACCATGATCTCGACGATGTCCGACTGCTTCTCCTCGAGGATCGCCCGCACGATCATCTGCCCGTAGATGAGCAGGATGAAGTAGAAGAAGAACGCGATGGCGAAGCTCAGCATCCGGTAGATGTCCTGGGATCGCGCCTCCCCGGATTCCGTGACGTTCACGACCTCGAAGGAGGTCCGCTGGAGCAGCGCGCCCGGATCGATGCTCTGCACGCCGATGGAGCGCAGGCGCGCCCGTACCGATGCCCTCTGAAGTGCCCCCCGGACCGAACCCTCGATGACGGACGGAACGCTGCCCCTCGCGAGCAGCGTCGTCTCCTCTCCCTCCCCCTCGTCCGCGTCCGGTGTCTCTCCCGGCATCTCCGCAGAGCGCCGGCCCGCGCTCCGCGGGATCATCAGCAGCAGATCGTACGAGGAGTCGGAGAGCCGCGTCCGCGCCTCGTCGACCGAGAACTCCTCCATGTCCTCGGCCCTCACGGCGTCGAGCGCGTCGGCGATGAACTCTTCGATAAGGAGGTCGCCGATCAGCCCGGCGGGGTCGGCGACTCCGATGAGCCTGCGCTCCTCGCCCACATCCGTCGCCCCCCTCACCGCGAGAAAGGCCGAGAGCGCGCCGAGCCCGACGATCAGAACGGGGAGGCCCAGCGTGGAGATGAGGAACCACTTGGACTTCACGCGCATCATGAACTCGCGGCGGACCACCGTCGCGACCCTGGGCGTGAACGGATTCATGCCGCCGCCTCGTCATCGTCACTCTCGTCCTCGTGCGAGAGCCCGGCCTCCGTGGCCTTCTCGATGAATATCTGGCGCAGCGACGGTTCGATCAGCTCGAAGCGCGAAATCAGCGCGCCGCTCTCCACCGCCCGCCGCAGGAGCGTCTGGGGGTCGGCGCCCTCCAGCATGCGGACCTCCACGTAGGTGCCGTGCGCCGAGATGTCCTCGACGAGGTCCGGTGCATCGAGGAACCGGGGGTTCCCCTCGAAGGAGAGCGCGATGTCGCGCCGCCCCGCCGCCGCCTTGATGTCGCGCAGGCGCCCGTCGAGGACCTTCGTCGCCCCGGCGATCATGCACACCCGCTCGCACAGGCGTTCCGCGTCCTCGATGAGGTGCGTCGAGAGCAGGATCGTGGCTCCGGCCTGCTGTCGTTCCCGCAGCATCTGCTTGAAGAGTTCGACGTTGAGCGGGTCGAGGCCGCTGAACGGTTCGTCGAGCACCAGCAGGTCGGGCTCGTGCAGGATGACCCCCAGGAACTGGGCCTTCTGGGCCATGCCCTTGGAGAAGGTCTCCACCTTGTCGTCCGCTCGCTCTCCGAGACCTACCACATCCAGCCCCGCCCGGGCTCGCGCGAGCGCCTCCTTGCGACGCAGCCCCTTAAGCTGGCCGAAGAAGGCGAGGTGGTCTACGGCCGTCATCTTCTGGTAAAGGCCGCGTTCCTCCGGCAGATACCCGATGCGTGTGCGCATGGATTCGACGTTGGGGGAACCGAAGACCTCGACGGAACCGGCGTCGGGCCCGATGACGTCGAGGATGATGCGGAGCGTCGTGGTCTTTCCGGCGCCGTTCGGGCCGATGAGCCCGTAGATCGATCCGTGCGGGATCTCGAGGTCGAGATCGCGGACCGCCGTCTTCCTGTCGAAGCGCTTTGTGACGCCCTGGAGGCGAATGGCAGGTGTATTCACGGCCCCGATGATACGGGGTGCCCGCATCCGTCGCCACGCAACGGCTCCCCTCGATTGCTCCCAGCGCCCGCCGACCCCGGCCTACCGCAAGGGCCGGTGAATCCCCATATTAAGGGTTCCCCTCACTTTGCCGACCAACCCCTATGGGGAGGCTAGATGGCGATCTTCCGCGTCATGTACTACCGCGACATCACTGTAGGAAGCGGCGGTCGTATCACGATTCCCTTGGAGATGCGTGACCAAATGCGACTCGCCGATGGGGATGCGTTGAAAGTTCGCCTCGAGGAAAGCGAAACCGGCCAGCGCCAGTTCACCGTCTGGAAGACCGAATCCAGCCCGAACATCTAGCTCGGGCTGCCAGCCCGAACCTCCAGCCGCGAATCGTCTGCTAGCGGCGGTCTCCGTAGTTGATGGCCATCGCGCCCAGCATCAGGTCTTCGTAGCCGCATTCCGCGAACCCGACGGCTTCCATCCTGCGGACCATCTCCCGCTGATCGGGAAATCTCCTCAGCGATTCGGGGATGTAGACGTAGGATTCCGGATCGCGGTGAAGCGCCCAGCCGACGAGGCGGGTCGAGGCATCGAGGTACGCAAGGTAGGCCCGTTGCAGCGCCTGGATGGGAGGGTGGCCGAAGTCGAGCGAGATCAGCCGTCCGCCCGGGTGCAGGCAGCGGAGGGTCTCGGCCAGCGCGGCATCGAGGTCCGCGAAGTTCCTCAGGCCGTACCCGATGATGACGCGGTCGAAGGCGCCATCCGGAAAGGGTAGCCGCAGCGCGTCGGCCCCGATCCAGCCGGCGAGGTCGGGTCCAGGTCGCGCGCGCCCCGCCCGCATCATCTCCGGCGTGAGATCCGCCGCGAAGACCTGGATCTCGTACGGCCCCCTCGCGATGCGCCGCAGGGCTCCCCGCGCGAGGTCTCCCGTGCCGGCCGCGAGGTCGAGGACGCGATGGTGCGGGCGGAGGTCGGCCAGCGCGAGGAGCCGGCGCTTCCAGCGGCGGTGCAGACCCAGCGACATCACATCGTTGGTGAGGTCGTAGCGGCTGGCCACGCCGGCGAACAGCCGGCGGACGTAGCGTCGCTTGTCCGCCGGCCGTTCGATCTGGCCGGAGATGCGTCGATTGAGCTTCAACGAGGGCGGCTCCTCCCGGTGCAGGCCGCCGCGACTGCACTCATCGGCGCGGCGGGCCGGGGATGAGGCGCCACGTTAACGCTGGTGGTCCTCCTCCGCTGCGGTCCCGAGCAGATCAAGGTCCCGCACGGTCTCCACCAGACGGATGAATTCTCCCCGATATCCCCGGGGATCGTCGCCCCGCCCTCGTTCCGCCAGAGAGATGACCTCGTCCAGCGTGTAGCTGCCCGCGTGCGGCGAGTCCCGCAGCAGCATGCCGAACCCCGCCACCGCCGCGGCGAAGCGGAAGCTCCCCGAAGGCTGGCGGGCTCGGTCCGGGACCGCATGCGCCAGGAGTCTGCTCTCGGAGCCGTCCGGGTCCTTGTACCGGACCTTCACGTAGAGCAGTTCGTCCTCGAACGCGTTCGAGGGCGCTTCAACCGGTGGCTGCGGCTCGGCGGTCGGCTGGTAACGCAGCGGATCCACGCTGCGGGGCACCGGCAGACCGGCGGGCACGACCTCGTAGAGCGCGGTCACGGTGTGCCCGGCCCCGAGTTCCCCCGCGTCCTTCGTGTCGTCGTTGAAGTCCTCTTCCGCGAGCAGGCGGTTCTCGTACCCGATCAGCCGGTATGCGCCGGCGCGCGCGGGGTTGAACTCCACCTGCAGCTTCACGTCCTTCGCCACCGTGAACAGCGTCCCTCCCATCTCCTCCACGAGCACCTTCCGGGCTTCGAGGAGGCCATCCACGTAGTGGAAGTTGCCGTTCCCGTGGTCGGCGATCTGCTCCATCTTCGAGTCCTTCAGATTCCCGGTGCCGAAGCCGAGGACCGTGAGGAAGATCCCGCTGTCGCGTTCCTTCTCGATGAGGCGCACCATCTCGCCGTCGCTGGAGGCGCCCACGTTGAAGTCGCCGTCCGTAGCCAGAATCACGCGGTTGTTCCCGCCCTCGACGAAGTGCTTCCGCGCCACGTCGTACGCGAGCCTGATCCCGGCGCCGCCCGCCGTGCTTCCTCCGGCCTCCAGCCGCTCCACGGCAGCGAGGATCCGGTCGCGCCGATTCCCCGCCGTCGGCGGAAGGGCGAGCCCTGCCGCACCGGCGTAGACGACGATCGCGACCCGATCCTGCGGCCTGAGTTGTTCTGCGAGCAGAGCGAAAGCCCTCTTCAGCAGCGGCAGCTTGTCCGGCGACGACATGGACCCCGAGACGTCGAGCAGGAAGACCAGGTTGCTCGGCGGGAGGTGCTCCGTGTCGACGGAGGGCGCTTTGAGTCCGACACGGACCAGCCGGTGCTCCCGCTTCCACGGCGCATCCCACACTTCCGTGACGACCTGGAAGGGATGGTCCCCCGCCCGGGCGTCCCACTCGTAGGGGAAGTAGTTGATCATCTCCTCGATGCGGACCGCGTCGACGGGCGGACGCTCTCCCGCCTGGATGAAACGCCGGACGTTGGCGTAGGACGCGCGGTCGACGTCGATCGAAAAGGTAGAGAGCGGCGACGCGCTCACAAGCCGGAAGTCGTTCTCCTCGATGGGGGCGTACGACTCCGTGTTGTAGCCGGGATACCCGTGTATCGCCGATACGGCAGCGAACCTTCCCGCCCCGGCTCTGATCCGCTCTACCGTGAAGGGCAGCTCGACCCGGGGTGTCTCGCCAGCCGCAACTGCGCGCTCTGCCGGGACGGAGAGATCCTGTATGCGCAGTGCCGTCTGCTCGACGGTGAAGTCCAACGTGACCGTCTCTCCCGCCGTGACCGTGACGGTCTTGCTGACCTCTCTGTAGCCGATCAATCGAACCGTGATGGCCTGCTCACCGGGCGGCACGCCCGAGAGGGAATAGCTGCCCTCCGCGTCGGTCAACGTGCCGATCACCGTCCCCGCCACGAAGACCTGGGCGCCGGCAACTCCGACGCTGGCCGTTGCATCGAGCACGTTCCCCCGCACGGTGCCCGTCTCCGATTGGGCGTGAGACGGGTCCGGCCCCGCGATCGTGAGCAACAGCGCCAGCAGGGCGCCGATCCGGAGTGGAATTCTGTGAACATTCATGGTCGCCTCGTCTCCGTTGGTGCGGCCGGAGGGCGCTGCCTCGCTCCGCGTTCCGTGAGCAGCGGACGCCCCCGCGATCCACCCGTAGACGCCGCGAACGGGGAAAGGGTTACATCGTGATTCGCGGCGAGCCGCCGGTTCCCGTCAGGGTGGCATGTCCCCGGGGAGGGGTATACCTTGTATACATGCCTTTGCCCCGTCCTCTCTGCACGCGCGTCTCACGCGAGGTCGAGTTGGAACTCGAACGCGTGTTTCTCGAGCAGCAATGGACTCCCTCCCAGGGACTCAGAAGGATTCTCCTGGAGTGGCTGGCTGCGGACAGGTTCCCGCAGATCGAGTTCCGGGAGACGCGGGCGGGCCGGCGCGCGGCGTTACGCGGAGGGCCGGAGGTGTGGGAGGTCGCGGCGGCCGCGGGGCCGGGCCGGGCGATGAGCGCCGCCGTGGGGCAGCGCTTCGCGGGCACGCGGACGGAGGCGCTCGAGGAAGCCCTCGCCTACGCGAAGGAATACGCGGACCAGATCGACCCCATCGTGGCCCGCGAGGAACGGCTCGCCCGCATGTGACCGTTCGGGGCCCGGGGGTGCGGGCCCGCTAGACTCTCTCCAGCGCCTCCAGGAGCACGCGCGCCTTGTGCCGCGTCTCTTCCCACTCGCGCGCCGGTTCGGAATCGTGGACGATGCCGGCACCCGCCTGCGCGTACACGCGGTCCCCCACGGAGAGGAGCGTGCGGATCACGATGGCCATGTCGAGGTTGGTCGCGCCGTAGCCCACGTAGCCCGCCGCCCCGCCGTAGGGTCCTCGACGCGTCGGCTCGAGTTCATCGACGATCTCCATCGCGCGCACCTTCGGAGCACCGGTGAGGGTGCCGGCGGGGAAGCAGGCCTGGAACGCGTCCACGGCGTCGACCCCGTCCCTCAGCGCACCGGACACCTCGCTCACGAGGTGCATGACGTGGCTGTAGCGCTCGATCTCCATGAAGCGCGACACCTCGACGGAGCCGGGACGGGCGACCCGGCCCACATCGTTACGGCCCAGATCCACCAGCATGAGGTGCTCCGCCCGCTCCTTCTCGTCGGCAAGCAGGTCGAGAGCGTGCTGTTCGTCCTCCCCCGGGGTCACGCCGCGCGGCCGCGTCCCGGCGATCGGGCGTACGGTCACGATCCGGTCTTCGACCCGGACCAGGGTCTCGGGGGACGACCCGATGAGGCGCATGCCGTCCAGTTCGATGAAGAAGAGGTAGGGCGACGGGTTGCTGCGGCGGAGCGCCCGATAGAGTTCGAGCGAGTCGCCCCCGAAGCTGGCGCCGGCGCGCTGCGAGACCACGACCTGGTACGCATCGCCCGCCACGATGTACTCGCGGATGCGATCGACGGCGGCCTCGTAGTCCTCCCGCGAGCGGTTTCCGACAACTTCCGCGGTGCGCCCCCCTCCTCCGCCGAGCGGCCCCAGCCCGTGTGGTCGCTCCAGGCGGCTCACCCAGTCCGCGAGCCGGTCCAGGGCGCCCCTGTACAGTTCGGCCGGGTCATCGTCGGCCGTGACAGCCACGGCCGTCACGGCGAAAGCACGCGAATAGAGGTTGTCGATGATGAGCATGTGCTCCGTCGACATGAAGCAGGCGTCGGGCACGCCGAGGTCATCCGGCGGCGCCGCGGGCAAACGCTCGATCCAGCGTACCGTGTCGTAGCCGAAAAACCCGACGGCCCCGCCCCAGAACCTCGGCAGGCCGGCAAACTCCACCGGCTCGTGGCGAGTGATCCAGGCCTCGAACGCGCCGAACGGATCGCTCGTGGTTTCGGGCTCGCCCCAGCCCCCCGCGGGCGTCCAGAGCCGGATGTCCGAGCCGTCGAGGCGCCAGACTTCGCGGGGCTCGGAGCCCAGAAAGCTGAAGCGTGCCCAGCGCTCCCCCCCTTCGACCGACTCCAGAAGAAAGGAGAAGGCGCCGCGCCGAAGCTTCGAGAAGGCCGTGACCGGCGTGTCGAGGTCGAACGGGATTTCGATCGCCACGGGAACCATCCGCCCGGGCTCGGCGAGGCGGGAGAATTCGGCAAAGTCGGGGATGACGGAGGCGTCGCTCATGCGCCCAAGGTAGCAGCCCGCGGCGGGGACGGGGACCGACCGGGATACGGGCCCGGATCACCTTGTCGGGCGTGGGGTTTTCGTCTACTCTCTCAGGTCCGGTTCAACCCGGCTGAAACCCGTACCAACCCATGGCCGAGTCCGCTCGGCAGCCCAATGAGGAAGCGATGAACACCAGCGATTACATCTCTCAGGTCGATCAGTGGAGCGCCCACAACTACCACCCGCTTCCCGTCGTGCTCGAAAGCGGCGAGGGCGAGTGGGTGTGGGACGTCGAGGGCAGGAAGTATCTCGACATGCTGAGCGCCTATTCCGCCGTGAACCAGGGACACCGTCATCCCCGCATCATCGAGGCGCTGCGCGCACAGGCGGAGAAGCTGACGCTGACTTCGCGCGCCTTTCACAACGACCGGATGGGCCCCTTCCTCCAGCAGTTGTGCGAGATGACGGGCTTCGAGCGAGCGCTGCCGATGAACACGGGCGCCGAGGGCGTGGAGACGGCGATCAAGGCGGCCCGCAAGTGGGGCTACACCGTGAAGGGCGTGGCCGAGGACCAGGCCGAGATCATCGTCTGCGAGGACAACTTCCACGGCCGCACGACGACGATCGTCGGCTTTTCCTCGGACCCCGGCTCGACGGTCGGGTTCGGTCCCTTCACGCCGGGCTTCGTGCCGATTCCCTACGGTGACGCGGACGCGCTCGAGGCGGCGATCACGCCGAACACGGTCGGCTTCCTCGTCGAGCCCATCCAGGGCGAGGCGGGGGTCGTCGTGCCGCCGGACGGGTACTACGCCAGATCGCTCGAGATCTGCCGGTCGAACAACGTCCTCATGATCAACGACGAGATCCAGACGGGTCTGGGACGGACCGGCAAGCTGTTCTGTGCCGACTGGGAGGCGGACCGCGGCGACATCATGATCGTCGGCAAGGCGCTCGGAGGGGGCGTGTTCCCGGTGTCGGGGATCCTTGCCGACTCCGGGATCATGGACGTCTTCCATCCGGGTGACCACGGCTCGACCTTCGGCGGGAATCCGCTGGCCGCGGCGGTCGGGATGGCGGCGCTGGACGTGATACGGGATGAAGATCTCGCCGAGCGGTCGAACGAACTCGGCTCCTGGTTCAAGCAGCAACTGGAATCGATCGACTCACCGCATGTCGATCACGTGCGGGGCCGCGGCCTGTTCATCGGCGTGGTGATCCGGGACGAGTCCGGGTCGGCGCGGCCGTTCTGCGAGGAACTGCAGGCCCGCGGGATCCTCGCGAAGGAGACGCACGAGCAGGTGATTCGCTTCGCGCCTCCGCTCACGATCGAGAAGGCGAGCCTCGAATGGGCGCTGGACCACATCGCCGAGGTGATTCAGGGGGTGGCCGTAGCCGTCGCCTGACCCCGGAAGCCCGCCCCGGAACGACCGGCCCCGGCTCGCGCACGCCGCGGGCCGGTCGTTCACCGGCCGCTCCCGCCGATCTCCCCTCCGGCGGCTTGGCCGATTCCCGCGCAACTAATCCTCCGTTGGCTGTGTCACCGTTCTGGAAGCGGAAGAACCGACGTGTACCCGGAGAACCCGGCACGGTGACGGAACCGCAACTCATTCAGCGGCTCAAGGACGGAGACGAGGGCGCAGCGCGGGCCTTGTACGACGCGCACGTCGATCGTGTGTTCCGGATATGCTACCGGTTCGCGGGCGAGGACCATCTCGCCCAGGACTTCACGCAGGAGACGTTCGTGCGGGCGTTCACGAAGATCGACACGTTTCGCGGCGAGGCCGCGTTCGGCACGTGGTTGGGGTCGATCGCGACCACGGTGTCGCTGAACGGGCTCCGCAAGGTGAAGCGTTTTCGCAGCCGCGAGACCGTGCTGCACGACGACCTTCGCGGGAGCAGCGGGTCGCACGGCCTCGAGCCCGACGTCAAGGCGCGGCTGCGCAGCGCGATCGACGAGCTTCCCACGGGCTATCGGACGGTCTTTCTGCTGCACGATCTCGAGGGCTACACGCACGAGGAGATCGGGACGATGCTCGGGATCAAGGCCGGGACGTCCAAGTCGCAACTCTTCCGGGCCCGCAGCCGCTTGCGGGAGAAGCTCGCGGATTTCGCGGGAGAATGGGCATGCTGAAGGATCGCATGGACGACGCGAGCCGCTTCGCCCGGTTCCTCCGCCGGGAGGCGGCCGACTACCACGACCCGCCGGAAGCTCCGGCCGAGGCGATGTGGACCGGGATCGAGGCGCGGCTTGGCGCGGCACCGGTGCCCGACTCGCCGGAGTCGACGGATATGGCGGACGCCGCGGCCGGCGTCGGCGCCGCCCTGGATCACCCGTTCGATGTGCTGGGCTACAACGACCCGCCGCCCGCGCCGCGAGAGGCGATGTGGGAGCGAATCGAGGCCGGGTGGGCCGCGCGGCAGCCGGAGATTGACGGCGAGCGCGAGACGATGCGCGGACCGCTCCGGCTTGTCGTGGCCCGGACGCTCAGCAGGCGGCCCGGCCGGACAGCTGCGTGGCTGACGGGAGCCGCCGCCGCTTCGGTCGCGCTGGCCGTGGCGCTCGACGGTGGCTCGCAGCTGCCGGTGGCCGCGGAACCCGAAACGGTCGCGTCGGCGGCGTCGGCGTCGGTCGGACGGGCTGTATCGGCGGGGCCGCTGGTCGCCGCGACCGACTCCGGGCCCCTCGCGCCGACTGCCGCCGAGGAGGCGCTTGCGCTCGCCGTCGTCGAGGAGCCCCTGGAGACGGCCCGGCAGTTCGCGGCGGCCACGCCCCCGCCGGCAGCCGACCCGGACCCGGCCCAGACGCGGGGCGGGCCCGAGGCGGACCCGCCGGCCCGCGCCGCCGCGGACGAATACGATATGGCGCGGATATCCCGCCACCTGGATCGAACCCAGGCCCTGCTCGTCGCGTTCCGCACGGATATCGGGAGCGACGAATCGCAGCGCGACCTGGCCAGGTGGGCGCGTGAATTCCTGGTCGAGACACGTTCGCTGCTCAACACACCTGTCGCCGAGGGCCAGCAGGAGCGGGCTCTGCTGCAGGATCTTGAACTCGTCCTCGTGCAGATCGCGCGCCTTGGTCCGGACGCCCCGGATTTCGAGCGCGAACTCGCCCGAGAAAGCATGGAACGGCAGGGCACGCTGATGCGGCTTCGCGCCGCGAGCGGCACGTGAATGGAACCGTACGGAGGCATACCATGAATGATCGTCTAAGACACCTGACATGGACCGGGCTGCTGCTGGCCGGCCTCACAACTGTGGACGCCGCGGCCACGCGCGATGCGCTGCAGGTGCTCGGGACGGAGAGCCTGGCGGCGCAGACGGTCCAGCAGGAAGAGGTGGCGCGCTTCCTCGACGCGCGTCGCGCCATCAACGCGGAGGAGTTCGAACGCGCGGTGGCGCTCTTCCAGGCGATACGAACCGAGTCCGCGCTCGTGACGCCCCCGTTCGAGCCCGATTCCTACTACTGGGAAGCGTTCGCCCGCTATCGCCTCGGCGACTTGGCCGAGGCGCGTTTGCTGCTGGAAATACTGATGGTTGGGTTCAACGAGGCACGACCGGCGGATCCTTACAGACACACGGAGGCCGGGCGGCTGTACCACGACGCGCGGGCCCTGGAATTCGAGATCCGAAGCCAGCTCGCGTCTCAGGGCGACGCCGGCGATGCGGAGCGGCTGCTGCGCGAGGCGGAGGAGACCCTCGACGTCGCCGCCACGACGCCCGGCTTTCGCGTGATGCCCGTGGAGGTGGCGGGCCGAACCCTCTCGCTTCCCGTGTCGACGGCCGACATGAGCGCACTGCCGGACTCGCTGGCCGCCGACTCGCTGGCCGCCTTGATGGGCGACGCCTACGATCCAATACAGGACGCGGAGGACTACCTCGGGCGACTGGCGGAGTCCTCGGAGAGGATCACCGATCTCGAGCGAGCGTGGGCCTTCCCGGGCGGTGCGATCGACGAGGATGACGCCCGCGCGACGTGGGCGGACCGACTGTTGGAGCCGGTCGACTGGCAGCGGGCGGAATACCAGGAGGCCCTGCGCGCCGCGACGCAGGAACAGGAAGCGTGCGACGACGTGTCCGTGCAACTGGCGGCGCTCGAGGCCGTGATGCGTTACGAGCGGGTCAATCGGATGCAGGTGCTTCGTGACGTCCTGGCCCGCCGCGACGAGTGTGCGACGCGACTGCACGAGGAGGCGGTCGGACTCATCGCGAGGGAGGGAACCGAGGAAGCCGAGGACGTTCTGCTCGACATTATCCAGCGCCATTCCGAGAGATCCGTCCGCAGGACTGCGCTGCAGGAAATGTGGCGTTTCAACTCCTGGGATGCGTTCGATGTACTCCAGCGGACGCTTGCGGACTCGGACGACTTCGCCATGCAGAGCGACGCGATCGAAGCGCTTCGCCGGAGTCAGTTTTCGGGGAGTTCGGCCGGGCCCGCCGAGATGGGGCATGCCCTCGGCAACGCGGCCGTCAATGCCCTCGTCCACGTGGCCCTCAATCGATCCAAGTCGGACGGCGTCCGCAGCTCGGCGGTCAGAGCGCTGGCCTATCGGGATGACATGGAAGTCGGCGCCTTCATTCCGATCTACGAAAATCTCGATTCGGATGACCTCAAGGAGGATCTGCTGTGGGCGGTACAACGAAGGATGCGTGACGAAGAGGACATGGAAACCGCCGCCTGGGCGCGCTCCGTCGCCTTCGACCCGGAGGAATCCGAAGACGTGCGTGAGGAAGCCTTCACCGCGTGGGCGGGTCACCCGACGGTGACGGTGGCGTACCTTGCCGACCTCTATGGAGAGATTTCGGAGCCTTTCCTGAAGAGGCAGGCCATCTACGCCATCTTCGAGCGGGCCGATTCCGACTCCGGAGTCCCGCGGGTGCTGATGGAACTGATCCGCAACGAACCGGACCAGGAGGTGCGGGAACGCGGCATCTACTGGCTCGGCCGCACGGGATCCGAAGAGGCCGTCGACTTCCTCCTCGAGTTGCTGCGTCCTCCGGTCGCGGATACGCTGCCTCCTCCGGTTACCGATACGGTGCCCAGACGACCCGGAGGAGACGCAGCACAGGAGTCACCGTCCTGATACGGGGTAGTTGAGACAGAGACTCCTGGAAGGGTGGGAGTCCCATGAAACTCCACCATGTGGTGCCCGGCGTGGTCGCGCTGCTCGCGGCGACGGCGATGCCGATCGTCGGCCAGGTTATCGAGGGGCCCGACGGCCCGGTCGAGTTTGTCGGGTTGCAGCAGTGGGATGCGCGCGAACTCTTCGACGCCATCCAGGAACTGGCTCCCGGCCAGCCGTTCCACGCCTGTGCGGCCGTCATGGAGCGCGACCTCGGATTCGCCGACGCGGCCGCCTCGTCGTACCGGACCGTTGGTTCCGACGAGGTCTACACGATCGTGGTCGGCGTGGAAGACGACACACACGTCCGCCCTCGCACGATTGGCAGCGAGACCCTCGTCTTGCCGCGGACTCTTGAGAGTCTGAAGACGATCGCGGAGGAGAACCCCCAGCTGCTGAGTACGGCGGTCCAGGTGCTTTACGCCCGGGGTGATGCCGATCGCACTGATGAGGTTGCCGAATGGCTCGGGATCGACGCCGAAGCCCTCGATCAGGTCTGGGGTCTGCTCGACCGCGCGGACCGGAGACGCGACTATCGCCTCGCCCTCGAACTTCTGGCGAGGGATGTCTCGTGGCACACGCGCGAGGTCGCCACGGTCGTGCTCAGCAATTTCGTAGATCGCGACGCGTCGTGGCACGCGCTCGTCCTTTCCCTGACGGATCCGGTGGACCGAGTCGCCGGAATGGCCGGCGGTGTGCTTCGGGGGCTGACCGCATCCGACGACTCGCTGCGCCCGGTGGACTGGACTCCGGCGGAAGAACCTCTGCTGTCGCTCTTCGGCGGGACGAGCCCGTGGCAGTTCGGCACGACGCTCCGGGTCCTCGTCGCGACGGGCATCACACCCGAGTTCGGCCGGCGGCTGGCGCGGGAACGACCCGATCTCCTGCTTGCGTACGCGGGAGCCGAGCACCGCGGGACGCGGGCGCCGGCCCTCGCCTTCCTCCAAGCCATAAGCGGCGAAGACTTCGGCACGGATGTCGACGCCTGGACCGCATGGATCCACGGCCAGCCCGACTGACACGCAACCAAAGCCGCTGCTGATTGTGTCCCCGGTTCGGTAAAGCTGACCCGATCCGGGGGAGAGAGTCATGCGTCACGCGCGCCGAGGTCGTCTCCACATTCCACTTCTGGCCTTCGCCGCCGCCTGCGGTCAGGGTGCCGCCGTGGGCCCGGGCCTCTTCGCGCCCGAGCTTATCGGCACGGCAGCCGTGCCTCTAAGCGAGAGCAACGAGGTCGCGCTCCTTGCGGACGAGCGCACGGCCTGCGTCATCGACTCCTACGAGGTGCGCGTCCGCTGCGTGGACGTGGAGGGCAGCGTCGTGGGAGCCTTCGGGCGCGAGGGCGAAGGCCCCGGAGAGTTTGGCGAACCCACATATCTCACTCGCGGAGAGGCGGGAACCGTCGGCGTGGTGGATTCCGACCTGGGTCGCTTCTCGGTCTTCGAGCCATCGGGCGCCTATGTGTCGGAGATGCTGCTGCCGGCGGTGTTCCAGCCCTTCCCATCGTTCGGCACTTCGGTTTCAGGCGTGTCGCTGGACTACATGGTGATGCTCGGCCGGATGTCCGGATCGCTGATGACCCGGTACGAGGTGGACCTCGCCTCCGGGGAAGTCGTGCGGGAGGAAGGCTCGCCACCCGGGCCGTGGGATGTCGAGTGCGGGGAGGTCATCCATGGCATTCCCGACGCAGCGGACGGCTGGGCGTTCGTGGCCTGCGAAGGACACCTGATCTTCGTCGACGACACCGGTGACGCCACGGTGTTCCGCGCCCCGATGTACGTCCCGGAACTTCCGGACGAGAGGGACGTGGCACGGCTCGAGGAGATGCTCAGGGGCTTCAACAGGCGGCGGGGCTTCCCCATCTCCCAGGGCGTCGAGGAGCAGGTGGACGACTATCGCGCCACCCCGAAGAACTACTATCTGTCCGCGGGCGAGCAGTTGTTCGACGACGCTAACCGCTACTGGATCGCCACCCAGCGCGACCAGCACGAATGGTCCTGGCTGGACGTGTACGAGAATGCCGAATACCTGGGGTCGGTGCGGGTCAGGGATCGGCTGAGGGCCTTCGACCTCCTGGGCTCGACGCTGGTGGTGCTGGTCGACCGGCAGGTCGGGCCTGACGATGGCGACGGGATTCCGGACCGGGCCCTCGACTGGTACGACATCTCGGACCTGCCCTTCCGCCGGTGACCGGCCGCGTGCCGAGGCGAAGCCACGCACTGACGCTGAGCCACATACCGATCCTGGCGTCGGCTCTCGCCGCCTGCGGGGGAGACCCCCGGCTCACGGACGACAGCGGGGTCCAGATCCGGGACAGCGCCGGAGTGCGGATCGTCGAATATGCCGGAGAGCCGGAAGTCCAGGCCCCCTTCGCCTTGGCCGCGGACCCGCTGTACCGGCACGGAGCCAACCCGGGCGACTACACCTTTCTGTCGCCCGATGCCGGCCGGCTCTTCCCGGATGGAGGCGCGGTCGTCGCCGAGTGGTACGGCGAAGTGGTCGTCTTGAGTCCGGACGGGACGACGCACGAGGTGCTCGCGAGGGTTGGAGAGGGTCCGGGCGAAGTGATCGAGCCCTACTCGGCGTTCGTCCTGGGCCAGGACAGCGTCCTTGTGCCAGACCGTCGTCTGTCTCGCCTCACGCTCTTCGTCGGCGATTCGGTCGCGCGCATCGTGAGCACCCCTCGGGCAGCCCACATCGGTGTGGCGGGGATCGGTTCATCCGGTGAGTTGCTGCTCTGGAACCGATACGCCAACCGGTCATGGTTCGATATAGAGGAGGAGTGGCTCGGCGGGCATATGACCCTGTTCGATACTGAATCCGGTGCGCTGGACACGGTCGCGTCGTACGACCACATGCCGCGAGAAACGCGGGGTGCGGCGAACCCGATCATCCGGCCCGTTGGCGAGGTCACGGTCGCTGCAGGGCGGTTCGTCCATACGAGGTCCGACAGGCCCGAGATCACCTGGCGTCTGCCGGATGGCACGTTGGCCCAGATCGTGCGCTGGCGGCCCGAGCCCAACCTGCTGACCGAAAAGCTCCTGGAGGGTGGTGGGGCCTATAACCGAATGATCGGCCGGATGAACTACGGCGTATCCGATGCCCGGCTCGAGGAGATCATTCAGGAAGACATGGCCCGGTATCGTGCCATGATCGGCCAGCCGATACCGCGCTTCGGTACCCCCTTCGCTGACGCCGACGGAAACGTATGGCTACCCTCCTACCGGCCGGCCTACCCGGAAGAGGGGTCGCCGTACACCGTCATCTCCCCGGACGGAGAGTGGCTGGGACAGGTCGAGACTGCCCCCAGGTTCCGCATCCTCGACGTGACCGGAGGGCTCGTACTCGGCGTGCTCCGGGACGATTTGGACATCGAGAGCGTCGTCGTGTACGAGCTGATCGCCGCGCAACCAAGCCGCCGCTGATCGTGTCCCCGGTTCGGTACGACTGAACCTGCCACGGGGAGAGTCATGGGTCACGGTTGCCGCGGTTATCTCCTTCCACTCCTGGTCGTGTTCGTTCTGCAGGCCTGTGATTCGGCGGCGGCGCCGACGGGCACGCTGCACTCGAATTCCGCAGGCGTGGCGGTCGCCACGGCTGTCGAGCCGCTGTGGGGGCCGGACGAAGGCTGGACCGTGGGCGAAGAGCCGTTGCTCGAGATCGGGACCGCCATCGGAGATCCCGACTACCTGCTCGACGATGTCATAGGGGCGGTACGCCTCAGCTCGGGCGACGTCGTCCTCGCGGACGGGGGCTCCGGTGAACTCCGCCGCTACGATCGCAACGGGACCTTCGTGTGGCGTGCGGCCGGAGCGGGCGAAGGGCCCGGCGAACACCAGTTTCTCTCCTTCCTCGGTCCGCTCGCGGGCGACTCCCTCGTTACGTACGACATCCGACTGCAGCGCGTACAGATCTTCGACGCTGAAGGCGAACTCGTCCGCACGCTCCCGGTGGAGCCGCCCTGGCGCGAGTCTCGGCCGCGGTCGGCCGTGGGAGTCTCGGGCCGCCACCTGGTCATGAACTTCACGGACGGCGGTGACATGCCCGAGGGAGGCGTCGTGAGATGGCCGGGGATCAGGATCGCCACCCTCGATCTTTCGGGCGGGACGATCGAGGTGGTGTCGGATTTTGCCGGTCAAGAGGGTGTCATACGACGCTATGGCGAGAGCGTCGCGCACATGGGTTACGACTTTGGAAAGGGGCCTCGGTTCGCCGTCGCTCCCGGGACGCTCGCGACCGTCGATACAGAGGCGTACCACATACGGTTGTTCAGCCTCGAAGACGGCAGGACCGCGCGGATCCTGCACCGCGACAGCGCGCCGACCCCCGTCACGACCGCCCACGTGGATGCCGAGATCGAGGAGTACATCGAGACGAACGTCCTGTACGGCGGCGTCTCGCGCGAACAGGCGGAGGAGATGGCGCGGAGCCGGCGTGAGGATCCCAGGGCCCCTACGCTGCCCATCCTGCGCTCCATTCGCCTGGACGCCGTGGGGAGTCTCTGGGTGGAGCCGTTCTTCGGCGCGGGGATCGAGATCGGGCCCTTCGAGGTCTTCGCCGCCGACGGCACATGGTTGGGCAGCGTCTCGGTGCCGCCGGGGTTGGAACGAGGCTTCATCCCGGACTTCGCCCCGGGTCTGGAAATCGGCGACGACTACATCCTCGGCGTATGGCGGGACGCGCAGGACATCCAGCACGTGCGCCTCTACCCCCTCGACAAGTCATGACCGGGAGAAAATCGACCGTCGCGGCCCTCGTGGAACGTCCGCTCGACGAGACCGGTATCGCTCAGCGGGCGATCGACTGGTACGACATCAGCGACGTCGAGTGCGGGCGCGACCAGTAGAACCCGCCGAACCTCAACGAGGTTGCTGCGGTCCCCAACGTCCCATACAGTCGCACACGGCCCCGGACGAGACGCAGCAACAGGAATCGCCGTCCAGATCCGGGTTCGGTGGAGCCGCGACTCCTGGAAGGATGCGAATCCCATGAAGTTCTTCCACGCAATGGTTGCCGTGGTCGTGTTGGTGGTGGCAACGGCGTTGCCGAGCGCCGGCCAGGTCCTGGAAGGGCCCGAGGGACCGGTCGAGTTCGTCGGGTTGAAGGAATGGACCGCGCACGACCTCTTCGAAGCCATCCAGGCGGTGGCGCCCGACCAGCCCTTCCACGCCTGTGCGGTCGTCATGGAGATGGAACTCGGATTCGCGGCGGCGGCGGCCACGTCGTACAGGATGCGCGGATCCGACGAGGCCTACACGGTCGTGGTGGGCGTGGAAGACCCGGCGCGTGTCAAACGCCGCAAGATCGGAAGCGACACGCTGGTTCTACCGGAGTCATGGCAGGAGCTGAAGGTGGTCGCCGAAGAGGATTTTCGGACACTGGATGTGGCCGCACGGGTGCTCCACGCACCGGAGGATCCAGACAGAACCCGCGAGCTTACCGAACGGATGGGCGTCGACCCCGAGTCGCTTGAGCAGGTGTTGGCTCTGATAGACCGTGCGGATGGAAGCAGTGGCCGGCGCCTCGCCCATGAGGTGCTCGCCAAGGACGCATCGTGGTCGTCGCGCGCGATCGCAACCCTCTTGCTCGGCAGATTCCTGGACGCCGACACGTCGTGGCACGGCCTCGTGCAGTCGTTGATCGACCCGGAGGATCGGGTCTTCATCGTGACCGAGATCCTGCTCCAGCGGCTGATCTACTCGGACAGCCGGCGCCCCGTCGACTGGTCTGCGGCGCAAGAGACTCTGCAGGCTCTCCTCGATGGCACGAACCCGTGGGCGTTCGATCTGATTCTCGAGGTCCTCGTTGCGACGGACATCGACCCCGAGTTCGGGAGACGGCTGGCTCGAGATCGGCCGGACCTTCTGCTCGCGTTTGCCGGCGCCGAGCATCGCGGCACCCGGCAACCCGCCTTGGCCTTCCTGAGAACCGTGAGCGGCGAGGATTTCGGCACCGACCTCGAAGCCTGGACCGCATGGCTGAGCAGCGGATCACACTAGTGTAGTGCCCCGAAACGGACATCTACGGCGCGACACCGGACACAACACTCTCCGCAGCCGACGCAACCCCTGCCGTGGTTGATCGTGTCTCCGATCTGATTCGATAGACACTATCTACGCCCCTACGCTCTGGAGAAGTCCCAATGAGGACAGCTTCGCCCCGACCCATGTGGGCGCTCGTTTCGGCCGCCTTCCTGGCCGGGTGCGTGGACGGATCCAGCGGGACCGGAGGTCTGCGGAGCGTCGTGCGAGACAGCGCTGGCGTAACGATCGTCGAGAACGGACGTCCCCCGCTCGATTCGCGGCTGGGATGGCGGGTCGGGTCGGCGCCGGCCGTGACGATCGGGACGACGGAGGGCGATCCTGCGTACGAACTCTTCCGCGTCGGCGACGCGATGCGGCTCGCCGACGGGCGGATCGCGGTCGCCAATACGGGATCCGGCGAGGTCCGCGTCTTCGACTCCGACGGCGTCCATCTCGAATCGTGGGGGGGGCAAGGCGACGGTCCGGGCGAATTCGGCATCATGGCTCCGACGGAACTGGAGCTGTGGCCGGGCGATTCGCTGATGGCCAGGGAGCCGTTCCAGCGCCGGATCTCCATCTTCTCCGTGCGTGGAACGTTCGGTCGCGCTCTCAGGCTGCAGCCTCAGAGCGGCTACCAATCGGTGGTCGGCCCGCTCCCGGACGGAAGGGTCCTGGCCCAAACGCTGACGACGTACTCGGGCGGCACACCGGGCACCTCCGAGCTCACGCGTCCCGACCGCGAGTACGGGATTCTGGAGGCGGACGGGAGTGTACAGCGGGACCTGGGCGTGTTCCCCGGATCGGAACTGTACGTCGTCAACGCGGCGAACGGGACACCACGTCCCCGCCGCTATCCGTTCGAACGCCAGGCGTTCGCGTTCGTGTGGGGAAATCTTGTCGTGATGAGCGCCAACGACCGCTACGAGATCCGCGCCTATCGGCCGGACGGGGCGTTGGCGAGGATCGTGCGCCGCGACCACGACGCCCGCGCCCCGACCCGGGCCGACCTGCGTGATTGGGTGGCCCGGCAGAACCCCGACCGGCCCGAGGCGCTGGACGCGGTCGCCGGCATGCCGCTCGTCGAGGCATTCCCCGCCTTCGCCCGCGTGCTCGTCGACCGCCTGGACCACCTCTGGATCGAGGAGTACCGGTTGCCCGGGGAAACGCACCGGTTGTGGACGGTATTCGACCCGGAGGGTCGCGCCCTCGGCCTCGTCGAGATGCCCGGGAGCTTCGCCGTCACGGAGATCGGCGAGGACTACATTCTCGGTACCCGGCGAGACGAACTCGACATCGAGTACGTGGAGTCCTGGTCCCTCGACCGCTCCGGCTCATGAAGCCCGGAGCGGTGATCCCGAGGGACGCGGTGACACTCGCCGGAATGGCGATCGGGATCGCGCTGCTCCTGGGCGTCAGCGCGTGTACGGATGGCGGTTCCCAGGCGCCGCGCGAAGTCCCGGTCTGGGAGGGGTCGATCGACCTCGAGATCGGCGAGGTCGAGGGGGAGGATCCCTACCTGTTCACGACCATCGGCTCCGTGGTGGAAGACGACCGCGGGCGGATGATCGTCGCGGACTATCAGACCCACGAGGTGCGGGTGTTCGAGCCGGACGGCCGCTTCGCCTTCAGCTTCGGCGGCCAGGGGGAGGGTCCCGGCGAGATGACGAATCCCTGCTGCATGACGTTCGGGCCCAACGGCCTCCTTTGGGTTCGGGAGAGTGTCCGCTACAGCGCGTTCAGACTTGAGGACGAGGGCGCGGAGTACGTACGCGGCCTCAGGAGCGTGAACGCCTCCTTCAACCTGATCGCTCCGGTGACCTTCGACGTGGAGGGTCGGCTCGTGGATCTCGGGATGGCGGCCGGCGACACCCGGTTCACGCGCTTTCACCTGGGTCCGGGGACGGCCGTGGATACGGTCCCGATGGCGACGGCCGAGGAGCAGGGCACCGGCTTCAGCCCGGTCGACATCATGATTGGCGATCAGTCCGCCTCATTCTACCTCTACCAGCCCCTCGGTCCGCGATGGATTCACGGGCACGGGACCGGAGGCTGGTGGGCCACGGCCGTCAGTTCCGCGTACGCGGTCACGCTCCACCATCCCGACGGGAGCACGTCGTTGGTCCAGGCGCCGCTGCAGGGACCGGAGTTGAGCCCGGATGAGCGGCGCCGCGCGCAGGCCCGGATCGACCAGGAGAAGGAGAGGTTCGACCTGCGCGAACATCCATGGGGGATCCCCGACCGCAAGCCGGTCCTCGAAGAACTCTTCTTCGATCGCGCAGGCCGGATGTGGGTGGAGAAGACGGGTGTCGACGGACAGCAGCTGCGTGAAGCCGATGTCTACCGCGAGGGCATGCTGGTGGCGCGATACCGATGGCCGCGCCGCGTCACCCACCTCGGATCTCCCTGGGTCACCGAGACGGCCCTCTACGGCACGACACGCGACTCACTCGACGTCTGGCGAGCCGCCCGCGTCCGCTTCGCTCGGACCCCATAGGAGGGACCGATGGACAACTGCCGCGCGGCAGCATCCCTGGCTGCAGCGGTCCTGTGTGTTGGGTGCGACGCCTCCTCCGGTGATGGATCCCAGGACTTCTCCGTGCGCGACAGCGCGGGCATCGAGATCGTCGAGAACATGGGGACCGTTCCCGAGTTGGTGCTCCCCGAGAGGAAGTTGCGGCTGGGCCGGCAGGACGGCCCGCCCGAATATCAGATGTTCCGGGTCGTCGACGCACTCGAACTGGACGACGGGTCTGTTGCCGTAGTGAGCCAGGTCGAGCCGCTCATCCGTCTCTTCGCCCCGGACGGGGCGATTCGGGAGTTTTTCGGGTCTCCGGGGCAAGGACCGCGGGAATTCGGCCTCCCACAGGGGCTCTGGAAGGCGGGGGCGGACTCTCTCGTCATCTACGACTGGAGAAACCGACGGCTCGCCTACTGGACCGAGGGTGGAAGGTTCCTCTCGGTAAGCCCCCTGCGCCCGATCCCGCCGGCACCGATCCCCGCCGGACGCTTCAGGGACGGGAGCGTCCTCGTCACGAGCCTCCGCATGACCCGCTCCGACGAGTTCACATGGTCGCCGCTCACCGGGATGCGCTACGACGCGACCGGAGCCTTCCGGGATACGGTGTTCAACGTCCCCGGCTGGAACCTCGGGCCTGTCGAAATCGGCGGCGAGACCGTCTTCGTCGACCGGCACTTCGTGGGACTGGCCGGAGCCCGCGCCCTGCGGGATGGCATCGCGCTCACGCTGGGAGATGCGTACGAGGTCCAAATCCTGGATCCCGCCGGGCGGCTGACCCGGTTGATTCGCTGGTCGGGACGCGACCGCACGGTCACGGCGGCGCATGTGGCCGCGGCCCGCGAGGCCATGAGTCGCCGGGTGCCGGAGGAACAGCGGCAATCAGCCCTGCGCCGCTTCGACGCGACCCCCGCCGCCGAGCAGTTCGGAACCGTGTCCGGACTTCGTCCCGGCCCTGAGGGGAGCGTGTGGGTACGGGAGATGCCTCGCCCCGGCGATCCCGAAGGGGAGCGGTGGCTCGCGTTCGACGGAGCGGGGCGCCTCATGGGCCGCCTCGCCCTCCCTCCGAACGCCAACCTCACCCGCGTCGGCCGACGGCACGTGATCGCGACGGAAACCGACCAACTCGACATCGAGTACGTGTCCCTCTACGCTCTCCCCCCGGAGCTGGTCGCGACCCCGGAGGGCCGTTGAGCGAACGGAGGTAAGCATGCGGAACGTCGTTCTCGGCGGGTTGTTCGCGACGACGGCCTCTCTCGCTGCACACGGCAGTGCACAGGGCGCGTTTGCGGGCCTTCAATCGGTCGCGCGGGACAGCGCGGGCGTGACGATCGTGGAGAACGAGAGGCCGGCAGCGGACACGCGGCTCGGCTGGCGGATCGGCCCGGAGCCCACGCTTTCGATCGGCGCCGTCGAAGGCGACCCCGCGTACGAACTGTTCCGGGTTACGGATGCGACCCGGCTCCCGGATGGAAGGATCGTGGTCGCGAACGCGGGTTCCGCCGAACTGCGGATGTTCGACGACACCGGCACCCATCTGGGCACCTGGGGCGGCCAGGGAGAGGGGCCGGGGGAATTCGGCCGCGGCGGTCCGTCCGGAGTCGGGCGCTGGCCGGGCGACTCCATCTCGGCATCGGACACTTTCGCCAGGCGGTTCTCCGTCTTCGACGCCAACGGAGAACACGGCCGCACGTCTTCGTTGCCCGATCCCTACTGGCGCCTGATCGGAGTCCTGCCCGACGGGAAGCTGTTCGTCGGGACCGTCTCGAGCTTTCGCCCTCCCGATGGCGAGTTCCCGGACGGAGTGGCTCGCATAGAGCTCGAGTACGGGCTCGTCGAGGCGGATGGCAGCGCCCATTCCACGCTGGGTTCGCATCCGGGCGCGGAATGGTCGGCCAATGCGGAGAACATGTCCGTCCGGCCGCACCCCTTCAGCCGCTCCCCCGTCTACGCCGTGTGGGGAGGCCTGGTCGTGATCGGCGCCAACGACCGCTATGACATCCGCGCCTACGCCACGGACGGCAGGCTGGCGCGGATCGTGCGACGCGATCACGACGCTCGGCGCCCCACTCGCGCGGACCTCGACGCATACCACGCCCGGCGCTACGAGAGCCTGTCCGGCGAGGAACGCTCCGCCGCGTTGGCCGCGGTGGCCGACATGGCTCTCACGGAGGCGTTCCCGGCGTTCAACGCCATCCGCGTGGACGGGCTGGAGTATCTCTGGGTCGAGGAGTACCGCCAGCCCGGCGAAACCGACCGGGCCTGGACCGTGTTCGACCCTGCGGGCCGAGTGCTCGGTTTCATGGAGACTCCGCCCGGCCTGCGGATCTTCGAAATCGGCCCTGACTACATGCTCGGCACCGCGTACGACGAATTTCAGATCGAGTACGTCCAACTCTGGCCGCTCGACCGGGCCGGCTCCTGACGGCCCGTCAGTGCGTTGTACGCGATCCGGCGCGAATCACTCCGCCGCACGGAGGTGGCAGATGAAGACGACCGCTCACCTGACGGCATACATCCTGGCTGGCTCCCTGGCCGCCGCGTGCGGGGAATCCGAAGAGGAACGCTCCGGCCTTGAATCCGTCATCCGCGACAGCGGGGGGGTGACGATCGTCGAGAACGAGAGACCCGCGCCGGAGACTCGCCTCGGTTGGCGCATCGCGGAGACGCCCACGCTCTCGATCGGCGCCTTCGAGGGAGACCCTGCGTACGAGCTGTATCAGGTCATGGACGCCGCGAGGCTCCCGGATGGGAGGATCGTCGTCGCCAACGCCGGGTCCAGCGAACTGCGAGTGTTCGATGCGTCGGGCGCCCACCTCGCATCCTGGGGTGGCCTGGGCGAAGGACCGGGCGAGTTCGGAGACTTCGCCGCGCCCTCCAGCGTCGAGCCGTGGGCCGGAGATTCCATCGCGGCGTCGGACATGTACGAGAGAAGGGTCTCGGTCTTCGATGCCCGCGGAGCGCACGGCCGCACCTTCGTGTCGGAGGATCCCTACTCCCGCCTCATCGGCGTGCTTCCCGACGGAAGGATGTTCCGGGGCACCCTGCCCACCTTCAAGGCCGGCACCATGGGGACCGGAATGGTTCGCAGAGAGGTCGAGTACGCTATCGCGGTGCCGGACGGCAGCTTACATGCGGCGCTCGGCAAGTATCCGGCCTCGGAGTGGTACATATTCGCCGACCGGGGAATGGCCGTGTACCCACAGCCCTTCCGTCACTCCGCGATCGCCCAGGTGTGGGGCGATCTGATCATCATCGGCTCCAACGACCTCTACGAGATCCGGGCCTATACGCCGGAAGGCGCGGTGGCGAAGATCGTGAGACGCGAGCACGGCGTTCGTAGTCCGAGCCAGGCCGACGTCGATGCCTATCTTGCCGAGCAGTACGCCGACGAAACCGAGCAGGAACGGGCGGAAACGATGGCCGATCTGGCCGACATGCCGCTGCTGGAGGCCTTCCCCGCGTTCGGTCGGGTCGTCACGGACTCCCGGGGCCATCTTTGGGTGGAGGACTATCAGTTGCCTGGAGAGCCAACTCCGGCATGGACGGTCTTCGACTCGGAGGGCCGGGTACTCGGCCTCATGGAGCTTCCCGCGGAGGCGCGGCTCTTCGAGATCGGCGAAGACTACGTTCTGGGCCGCGTATCCGACGAGCTCGGTATAGAGCGCGTACAGCTCTGGCCGCTCGACCGGACCGATCCCTGACGGACCTGGCCGACGCTCGCTCGCACCGCGACCGAAGGCTAGTTTCGGCGCGCACATAGAACCGCCGCGGCCCTTCCCGACTCGTGGCGGCATCTCCCCACGCGAACTTCGTGAACGGAGCGGCGTAGCAGCGGCGTGATGAACGGCATCGAGCGCGAGAAGATCGGTCCGCTGACGCTGCGTCTGTGGGGGCTGGTGACGGCCCTCGCCGTCTGGTCCCTCTACCTGCTCACGATCGCGCCCACGACCGGCTTCTGGGACACGTCGGAATACGTGACGACGGCGCACATCCTCGGGCTCCCGCACCCGCCCGGGAATCCGCTCTTCGTGCTCGTGGGCCGCTTCTGGGATCTGCTGCTCGGGTTCACGGGACTGCCCGTCGCGCTCCGCATCAACGTGCTGAGCGCCACGCTCTCCGCCGGGGCGAGCTTCTTCTCGTTCCTCGCCGTGGCGCGCATGGTCGCGCACTTCCGCCAGAACCGGCACGAGGTCCTCGTGGCCGCAATGGTCGCGGTGTGGATCGGGGCCACCGCCTTCACCGTGTGGACCCAGTCGAATCTGAACGAGAAGGTCTACACGCTCTCGCTCTTCATCGTCTCCCTCGTGAGCTACCTGACGATGGTCTGGGTGGACGAGGCGGACACGGCGCGCGGGAACCGGCTGCTCGTGCTGATCGCGCTCCTGCTCGGGCTCGGCTGGTCGAACCACACGATGTCGCTGCTGCCGGGCCCGGCGCTCGCGCTCTTCGTCCTCCTCCACCGCTGGCGCGCCGTCCTCAACCCGCGCGTCCTGGGGCTGGGCGTCGCCCTGTTCGCGGTCGGCTACTCGGTGCAGCTCCTCTTCGTCCCCATTCGCTCGGCGCAGAACCCGATCATCGACGAGGCGGACCCCGAGTGTCCGACGCTTGTCTCGGCCATTACCCCGAAGCGCGTGAGCGACCGCTTCGGCGGGAGCAAGCTGTCGGTCGCCTGCGAGCCTCTGGCCATGTCGCTGATCCGCGATCAGTACGGTCCCGGCCCGGTCACGCAGCGCCAGGCTCCGCTCCACCGCCAGCTCGCGAACTACTGGCAGTACTTCGACTGGCAATGGGCGCGATCCCTCCCCGCGGGCCCGCGCGTGGCCGCGAGCATGCTCTTCCTCTTTCTCGCGCTCCTCGGTCTCTGGACCCACCTGAAGAGCGACCGGAAGACCTTCGTCTACGCGGGAACCCTCTTCTTCACCGTCACCCTGCTTCTCGTCTACTACCTCAACTTCAAGCACGGCTACTCCCTCTACCTGGAGGAGGTGCCGAACATCCTCGAGCACGAGGTCAGGGAGCGGGACTACTTTTACATCATCGGATTCCAGTTATGGGGGATCTACGCCGGACTGGGACTCGTCTCGCTATGGGGCAACTGGACCGTCCCCGCCCGATCGACGAGTGCGGTGCCCCGGGGCAGGACGAATCTGCCGGAGGACCTCCCGGCCGGATTCAGCGCGCGGCACCGCAAGGCGGCGCCGATCCTCGCCGTGGCGCTCGTCCCCTTCTTCTTCAACTTCGCGCGCGCGGACCGGACCGAGGACAGCGCGGCCCGCGACTGGGCGTACAACATCCTGCAGTCGGTCGAGCCGTACGCGGTGCTGTTCACGAACGGAGACAACGACACCTTTCCGCTCTGGTACCTGCAGGAGGTGGAGGGGATTCGGCGCGACGTGACCGTCATCGTCCACTCCTATCTCGGCACGAACTGGTATCCGAAGCAGCTGCGGTCGCTGACGACGCCCTGCGAGCCGGGGGTGTCCGCGACCGATTCCCCCACGACCATCGTATGTCAGCGCGCCTTCGATACGGCGAACGCGGCGAGTCCGTATGTCGACGAGCCGGCGCCGGCGCCGACGCGTTCGATCATCTCGCTGAACGACGCGCAGATCGACAATCTCGGGCCGGGTATCGCTGTCGCCCGGGACACCGCCTTCCGGGTCTCGAACGACGTGACGGCGAGGGTGCGCGGCGGGGACTCGATTCTCTATCCCGACGTCCTCGTGTTCCACATCATCCAGCAGTCGCTCGGGGACCGGCCGGTCTACTTCGCGGCGACCGCCCCGCCGGTGTACGGGAAGTGGGGGCTGCAGCCGCACCTCGTACGGCACGGGCTCGCCTTCAAGCTCGTGGACGCGCCGCTGGAGGCGACGGAAGACATCGTGAGCCTGCGGGAATACATGCCGAACACGGTTTCGCCGACGTGGAACGACCGGGCGCGCACGAGCGAGCTGCTGTGGGACGTGTTCCGGTTCGAGGGCGTCCTGGAGTGGGAGGAGTGGCCCGAGCCGTCCACGCAGTCGAGCATCCCGGCCCAGTACTACCTCGCGTACTACCTGCAGGGCATGACGGAGGAGCACCTGGGAGACGTGGAAGCCGCCGAGCAGGCCTATCAGCGCGCGGACCACTTCGGGTTCCTCGCCGGCCTCGGCGTGCCGCAGCAGTGACCGGGCGCGTCACCGCGACGCTGCTCGTCGCCGCCGCCGGTAGATGAACGGGGTCGAGCAAGAGAAGGTCGGCCCGCTGACGTTGCGGGTCTGGGCGCTGCTGACGGCGCTCGCCGTCTGGGCTCTCTATCTCCTGACGCTGGCTCCGACGACCGGCTTCTGGGACGCGTCGGAATACGTGACGACGGCGCACATCCTCGGACTTCCCCACCCGCCGGGGAACCCGCTCTTCGTCATCGTCGGCCGGGTCTGGGATCTGTTACTCGGATTCACGGGCCTCCCCGTCGCGCTGCGGATCAACGCGCTCGGCGCCACGCTCTCCGCAGGGGCGAGCTTCTTCTGGTTCCTGGCGGTCGTCCGCATCGTCGCACGCTTCCGCGAGAACCGGCACGAGGTGCTCGTGGCCGCGATCACGGCCGTGTGGATCGGGGCCACGGCCTTCACGGTCTGGACTCAGTCGAACCTCAACGAGAAGGTCTACCCGCTCTCGCTCTTCGTCGTGGCCCTCGTGAGCTACCTGGCGATGGTCTGGCTGGACGAGGCGGATACGGCGCGCGGGAACCGCCTGCTCGTGCTGATCGCGCTCGTCCTCGGCCTGGGGTGGGCGAACCACACCATGTCGCTGCTCCCGGGGCTGGCGCTCGTGGCGTTCGTTCTCCTGCACCGCTGGCGCGCCGCGCTGAGGCCCCGTGTCCTCGGGCTCGCGGTGACGCTGTTCGCCGTGGGCTACTCGGTGCAGCTGCTCTTCGTCCCCATCCGGTCGGCGCAAAACCCGATCATCGACGAAGCAGACCCGGAGTGTCCTTCGCTGGTCTCGGCCGTCACCCCCAAGCGAATCCAGGACCGGTTCGGGCGGAGCAAGGCCGCGGTGGCGTGCGAGCCGCTCGCCCTGTCGCTGATCCGGGACCAGTACGGCCCGGGGCCGGTCACGCAGCGGCAGGCCCCGCTCTCGGCCCAGATGGCGAACTACTGGCAGTACTTCGACTGGCAGTGGGCCCGGTCGCTGCCCCCGGGGGGCCGTCTCGCCGCCAGCATCCTCTTCCTCTTCCTCGCCATGGTCGGCCTCTGGGTCCACCTGCGGAATGACCGGAAGACGTTCGCGTATGCGGGGACGCTCTTCTTCACGGTCACGCTGCTGCTCGTCTACTACCTCAACTTCCGCTACGGCTACTCGCTCTACTGGGAGGAGGCGCCGAGCCGCGCGGCCCACGAGGTCCGCGAACGCGACTACTTTTTCATCATCGGCTTCCAGTTATGGGGCATCTACGCGGGACTCGGGCTCGCTGCCCTGTGGGGACGGTGGACCGCGTCTGCGCGGCGGAGTTCGACGCGGAAAGCGGCCGCGGCGCGCGATCCGGGCCCGTTGCCGGCCGGGTTCGGCCCCCGGCACCGCAAGGCGGCGGCGCTCCTCGCGCTTGGCCTCATCCCCTTCTTCTTCAACTTCGGCCAGGCCGACCGGAGCAACGACCGGCTGGCCCGCAACTGGGCCTACAACATGCTGCAGTCCGTCGAACCGTACGCCGTGCTCTTCACCTACGGCGACAACGACACCTTCCCCCTCTGGTACATGCAGGAGGTCGAGGGCATCCGGCGCGACGTCACGGTCATCGTGCAGTCGTATCTGGGGACGGACTGGTATCACCGACAGCTGCGCCAGCTGACGGAGCCGTGCGAACCGGGGGAGTCCGCGGAGGATTCTCCCACCACGATCGTGTGCCAGCGGGAGTTCGATCCGGCGACGGCGGCGGGTCTGTACGCGGAGATGGCCGTGACGCCGCCGTCGCGCTCGGCCGTCCCGCCATCCGACACGGGGATCGATGGCCTCTCGCAGGTACTGTCCGTCCCGGAGGACTCGACCTATGAGCTTTCGGACCGGATAGCGGGGACGGTGCGCGGAGGGGATGTAGTTCCGCCCGCGGACATCCGGGTGTTCCAGATCGCGCGGCAGTCGCTGGGGGACCGGCCGGTCTACTTCGCCTCGACGGCTGCCCAGGCCTGGGACAAGTGGCAACTGCAGCCTCACCTCGTGCGGCACGGGCTCGCCTTCAAGCTCGTGGGCGGCCCGCTGCAGGCGTCGGAGAGGCTCGTGGATCTGGGCGAGTACTTTGCGGGTTCCGTATGGCCCGCCTGGAATGACGGCGTACGTACCGGACGGCTGCTGGAGGAGGTGTTTCTGGTCGACGACCTGCTCCGGCGCGAGGAGTGGCCCGAGCCGTCGACAAGATCGAGCATCCCCTCCGCCTATTTCCTGGCGCACTACGTCCAGGGCATGACGGAAGAGTTGCGGGGTGCGACCGACCGGGCCTGGGAGGCGTACCGGCGCGCCGACCACTTCGCACGCCTCGCCGGTCTTGAGTCGCCAGCCGACTGACGCTACATGGGGCGGATGGTGCCCAGCAGCGTCACGATCACGATCAGCACGCCGTTGATCGAGGCCACGATCGCGTTCGTCTTCCGGAAGCGAACGAACGAGGCGCTGTCCTCGCCGGCGTTGGCGGAGGCTTCCGCCGCGCGCGCGAGCCGGCCCGAGTTCGGGATCTGGATGGCGAGGGCGAGGGCGAGGGCGATCAGTCCCAGCACCTGCATCTGAAACTGCCAGTGCGGCGTGAGCCGGAAGACCCCGTAGCCGCCCAGGCCGGCGAGGCCGAATCCGGCGACGGTGGTCAGCACCATGCCGATGAGCCCGGGGCCCCTCAGAAGCCGGTGCCCGGCGCGGTAGATGAACGCGATCACGTTCCGGTCGCCCGTCTTGTTGGCCCGGACGCCGAGAATCGCGAGCGAGAAGGTGACGCCGAACCACAGCGCCAACCCGATCAGATGCAGAAAGAGCATCACTCCACGCATGTCCATGCGCGCAAAGTCCGAGCGCCGCAGACGCGGGTCAAGAGACCGGGCCCGGGACTGCCCGCGGCGGAGCGCGTTTGACGCAGGGTGGGGTCGGCGGGCAACGTCCGGCATGAGTACGATCGCGCAGACAAGACGGACCCCGCTCCCGGCGGCGCTCGAGAACGAACTCGAACAGGCGTTGGGCGATCGGTTCACGACGGCCGAGGCGATGCGCCGGCAGCACGGCGAGGGCGAGTCGTTCCACGCCAACGAACCGCCCGACGCGGTGGTCTTCCCGGAGTCGACGGCCGAGGTGGCCGCGGTCGTGGGGGCCTGCCACCGGCACGGCGTCCCCATGATCGGGTTCGGGGCCGGGACCTCGCTCGAGGGGCATGTCGCCGCGTTGCGCGGGGGGGTGACGATCGCGACGAGCGGCCTCACGCGCCTCATCGAACTCAACCCCGAGGACATGGACTGCCGCGTCGAGGCGGGGATGACGCGCATGGCGCTCGAGCAGCACCTGAAGGGGACGGGCCTCTTCTTCCCCATCGACCCGGGCGCCGACGCGAGCCTGGGCGGGATGGCCGCGACCGGGGCCTCCGGGACAACCACGGTCCGCTACGGCACGATGCGCGAGAACGTGCTCGGCCTCACCGTCGTGCTCCCGGACGGCTCGGTGATCCGGACGGGCGGGAGGGCGAGAAAATCTTCGGCCGGCTACGACCTCACGCGGCTCTTCCTCGGCTCCGAGGGCACGATCGGCATCATCACGGAGGTCCTGCTCCGGCTGAGCGGGATCCCGGAGGGGATCGCCTCGGCGGTGTGCTCCTTCCCGACGCTGGCCGATGCGGTCGACGCCGTGATCTACACGATTCAGAGCGGCGTGCCGGTGGCGCGGGCCGAGCTCCTCGACGAAGTGCAGATGGACGCGGTGAACCGGTACTCGGACTTCGACTACCCGGTGCGTCCCACGCTCTTCTTCGAGTTCCACGGGACGGTCGCCGGCGTCGAGGAGCAGTCGACCGAAGTGGGATTGATCGCGAAGGAACTCGGCGGGACGGACTTCGAGTGGGCCACGCGCGCCGAGGAACGATCGCGGCTGTGGGCGGCCCGGCACGAGGCCTACTACGCCTCGCTCGCCCTCCGTCCGGGAGCCCGGGGGTGGGCGACGGATGTCTGCGTCCCGATCTCCTCGCTCGCCGAGTGTCTCCTGAAGACCCGCGAGGACATCGACGCGGAGGGCCTCCTGGCGCCGATCGTCGCCCACGCGGGAGACGGCAACTTCCACGTCCTCTTCATCATCGATCCGGACGATGAGGAGGAGATGGCGCGCGCGAAGCGGGCGAATACGCGCATGATCGAGCAGGCGATCTCGGTCGGGGGCACGTGCACCGGCGAGCACGGGGTCGGCTACGGGAAGATCCCCTATATGAGGGCGCAGCACGGGGCGGCGGTCGACGCCATGCGTGCGATCAAGGAGGCGCTCGACCCGAAGGGCCTCATGAATCCGGGAAAGGTGGTCGCATGACGATCGAGAGCGGCATCGGCCGTGGCCGACGAACGGCGTTCGGGCTGCGGGCCTCGACGCTCAGAACCGCGTGGCTGATGATCCTCGCCATCGCGGCCTGCGCTTCCCCGGAGAGCGGGGACACAGCCGCCGGAGCGGAGGGCGTCGCGGACCTCGTGATCCTCGGGGGCCGGGTCATGGACCCCGAGACGCGACTGGACGCCGTGCGCGATGTCGCGGTCGCCGATGGCCGGATCACGGCGGTGACGGAGGGAGGCGTCGAGGGACGGGATACGATCGACGCCGCCGGCCTCGTGGTCGCGCCCGGCTTCATCGACCTGCACGCGCACGGACAGGATACGGTGAGCGCCAAGCTCCAGGCGCTCGACGGCGTGACGACGGCGCTCGAGATGGAGATCGGCGTGTACCCGGTGGCCGAATGGGTCGCCTCGCGCGAGGGGACGGCCCCCATCCACTTCGGGGCGACCGTGAGCCATCCGGGGGCGCGCGTCAAGCTCGTCACCGGCGTGGACGCGGGTCACTCGACGATGACGCCCCCCGGGGAGCCCAGCCCGTTCGAGTCGGAAGCCGTGTACAGTGAATTGGACGACGATCAGATTCTTGAACTGAACGGACTCATGGCGTCGGGTCTGGCGGAGGGCGGACTCGGGATCGGGTTCGGGATCACGTACACGCCGGGCGCCTCACGGACGGAGATCTACCGCGCCTTCCAACTCGCGGCCGCGCAGGGGGCCCCGGCCTACGTTCACATCCGGGGCGAGAACTCGGGCGGTACGCTGGGGGCCTTCCAGGAGGTGATCGCGAACGCGCTCGCGACGGGGGCTTCGCTCCACATCGTCCACATGAACTCGAGCGCGGACGAGATGGCGCGCACGACGCTGGAGATGATCCGCGGGGCGCGCGAGCGCGGGATCGACATCACGACCGAGTCCTACCCCTATACGGCGGGCTCGACGCGCATCGAGTCGGCCCTGTTCGATTCGTGGGAGGGGCTCTCCGACGAGGAATACAGCCGCCTGCAGTGGTCCGGGACCCCCGAGCGCCTCAACGCGGAGAGCTTCCGCCGCTACCGGGAGCAGGGCGGCTGGGTCGTGATCCACGGGAGGAACGAGGAGACGAACGAGTGGATCGTCGCGCAGCCCGACGTGATCGTGGCCAGCGACGGGATCCCGTATCTGTACGCCGCCATCCATCCGCGTGGCGCCGGCACCTATTCGCGGGTGCTCGGCCACTACGTGCGTGAGCGCGGGGCGCTGAGCCTCATGGACGCGCTCGCCAAGATGACGATCCTGCCGGCGCAGCGGGTCGAGGGGTTCGCGTCCGTGATGGCGCGCAAGGGAAGGGTGCAGGCCGGCGCCGACGCCGACATCGTCGTGTTCGATCCGGAGACGATCATCGACCACTCGACGTACGCGGACCCGGCGGCGCCCTCGGAAGGGGTCATGTACCTCCTCGTCGAGGGGACGGCCGTGGTCCGGGACGGGGAGATCGTGCCCGGCGTCTACCCTGGCCAGCCGATCACGAGCGGCACCCGGTAGCGCCTGCTCTCCCCCGCCTGCCGGGTCGGTCACTCGCCGGACGGCGATAGACGGTGACGCTTTTCCTCGCGCTCGCGGTCCTCACGCTCGCCCTGTGGGCGGGCATCGCGGGGACAGTCATCTACAGCGAACTCAAGGTTGCCCGGCTCGATGAGGTGACGCCTGCCGGCGCCGACGAGCCCCCTCCGCCCCGCCTCTCCGTGATCGTGGCGGCCAGGAACGAGGAGCGGTCGGTGGAAGAGGCGCTCCGATCGCTGCTCGCACTCCGCTACCCGGACTTCGAGGTCCTGTTCGTGAACGACCGCTCCGAGGACCGCACCGGCGAGATCGCCGAGCGGCTGGCCGGCGAGGACGCCCGGCTCTCGGTGATCCACGTGGAGGAGCTGCCGGACGGCTGGTTCGGCAAGAACCATGCCACCCAGCGGGGTGCGGACGCGGCGGCGGGGGAGCTGCTGCTATTCACCGATGGCGACATCCGCTTCGCGCCGGACGCCGTCTCCCTCGGCGTGCGGCACCTGATGCGCGAGCGCCTCGACCATCTCAGCGCGGGTCCCGGCATCGTGGTCAGCGGCCGCATGCTTCGGGCCTCCATGATGGCCCTCCGCCTCTGCATCTCCGCCACGCAGCGTCTCTGGAAGGTCCGCGACCCCCGAAGTTCGGCCTGCATGGGCGTCGGCGCCTACACGATCATGCGCGCCGACGCGTACCGGGCCATCGGAGGACACCGAAGCGTCGCTCTGCGGCCCGACGAAGACCTCAGGCTGGGTCAACTCGTGAAGATCTCGGGGATGCGGTCGGACTTCCTCAACGGCGAAAAGGTGATCTCGTGCCCCTGGTACGATTCCCTCGGCGGTTTCATTCGCGGGACCGAAAAGAACCTCTTCGCCGCGCGGAACTACCGTCTCTCGGAGGCGCTGGTCTCCAGCGCCGGGCTGCTGTGGCTTGCCGTCGCCCCCCTCGTTTTGGCGCCGCTGCTGTGGGCGACCGGCGAGATCGCGCCCGCGGCCATCTTCGCCGCCTGCATCCTCATCGGCTGGTTGCCGGCGATCACCGTACTGAGGGACGACGCCCACCCCTGGTGGACCGGCCTCCTCCTTCCGCCCGGCATCGTAATCGTGGCGTACACGCTGTTGCGTTCCACGGTTCTCGCTTTGCTGCGCGGGGTCGCGTGGGGAGGGCCTCCGGTACCGCTCTCGAAGCTGCGTGCGGCACGGATCCGGCCGCGAAGAGGGCGTCGGAAGGCGTAGCGCCGCAGCGGCTCAGAGACCGGCCAGCGACCTCAAGTCGGCGGCGAGCCGGGACCGCGTCTCCGCGTCGCGGCACAGGATGAGAATCGTGTCGTCTCCCGCGACCGTCGCGACGACGCCCTCCAGGTCCGACTCATCGACGGCGATCGCGACGGCGTTGGCGCAGCCGCTCAGCGTCCGGATTGCGAGCAGCGCGTCGCCCGGACCGACTTCCAGCGCGAACTCGCTCAGCGTCACCGCCAGCACCCGGCGGGGGTCGGGTGGCGTGGTCTCCCGCTCGGGGCGGTGATACCGGGGCCCGCCCGCGCCGGGCCGCTTCACGACGCCGAGACGCCGGATGTCCCGTGACAGCGTGGCCTGGGTCGTCGAGACGCCCTCTCGCGCGAGCGCGGCGACGAGTTCGGTTTGGGTCCGGATCGGCCGGTGCTCGATGATCTGCAGGATCGCCCGCTCGCGCGCTCTGCGGCGTGCCGGCGTCACGCGATCTCCGCGTCCAGCAGCCGCTCCTCGAGGTGGGCACGCCGGATCGGCGGGTCCGAGCGGCCGTCCAGCCACGCCTCCAGCTCGACCACCTCGCGGTCGACGGCCTGCAGTTGCTCCAGCACGCGAACCGGCGCCGGCCCGCCGGGCGAGTCGTGTGCGGCCACGGCGGCGTCCGGCCGCAACACGTCGTGCACGTCGTCTCCCACCGACGGACAGCAGGCCCGAAGCGCTTCGAGGTCCAGTTCCCACAGCTCCACGCCGGCTTCCTCGGCCAGGCGCACGGCCTCACCCACCTGGTGGTGCGCGGTGCGGAAGGGGACGCCCCGGCGGACGAGATGGTCGGCGAGTTCGGTCGCGGTCAGCATCCCGCCGGCCAGCGCCGCCTCCATGACGTCCGTCCGGTAGTACACCCCCCGCGCGATCGCGATCGCCGCCGCGAGCGACCAGTCCGCCGTGTCGAGCGAGTCGAAGAGGCGCTCCTTGTCCTCCTGAAAGTCGCTGTTGAAGGTGAGCGGGAGACCCTTCATCAGTGCGAGCAGCGACGTCACGTTGCCGATCGCCCGCGCCGACTTTCCGCGCAGGATCTCGGCCGCTTCCGGGTTCTTCTTCTGCGGCATGATGCTGCTGCCCTGCGAGACGGAGTCGTCGAGTTCGATGAACCCGAATTCCTGCGTCGACCAGAGCACGACTTCGTCCGCCCAGCGGGACAGGTGCACGCCGAGCAGCGCGCACGCGTACGCCGCGTCGAGCACGTAGTCGCGGTCGCCGACGATGTGCATGCTGTTGGAGAAGGTGCGGTCGAGTCCGAGCAGGGCGGCGCTGCGCGCGGGATCGATCGGGAACGAGGTGCCGGCGAGCGCGCCCGAACCGAGCGGCGACACCCCCGCCAGCCGGTGCGCGGCCCGGAGGCGTTCGGCGTCCGCGGCCAGCGAGGCAACGTGGGCCAGAAGGTGGTGTGCGAGGCTGACCGGCTGTCCCCGCTGCAGGTGCGTGTAGCCCGGCAGGAAGGTCTCCCGCAGCGAAGCCGCCTGCCCGGTGAGCACCCGCTGCAGCCCCGCGACCCCGTAGAGGACATCCTCGAGGCGCTCGCGCGCGTAGAGCCTGAGCGCGATCGCGGTCTGGTCGTTCCGGCTCCTGGCGGTGTGCAGCCGCTTGCCGGCTTCCCCCACGCGCTCGACGAGCGTGCGTTCGATCCACGTGTGCACGTCCTCGTCTGGCCCTTCGACTTCCAGTCTGCCGGTCTCCACTTCCCCCAAGATCTCCGACAGGCCGGACAAGATCAGGTCGCTGTCAGCCCTCGGGAGGATCGACGTCTCGCGCAACATGCGGGCGTGCGCGAGGCTCGCGAGGAGGTCGTGCCGCACCAGCCTGCGATCGAAGGGGAGCGAGTTCGTGAACTCGAGGATTGCCGGATGCACGGGGACCGCGAAGCGCCCCCCCCAAAGGGCGTCGCCCGGCGCTCCCCCTTCGGGTTCGTCCGTCACGGGTGGTCAGCCTCGGGCGGACACCAGCGGCCGCCCGGCTCGCCTGGGCGCGCCCGCCGGAGCCGCCAGTCCCAGTCCCATGCCGCCCTCCGTGCCAACCCGTGCCCCATCCGCGCCGTTGGACGCGAGGCCGGTGACGGGGCCGTCCAGGTCCGCCGCCGTCCGCACTCGCGCGGCCAGGCTCGAGGGGAGGCCCCACAGGCGGACGAACCCGCCGGCGTCGGCCTGGTCGTAGACCGAGTCTTCCTCGAACGTGGCGAGATCCTCCCGGTAGAGCGAGAAGGGTGACGTTCGCGCCACCGGCAGCGCGGAGCTCTTGAACAGCCGAACCGTCACGTCCCCGGTGGAGGTCGCGTGCGCCTTATCGAGGAAAGCGTCGAAGGCCGCGCGCAGCGGCGAGAACCAGAGACCCTGGTAAACCAGTTCCGCGTACCGGTCGGCGATCCCTCGCTTGAAGCCCGCCGTGTCCCGGTCGAGCGTGATCGACTCGAGGTCCGCGAGCGCGGCGAGCAGCACGGTCCCCCCCGGCGTCTCGTAGACGCCGCGGCTCTTCATGCCCACAAGCCGGTTCTCGACGAGATCGACGCGCCCCACCCCGTGGGCCCCGGCCTTCTCGTTCAGAGCCTGAATGAGCGCCACCGGATCGAGCGCTTCACCGTTGAGCGCCACCGGGACGCCGCACTCGAACGAGATCACGACGTCTTCGGGCGTGTCCGGCGCTTCGGCCGGATCGACCGTCAACTCCCGCAACTCGTCCGGCGTCGCCGCGGTCGGGTCCTCGAGGATCCCGCCCTCGAACGACGTGTGCCACAGATTCCGGTCGATGCTGTAGAGCTTCCGGGGGCTGCCCGGCACGGGAATGTCGCGCTCCGCGGCATAGGCGAAGGCGTCTTCTCTCGAAGTGATCTCCCACTCGCGCCACGGGGCGATCACGGTCAGCTCCGGAGCGAGCGCCTGGTAGGTGAGTTCGAAGCGGACCTGGTCGTTGCCCTTGCCGGTGCACCCGTGCGCGACCGCGTCGCAGTTGTACTCGCGCGCGACCTCGACTTGAGCGGCCGCGATCACGGGACGGGCCAGAGAGGTGCCGAGCAGGTAGCGGCCCTCGTACACGGCCCCCGCCTTCAGTGCGGGGAAGGCACACTCGGTCAGAAACTCCTCGCGGAGATCGATGACCCGACAGGCGATCGCGCCCGTTGCCATCGCCTTCTCGCGAGCCGCCTCGAAGTCCTCCTTCTGGCCGACGTCCACGACGACCGCCACGACTTCGCAGTCGTAGTTCTCCTTCAACCAGGTGACCATCACCGATGTATCGAGGCCGCCGGAATAGGCGAGGGCGACCCGCTTCACGCTCTTCTTCGTCATGCTCGATCCCGAGGTGGCAGTTGCGTGCACCGTTCACGGAGTGAGGCCCGCGCCAGAACGTCACTCACGGCGAGCGAGAATATATACAAGAACATGCATAAACATGCAACATGCCGCTGCAGACCGCTCCCGGCGGAGCCGGCAGGCATGGTCCGCTCACACGCTGGAGACGTCGATGGTCTGGGCGGTGGAGCCGGTCTGCCCGATGGTGTCGGTGACGTTGAGGGATACCACGAGTCTTCCGAGGTAGCTTTCCATGTCGCCAGCGATCGATCATCGTACTCGTGGAATCTGTGCCTGGCTCTTGTGTTCGACCGCTCCAGGGAAGTTGCGGCGGCGGGACCCGCGTGTCGGCGTGCCGGGCAGGGTAGCCTACAGGGCAGCTCGAAGGGCTATACGCGATCGGGGTCGTCGCCATCTCACGGAGCGAGAGGAGGGATCGATGAGGGTATCCCTGCGGTTCTTGCCCCTCGTCTTGATCTTGACCGCGTCGTGCGGTGAAGCAGCGACGAACGACCTTCTTCATCCCGCAGAGCCCGCAGCCGCCTCCATTCTCGTGACACCCGACTCAGTCGCCTTCACTTCACTCGGCGAAGCAGTGCGGCTGACCACACGAGTCCTTGACCGGGACGGCCAAGTGGTAGTTGGCGCCACTCTTGGTTGGGCCTCCGACATTCCCGCTGTCGCGACAGTTGACTCAACGGGATTGGTAACGGCTACGGGAAACGGAACTGCCACCGTCACTGTCACGTCCGGTGAAGCCTCGGGGCGTGCCGAAGTGCTTGTGTACGACCGGGTGGCGGCTGTCGCGGCCGACCGCGCAGTCCTCCTGACTTTCTACAATGCCACCGGCGGGCCCGGGTGGCGGTCCAACGACAACTGGGACAGCAACAGACCCCTTTCCGCATGGACGGGCGTGAGAACCGACGAAGACGGGCGCGTCGTTGCACTGGAACTCCCCCTGAATCGCCTGGGGGGCCGAATCCCCCACGAACTCGGCACACTTGACCGCCTCAAGACGCTACATCTGTACGAGAATCGAGTGAGCGGTCCCATCCCGCCCGAGCTTGGGAATTTGGCGAATCTAGAGAGTCTCCGGCTTGACCATACGGGGATCGAGGGTGCCGTGCCGCCGGAACTCGGCGAGTTGACGAAGCTGAGGACTCTGAACCTCTATAGTGCCTCTCTGGGTGGCACGCTCCCCTCGGAACTTGGGAACTTGACGAGCCTCACGACGTTGGTGGTCGGCCGCGATGGCATAGGGGGCCCACTCCCAGCCTGGCTTTGGCATCTCACCAACCTTGAAGTGGTGCACATAGTCTCCAATCAGATGACCGGTCCGGTGCCACCCGAAATTGGCGGACTCGTAAACCTCAAAGAGTTGGTCATATATGACATTCCGTTGAGGGGCACGATTCCCTCCACCATCGGCAAGCTTGCAGACCTCGAGATCCTGTCGCTCGTTGAGACAGAACTGGCTGGATCGATACCGTCCGAGATCGGGGATCTTCCAAACCTCACTCTCTTGAGCCTCGCGGCCAATCATCTAGTCTCGGAAATGCCACGAGAGTTGGGCAGACTCAAGAACCTCAAGTACCTGGAACTCTATGGTAACCGTATGACTGGACCAATCCCTGCCGAACTGGGCGACCTAACGAGTCTGGAGAAAGTGTTACTCAGCTACAACAACTTGACGGGACCGATCCCTCCACGCCTCGGCAACCTAAGGCATCTTCAACAGTTGCACCTTAGTGGCAACGACTTGACGGGCTCGGTGCCGCCGGAGCTGGCGAACCTCGAGGAGCTCCGCGTGCTGGGGTTGGGTTGGAACAGTGCCCTGACGGGGCCACTGCCAACCGGGGTCACCCGGTTGGCAGCCCTCAAGGAGTTGTACGTTCACCATACAGATCTATGTGTACCTCGGGACTCTGTCTTCGATGCATGGCTTGCGCAGCTCGACACGTTTACGGGAAATAGATGCGGCAACTGATTTCTGTTGGCTTGGGACAAGGGTCACTCGCCCGGCGCACCACTCCGAGGGTGCACACCGTGACGCTCCCTTACGAAGAAGTCCGCGCGAAGGTCAGACGGAGCCGGCGGTCCTCGTGAGCCTGTCCTCTTCCACCTCCACCACGTCCCGGGTCTGGAGGCTCTGGACCGTGTGGCGGCGGTGGCGGAGGGCGATGATCGCGTCCGCGGCTGCCGAGGCCGCGGAAAGGGTCGTCGTGTAGGGTACCCGCCGGACGACGGCCGCACGGCGGATCATGTAGTCGTCGTGCTGCGCGTGCTTGCCGAGGGGCGTGTTCAGAAGCAAGTGGACCTCGCCCGAGACTATGCGGTCGAGAAGGTTCGGCCGCCCCTCGTGCACCTTGAGGATGCGCTCGCAGGGGACTCCCCGCCCGCGCAGGTATTTCGCCGTCCCCTCGGTGGCGAAGATCGAGAAGCCCAGTTCGTGGAAGCGCCGCGCGATCGGCACCATGTTCGGCTTGTCCTGATCGTGCACGGTGATCGCGACGGCCCCCTCCGTCGGCAGCGCCTGGTAGGCGGAGATCTGCGACTTCGCGAACGCGAGCCCGAAGCTGTCCGCGTATCCCATGACCTCGCCCGTGGACCGCATCTCCGGCCCGAGCACGGTGTCCGCATCCGGGATCTTGTCGAAGGGGAGCACCGCTTCCTTCACCGAAACCTGGTGCGGGACGAGTTCGTCGCCGAGGCCGAGGTCGGCGAGCTTCACCCCGGCGAGGACGCGCGCGGCCACCCGGGCCAGCGGGACCCCCGTCGCCTTGCTCACGAAGGGCACGGTGCGGCTCGCGCGCGGGTTCACCTCGAGCACGTACACCGTCTTCTCGTGCACGGCGAACTGCACGTTGATGAGGCCCCGGACATCCAGCGCGAGCGCAAAATCCCGCGTGAAGCGGCGCATCGCTTCCATGTCGATGTCGCGCAGGAGATAGGGCGGCAGGACGCAGGCCGAGTCGCCGGAGTGCACGCCGGCATCCTCGATGTGCTGCATGATCCCGCCGATCACGACCGTCTCGCCGTCGCATACCGCATCCACGTCCGCCTCGAAGGCGTCCTCCAGGAAGCGGTCGAGGAGGACGGGATGTTCGGGGGAGGCCTGCACCGCGCGCGCGAAGTACTCCCGTAGCGAGATCGGGTCGTACACGATCTCCATGGCGCGGCCGCCGAGCACGTAGCTGGGCCGGACGAGCACGGGATACCCGATGTTCTCCGCGATCTCCAGCGCCTCCTCGATGCTCGTGGCCGTGCCGCCCGGCGGCATGGGCACGCCGAGTTCGCGGCAGAGTTCGTCGAAGCGGCGGCGGTCCTCGGTGCGGTCGATCGACTCGACGCTCGTCCCCAGGACGGGGACGCCGAGTTGCTCCAGCTTGCGGGCGATCGTCAGCGGCGTCTGCCCGCCGAACTGGACGATGACGCCCTCCGGCTTCTCCTGTTCCACGATCGCGAGTACATCCTCCACCGTCAGCGGCTCGAAGTAGAGCTTGTTCGAGATGTCGAAGTCGGTGGAGACGGTCTCGGGATTCGAGTTGATCATGATCGTCTCGAACCCTTCCTCGCGCAGCGCGAGCGAGGCCGAAACGCAGCAGTAGTCGAACTCGATGCCCTGTCCGATGCGGTTCGGGCCGCTGCCGAGGATGATGATCTTGCGCCGGTCCGAGCGCTCGGATTCGTTCTCGTCCTCGTACGTGGAGTAGAGGTACGGCGTGGCGGCAGGGAATTCGCCCGCGCAGGTGTCGACGGTCTTGTAGACGGGCCGGAGCCCCGCGGCTTGGCGCATCTCGCGCACTTCGGCCTCGGAAATCCCGCGCAACTGTCCCATCTCCGCATCGCCGAAGCCGATTCGCTTCAGTCGTTCCACGTCCTCCGGGGTGACCTTCGCGGCCGTCGCGAAGGCCTCGCCCTCCCGCACGAGCTCCTCGAGTTGTGAGAGGAACCAGGGGTCGATCCCGGTGATCCGATTGATCTCGGCTACAGAGAGGCCCGCCTGGAAGGCGCGATAAAGCTGGAAGGGGCGCTCCGGCGTCGCGGTGCGGATCGCGGCCCGTACCGTGTCGACCTCGTCGTCCTCGAGCCGGTCCTCATCCGGGTCCGGGGAAGGCAACCACCCCGTCCGCCCGTTCTCGAGCGCGCGGAAGCCCTTGAGCCAGGCCTGCTGGAAGGTGCGGCCGATGGCCATCACCTCGCCCACGGCCTTCATCTGCACACCGAGCGTGGCGTCCGCTTTCGGGAACTTCTCGAACGCGAAACGCGGGATCTTCACGACCATGTAGTCGAGCACCGGCTCGAAGCAGGAGGGCGTCACCTGCGTGATCGCGTTCGGGATCTCGTCGAGGCGGTAACCGACCGCGAGTTTGGCGCCGATGCGGGCGATCGGGAAGCCGGTCGCCTTCGACGCGAGCGCCGAACTCCGGGACACCCGGGGGTTCATCTCGATGACGAGCATCTCCCCCGTCGTCGGATGCACGGCGAACTGGATGTTGCAGCCGCCCGCGTCCACGCCGATCTCCCGGATGCAGGCGATCGCCGCGTCCCGCATCGCCTGGTACTCGCGGTCCGAGAGCGTGAGCGCCGGCGCCACCGTGATCGAGTCGCCCGTGTGGACGCCCATGGCATCGAAGTTCTCGATCGAGCAGACGATGACGACGTTGTCCGCCCGGTCCCGCATCACCTCGAGTTCGAACTCCTTCCAGCCGATGATGCTCTTGTCGATGAGCACCTCTCCGATCGGCGACGAGCGGATGCCGGAGCGGACGAGATCCTCGAACTCCTCGCGGTTGTAGGCGGTGCTGCCGCCGGTGCCGCCGAGGGTGAAGGAAGGACGGATGATGGCGGGAAATCCCGTCTCCTCGACCAGCGCGAGCGCCTCGTCAAGGGAGCGGGCGAAGCCGCCGGGCGGAAGGGCGAGCCCGATTCGCTGCATCGCTTCGGCGAACTGTTCCCGGTCCTCGGCGAGCTGGATCGCGCGGACGTCGGCGCCGACCAACTCCACACCGTGTTCGTCGAGGACTCCGCGTTCGGCTAGTTCGAGCGCGACGTTGAGCGCCGTCTGGCCGCCCATCGTGGGGATGAGCGCGTCGGGCTTCTCGGCCTCGATCACCCGCTCGACCCAGTCGGCCGTCAGGGGCTCGATGTAGGTGGCGTCGGCGATGTCCGGGTCCGTCATGATCGTGGCGGGATTCGAGTTCACGAGGATGACTCGATATCCCTCCTCGCGGAGCGCGCGGCAGGCCTGCGTCCCGGAGTAGTCGAACTCGCAGGCCTGGCCGATCACGATCGGTCCGGAGCCTATGAGTAGAATCGAAGAGATGTCGTCGCGGCGTGGCATCGGGCGCGCAAGCTATTCAGTCGGACGGCGGATCGCAGCCCCCCGCGGCGGGGTGAAGCGGCGGGGTGAGGGGGCCGCAGGCTACCGCATGAGAAGTGAGACTTCGCGCAGGACCCAGACGGGGACCGCGCGCCGGTCGCGCAGCGCGGGCGCAAAGAGAAACTGGCGGGCCGCCCGCACGGCCGCCTGGTCGAAGGCCTGGTCGCCGGAGGAGGTCTGGATCGCCGTGGCTTCGACCCTCCCGTCGGCGCGCACGAGAAGCCAGATGGAAGCCGCGATGTCCGCGTCGAGTCCCTCGGCGCGGATCACCGGAAGCAGGGTCGTCGCCAGCGCGGCCTCGGCATCGGTGTCCCACACCAGCCGAGCCGTCTCCTCGGAGGCCACGTAGGCGGGACCCGATTCGCGGAGTTCCGCCAACTCCGCTCGGTCCGCAGCGCGGGCTACCTCGATGCTGGCCAATGAGTCGCGTCGAGCGGCGGCGATCAGCGAGTCGCGTCGAGCCGCTTCCAGCGAGTCCCGGCGCGCGGCCTCTCGCTGCGCCTCGAGGATGGAGTCCCGGCGCGCGGCCGCGGCTTGCTCGGCCCTCGCGATCGAGTCCTGCCGTGCGGCCACTCGCTGCGCTCTCGCAATCGAATCCTGCCGCGCGGCCTCTCTCTGTGCCCTCGCGATCGAATCCTGCCGCGCGACTTCCACCGCTGCCGAGTCGCGGACGACCGCCTCCGTTGCGGGCTCCGGCGTGGCTTCGGGCGGCCGCATCGGGCGGGGGAGGAAGCAGGAAGCAAACGCCAATGCCGCGAGCGGCGCGAGAAGAGTCCGGGCCCTCGGCCGGCCCGACACCCGGCGCAGGGTGCTTTCGGTCGTCACGGGCGGTTAGCTCTCTCCGCCGCGTTTGGCGCCTTCCTTGCGCCAGGCGATCGATGCGAGGACGGCGAGTCCTCCCCAGACGAAGCCGAGGATGACGATCATCATGATTATCGTCGTCGTGGTCATGCTCGGTCACCTCCAAAGCGGGCGGCGCGCTCCACGGCGGTCAACCGGGGGCGGGGCCGTTAAGGCCGAGGTCTTCCGCAGCAACCTGCATGGCGGCGATCACGAAGGCGATATGCTCGCCCATGTCTTCGCCGAGTTCGGCGCAGTTCTCGAGCATTTCCTCGCGGCTCACGGCTGCGGCGAACGCCTTGTCCTTCATCTTCTTTCTCACCGACCGCGTCTTCATGCCGGTGAGCCGCGTCGGCCGTACGAGGGCGCAGGCGGTGATGAAACCGGTGAGTTCGTCCACGGCCCGGAGCGTCTTCGACATGAGCGTCGTGGCCTCCACGTCCGTGTAGTCGGCGTGGGCCATGATCGTCTCGAGGACGTCCTCGTCCACGCCCTTCTCGCGCAGGATGGCGACTCCCGTGGAGGGATGTTCCGAATCGGGCGCGTGGTCGTGGTTGGGCCAGCGCTCGTAGTCGAAGTCGTGGAGCAGTCCCGCCACGCCCCAACGGTCTTCGTCCTCGCCGTATTTTCTCGCGTAGGCCCGCATGCTGGCCTCCACCGCCAGCATATGGCGCCGGAGCCCGGGACTCTCGGTGTATTCGTGGACGATCGCGAGCGCCTCAGCGCGTGTCGGGAGCATCCGTGGTCACTCTCCTTCGGTGGCTTCGTCGGCGTTTCCGGTCGTGCCGCCCGTCGCGTCATGCAGGGCGTCCAGGAAGCGGCGGGGTTCACTCTGGCTCAGGAGGAGCGAGTATCCGTCGAGCGTGGGAATGTACACCACCCGCCGCCGGTCCGTGAGGTACAGGAGGGCCTTTTCCCCGCTCCGCAGCCGGAACCATCCGGCGGAGTAACCGCCGAGCGCCGTCCCCATCGTGCGCCGGCGCGGGACGAGATCGGGTTCGCCACGGAGATCGACCACGCGCGACTCGTCGAGTTCGAGACGGTCGAGGGGGATCGTCCGGCCCCAGAGGTCTCCCACCAGCTTCAGCCCCGTGGGCGAGACCTCGGCGCGGCTGTTGCGGGTGGACCAGGCCGCCCAGCCCATCATCAGCGTCACGGCGCCGAGGACCACCATCATGATGACGAAGAACCAGAGGATGCCGCGCCCGGAGGCGGGCGGAATCGGGAATACCTGCATGGTCATGTGCCTCGCTATGTGTCTCGCTACGTGCCTCGCACGTTGGAATCGAGAAGGGCGGCCCGTTTCAGGGCGTCCCGGCCGAAGCGGTCCGTCACCGCGTCCATCGTCTTCGCCAACTCCCGTTGGGCCACGTCATCCGAGACGGCCGGATCATGGTCGTCGAGCAGTCCCAACTGCTCGCCCTCCGGATGATCGAAGCCCGAAAGGCTGACGCCGATCAGCCGCACCAGCCGTCTGGGATCGTCCGCCTCCCGGAACAGCTCCCGGGCGACGGGCCAGATGGCTTCCGTCATGTCCGCCGGCCGTTCGAGCGTGCGCTGTCGCGTGTGCGTCTCGAAGCCGTCCCAGCGCAGCTTCAACTGCACCGTGCGCCCGGCGATCCCCTTCTTTCGGAGCGCCCGCGCCACTCCCTCGCACAGGGCGAACAGGGTTCGCTCCACGCGCGCGCGGTCCTCCACGTCCCGCGGGAAAGTCACTTCCTTGCCGAGTGACTTTCTCCCCGGCCGCGGGTCGACCCGCCGTACATCGACCCCATTTGCAAGTTCGTGGAGGCGTCGCCCCAGCTTCCGGCCCAGGGACGCCTCGAGGAACTCGGGCTTGTTGCGCGCCAGGTCCCCGATCGTCTTCAGGTCGAGTTGGGCCATGCGGGCCTGCACCTTCGGCCCCGCGCCCCAGAGTCGCGCTACCGAGAGGGGCGCCAGGAACTCGCGTTCGGTCCCCGGCGGCACCACGACGAGCGCGTCCGGCTTCTTCAGGTCGCTCGCCACCTTCGCCACGTACTTGTTGGAGGCGACGCCGACCGATGCCGTGAGCCGCTCCTCCTCGGCGATCCGCTGCCGGATCCGCGCGGCGATCTCGGGCCCGGTGCCGAACAGCCGCCGACTCGCCGTCACGTCGAGGAAGGCCTCGTCCAGCGACAGCGTTTCCACCTGGTCGGTGAACGAGCGGAAGATGTCGAAGATCCGCCCGGAGATCTCCGCGTAGAAGCCGATCCGCGGGCGCACGTAGGCGCCCTCGGGACAGCGGCGCCACGCCTGCGAGATCGGCATCGCGGAGTGGATGCCGTAGCGTCGGGCCTCGTAGTTCGCGGTCGAGACGACGCCCCGGCCCCGGCCTTTGTGCGGGGCGGATCCGATGATGACCGGCTTACCTCGCAGCGACGGGTCCTCTCGCATCTCGACGGCGGCATAGAACGCGTCCATGTCGACGTGGAGGATCGTGCGCGGCCGAGTTTCAGGCTGCGGCATCTCCCCCCACTTCCCTCTCGTCGAGGATCCGGCGGGCCCGCCCGGGGGCGTCGCTCACGAGTCCGTCAACGCCCCAGTCGAGGAGGCGCCGCATGTCGTCGGTGTGGTTCACGGTCCACACGAACACGCCCATGCCGTCGGTGTGGGCGCGCCGCACGAAACGCGGCGTGACGATGCGCAGCGCGCCCTGCCGTTCGGGCAGCATGGCGGCATCACAGTTGGCCGGCGCGACCCGGCCTCCCAGGCCGAACTTGCCGAGGACGACGTACGTGCGGAGTTCGTCCTGGTAGGCGCAGCGCCAGCGGGCGTGCCGGCTCGCGGGCTCGACCTCTTTGCGCTCGAAGCCGCCCACCAGGATCCGCTCCCGGTCCCTGCGGTTCCGGCTCCTGTGCAGCCATGCCCCCAGTTCGTGCCCGGCGGCGGCCGACTTGATCTCCGCCACCACCGGGAGATCCCCCAGCGCCTCGAGCACCTCCTCGAGGGTGGGGACGCCGACACGCTTTCCCCGGAACGGGAAGGTTTTCCCGTTATCGGTCGTGAAGTGGTAGCCGGCGTCGAAGGGGCGCAGTTCGTCCAGCGTCATCTCCTCCACCTGCCCCGTCCCGTCGGTGGTGCGGGCGAGGCCGGGGTCGTGGATGACCATGAGGTGGCCGTCGGCGCTCCGGTGCAGGTCGAGTTCCACCGCGTCGGCCCCCACGCGCACCGCGTGCTCGAAGGACGGGAGCGTGTTCTCGGGCGCGAACGCCGCGGCCCCCCGGTGGCCGATGACCCGCAGCGGAGACCCGGGGCCGAAGAGATCGTCGGGCAGCATCGGCACCGTCGGGCCGCTCAGGAATCCACGCGTCGCGCCTGGGCCCGTCCGAGCGCTACGGAGAGCACGATCCACATCCCGGCCAGCGGCGCCGTGGACATCGCCACCCAGGCAAGTGTCAGACCGAGCATCGCGAACATGCTGTCGATTCCGGCGCCGGCGAGGTCGCCGCCCCGGTACAGGAAGACATCCACGATCGGCTTCCCCTTGTACTTGTCGGCGGGCGGCACGACCGAGAACAGCGTTTCACGCGAGGGCCGCGAAATCGCGTACCGCGTCGCCCGGTGGACGGCCTGGAAGATCATCATTACGCCATAGATCGGCCACACGGCGAGCACGACGAACCCGAGCACCGTCACGACCGGCAGGATGGCGAGCGTCCACCCGACGCCGAGCTTCCGGATCACGTGCGTCGTGACGAAGACCTGCGTGAACAGGGTGGCGGCCTGCGCCAGGAAGTCGAAGTTGGCGAAGCTTCCCACCCGCTGGCTGAACGTGTCCGTGGCCTCGAGGATCACGTTGGCTTGCGTGAAATAGATCAGCGTGTTCGACACGGCCATGAACACGACCCATAGGCCGACGCCGAGCAGGTAGGGCGATGTGGCCACGGCCCGCGCGCCGTCCCAGAATGCGCCACCGATCCTGGCGCCCGGTGCGCTCCCGCCACCGCTTTCCGCTCCCGCTGCGGCAGCCGTCTCGAGCCGGGACAGCTTCGAGCGGCCCGCCGTGCCGTCGAGGATCAGCATGACGCCGATCGCGAGCGCGAAGCAGCCGGCCCCGATGAGCATGAGGCCCGCGGGCAGGTAAGGGCTGTCGGTGAGGCCGCTGATCAGGCTCGCGCCCCCGCCCCCGGCGAGCGCCCCGAGCGTGCCTCCGATCCCGATGAAGGGGAACATCCTCTTCCCCTGATCGACGTCGAACACGTCGACCATGAAGGCCCAGAACACGCTGGTCGAGAAGAGGTTGATGACGCTCAGCCACACGTAGAAGGTGTACCCGATGCCGCGCGAGAGGCCGGTCTCCGCGTCGGTGCCGATGAGGCCGCCGCCCGCGCGCGCGTCCAGGATGAGGAGCGTCGCGAAACCGATCAGGCAGGTAATGACGAAGAGATAGGCCACGGGGATGAATCGCCGGCGGTTCGTGCGCGCGACGACGCCCCCGAAGGCAAGGACGGCGCCGAGCGACGCCACCGATGTGACGGCGAAGAGCCAGCGCAGGTCGCCCATCCCACGGGCGACCCCCATCGCCTCCCGCACGGGCCGGAGGAAGAAGTAGCCGCAGAGGACGAGGAAGAAGAAGAGCGCGGACAACACCGCGAGGCTGAACTCGCCCCGCCTCATGTTGAGAATCCGCCTTCCGAAGCTGACGACAACTTCCGGCAAGCTGGCCACATTCGCTCCCACCGTTAGGTTCCAGGATCCTCTGAAGAGAATCCCTTTTTCCATCGACCGGCAACCAGAGCCACGATGAAGCGCCACCGCGGACCTTCCCCCGGATGACCCCGCCGCTGGAGAGCGAGCCGCGCACGCTCGCGGCGCGGCTGACGGGCGCCCGTCCGGAAGAGGCCGGGCTCGTGCTCCTGTCGGCCCTCTACTTTTTCTTCATCCTCTCCTCGTACTACGTGATCCGGCCCATCCGCGAGGAGATGGCCGTGGCGGGCGGAGTCGAGAACATCCCATGGCTCTTCACCGGCACGCTGACCGCCATGCTCCTCGTCCACCCCATCTTTGCCGCGGTCGTGTCGCGGTGGACCCGCAGACGGTTCGTGACGCTCACGTACCGCTTCTTCATGCTGAACCTGCTCGTCTACTTCGTGCTGCTGCAGGTCGTGACCGACGGCGCCGCTTCGGTGTGGATCGGCCGGACCTTCTTCGTCTGGATCAGCGTCTTCAACCTGTTCGTGGTCTCCGTCTTCTGGTCGTTCATGACCGACATCTTCCGCGAGGGCCAGAGCCGGCGACTCTTCGGCCTCATCGGCGTGGGTGGAACCGTGGGAGGGATCGTCGGCTCCTCGATCACGGCCTTACTGGTGGGGTTCCTGTCGCCCGCGACGCTCCTTCTGTTCTCGGTGCTGCTGCTCGAGGGCGCGGTCGTCTGCCTCAAGGCGCTGGATTCGCGCTGCGCGACCCCCCGGGCTGCGGTTGACGGTGCGGGTGACGTTGCCGGCGACGGTTCGGATGGTGCAGGCGGTGGAAGGGATGCGGAGGAGGTGATCGGGGGCTCGCCGCTGGAGGGGATTCGGCGGGTCCTGGCCTCGCCCTACCTGCTCGGGATCGGCGCCTTCATGCTGCTGTTCACCATCGGTTCCACCTTCCTCTACAACATCCAGGCGGAGATCGTCTCGCGGACGTTCGAGACGGGCGCGGAGCGGACCTCGGTCTTCGCGCTCATCGACCTTGCGGTGAACCTGCTCACCCTCATGACTCAACTCTTTCTTACGGGCCGCATTCTGAAGTGGCTCGGCGTGCGCCTCGCGCTCGGGATCCTGCCCGTGCTCAGCGTCCTCGGTTTCCTGGCGCTCGGGGCGGCGCCGGTCTTCGCGGTGTTCGTGGTGTTCCAGGTCCTGCGGAGGGCAGGGAACTTCGCGCTCGCGGTGCCGACGAGGGAGGTGCTCTACACCGTCCTTCCGCGCCGGGACAAGTACAAGGCCAAGAATTTCAACGACCTGTTCGTCTACCGCGCGGGCGACCAGATCGGCGTGTGGTCTTTCGCGGGTCTGCGCGCGCTCGGGCTGGGAAGCTCCGCACTGGCGCTGACCATGGTCCCGCTGGCCGGACTGTGGCTGATGATCTCGCTGTGGCTGGGAAAGAAGCAGTCGGCGCTGGCTCGGAGGCCGGCGCGGAGCGCCGGGAGTCGCCGTCCCTAACGGTTCGAATCAGACGGCGCACAACTCCACGGCTTCGCGCAGCGAGCGCAGGGGTTCGCCGCTCCGCGGGATGAACTCGTGCGCCATGAAGCCTTCGAAGCCCGTCTCCCCGATGGCGCGCACGATCGCGGGATAGTTCAGTTCCTGCGAGTCGTCGATCTCGGCCCGTCCCGGGACCCCGCCGGTGTGGTAGTGGCCGATCCAGGGGCTCGCATCCGTGAGCGTGCGGATGATGTCCCCCTCCATGATCTGCATGTGGTAGATGTCGTAGAGGATCCTCACGCGGGGCGAGTCGACGGCTCGGATGATCTCGAGCGCGTAGTCCATGTGGTCGCCGATGTAGTCGACGTGTCCGCCGGGCTTCGAGTTCAGAACCTCGACGAGGATCGTCACGCCCTCGGATTCGGCGATCGGGGCGCACTCCCGCAGGCAGCGGATGGAGTTCTCGATCCCGACGGCGTCCTCCATCCCGCGGCGGTTGCCGAAGAAGCAGATCACGTTGGGCACTTCGACGCGGGCCGCGTGGGGGATGTGGCGTTCGAACGCCTCGATGATGCCGCGGTGGTTGCTCGGCTCGTTGAGGCCGTCCTCGATGGTCCCGGCCAACACGTCCCCGCACGAGACCGTGAGGCCGTGGTCGTGCGCGACGGGCCATTCCTCGACCAGGAGCAGGTCCATCGCCGTGAGACCCATCTCCGCCACGCCCCGGCAGAAGGGGACGAGCGGGATGTCCTCGAAGCACCAGCGCGCGACGGACTGGGTGATGCCGGCCGCCTGTCCCGGGGTGGCGGCCACGCCCGGGGCCCGGCCGAGAGCCGACGCTGGCCTTCCCGCGCCTCCGACCAGGAGACCGAGCGAGGCGGCGCCCGTCGCGCGCAGTGCGTCACGGCGGCTGACGGGCGTCCCGTCGGGGGGGGCGGCGGGCTCAGGCATCCAGTGACGCGAGGTGTTCGTAGCTGATCCGGACCGACGCCATCGGATCCCCGGGCGTGTCGTGCTCGACGAAGTAGTGGATGAGTCCCGCCTGGGCCGACTGCGCGAAGATCGCCTCGAAGTCGATCACGCCCGCGCCCACGTCCACCATATCGCCAGCGGCGGTGCGGTCCTTCACGTGGCAGAGGTCGAAACGGCCGGGGTACCGGCTGAAGTAGTCGAACGGGTCGCCGCCGCCATGCACGACCCAGAAGAGGTCGATCTCGTAGCGGACCAGTTCCGGGTCCGTATTCTCGATCATCACGTCGAGGAGGCGGAGCCCGTTCACCTCTTCCAGTTCGAAGTCGTGGTTGTGGTAGGCGAAGAGAAGCCCGGCCTCGCGGCACCGCGCCCCGAGTCCGTTCAGTTCGTCGGCGAGCCGGCGGTATCCGTCGACGAGCGCCGTTCCCGTGGCGCCGTCGCCTCCGGGCCGCTCGGGACCCGCCAGGTAGGGCAGGATGAGGTATCGGTGCCCGATTTCGGCGGCCGCGTCGACGGCCTCCTCGAAATTCGACCGCAACTCCTGGAGCGACAGGTGCACCGCGGGGGCCGTGAGGCCTTCCGCTTCGAGCGTGGCGCGGATCTGAGCGGGCGAGCGGCCGAAGTAGCCGGCGAACTCCACCTCGCCGTAGCCGATCCGGGCGACAGCGGCGATGGTGCGCTCGACATCGCGCGCCATCAGCGACCGCACGGTGTAGAGCTGGAGTCCCCAGGCCTCCGGTAGCGTCCGGATCCCGGCGGCGGCCGCGCGACCCGCGCTCGTCAACAGCAGGCCGGCTCCGAGTGAATTACGCACGAATCTTCGTCGCTTCATCGGTCCGTCCATATCGGTCTGTCCATGCCGCAATATGCCGCGCTCCCCGGCCGCCGTCGATCCGTCGTCCGGGGGGCGGTCTTCGCGCCGGGCGCGCCTCGGCCTATTATGGCGGAGCGAGGCGGCGCCCCTGCCGCCCGCGCGCGCGTCGATGCCGGCGAGGAGGACCGACTGTGAGACGGCGCAGGGCTCTCGAGATCATCGGTGCGGCCGCGGGCGCGCCGCTCCTGGTGCCGGGGGGCGCGGTGGCGCAGGCCTTGGCACTCGGGCAGCGCATCCGGGCGGTCACGGGCCCGGTCGGCGGCGCGCCGCCCGCGACGCTCACGCCCGCGCAGGCCCGGACGGTGACGGCGCTCGCCGAGGTCATCATCCCCCGGACCGACACGCCCGGCGCGAGCGAGGCGGGCGTTACCGCATTCGTCGATGCACTCCTGACCGGTTGGCTGGACGCGTCGGACCGCGACCGTTTCCTCGCCGGCCTGGACGCCGTGGACCCCACAGCCCGGGCAGCTCACGGCGCCGACTTCGCCGACTGCACCCCGGCTCAGCAGGCGGAACTCGTGGCGCAGATGGACGAAGAGCTCGACCGGCTCCGCCAAGACCCCGCTGAAGACGAGCGTCGGACCTTCTTCTACGACATGAAGCGCTTCACGCTCGCGGGCTATTTCACGTCTCAGGTCGGCCTGCGGACGCTCGGATACCGGATCATCCCCGGAGCCTTCGAGGGCTGCGTCATCCTCGACCAGTACGGCACCGGGGAGGGCCGCCCCGGCGAGCAGAACCAGCCACAGAGCCGTAACGGGGGCCAGCAGTGAGCCGCGCCCCGGCGGTCGGCCGCCGACAGGAAGTCTGGGACGCGATCGTCGTCGGCTCGGGCATCACGGGCGGCTGGGCCGCGAAGGAGCTCACGGAACTGGGCTTGCGGACCCTCGTCCTCGAGGCCGGCCCCATGATCGTCCCGGAACGGGATTACGTGGAACACGTGCCCCCGTACCGCATGCCGTATCGCGGCTGGAACGACCGCAAGGCGCTCGCCGCCGAGCAGCCCGTCCAGCGCGAGTGCTACGCCTGCGACGAGATGGGCCGGAAGTTCTTCGTCAACGACATCGAGAACCCGTACACGACCCCCGACGAGAAGCCGTTCCTCTGGATCCGGGGGCGGCAGGTCGGCGGGCGCTCGATCATGTGGGCGCGTCAGTCTTACCGACTCAGCGATCTCGATTTCGAGGCCAACGCGCGCGACGGGATCGGCGTCGACTGGCCGATCCGCTACTCGGACCTCGCCCCGTGGTACGCGCACGTCGAGGAGTTCGTCGGCATCAGCGGCCAGGCCGAGGGTCTACCCCAACTGCCGGACGGCGTCCTCCTCCCCCCCATGCAGATGACCTGCGTCGAGAACGCGGTGAAGGAGGCGATCGCCCGCGACTTCGGCGATACGCGAATGATGACGATCGGACGTACGGCCGTCCTCACACGCGACCACAAGGGGCGGAGCGCCTGCCACTACTGTGGTCCCTGCCACCGCGGTTGCCGGACGAAAAGCTACTTCAGCTCGCTGAACGCCACGCTCCCGGCCGCCGAGGCCACCGGGAGAATGACGCTACGCCCGGACAGCGTCGTGCACAGCGTGATCTGGGATCCCGCCCGCGGGCGCGTCACGGGCGTGCGCGTCATCGACCGACAGACGGGCGAGGATCTGGAGTTCTTCGGTGAGATCGTGATGCTCGGAGCCTCCGCGCTCGAGTCGACCCGGATCCTCCTCCACTCGAAGTCTGCCGATTTCCCGGACGGGCTGGCGAATTCGAGCGGTGTCCTCGGCCGCTATCTCATGGACCACACCATGAGCACCGGGGCGAAGGCGAAGTTTCCGGGCTGGGAGAGCCACGGTTACACCGGCGAGCGTCCCAACGGAATCTACATCCCGCGCTTCCGGAACGTGACGGAGCCCTCCCCCGACTTCATCCGGGGTTACGGCTACCAGGGCTGGTCCACCCGACAGGGCTGGAGCCGCGGCCTCGACATGCCCGGGTTCGGGGCGGAGTACAAGCGCCAGCTCACCGAGCCCGGCGTGTGGGAGTTCGAACTCGGCGCCTTCGGCGAGTGCCTCCCGCGCGAGGAGAACTACATCGAACTGGACCCGGAGCGGGTCGATGCGTGGGGGATCCCGGCGCTTCGCATCCACTGCGAGTGGAGCGACAACGAACGCCTGATGATGCTGGACAGCGCCGACCGCGCCGCGGAAATGCTGGAAGCCGGCGGCGGTGTGGACGTCGAGTTGCTGACGGACATCACGGCGCCGGGCCTCACGATCCACGAGATGGGGACGGCGCGCATGGGCCGGGATCCGGCGACCTCCGTCCTCAACGGCTACAACCAGGCGTGGGACGCGCCGAACCTGTTCGTGATCGACGGCGCCGCGATGCCCTCCTCCGCCTGCCAGAACCCGTCACTTACCTACATGGCCCTCACCGCCCGCGCCTGCCATTACGCGCGCTGGGCGAAGAACCGCGGCGAACTCTAGCCCCGGAAGCGCCGCGTCCTAGGCTGACGCGGCGAGGGCGTCGGCGACCTGCTCCATCTCGGCCATCGTGTTGTACATGTGCGGGCAGAGCCGGATGCCGGGGAACTGCGCCGTGCGGAGCGCGCCCGCGACGCCGTGTTGCTCGTAGATGCGGTTGTAGATCTCCGTGTGATCGTCCACCGGCAGCTGCGCGATGACCACGCCGCCACCAAGGCCTGGCACGTCCGAAGTGTGGAACTTCGCGCCGGGGATCCGCTCGCGGATCGCCGCCTTGAGGCCGGCCGCGAGTGCCCGCATGCGGGCCTCGATCGCCGCCGCCCCGATCGCCTGGTGGAATTCGACCGTCTTCCCCACACCCGCCACAGCGGCGTCGTCCCGCTGCCCGAAGGTGCCGAACTTGTCGGCCCCGCCCCCGGCGATCGCCCCGTCCCAGCCCACGCCCACGACGCTGGGCCACAGTTCGGCGACCCGGTCCGCCCGTACGTAGAGGACACCGGCTTCCTTCGGCCCGCAGAACCACTTGTGGGCGCTCCCCGTGTATGAATCGCAGCCCATGTCGTGCAGGTCGACCGCCACCGCGCCGAAGCTCTGGGCCCCGTCCATGTGGACGTAGATGCCGCGCTCATGCGCGATCTCGCACAGGCGGCGCGCCGGAAGTTCGACGCCCGAGATGTTCGAGATCTGCGTCACGGCCAGCACGCGGGTGCGGTCCGTGAAGGCGTTCACGAAGGCGTCGATCAACTCATCCTCGGTCTTCGGCGCCGGGGGCGTCGCCACGCGGATCACCTTGTAGCCGAAGCGGTCGGCCCGGACGTCCCAGGCCACGTTGTTCGTGGGGTGGTTCTGATCCCAGAGCACGACCTCGTCCCCGGCGCCCAGCACGAGCCCGTTGATCACCGCGTTGTTGCTCTCAGAGGTGTTGCGGGTGATCACGATCTCCTGGGGTGAGGCGCCGAGCAGTGCGGCCAGCGACTCCACCGATTTCGTGGCGAGCGCGTTGAACTTGGCCCGGTTGTGGAACGAGGCGTCCTGATCGATGTCCCGCGTATAGCCGAACACCGTCTCCTGCACCGGCCAGGGCGACGGACAGAGGTTCGCCGCGTTCACGAGAATGAGGCCGGGGCGAAGCGGGAACTGGCCTTTCACCATCTCCCAGAAAGATTCGTCCTCGGTACCGGTGAGGTCTCGCCGCGCGGACAGATCCTCGAGGCCGAGGGCGGGCTTCGAGCGGGCGAAGGTCCAGGCCGGCGTGGCCGCGAGGGCCGCCCCCGCAGCGGCACGCTTGAGGAATCTGCGACGGTCGGGCAGGCGGGTCGCGTCGGTGGGCGTGCGAGTCGTCACGGAAACCTCCCGGCTTGTGGGCCGCCGCGTCCCACGCGGCAACCGCGGTCGTTCACTGACGCAACATACGCCGCGCGATGCCGCGCGGTCTATGCACGCGGCGTGGCGCATACCATGTTTCGAAAGGCCCCGGCGCCCATCAGACCAGGAGGTACCCATGGACACGCGCGCCCCCGCTACCTGCCGCGCCTTCTTCCGTCATCTCTTCACTCTCGCAGCTCTCCCGGCCCTTTGCGGCCTCGGCGTCTCCGACTCGACCCTGGCTGCCCAGCAGGCCGACGGTGCCCTCGCGCTCGAGTCCTGGCTCGACTGGGAGCGGGTCCAGGATCCGCAGATCTCGCCGGACGGCGGCTCGGTGGTCTATGAACAGCTCTGGGTCGACAAGATGAACGACGCGTGGGAGTCCTCGATCTGGATCGTGAACTCGGACGGCAGTCGTCCGCGCCACCTCGTGAACGGGTCCTCGCCGCGCTGGTCGCCCGATGGCAGCCGGCTCGCTTTCCTCGCGCCCGACGACGAGGGAAATACGCAGATCTTCGTGCGCTGGATGGACGCCGAGGGCGCCGTCTCGCAGGTGACGCGCCTCACCGACAGCCCCTCGAATCTGGTTTGGTCGCCCGACGGAACCCGCTTCTCGTTCACGATGCGCGTGGGGGCGGAGCAGCCCACGTCACGCCACTGGTCCCTCTCGCTCCCGAAACCGGAGGGGGCGACGTGGACGCCGGGCCCGCGCATCATCGAGCGCCTCGTCTATCGACAGGACCGCGTCGGATTCCTGGGCGACAAGTACCAGCACATCTTCGTCGTCCCGGCCGAAGGCGGGACGCCGCGCCAGCTCACCGAGGGCGACTACAACTACGGGGTCCCGGTCTGGGAGCCCGACGGACAGTCGCTCCTCTTCAGCGGTCTCATCATCGAAGACGCCATATATCGCTGGCAGGAAACGGAGATCTATCGGCTCGACGCAGAGTCCGGCTCAATGAGCCAGATCACGACCCGGAAAGGACCGGACAATCGGCCCGTCCCGTCGCCCGACGGGAGCATGATCGCCTATGTGGGACACGACACGACGACGTTCGACTATATCGAGTCGGCCGTCTATGTGATGAACGCGGATGGGTCGAACCCGCGCGCCCTCACCGCGGAAATGGACCGCAGTCCGGGGGCGCTGCACTGGGCTCCGAACGGAGACGGCGTCTACTTCGACGCCACGGCGGACGGCTATCGCAACATCCACTACGCCTCGGTAGACGGCGAAGTGCGAGCGATGAGCGAGGGCCCGCAGATGTTCGGCCTCAATGACGTGAGCGATGGCGGCATGGCCGTCGGCATGTGGGGCGACGCGCACGAACCCGGCGACATCCACGTCTTCCCGGTCGATCGACCCGACGAACGCACCCGGCTCACGGAGGTGAACGCCGACGTGCTGGCCGGCGTCACGCTGGGCGAAGTCGAGCAGGTCTGGAGCGAGTCGTCCCATGACGGCCTCGCGATCCACGGCTGGGTCATCAAGCCCCCGGACTTCGACGCGTCGCAGCAGTATCCGCTCATCCTCGTCATTCACGGCGGACCGCACGGGATGTACAACGGCGGGTTCAACTTCTCGTGGCAGGAGCACGCGGCGAACGGATACGTCGTCCTCTACACCAACCCGCGCGGAAGCTCCGGCTACGGGACGGAGTTCGGGAACGCCATCCAGTACGACTATCCGAACCACGACTTCGACGATCTCATGTCGAGCGTGGACGAGGTCATCTCCCGTGGCTACGTGGACGACAGCAACATGTTCGTCTACGGGTGCTCGGGCGGGGGGGTGCTGACGTCGTGGGTCGTGGGCCACACGGACCGCTTCCGGGCCGCGTCGGCGAACTGCCCCGTGGTGAACTGGTTCAACTTCCCGAACGAGGTCGACGGCAACTACCTGCGCTGGTACGCCGACTTCCGGGAGTTCCCGTGGGTGGACCCGAGCGAGCACATCCGCCGCTCGCCGATCTCGTACGTGGGGAATGTGACGACGCCGACCATGCTGATGACGGGCGTCCTCGACCTGCGCACGCCGATGTCCCAGACCGAGCAGTTCTACCAGGCGCTCAAGGCGCAGAACAAGCCGACGGCGATGGTCCAGTTCGAGGGCGAGTGGCACGGCACGTCGCGCCTGCCGTCCAACTTCCTGCGCACGCAGCTCATCCTCAGGAAGTGGTTCGAGCGCTGGGGCACCCACGACGACGAGCGCACCGCCGCCACGCAGGCCAGTTCGTAGCAGGGGGGTGGATTCGACGAGTCAGATGTCCGGCAACCACACGCTTAAGGAACTCGGGAAGCGCGTCTGGTTCCAGGCGCTGCTCGTGACGCCCGTGATGGCTTACTTCGGGTGGCTCTACTTCACCGGAAGGGGCAATCTGGCCGGGTTCGTGTTCGCGATCGTGGCATTCTCGGCGCTTGCCGCCTGGAACCTCCGAAACGCGCGACGCTCACAGCCTGCGGAGGACCCCGACAGCGGCTGATCAGGTCGATCTGCCCCCGCTGGAGGCTTGCCTGGCTACGGCACCTCCGGATAGTATGTTATACATGCGTAAAACATTCCTGGCGGTGCGGCTTGAGGAGGAGTTGCGGGAGGCGGTCAACCGCCGTGCCGCTGCCGAGGGTACGACGGTGTCCGGTTTCGTCCGGGAGACTCTCCGCGAGGCGGTCGCGGACCGGCCGGTCGGCGATCGGATCCGTCACCTCAAAGGGACCGTCCGCCTGGAAGCCGACGACGACGAATGGCGCACGACGCTTCGGAGCCGTAACTGGCGCCGCTGACGGAATGGCTCGCGGATACGGGCCCCATCGTCGCCTACCTTGATCCGGACGATCCGGCTCACCCGGAGGTCGGCCCCGTGCTCGACCGTTTCCGAGGCGTGCTCCACACCACGGGCGCTGTCGTGACGGAGGCCATGCACTTCCTCGCCCGTTCGCGTCTCGGTCCTTCGGCTCTCGCGGACTTCGTCACGTACAGCGACATGCGCGTCCATGACGCATGTCAGCCTCCCGGGATCACGAACGCCGCGCTCCTGATGGATCGCTACGCGGACACGCCGATGGACTTCGCCGACGCCACGCTCGTCCTTCTCGCGCAGCGGCTCACCATCCATGAGATCCTGACTCTCGACCGTCGAGGGTTCCGCTCATATCGCACCGACGACGGACGATCCTTTCGACTGGTCCTGGACCAGCCCTAGGTCGGAGACAGGCCGTCACGCACCGGGATGGCGCAGGAAGGCGGTCTCGGAGAGGACCTTGTCGAGGCCCGAGACTAGCAGATCCGCGTCGGCTTCGGAGAACACGAGCGGCGGCTTCATCTTGATCACGTTGTGGTCGGGACCGTCCGTGCTCAGGAGGATCCCCTTGTCGCGCATGCGCTGTACGGCCGCGTCGGCGAGGTCGGCGGCCGGCTCCAGATCGTCTCCCTCCCGCACGAACTCGATCCCCGTGAAAAGACCCCGGCCCCGGGCGTCGCCCACCGGAGCGTGACGGTCGCGCAGGCATTCGAGCCCCTCGAGCAGCCGCCTGCCGACGAGGTCGGCGTTCTCCTGTAGACCCTCCTCTTCGATCACGTCCAGGACGGCGAGGCCGATGGCGCACGAGACGGGGTTCCCGCCGTAGGTGTTGAAGTACTCCATTCCGTTGGCGAAGGACTCGGCGATCTCGCGCGTAGTGACCACGGCGGCGAGGGGGTGGCCGTTCCCGATCGGCTTGCCGAGCGTCACGATGTCGGGGACGACGCCGTGCTCCTCGAAGGCCCAGAAGTGAGATCCCGCGCGGCCGAAGCCGACCTGCACCTCGTCCGCCACGCACACGGCGCCGTGCTCTCGGGCCGCCGCGTAGGAAGCCGCGAGATACCCCGCCGGGAGCGGGATCTGGCCGCCGCAACTGAGGATCGATTCGTGGAAGAAGGCGGCCGCGCCGGGTGGCCGGTCCCCGAACCAGGTGGGCTCCGTCTCCAGCGCCCGCGCCGCCTCTCCCACGTACGTCACGTACAGGGGTGCGACCTCCGCGTCCGGCCCGCGGTGGAGACCCCGGAACGTGTCCGGCATGGGCGCCATCCGCACCCAGGGGCGGAGCCCCTTCCCGCCCGGACCGTTGAACTTGTACGGGCTCAGGTTGACGACCGAACTGGAGTTGCCGTGATACGCCCCGTCGAGGACGACCGCCCCCACCTTGCCGGTGTGCGTCCGGGCCATGCGCAGGGCGAGTTCGTTGGCCTCGGTTCCCGAGCAGACGAGGAAGCACACGTCGAGCGGGGTCGGGAAGAGGGCCGTCAGCCGCTCCGTGTACTCGAGGATCGCTTCGTGCAGGTAGCGCGTGTTCGTGTTGAGCGAGGCCATCTGCCGGCGCGCCGCCTCGTTCACGCGCGGGTGCGAGTGTCCGACGTGCGCCACGTTGTTCACGCAGTCGAGGTAGGGCTGGCCGTCGATGTCGTACAGCCAGGCGCCCCGGCCCCGGACGATGTGGAGCGGCCGCCGGTAGGAGAGGCTGAGCGAGGGCCCCAGCCGCCGGTTCCGATCCTCGACAAGCGAAGCATGGGTGCGGGGGCGCGGAGCCGTGGCCTCGCACGGGAGCCGGAGCAGGTGGTCGGGGTCGGGGCTCACCGCCGTCCAGACAGCGCGCGCGCTCGGGGCGGCCACGCCGGGGAACGTCCCGTCGTAGTCGAGCGGATCGACGAAGATCTGGAAATGAAGGTGGGGCGCCCAGTCGCCGTTGCCCGGAGGGGCGCCGATCCAGCCGATCGTGCGTCCGGCTTCGATGTGGTCGCCCGGCGCCACGGCCGTGAGCGATTCCGCCGACAGGTGGCCGTACAGCGTGCGGAATCGCACCGACCCTTCGGCATCTTCCGCTTCGTGCTCGAGGATGACCGTCGGGCCGTAGTCGAGCCGCTCGGCGTTGTCGCGCACGGACACCACGCGGCCCTCGATGGGAGCGCGGACCGGCGTCCCCGGCTCCGCGAACAGGTCGACGCCGAGGTGGACGCTGCGCCACTCGTCCACCTCGTTTCCCGGCGCGCGGAAGGCCTCGCCCGTATACCACCACCGCACCTCGTCGTAGCGGCCGACGCCGATGGCCGCCCCGGCGTCCCGCATCCCGTCGAACAGACGTTGCGAGAACTTCGCGTGATCCGTGGGATCGAAGGTCCCGCCGTCTTCCCCCGACTCTACGCTCAGATCCAGCACGACCAGCGGAGTGGAGCGAGGGTCCGGATCGAGTACGGGCGCGGCGTTCGGGGCGGCGCGCTCCAGGACGGAGATGACGCGGTTCGTCGCAGGACAGGGCGGGTGGCCACACGCGTCCCGCAGCCGGTAGCGCCCCAGGTTCGGGGGCACGGCGTCCAGGCGCTCGAGCACGTCCCATGCAGGGGCCTGGCTGACGAGCAGGTACTCGTTGTCCGGTTCCTGCGCGCCACGAACCGACGACACCGTCACGCTGAGTGCGAGCCGCAGGCGTGCCAGTTCATACAGGACATCCGCTTCGGCTTCCGTGACCTCGTGTTCGGCGAGGTATCCCCGCGCCACGTCGCAGAAGGCGGCTACCGGGTCGCCCGTCCCGAACCCGGCATATGCACAGGCCACGGCGAGGTTCGCCACCGTCCACGACCGAATCACGTCCCCGAAGTCCACGACGCCCACCAGGTGCGGCGCTCCGTCCTTCATGCGCCCGGGGTCGACATGGATGTTGGCCGGGTTCGCGTCGTTGTAGATCAGGCTCTCGCGCAACGCGCCGGCCCGCGGCTGCACGACCGCGGCGTACCGCTCGAGGATTCGGACAAGGACTTCGCGTCGCCCCGCCCCGTGGATCGCGTCCAGGTTCTCCGTGATGAGCGAGGCGGCGCCGCGAAGGTCCCAGATCATCGCGCGGTCCGCACCCGCCACCTTGGACGAGGAACCATCGAAGATTCCCGCGAGGCGTCCGATCTGTCGGCGGAGTTCGGGTCCGTGCGGCCGGAAGCGGTCCAGCGGAATGCCCGGAACCGGCTCCAGGAACCGGGCGAAGTGGGCACGCCCGCCGATCGTGCATTCGACGAGGCGGCCTCCCGACGACGCGTCCGCGGAGGCCGCCTCCTCCGAAGTGCTGCGCCAATGCGGCAGCGTGAAGCAGGCCTGGGATTCGGAGAGAGCCGCCAGCATGGCCGCTTCCTCCTCGAGGACCGCGCGGTCTTCCAGCAGGTTCGAGACCTTCAGGTATCCGCGGACCCCGGAGCCATCCGGGCCCCCGTCCGCAGCTCCGTCGAAGTCCCGGTCGGAGATCTCGAACACGCGGTCCCGCTCGCTGGCGCACTCACGGGCCCTCCCGTCCACACCCCAGCGAGTCAGGACGAGCCTCGCCGCTTCCTCCTCCGAGAAGGAGGGTCTCCCGGCCGCGTATCCGGCGTCGAGCGTCTCCATGGGGGCCGAAGCTCCCACCCCGTCCATGCCCGGTCAACCACGCGGGTTGTTGCCGCCCGCGTCCGTCGAACCGAGCTTGCGAGCCCGGTCCATTGGCATCCGCACACGGAGGATCACGATGTCGCTCCGCTCCGCCCTTCTCGCTTCAACCCTCGCCCTGGGCGCCGCGGTCGCGGCCCCGGCGGCCCTCACCGCCCAGGAGCAGGCGCACGCGGTCGCCTCCCCGGCCGACCTGGAACTCGAGGTCGGGGCGTCCTTCCAGCTCACCGCGGAGATCCGGGGAACCGCGGAAGAAGGCGCCGCCTCCGAGGTACGCTGGTTCGCGGCCGACGACGGCGTGACGGTGACGCCCGAAGGCATGGTGACGGCGGTGCGGCCGGGCGAGTCGCGGGTGGCGGCGATGTTTCGCGGACAGCCGAGCTGGGTCACGATCAGTGTCCCCCGGTTGGAGGCGGACCGGATCGAGGCCCGCGTCGCCGGACCCGTCTACGCCGGAGCGACGGCCGCCCTTCATGTCGTCGCCTACACGGAGTTGGGCGGGGCCGCGGAAGACATCGAGTTCGCGTTCGCCTCCGCCGATCCCGGCGTTGCGACGGTGGATGGAGCCGGGCGCGTGCTCGGCCACGGGCCGGGGCAGACGGTGGTGACAGTCTCCGCCGGAGCCGCCGCGGCGGAGGTCGAAGTCACGGTACAGCCCAACCCGGCTGAGGACTACGAGCTGGTGGCGGCCGGGGACGTGAGCTCGCTCTCGACGGGAGATGTCGCGGTGTTTCGGTTGCTCGGCCGCGCCGGGGCCGGGGAGGACATCCCCCTGGCGCCGTTGTGGAGCGTCACGCCGAGCGGGGCGAGCGTCGAACCCGTCGACGGACGCGGGCTCTTCGTCGCGGAGGACCCCGGCACGTACCACGTGACGGCCATCGCGGGCCCGTCGATCGCCCGGACCGTCACGGTACGCGTGAGCCCCCGCCGCCACACCGCGCGCCTCGAACTCGTCGGAAGCGGGATCACCTCCACGCACCGCGCCGGAGACACGTGGGTGTTCGAGGGCGTCGACGGGCGCGACTACGCCTATCTCGGCACCTTCTTCCACGACTGGATGAAGGTGTGGGATGTGACGGACCCCGCCCAGCCGGTCCTCACCGACTCGATCCAGCTCGATGCCCGCCGGATCAACGATGTGAAGATCCATCCGAACAATCGTCTCGGGATTGTCACCCGCGAAGGCGCGTCGAGCCGGCGGAACGGGATCGTCTTCCTCGACCTCTCGACTCCCGCCCATCCCACCATCCTCTCCGAGTACACGGACACGGTGACGGGGGGCGTGCACAACGTCTGGATCCTGGGGGATGAGGATCTCGTCTACGCCTGCCATAACGGGACGAGCGAGCTCGTGATCATCGACATCGCCGACCCCGCCAACCCGCGCGAGATCAACCGCTGGGTGCACGACGAGCCCGTCCGCAGCCTGCACGACGTCATCGTGCAGGACGGCTACGCGTACGCCTCGTTCTGGAATGAGGGCATCTACATCCTGGACGCGGGGGCCGGCACGCACGGCGGCACGGCGCGCGACCCGAAGCTCGTCTCGCGCTGGGTCTCGGGGCAGGGGAACACGCACGTCGCCTGGCGACACGGCAAGTATCTGTTCGTTGCCGCCGAGATCTACCCGTCGGACTGGGATGCGAACGCCCTGGGCCCCATCGAGGCGCGGGGCTTCGTCGAGGTGCTCGACATGACCGACATGGACGAACCGGTGAAGGTCGCCCACTACACCGTGCCGGAGGCCGGGGCCCACAACCTGTGGAGTGACGACCGCGACCGGCTCTACGTCGGCTACTACCAGGCGGGGCTGCGGGTGCTGGACATCTCGGGCGAACTGCGCGGCGACCTCTACCGGCAGGGCCGTGAGATCGGCGCGATCAAGACCTCATCGCCGGAGGCGGCCGTCCCCAACTGGTCGATGACCTGGGGCGCGCAGCTGTTCAAGGGCCGGATCTTCACCTCCGACCTCCATTCCGGCCTGTGGATCGCGCGCCTGGTCCAGGAGGAACTCGTCCCCTGACCGAATCACTCGAGAACGCGAGAGCTGGCACCATGAACAGCAGGACACTCAAGAAGGCGATGGCAGTCGCAGCCCTCACGTGCGTGTGGCCGACCTTCGCCACCGAAGTGCAAGGACAGGCGACCGCTGCGCCGGCTCCCGGACAGGAGATCGCCCTCGTCACCGGGGCTACCTCCGGACTCGGCAGGGAACTCGCACTGCGGCTGGGCGCGCGCGGCGATCACGTCATCGTGCACGGACGCAACGAGGAACGCGGAGCTGAAGTAGTGGAGGCGATCAACGCCGCGGGCCCGGGGAGCGCGCGCTTCTACCGCGCGGATTTTGCCTCCTTCGCTCAGGTGCGCGAGTTCGCCGAGACACTGCTGGCCGACTACGAGCGCCTGGACCTCCTCATCAACAATGCGGGGTTCGGCTCGGCCCCGGACGAGCGATGGGTCACAGAGGACGGGCACGAGTACCGCTTCCAGGTGAACTACCTCTCCACGTTTCTGCTCACGCACATGCTCATGCCGCGCCTCATGAGCAGCACGCCGTCGCGCATCGTGAACGTGTCGTCGGGCGCGCAGACGCCGATCGACTTCGACGACGTGATGATCGAGAACAACTTCAGCGGGCGTCGGGCCTACGCTCAGAGCAAGCTCGCCCAGATCATGTTCACCCACGACCTCGCCGAGGAGCTGGACGGCACCGGGATCGTCGTCGGTTCACTCCATCCGGCGACCTACATGCCGACCGGCATGGTGCGGCGGCTGGGTGCGACGCCGCGCGCCACCATCGCCGAGGGAGCCGACGCGACGATGCAGGTGGTCGACTCCGACGACTTCGAGAGCGGGCAGTACTTCAGCGGCCTCAGGCCCGCCCAGGCCAACGCCCAGGCTTACGATTCCGAGGCGCGCGCCCGACTCAAGCGGCTGAGCCAGGAGCTGACCGGCATCCGCTGCCGGATGGGCCGCTGCCGGTTCGTGGGCGACTCCTCGGAGTAGCTCGCTGGCAGGCCGTGGCCTGCTACGGGTCCAGAGCGTCGAGCGCGGCGAGGATGTCGGCGTGCTCGGGGCGGATGGTGTAATCCACCTCGGTGAAGCTCCAGCGCACCGTCCCTTCCATGTCGATGACGTAGGTCGTGGGGTGCGGGATCTGGCGTCCGCGCCCGTCGCCCTCGTTCAGGAGTCCGTAGCGGTTCGTGATGGCGGAACCGTCGTCGGACAGGAGCGGGAAGTCGAGCGCATAGTCGTAGTCTTCCAGCACGCGCTCGGCCATGAGCCCGATGTCTTCGGGGCTGTCCGGGGCGATCGCCAGGAGCTGGGTCCGTTCGCGCTGTTCGGGGGTCATGAAGTCTCGCAGCTCTCCGAGCTGCTTTGCGCAGTACGGTCACCAGTGGCCGCGGTAGAAGAAGAGGATGACGTCCTTCTCCCCGCGATAGTCCGAGAGGGTGACCGGCTCGCCGGTGCTCGCAAGGGCGGTGAAGTCGGGCGCCGGCCCGCCCGCCACCACGCGCTCGAGGTCCGCGGGAGGCAGGTCGTGCCCATCCACGGGCCCGAGCGCCACCTGCGCGGCTTCGTCCATCCCCGACTCGGCGGTCTCCGCGGCGTCCGGGGCGTCGCCTTCCGGCGCGCAGCCGACGAGCCCGGCCGCCAGCAGCGTGCCCGCTGCGAAGAGCCGGAGTTCACGTCCGTCCATCATCCTGTATCTCCCTTGTGACCCGTACACGCCCGCGACGCGGCTCCCGCGTGCCGACCTCGGAAACGCTATCGAACGGGCGGCCTGCGCGACAGCAACCCCCGCTGAAAGGGTTGGTCCCGGCGCGTCGCGTCGCTTCCCGGTGCGTCTTGCGTGCGCCGAGGGGGGTTCGGACTATGCCACGGTTGTCCAGCACTGTTAGCAGTGCGGTTCACACGACCCCGGTCACCAGCTGGAGCCAGTGCCATGCGTGCCGATTCCGACAGCGTCCGATTCCCGCGACTCTTCCTCTTTCCCCTGTTGCTCCTCTTCCTGCTTCCGGTGGCCCCGCAGGGCCTCGTTGCGCAGGAGGGGGCCGACGGCTACCAGACGCCGGCCGACGAACTCGCCGCGCTGGTCGATGCCCCGGTCACGCCGGGCATCAGCCTGAGCCCCGACGAATCTGTGATGCTGCTCACGATGCGGCCCAGCCTGCCGTCGATCGGCGAGGTCGCGGCGCCTGAACTGCGGATCGCCGGACTGCGCATCAATCCGCGCACGAACGGCCCCAGCCGCTCCCGCCCCTCGAACGGTCTCGCGCTCCGAACGCTGGAAGGCGAGCAGCGGGCCGTCACGGGCCTCCCCGAGAACCCGCGCATCCGGAACACGCGCTGGTCGCCGAACGGGAGCACTGTGGCGTTCACGCACGACACCGACTCCGCCGTGCAGCTCTGGGTGCTGGATGTCGCGTCCGCCGCGGCGCGGCGCCTGTCCGACCTCGACATGGTGAACGTGGGCTTCGGGGCCCCGTTCAACTGGTCGCCGGAAGGAGACTTCCTCTATGCGATGGCGGTTCCGCCCGGCCGCGGCCCGGCGCCCGCCGAGCCGATGGTGCCGACCGCGCCCATGATCGAGGAGACCTCGGGCGAGGCGGCCCCCGCCCGCACGTACCAGGATCTCTTGCAGGACCAGCACGATGAGGCGCTCTACGAATATTACTCGACGGCGCAGTTGACCCGCCTCGGTCTCGACGGGTCGGCGGCCATGATCGGCGAACCGTCGATCTTCTCGGGCGCCACGCCGTCTCCGGACGGCCAGCACCTGCTCGTCCAGACGACCCACCGACCCTACTCGTACCAGGTTCCGGCCTCCCGCTTCCCGAGGACGATCGAGGTGTGGGACGCGCAGGGGAACGTGGTCCACCAGGTCGCGGAACTGCCGCTGCAGGACGGCGTCCCCACGTCGTTCGGGTCGGTCCCCACCGGCGTGCGCTCGATCTCGTGGCGCGCCGACGCCGACGCGACGCTGTACTGGACGGAAGCACAGGACGGCGGTGACGCCCTCGCCGAGGCCGACATCCGCGACAAGGTGTTCTCGCACGCGGCGCCCTTCTCCGGTCAGCCGATGGAACTTGCCGCGCTCCCGCTGCGCTACGGCGGCGTGATGTGGGCGGAGGAAGGCTATGCCCTGGTGAGCGAGAACTGGTTCTCGACTCGCCAGCAGCGCACCTATCGGATCGATCCGGACGCCCCCGGAGAGATGGAGCTGATCTTCGATCTTCAGACCGAGGACCGGTACAACGACCCCGGCTTCCCGATGTTCGCGACGAACGCGCGCGGCCAGGGCGTCCTGATGACCGCCGATGGCGGGGCTTCGCTCTACCTGGCCGGCCAGGGCGCTTCGCCCGAGGGCAACCGTCCCTTCCTCCGGAAGCGCAACCTCGAGACGGGAGAGGAAGAGGAGTTGTTCCGCTCGGAGGCGCCGTACTACGAGGGCGTGGTCACGTTGCTCGAGGACGGGCGTTTGATGACGCGGCGGGAGTCCGTGGATGAGCCTCCGAACTACTTCCTGCGCGACCTCGATCGGGGGACGGTCAGCGCGGTCACCGAGTTCCCGCACCCGTACCCGCAGTTCGCCGGCATCCGCAAGGAGGCGATCCAGTACGAGCGCGGGGACGGCATCCCGCTTTCGGCCACGCTCTACCTGCCGGCCGACTACGACCAGGAGCGCGACGGTCCGCTCCCCACCTTCGTGTGGGCGTATCCGACCGAGTTCAAGAGCGCCGCGGCCGCCGGCCAGCGCCGGGATTCGCCGTACCAGTTCACGCGGATCCCGTACGGCGGCGCCGTGCCGTACGTGACCCGGGGATATGCGGTGCTGGACAACGCGTCGATGCCGGTCATCGGCGAGGGTGACGCGGAGCCCAACGACACGTTCCGCGAACAGCTCGTGGCGAACGCCCAGGCGGCGGTCGACGAGGGCGTGCGGCGCGGCGTCGTGGACCCGGAACGGGTGGGCGTAGGCGGACACTCCTACGGCGCCTTCATGACCGGGAACCTCCTCGCGCACTCCGACATCTTCCGGGCCGGCGTGGCGCGCAGCGGCGCCTACAACCGGACGCTGACGCCATTCGGCTTCCAGCGCGAGCAGCGGCTCTTCTGGGAGGATCCGGACCTCTATCTGTACATGTCGCCGTTCATGCACGCCGACAAAGTGAACGAGCCGATTCTCATCATCCACGGCGAGGACGACAACAACTCGGGCACCTTCCCCATCCAGTCGCGGCGCTTCTACGCGGCCCTCAAGGGGCTCGGGGCGACGGCCCGGCTCGTCTTCCTGCCCGCCGAGAGCCACGGCTACGCGGCGCGTGAGTCCGTCCTGCACGTGTTGTGGGAGACCGACCGCTGGCTCGAGATGCACGTGAAGCCCGCGAAACCCGTCACCACGACGGACGACGCGGAAAGCTGAACGCCGCCGCCGAGGTTCCGCTTCTGGTTGAGGCGGAGGGTCCCGTCCGGATCCTCCGCCTCAACCGTCCCCACCGTCTCAACGCCGTCAGCCTCCCCATGTACGAGGCGCTGGAAGCCGAGCTCGAGCGCATCGGTGCGGACTTCGAGACGCGCGTCGTGATCGTCACGGGCACGGGACGAGGGTTCTGCTCCGGGGCCGACCTCAAGGCGCACCGCGACGAGGTGCCGAGCCGGGACGGGGGGCGCGCCTACATTGAGACCGGCGAGCGGGTGTACCGCGGAGTGCGGGCCGCGCCCGCAGGTTCGATGCGACGGCGCCGCGCTTACATCGAGACGAGCCAGCGCGTGTTTCGCGCGCTCCAGACTTTACCGCAGCCGGTGGTCGCGGCCGTGAACGGACACGCGATCGGGGCGGGCTGCGAACTCGCGCTGTCGTGCGATTTCGTCATCGTGGCGGAGGAGGCGAAGCTCCGCATGCCGGAGGTCGCCCTCGGGACGTTCATCGGCGGCGGCACGGCCTACACGCTCAGGCGGCGCGTCGGGCACGCGCGCGCGGCCGAATTGATCCTCCTCGGCCGCTACTTCACCCCGGAAGAGGCCGGCGAGTGGGGGCTGGCGAACCAGGTGCTCCCCTCGGAAGAAGTCCTCCCGGCAGCGCTCGATCTGGCTGGACGGCTGGCCCAAAACGCCCCGATCTCGATGCGCCTCGCCAAGCGGCTCCTCGATCAGGCGGAATCGGTCGACGCCGAGGAGGCGCTGCGGCTCGAGGCCGATGCGCTCTTCACCTGCATGGACTCCGAGGACTGGCGCGAGGGCCTGGAGGCGTTCGCCCGGAAGCGCGACCCCATCTACCGGGGAAAGTAGTCGCCAAAGTCAAGCCGACGGCCCACGCGATGATGGCGATCATCTCGGCGCTCATGGTTGCGCCTCCGCCGGATTCGGAGAGGCGCCGCCCGGCAAGAGATGGAATGGACATTGAGTACGGACGCGCATACCTTACTTGCGGTAAGGAGAAGCGGGGAGGGAACCGAGATGGAAGCGACGATCACCAGCAAGGGTCAGGTCACGCTGCCGAAGCCCATCCGGGACCGGCTTGATCTCAAGGCGGGTGACAGGATCGCGTTCGCGATGGAAGAAGACGGGACCCTGCGCGTCACCCCGATCACGGGCTCGGTGATGGCACTGGCCGGAATGCTCCCCAGGCCCGCCACTCCGCTCAGCCAGGATGAGATGGACGAAGTGATCGCCGGGGCGGCTGTTCGCGGGGGCCGGCCACGTTGATCGGGCTGGACACCAACATTCTGGTGCGCTTCATCACCGGGGACGACCCGGAACTCGCCGCCACAGCGACGCGGCTGATCGAGAGCCGTTGTACGGTCGAGTCGCCCGGCCATGTCTGCGTTCCGGTCCTCATCGAACTCGTGTGGGTGCTGAGGCGCGGCTATCGCTACGAGAAGAACGCCGTGACAGAAGTCGTCAGACAGCTCCTGGGGGCTGCCGAACTCATCGTAGAGGACAGTGAGATCGTTCGGCTTGCCTTGCGTGACTACGAGTCGGGCGGAGCCGATTTCGCCGACTACCTGATCGGGCGTTCCAACCGCGCAAGCGGCTGTGCCTCGACGTATACCTTCGATCGCCGGGCAGCACGGAGCAGCCTGTTCGAGCTCTCTGCCTGACGCTCCGGGACGTTCCTGCGTGAACGCCTGCGCACAATCCGCCGCCATTGCCGCCCCGCCTCGGGGCGACGCACGTTTGACGGGCCCATCGACCCAGCCCGCGCAGGCAGAGGAGGACAGATGACTTCCGCCCGCAGATCCCCCCGCTTGGCCGGGATTCTCGCGCTCGCGGCCTTCGCCGCGCTCAGCGCGGTCCCGCCCGCCACCGCCCAGGACCGGACGATCGCGCTCGTCGGAGGCCAGCTGCTGGACGGCTACGAGGCGAACCCCATCCACCACGCGACCGTCGTCATCGAGGGGAACCGGATCGTCGCCGTGGGGCCCGCGGCCGAGATCGACATCCCGCCGGATGCCGAGGTCATCGACACGCGCGGCAAGACGATGATGCCGGGGATGGTGGACGCGCACGTTCACATCATGATCCTCGGCCACGGCGAGTACGCGGACTGGTTCCCGTGGTTCGAGGGAAACGACGACCTCGTGTACGAGACGTCGGCAAAGCAGCTCCTCATGGCCGGCGTCACCGCCGGCGTGGACCTTGCGGCGCCGATGTCGAGTCTCGCCTTCCGCGACCGGGTCAACCGCAACGAGGTGCCGGGTCCCCGTCTCCTGGTCAGCGGCCCCTGGGTCACGCGCTACGCGTGGAACTTCCTCCCGGACGAACTCCGCGTCCTGCACCGCTCGCCCGAGGAGGCGGCCGAGCGGACGCGCGAACTCATCGACGCCGGGGTCGACGTGATCAAGACGTGGATCGGGACGACCGAGGAGGACATGCGGGCGATCAAGGCCGTCGCGGGCCCGGCGGGCGTCCCCATCCACTGTCATGTCTACGAGGAGGAGGTTGTGTGGGGGGCGATCCGCGGCGGCTGCGACGTGCTCCAGCACGCCGGCTCGGGCGGCAGCGTGCCCGCCTACTCGCAGGAACTCGTCGACCACATCGCGATGGAGGGGATCCCGGTCGTGCAGACGATCGCGCACCGGATCTGGGTCTACCCCGCCACGCTCGAGTTTCCGGAGCGGCTCTGGGATCCGGACATCATCAACAGCTTCCCCGAACCGATTCGGGAGCAGGTGCTGAGTTCCTACACGAAGGACGATTTTTGGCGGAAGTCCTATTTTCGCAGCACGCCGCGCCAGATCCGCAACAGCGAGCGCGCTGCGCGCCAGTTCATCGAAGCGGATGCGTTGATGGCGATGGGGACGGACACCGGCTCCCCACTCAACTTCCACGCCGAATCGGCATGGCGTGAGGTGTCGGCCCTCGTCGACATGGGGATGACCGAGATCGAGGCGATTTCGGCGGCGACGAAGGTCTCGGCCGAGGTGCTCGGACTCCGGGAGACGGGGACGATCGAGCCCGGCAAGCTCGCCGACATCATCGTAGTCGACGGCAACCCCCTCTTCGACATCAACGTGCTCGGATACGTGACGGACGTGATCAAGGACGGGATCGTCTACAAGCGCGACGGCGTCCCCGTGTGGGAGACGGCCCGCGCGCAGACAAGCACCAGCGGGCGATGATGCGCCACCTCGCGATGCTGCGGGCGGCGGCGGTTGCCGCCGGAATCGCGCTCGCCGCCTGTGGCGGGGTTCCGGAGTCGGCGGACGACACCGCGGCGACCCGCGCCGGAGACGCCCCATTCGATCTCGTGATTGTGGGCGGGACCGTCGTGGACGGAACGGGGACCGACCGCTTCTCCGCAGACGTGGGGATCCGCGACGGCCGCGTGGTCGAGGTCGCGCGCGACGGCGGGCTGTCGGGGCAGGGGACCGAGGAGATCGACGCCTCCGGCCTCATCGTCTCGCCGGGGTTCATCGACCACCACAACCATGTGCAGAACCAGGTTCACCGGCGACCGCTGGCCGAGAACTTCATCCGCCAGGGGATCACGACCATCCTGCCCTCTCTCCACAGCGGCGATCAGCCGTACCCGCTGCGCGAGTACATCGATAACCTCGAGGTCGCGCCCAACATCGGCTTCTTCGCCGGCCACACGTGGACCCGCGAGCGGGTGATCGGCATGGAGGACCGCGCCCCGACCGCCGAGGAACTCGACGAAATGCGCGACCTCGTGCGCGAGACGATGGAGGACGGCGCGCTCGGCTTCTCGACCGGACTCCTCTACGTCCCGGCGAACTACGCCGAGACCGAGGAGGTCATCGAGCTGGCCAAGGTCGCGGCGGAGTACGGCGGCATCTACTACACGCACATGCGCGACGAGGCGCGGGGGCTCCTCCCGGCCGTACGCGAGGCGATCCGCGTCGGCGCCGAGGGCGGACTCCCCGTCCACATCAACCACTTCAAGGCGATGGGGGTCGACAACTGGGGCAAGACCGTCGAGTCTCTCGCCCTCGTGGACTCCGCGCGGGCCGAGGGGATCGACGTGAAGGTCGACCTCTACCCCTACATGGCCGGAAGTACCGGCTCCAGTGTGCTCTTCCCGCAATGGGTGCTGGCCGGCGGGGTCGACTCGTTCCGGGTGCGGGTGACGGACCCCGAGGTCCGGCCGCGCGTGGAGCGGGAGACCGAGGAGTGGATGCGCCGGGACTGGACGGGCGGCGACCTCTCACGGATCCAGTTCCGCACGCTCCGCGCCTTCCCCGAATACAACGGGAAGAGAATGTCGGACCTGGCCGCGGACCGGGGGCTGCCGAACAACGACGCGACCGGCGTCCAGCTCGCGATCGAACTCCAGTTGGCGGGCGGGTTCAGCGCCATCTACCACTTCATGGACGAGGCGGACGTCATCCGCATCATGCAGCACCCGCAGGCGATGTTCGAGACGGATGGGGACCCGGTGGGCTACGGCCTCGGGTTCCCGCATCCCCGCAGCTACGGCACATTCCCGCGCATCCTGGGCCGCTACGTGCGCGAGATGGGCGTACTGACGCTGGAGGAAGCGATCCGGAAGATGACCTCGATGTCGGCCGACGAGATCGGTCAGTCCGAACGGGGGCGGATCTCTAGCGGCATGATGGCCGATATCACGATCTTCGACGCCGACCGCATCATCGACCGCGCCGACTACGTGGACCCGCACCGCTACTCGGTCGGCATCCACCACGTGATCGTGAACGGGGTCCCGGTGATCCTCGACGGCTCGGTCACGGGCGCGAAGCCGGGCCAGGTGCTGAGGGGCCCCGCCCGCCACCTCACCGAAACCCCCGGCGGGTAGGACACGACAATTTACTCAACGTCGTGAGTAAATTTACTCAATGTGGCGAGCAAATGGAGAAGTGGGCGGCAACTACGTGGGGGCGTCCGCCTCCGAGGCATCCGTCCTTTGGCCCAGTTCCGTCTCGAGCATGAGCAGGGCGGACTTGTCATCGCCCGCCAGCCGCAGCCGGTCGACGATGTCGGAGATCGTCTTCTCCTCCTCGACCTGCTCGTTGACGAACCACTGCAGCATGACCTGGGCCGGGTAGTCCGCTTCGTCCATCGCGAGGCGATAGAGGTTGCCGATCATCCCGGAGACCTTCCGCTCGTGCCCCAGCGCCTCCTCGAACACCTCCCGCGGCGAACCGAACTCGGAGGGCGGGGCATCGATCGTCGCCAGTGACACCTGTCCTTCGCGGTCGTGCACGAAGTCGAAGATGCGGAGTGCGTGCTCCCGCTCCTCCTCGGCCTGGGCGCGCATCCAACTCGCGAAGCCCGGGAGGCCTTCGCCTTCGAAGTGCGCGCACATGGACAGGTAGACCTGGCTCGCGTACAACTCCTGCGTGATCTGCTCGTTGAGTGCCGCCTGCATCCTGGTGCCGATCATCTGTTCCGCCGTTCCTCTCGCCTCGTCGGGATACGTCCATGGTCATGAAGGCGTGAATCTCGTCCCCCGCGCATTGAACCGCCAGCAATTGCGGCCGGCCGGCGCCGGCAGGTTTTGCCACGGCCCGCCAGCCACGGCTATCGTTGCCGCTCGCGTCCGGAGCCGCCTTTCGTGATGCCCGAGGTTCCGGTCAATCCAGCCGATTCCGCCGCTGCGTCCGAATCGAGCGGCCGCCACCGATACTCATGACCGACGAAACGCATACGGCTTCCAACGCCGATTCGGGCCATCCGCCCGGCCTGATGGACAAGCTCGTGTCCCTCGCCAAGCGGCGCGGGTTCATCTTCCAGTCCTCCGAGATCTACGGAGGGGTAGGGTCCGTCTACGACTACGGTCCGCTCGGCATCGAACTCAAGAACCGCATCCAGCAACTCTGGTGGCGGGAGATGGTCTACCGCTACCCGAACATCGTGGGCCTCGACGCGGGGATCCTCATGAACCCCGAGGTGTGGGTCGCGAGCGGGCATGTCGGTGCGTTCACCGACCCGCTCGTCGAGTGCCGGAGCTGTCACCGCCGCTTCCGGGCGGACGACCTGCCGCAACTTGAAGCGGGCGAGCCCGAAGCCCAGCAGTGCGCGGTGTGCGGAACCACCGGCAAGTGGACGGACCCGCGTCAGTTCAACCTCATGTTCAAGACGTTCATGGGGGTCGTGGAGGACGACGCGGCGACCGTCTATCTCCGTCCGGAGACCGCACAGGGAATCTTCGTCAACTTCCGCAACGTACAGGAGTCGGTGCGCCAGAAGGTCCCGTTCGGGATCGCTCAGGTGGGGAAGGCGTTCCGGAACGAGATCACGCCGGGGAACTTCATCTTCCGCACGCGCGAGTTCGAGCAGATGGAGATGCAGTTTTTCGTGGCGCCGGGGACGGAGGACGAATGGTTCGAGATGTGGAAGGAGCGCCGCATGAGGTGGGTCGAGACGCTGGGCATCCGGCCCGAGCGGCTGCGCTTCCACCGGCACGGGCCCGATGAACTCGCGCACTACTGCAAGGACGCCTCGGACATCCAGTACCGGTTCCCGTTCGGGTGGCAGGAGTTCGAGGGGATCCACAACCGGACGGACTACGACCTGGGACGCCACCAGGAGCACTCGGGGAAGAAGCTCGAGTACTTCGACCAGCCGGCGAACCGCAAGTACGTGCCGTACGTGATCGAGACGTCGGCCGGCCTCAGCCGCACCCTGCTCGTCGTGCTGGCGGATGCCTACGACGAGGAGGAAGTCGGCGGACAGCAGCGCGTCGTACTGCGGCTCAAGCCGGCGCTGGCTCCCTTCCAGGCGGCGGTCTTCCCGCTCGTGAAGAAGGACGGGATGCCGGAGATCTCGGAGAAGCTGGCCGATGAACTGCGCGGGCCCTTCAACGTCCTCCACGACATCACCGGATCGATCGGAAAGCGGTACCGGAGGCAGGACGAGACGGGGACGCCGTTCTGTCTGACGATCGACGGGCAGACGCTCGAGGACGAGACGTGCACGGTGCGCGACCGCGACTCTCTGGAGCAGACGCGCGTGCCGCTGTCAGGCGTCGCGGCGTGGCTGGGCGCCGCGATCGGCGGCGCCGGCCCCGACTCGTAGCCGGCGCGCCGACGCATGCCGTTCCGCGTCGAGGAAATCCGTGAGCGGGCCCAGCGCCTGCAGGGCGCCCTGGCGCACGCCTACTATCGGCTGCGCACCGGAAAGGACGAGCGGTCGTCGCTCGCGTCGCTGTACCGGCAACATCGACTTCTCCTCAGTCCCGGAGTCCTTCAAGCCATCCAGCGCGACCTCTCCGAGGCGTACGGAGATGAGCGCCGCCGCCTGAAAACGCTCTTCAACTGGGTCGCGGGCCAGCAGATCGACGCCGTACTCGCCCCGCTCGATGACGAACTGCGGTCGTGGGAAGCGGGCGCGACCGTCGCGCTGGCCGAGCAGGAGATCCCGCTGAGACGCGTCCCGGACTGGATCGTGCGCGCGGAGGACCGGGGCGAGCGGCTGGGCTGGGAGGCCGCACGACACCGCCGGATCGAAGAGGCCGCGGCGCTTCGGCTCGACGTCGTACACCGGGGACGCGAGGCGGTGGTTCAGCTCGGTCTGGGGGCGTACGCCGAGTCGCGCGAGCGGCTGGCCGGCCTGGATCTGGCCCACCTGGAGCGCGACGCGACCACGATCCTCCAGGGAACGGAAGCCCGCTATCGGCTGATGTTCGCGGCGGAGGCGGACCGGCGCCTCGACGCGAGCGGGGGGACGCCCTCGCGAGCCGACGCGCGGTGGCTGATGGGGATGCGCTGGCTCGGGCGCCACTTCGAGATCGATCCGTTCGCCGCGCATGTTCGCCGCGCCATGGGAGTGATGGGGCTGGGTCGGGTGTTCGAGCGTACCGTGCGCGTCGACATCGACCGGCGACCGCTCAAGGACGAACGGTCGTTCACGGCGGTCATCGACGTGCCCGGGGACGTGCGGCTCGTCGTGTGTCCGCTCGGCGGCTGGATCGACGCGCGTCGCCTGCTCCACGAAACGGGACACGCGCTCCACTACACGTACGCATCCAGCGCGCTCTCGTGGGAGGAGCGGGTGCTGGGCGACGATTCGATAGGCGAATCCTTCGGTCTGGTATTCGACTCGCTGACGCTGGATCGTGGGTGGATCGCATCCGTGACGGGACTCGAGGGCGCCGAGCTGGAGGATTATCGGCAGCTCGCGGGTTTCCTCCGGCTCTACCGGCTGCGCCGGGATGCCGCGCGGCTCCTCTGGGAGCTGGAATTGGCCCGGGCGGAGCGGCCCGGCGAGCAGGCCGATCGATACGCCGAACTGTTGACCGACGCGACCGGGTTCGCGCACCACCCGGGCACGTACCTCACGGATCATCGTCGGGGCTTCCAGGCCGCGCGGCGTCTGCGGGGCTGGATGCTCAGCTCCATCATCATCGATCGCCTGAACAAGCGCTTCGGGGCCGATTGGCACCGCACCGTCGCGGCGGGGAAGTTCCTGCTCGAGGTCCTCTCGGCCGGCCGGCGCGAGGATGCCGCGCAGCTCGCCCCGCAGTTCGGCGTGGAAGGGCTCACCCCCGAGACGCTGCTGACGCGCGTCGAGCGCTGGCAGTGAGCCGGCGAGAGTGAGGGGACGGCGATGAGCGGGCCGCGCTGGCCCGACCTGCCCGGCAAGTTCGCTCTCGGGGGGCTGGCCGGACTCGCGGGCGCCGCCTGGTGGCTCGCCATGACGCGGCGCAACCGGGCGCTGGTGCGGCCGCCCGTCCGCGACGGTTCCGGCGAGGCGCTGCCCGGCGGCGTGGTGGAGTACTCCGACGGCGAGAGGGTCGAATACGTCGACGCCGGGGCGGGGGACGCGCTCGTCTGGATCCCCGGCGCGGACGGGCCGAAGGAGACGTTCCGCTATCAGCTGCCGAGCTTCGCCCGGCGCCATCGCATCGTGTGCGCGGATCTGCGACGCGGGTTCGCGGCGGCGGACGACTTCGACCGGCTCGTCGACGACGTGGCCGAACTTGTCGAGGCGCGCGGCGTCGAGCACTTCGTGCTCATCGGCACGAGCCTCGGGAGCGCGATCACGATACGCTTCGCGACCCGGTTTCCGGAGCGCCTGCGCGGGATCGTCCTCTGCAACCCGCTGGCGCGCGTCTCCTACCGCCACGTCGGGTTCAACCGCGCCGCGCTCATCCCTCTCGCCATGCTGACGACCCGCTATCTGCCGACGGAAGTCTCCCGTGGCCTGGCCCGAGCCTGGAGCCGACTCGGCGTCTGGATCTTCGACGACTCGCCGGGCCGGGATGCCCTGATCGAGTATGCGCTCTTCACCGGACCGCGAACCGTACCCCCGACCGTCTCCGACCGGCGCGTCTCACGCCTGAGGCGGGTCGACCTGCGAGCGGAGTTGGCGGGTATCGCGGTGCCCGCGCTCGTGGTGAAGGGACCACGCGACGAGTATTGTCCCGTGGACTGGGCGCGTGAAATCACGGAACTGCTGCCCGACGCCGAGTACGTCCCGATTTACGGTACCGGACACTGCTCGCACATCTCGCGTCCTGGCGCCTTCAACGAGGCACTGGAGAGCTGGCTCCAGCGGCTCGCGGCACGTGACGAAGAGGAAGACGAAGAGGAAGCAGAGTCAGTGGAGAGAGGCGACGCATGACGAATCCCGTCTTCAGTTCCCGGGCCGCGATGATGCTGGCCATGCTCGGGATGGCCGTCGGAACCGGCAACATCTGGCGCTTCCCGCGCATCGCGGCCTCCAACGGGGGCGGTTCCTTCCTCGTCGCGTGGGTCGTCTTCCTCCTCCTCTGGTCCGTGCCCCTGATCCTCACCGAGTTCGCCGCCGGCAAGAAGGCGCGGTCGGGGCCGATCGGAGCGTTCACGAAGCTGGGCGGGAAGGGCAGTGCCTGGATGGGCACCTGGATCGCCTTCGTCTCGACCGCGATCCTGTTCTACTACTCGGTGGTGATGGGCTGGACGATCCGGTATCTGTTCGCCTCGGTGACGGGGACCGTCCCGACCGCCGTCTGCGACCCCACCGCGACGGGTTGCGTGGGCCCCCAGCAGTTCTGGGACGGTTTCATCGGGTCGCCGTGGCCCGTCCTCACGCACGTCATCGCGATCGGGCTCGGTGTGTTCGTCGTTCTGCGCGGGGTGCGCGGAATCGAGCGGGCCGCCCGTTTCCTGATCCCGAGCCTCCTCCTGCTCGTGCTGGCGCTCGCGATCCGGGCCGTCACGCTGCCGGGAGCGAGCGCGGGTCTCGCGTTCCTGTTCACGCCCGACTGGGCCGCGCTGGGCAATCCCACCATCTGGCTCGAGGCCCTCACGCAGAACGCGTGGGACACGGGCGCGGGCTGGGGGCTGATCATGGCCTACGCGGTCTACATGAGGAAGCGGGAAGACACGACGCTCAACGCCTTCATGCTCGGCTTCGGGAACAACTCCGTGTCGTTGCTGGCGGGCATCATGGTGCTGTGCACGGTCTTCGCGATCCTGCCCAACGCGGCCGACCAGATCGTGGGGGCGGGGAACGAGGGGCTGACCTTCATCTGGATCCCGCAGTTGTTCGGGCTCATGCCCGGAGGATCCGTGTTCATGGTCCTCTTCTTCCTCGCGCTCGTGTTCGCGGCCTGGAGCAGCCTCATCGCGATGATCGAACTGCCCACGCGGGTGCTCACCGACGCCGGGATCGAGCGGCGCAAGGCGGTGCTGACGATCGGCGGTCTCGGCCTCGTACTCGGGCTCCCGTCGGCGATCTGGATCGAGGTCTTCCGCAACCAGGACTGGGTGTGGGGCGTCGGGCTCATGTTGAGCGGCCTCTTCTTCTCGATCATGGTCATGCGCCACGGCGTCGACCGCTTCCGCACGAGGTTCATCAACAGCGAGGGCAGCGATCTCGTGGTAGGAAAGTGGTGGAACGTCGTGATTCGACTCGTCGCCGTGCAGGCGGTCGTGATCACGGTCTGGTGGTTGTGGGAGGCCATCGACCCGAACGACCTCGCCGCGTCGTTCACGCTCTTCTCGGAGTTCAACGCCGGGACGGTACTCATCCAGTGGGCGATCGCGATCACCGTCTTCCTGGGCCTCAACCGCTGGCTGGCCGCGAACGCCGCGGGCTCGGCGGCAGCCGCGGACGACGCCTGACCGCGCGCACCCATGTCCTTGTCGGGCCGGGACTGCGGGGGCGCGCCGGCGAACCGGGGCCGCGACCGTTCGATGACACCATGAACTTCGCGCGCTTCGAGACCGCGGCCCGACGCATGTGGCACGATATCCCCGCCGAGGTGCGCGAGGGGGTCGACGGGCTGACGATCGAACCGGACGCCGCGGCCCATCCCGACTTCGACTGGGTGTACACGATGGGCGAATGCCTCACGGAAGCGTGGCCGAGCGGCGCCGGCGGGGACGGCGACGTCCGATCGGAACTCGTCCTCTATCACGGCTCCTTCCGGGCCCTCGCCGAAGAGGACCTCGATTTCGACTGGGAGGGCGAGCTGTGGGAGACGATCCTGCACGAACTGCTCCACCATCGGGAATCCGCCGCCGGCGAGGCGGGTCTGGATGAGGTGGACTGGGCGCACGAGCAGAATCTGCGCCGGCTCGCCGGGAAGCCTTTCGACCCGGACTTCTGCAGGGCGGTGCCGTCCGGCCCGGACGGCGTGGTGAGGCTGGAATCGGAGTTGTTCGTCGAGTCGCTGATCCCGGAACGCGCGGATGAAGCGGTCTTCCATTGGCGCGGGCGGCGTTACGCCGTGGAGGCCCCACCGTACGCGAACCGCGCGTTCGTGGAGGTACCGAACCTGGCCGGGGGCCGTCTGTGCGTCATCATCCGCCGCCGTCTTCCATGGTGGCGCTTCGGGCGCGGGAAGAACTACAGGCCCGCGGAACTTTCCCGCCGCGCGTACCCCATGCCTGCCGAGGACAGATAATGCCGCTCTTCGGCAGCTTTCGGGTCGGACGCTGGTTCGGGTTCCCCATCCGGATCGACTATTCGTGGTTCCCGATCGCCGCGCTCGTGATCTGGACCTTCACCACGCGCGAGTTCCCCCGGGCGCTGCCCTTCTATCCCTCGTCCACGTACCTCGCGATGGGGACGGCGGCGGCGATCCTCTTCTTCCTCTCGGTGCTGCTGCACGAACTCGGCCATGCACTGGCGGGCCGGGCGCGCGGAGTTGAGGTCGAGCACATCACCCTCTTCATCTTCGGGGGCATCGCGCAGGCGCGCGACGAGGCGCGGCGCCCGCTGGACGAGTTCCTGCTCACCGCGGCGGGTCCCCTCGCGAGCGTCGCGCTGGCCGGGGCGTTCCGCGGCGCGGAGCTGGTGGCGGCAGCCTGGGGTGCCCCGGCGCCGGCGGTCACGGTGCTGGGATTCCTGGCGCTCCTCAACTTCGTGCTCGCGGTCTTCAACATGATCCCCGGCTTTCCGCTCGACGGCGGCCGGATCTTCCGCTCGATCGTGTGGGCGGTCACCGGGGATCTCGCCCGGGCTACGCGCTGGGCCACGTTCGGCGGCCGGTTGTTCGGCGGCGCCCTCATCGCCCTCGGCCTCTTCAACCTTAGTCGAGGGCAGTTCATCTCCGGCGTGTGGGCCGGCTTCATCGGCTGGTTCGTCGTGAACGCGGCTTCGTCGAGCCAGCGGCACTTCGAACTCCGCACCCTGCTGCGTCGCATCCCGGTTGCGGCGGTCATGGATCCGCGACCGCGCATGATCGAGGCGGGGCTGCCGGTGGACCGGGCCATATCCGACTACTTCCTGCGCGGACGGGAGGAGGCGTATCCGGTGGAGCTCGACGGCAGCCTGATCGGGGTCGTCGAAGCGCAGGCCGTCTCCGCAGTGCCGGAGAAGGCTCGCGCGACCACGCCCGTATCGGCGGTCACACGACCGGCCGAGGAGTTCCCCTCGGCCCGCCCCGACGAGTCGCTGGCGGAGGCCCTGTTCCGGATCCGGGTCCAGGTACCGAGCCTGCTGGTGATCGAGAACGGGTTCGTCGTCGGCGTGCTCGACCCGCGGGAGGTCGGCGTGCGCGTACGGCGGCTGCAGCGGCTGGGTCTCGTGTCGCCGGAGGGGAGGCCGGTCGCGGAGGCTGCGCCCGGCGAAGAACTCGGGCCGTTCCCCGCCAAGAGCGCCTGACGTCGTGCGGCGGCCTCGTTCCTGGAAGGCCCGCTCCGAACTGGCGGTGGCGCTTTCGCCGCGACTTGCCGCCCTGTATCCGGACCTCACCGTCTCGCTCGACTGGGAGACGCCGCTCCAACTGGTCGTGGCGACGGTGCTCTCGGCGCAGTGCACGGACGAACGCGTCAACCAGGTGACGCGTTCGCTGTTCCCGGCCTACCCCGACGCCCGCGCGTACGCCGACGCGCCGCTCGAGGAACTGCAGGAGGCGGTGCGGCCGACAGGGTTCTTCAACAACAAGGCGCGCCACCTCAAGGGACTCGGCCGGCGCCTCGTCGACGCGTACAACGGAGAGGTCCCGGGGACGATGCAGGATCTTCTCACGCTCCCCGGCGTCGCCCGGAAGACCGCGAACGTCGTGCTCTCCAACGCGTTCGGGCGTCACGAGGGTGTGGTTGTCGACACGCACGTGAAGCGGGTCACGCACCGCTTCGGCCTCACGAACGAGGTCGATCCCCCGAAGGTGGAGAAGGATCTCATGCGGGTGCTGGCGCGCGAGGAGTGGCACCCCTTCGCGTGGCGCTCGATCCTCCACGGTCGCACGGTCTGCCAGGCCCGGAAACCGCGCTGCGCCGAATGCCCGGTGGCCGATCTGTGCGTGAGCGCCGGGAAGTTCGGGTGAAACGGGAGATTCGGGCGGCCGCCCGGGCCGCCGGATTCGATCAGGTGGGGTTCGCTCCGGCGTCGCCGCCCAAGCACGCGGAGGCCTATCAGGCCTGGCTCGCGAGCGGATACCACGGGGAGATGGCGTACATGGCGCGCGAGGATTCCGTCCGCCGCCGCCTCGACCCGCGGGAAGCCCTCCCCGGCTGCCGGACGCTGATCGTCGTCAGCCTGCTGTACGGATCGACGCCCGCCGGCACGGCGGGGCCGGGTCGGCGGGACGCCGACCGCGCGGACGCCTCTCGCGGCCGCCGGCTGCCGGTCGTCGCCCGCTACGCGCTGAGCCGCGACTACCACGACGTATTCGAGGAGCGCCTCGACGCGCTCTCCGCCGCCATCGAGGACCTGGCTCCCGGCGCCCGCACGAAGCGCTACGTGGACTACGGCCCGGTGCTCGAGCGCGACCACGCGCAGCGCGCGGGCCTGGGCTGGATCGGAAAAAACACGATGCTCCTCCACCCCGACTTCGGGTCCTACTTCATGCTGGGAGAGCTGCTCACGGATCTCGAGATCGAGCCTGATCCCCCCTTTGTCCACGATCGGTGCGGGACCTGCCGGCGCTGCATCGACGCGTGCCCGACCGATGCGATTCTCGACGGCCGCCTCCTCGATGCCCGGCTCTGCATCTCCTATCTGACGATCGAACTCCGGGGTTCGATCCCCGAGGCGCTCCGCCCCGCGATCGGGAATCGCGTCTTCGGATGCGACATCTGCCAGGAGGTGTGTCCCTGGAACGCCGATGCCCCGACTCCGGCCCGGCCCCCATTCGCGGCGCGTCCCGGGCAGCCGATGCCGCCCGACGACATGGTTGCGTGGGCCGAAGAACTCGCTGCCCTGGCGCCGGACGAGTTCCGGGCCCGCTACCGGGGGACGGCGTTCAGCCGCCCCGGACGCGACGGGTTGCTCCGGAACCTGGCGGTCGGCCTCGGAAACTCGGGGGAATCCGGCGCGCGCCCGATCCTCGAACGGCTGAGGGCCGACTCTTCCCCCCTCGTACGGGAGCACGCCCGCTGGGCGCTAGACGTGCTCCCGGGTTAGGTTGGACCGGTACGGCGAAACGCAGTTAGATGAGATGTCGGCCTGGTTGGAGTGTCGCGGACCGGGTAGTCAGCTCGGACCCCGAATTCCGGAGAAAAACGCATGCCAGGTTTCGCGATCCTGGGAGAACCGTGGTGGATCGCTCTCGTGTGGATCCTCGTCGCGGGCCACCTCACGAACATGGTCAACACCCTCTACCTGCACCGCTCGGCCACGCACGGCGGGGTCGTCTTCCACCCGGTGGTCGAGCACGCGATGCGTTTCTGGTGCTGGCTCACGACCGGGATCGTGACGAGGGAGTGGGTCGCGATCCACCGGAAGCATCACGCCTACGCCGACCGTGAGGGCGATCCCCATTCGCCCACGCTCGAAGGGCTCGCGAACATCGCCTTCGGCGGACTTTTCTTCTATCAGAAAGCCTCCAAAGACCACACGCTGCTCGAGAAGTACGGGAAGGGCACGCCCGACGACTGGGTGGAGCGCAACATCTACACGAAGCGGCGCGGCCTGGGGATCCGGGTCATGCTGGTCCTCGACCTCTTCCTGTTCGGGCTCATCCCGGGGCTCATCGTCTGGACGTGCATGGTGTTCTGGATGCCGCTGATGGGAAACATCATCAACGGTCTCGGACACGCGCTCGGCTACCGGACCTTCGGCACCCGCGACGACAGCCACAATCTCTATCCCTGGGGGATCTGGATCCTCGGCGAGGAACTCCACAACAACCATCACGCGGACCCGCGCTCGGCGAAGTTCAAGGCGCACTGGTGGGAGTTCGACATCGGATGGTTCTACATCCGGATCCTGAGCTTCCTTCGACTGGCCAACGTCCTCTACGCGCGCACGTCCTCGCCCCGCGAATTCGCGGCGAAGTTCTACCGGGACTCGGCGGACCGCGTGAACCGGCGTCTGGACCGGGCGCTGTCGCGCATTCAGCGGACGCGGGAGGCCGGCCTGCGGCGCATCGAACGCGCGCGCCAGGAACGGGACCTCGTGCGTCTCGACCGCGCCGCCGCCAGAGCCAGGGCCCGCGTCGACCGCGTCCGGCCCGGTAAGTTCGCGCGCGTCGCCCGGGCCAAGGCCGAAGCCCGCGCCGCACTCGACAGGGCTCGAGAGGCGGCCCGCGCCCGTATCGTCCCCGCGACGGACTGACCCCACAAGCGACCAACCCGCGACGGCGCGACCCCGCGCCGGTTGACGGCGGCCGGGCTTCCGCCCATCTTCCGGAAATAATTTTTAGCCTAGACTAAAAATCGGCGCCGGGCTGCGGTTCGGTCCGGTTTTCGCGGGAAATCCGGAGGACGAGTGAAGCCCGAGAAGTTGAGTCGGCGCGACTGGCTGAAGCTGGGCGCCGCGGGGGTCGCCGGAGTGTCGGGTGCGACGGTACTGGACCTGGCCTCCCGGGGTGGCGCCCGCGCGGCCCTGGCGGCGAGCGGCGCGATGCCGCGCGAGCCGAAAGTTGCCGCTCCAGGTGGCTCGCACGCGGCGCACCAGGAGGCGATGGGGATCGTTGGCATGCCCCGGCCCGACGGCATGTTCGATCCCGCGGCCTTTCTCACCGACTTCGACTACGGCGAGGTGACGACGCGCGGCGATGGGCGCGTCGTGCGGCGCTGGGAGATGGTGGCCCTCGACCGCGACATCGAGATCGCGCCCGGCGTCTTCTTCCCGGCGTGGACCTACAACGGCCAGGTGCCGGGTCCGACGCTGCGCTGCACCGAGGGAGATATCCTCCAGGTCGACTTCATCAACGCGGGCTCGCATCCCCACACGATCCACTTCCATGGTACGCACCCGCCGGAGATGGACGGGTTCGAGCCCATCGTCGAGCCGGGGCAGCGTTTCACCTACGAGTTCGAGGCGAAGCCGTTCGGGCTCCACCTCTACCACTGCCATACGATGCCGCTCAAGCGGCACATCCATAAGGGACTGTACGGGACGTTCATCGTCGATCCGCCCGAGGGCCTGGAGCCGGCGCGCGAGATGGTCATGGTGATGAACGCCTTCGACAGCAATCTGGACGGAGACAACGAGGTGTACGCGGTCAACACGTCCGCGTTCTACTACCAGCATCACCCCGTCCACGTGGGCGTCAACGATCTGTGTCGCATCTATCTCGTGAACACGACCGAGTTCGACCTCATCAACTCGTTCCACCTCCACGCCGGCATGTTCAAGGTGTTCCGGACCGGGACGCGGCCGGACCAGTACGAACTCACCGACACGATCATGATGTGCCAGGGCGAGCGGCATGTCCTCGAGTTCCGGCTCGAGAACCCGGGCATGCACATGTTCCACGCGCACCAGAGCGAGTTCGCCGAACTGGGGTGGATGGGCTTCTTCGAGGCGGTCGAACGGCTCGCCGCGGACGACGGGGTGCCCGTGCGCGGTCATGCCTGACGAGCGGTCCGACACCGCTCCGCCTCGGGGCGGTCCGGCGCGCTGGATCCTGGGCCTCTTCCCGCTCGCGCTTCTGGCGGGGCTGGTCGCCTTCTTCTTCGGCGCCGATCCCACGGCCCCCTTCCGGGACGCGTTCCCGCCCGTCGAGGACCTCACGATCGAGCGGGTGAGCTTCCCGGAGAGCGGCGTCATGCGCGTGCACGTCGTGAACGGGGGACCCGAGGCGGCCACCATCGCCCAGGTGATCGTGGACGACGCCTTCTGGCAGTTCGAGATCGACGGGGATCCGACGCTCCCACGGCTCGCGCGGGCCACGCTCGAGCTGGACTATCCCTGGGTGGAGGGAGAACTCCACGTGATCCGGCTCGTGACCTCCACCGGACTCACCTTCGATCACGAGGTGGCGGTCGCGACGCTTTCCCCGCAGCCCAACGCCCTGTACCTGACGACCTTCGGCCTGCTTGGCCTCTACGCGGGCGTGATCCCCGTCCTTGTGGGTCTGCTGTGGTATCCGTTCCTGCGGCGGATCGACCGCAAGTGGATCCACTTCTACCTCAGCCTCACCGTGGGCCTGCTGGTTTTCCTCGTCGTCGATGCGTTCGAGGACACGCTCGAGGCGTCGGCGCTCGTGCCGGAGGGGTTCCAGGCGGCGGGACTCATCGCCGTTGGTGTCATCGGGGCCGTCGTCGGTCTCAGAGCCCTGGGGAACCTCGGCCGCGGTCGCACGGGGAGGGGCGAGGACGGCGAGGGAGGGACGAGTCCCGGACTCACGGTGGCCTACCTGATCGCGATCAGCATCGGGCTCCACAACCTTGGAGAGGGGCTCGCGATCGGGGCGGCCTTCTCCCTCGGCGAGATCGCGCTCGGGAGCTTCCTCGTGATCGGCTTCGCGCTCCACAACACGACGGAAGGGCTGGCCATCGTCGCGCCGGTAGCGAGCAAACGGCCGCCGCTCCGGCATTTCGCCTTCATGGGCGGGATCGCCGGACTTCCGACCATCCTGGGGGCGTGGGCGGGCGGTTTCTCCTACTCGCCGACGCTGGCGACCTTCTTCCTCGCGCTCGGCGCCGGGGCCATCCTCCAGGTGATCATCGAGGTCACGCGGCTGGTCCGGAAGAGCTGGCCGGAGGGCCTGTTCACCCCCCTCAACGCCACGGGTCTCCTCCTCGGCCTGCTGGTCATGTACGGAACCGCGCTCATGGTCACGGCGTAAACTCTGTACATGGGTTCGCCGCGGGGAGCCGGAAGTGTCCGGTGACCCGAGGCTCCCCTAACAGAGGAGGCACGATGCTCGGTGGCAGAAACCCCGGCCTCGGCCTGGCCATCCTCCGGATCATGCTTGGACTCATTTTCGTCATGCACGGCTGGCCCAAGCTGGCCGGAGGAATAGATGGACTCGCAGCTCTGCTGGAGTCGTTCGGAATCCCGCTCCCCTTCATCGTCGCCAGCGGTATCGCGGTGCTCGAAATCGTCGGCGGCGCCTGTCTGATCATCGGTTGGTTCGTCACTCCCTTCGCCCTGTTTCTCGCGGCGCACATGGTGAACGGGATTTTCCTCGTCCACCTGTCGAACGGGTTCTACGTCGTGGGCCCGGGGCAGGGGGGCTATGAGTTCAACCTGCTCCTGGTCGCCAGCCTGCTGACGCTCGTGCTGGCCGGATCGGGAATCGCGACGATCCGGAGCATGTTCGCGAATGACATCGAGGTGATCATAGACCCATAGTCCGAAGCAGCCGCCGTCCCCCCGGGGCGCTCAGTTGCCCGGGGGGCCGAGCGGGCTCGGCTCGCAGCCCTCGGTTTCGCGGGTGTAGGCGATGCTCGAGATCTTCCAGCCGTCGGCTGAGTGGACGAGACTGACCGCATCGATGCCGCAGTGACTGAACTGGCCGTCCACGTGAAAGTCGTACGGGGTCCACACGACGGCGATTGGACCCTCGATCATCACGTGCGGATCCCATAGCCGCTCGAGCAGGGCGGGTCCAGGCTGGCCGATGGATGCGGCGAACTCCTGGCCGGTGCTCTCGCGGACCTGCACCCCGTCTGCGGTCTCCGCCGTGGCCACGAAGGTGGCGCCCTCGGTCAGCAGATTGCGGATCGCGTCGCCATCGCGGGCTGCCATGGCGTCGAAGAGGGCCTGCACGGCGGCGACCGCCCCCGCCTCGGGATCATCCTGCGCGGTGGCGACCGCGGGCGTGACGAGGATCGCTGCGGCGAGAAGCAACGTCGCTCCGAACTTTCTCATGAGATTCTCCGGGTTTGTGTTGGTCCGCCCTCCGTGAGCCGACCTGTCACTCAATACGCTGTCGTGCGGAATATCGGCTGGAAGAGTCCGGTACGATGCCCGCAGACCAGGTCGGCGGGGCACGCCGGGCAGTCGGGCACGGTCATCTCCGGGCACCGCGTCCGGTTCTGAAAGAAGAACCAGTCCACGGCCCCCATGGAGCGCCCGCTCAGGCGCCGGATCTCCCCGACCGCCTCGTAGCATGCGGCGCGCACGGCCTCCTCCTCGTCCGCGCTCACAACCTCCCGCTTCGCGAGCTTCGCGGCCAGCGTCTCGTCGGTCGCCGAGACGACGCCGAGCCGGAGGCAACTGCGCTGGCAATGGTAATCGACGATCGGCGGAACGTCCTCCGTCTCCCCCAGCCGCAGGAAGCCTTCCGGACGCTGGCTGAGGATTGCCGCAAGGAGGGCGGACTTCTTCCGCCACGGATCCTCCTTGTAGCCGCCGACCGCATCGAGGCGAGCAAGAAAACGGGCCAGGGGCCGTTCGGTGGCGTTGGCTTCCGCCACGAGCGACGCCGAGGTGAGGCCGAGCGCGAGCATGTCGCGGCCGTACGCCCGAGCACACGCCTGATGCCGCGCGCCGGCCGGGAGCGGGTTGTGCCCGCCGTCGTCCCGGAGGCGATGATCGAAGTCCGCCTCGTCGAGGGCGGCCTGGCCGGCGGGAGTGAGTTCTTCCGGGGCCTCGCGGGCCCAGCGCAGGTAGGCGGCCCACAGGTAGTCGCTGCCCTTCAAAGCCCGTCCCCCCAACGAAGCGACCATCGGCGCTTCGTAGCGCCCCCCGCGCTCATGCCAGAAACCGAACTGCTGCACGGTCCCGGCAAGAAAGAAATCGAGCGCCGCGGGATCGCCGGGCTCGGGGAAGGCCGCGCCGGTGAAGTCGAAAGCCGCCGCTTCGGAGGCCGACGCGATGATCCCGGCGACTCGCCGAATGCGATCGTCATCGAGGCGGACTCGATCATCCCGCGGCGCCGGCGGCGGAGGGTCGTCCGAAAGCAGGGGCGTCGGACCGATGCCGGTCACCGTCTGGGCCGCGCAGACAGCCGCGACGCGCGCCGCGATGGCGGGGTGGTCTCCGCCCGCGAGTCGGGCCAGCGCCGTCCCGCAAAAGGTGTCGCCCGCGCCCGTCGGATCCACTTCGTCGACCTCGGAGGCCGGGACACCGATCGAGTGGTCGCCCAGAACGACGCGGGCCCCCTTTGCGCCCCTGGTCACGAAGACCACGCGTCCGGCCGGCACGCGCACCCGGTCGATCGACCCCCACAGCAGCCCGGCCTCCTCCTCGTTGCAGAAGAAGTAGTCGGACGCCTCCATCACCCGGGTGACGACTTCCCGGTGCGCGCGGATGCCCGGCGCGTAGGTGCCGCATCCCACGCGGACTCCCGCCTCGGAAAGCCGCCGGGCAAACCCCAGCTGCAGCTCGGGATCGAGAAGGGGGACGACGAAGGCGAAGGCGCCCGGCCCCGCGTCGGGGATGTCGTCGTAGCGGATGTCTCCCTCGGAACCGCGCACCGCCTGCCGATAGAGCGTCCGTCCGTCCGGGAAGTACTCGATCTCGAAGTGAGGGAGGGCGGAGGGCGGGACGGGCGGTCCCCGCCAGTCGAGGAGGCGGTCGGCCGGTTCGAGTTCCGGCGGCATGGGATCGGGCCGCGGCGCCACGACCGTCACCCGTGCCCCTACCCGCTGTGCCGCGAGCGCCGTGTAAAGTCCCGCGCCCCCGGCGGACCGCACGGAGCGGCCGCCGAAGTGCAGGAGGTCCAGAGAGGGGCTCCCGACCACGAGGAGCCGTGGCCGGGTGCTCATGCTGCCGGCGTCAGTCGCCCTGCTGATCCGTCGTGACGCGCCCGGCCGCGCCGGCGGGGCCGTTGTCCCAGTCCTGGGCGCTCGAGATGTTCGGCACGCCCCAGTCGTCCCCGTTCCAGCCCTGGAAGCCCTCCATCTTGAAGGTCCAAAGACCCGTCGTCATATCGCTCACGACGATGAGGCCGTCCTCGTTCCGGATGTCGACGCCGAATGTGCCGTTGAAGACGGCGGTCCGATCGACGTTCGGCGGCCCCAGATACGTGTCGTAGTGGCCCACCGTGATCGGGTTCTCCGGGTCCATCATGTTGAATACGACGAGCCCGTCCAGGTAACCGGACACGAATACGAGCGGCCACCGCACCTCGTGGTTGTGGACGAGGTTCTTCCAGTTCGCCGTCCACGCCGCGATCGGGCGGTTGATGGCCGCCACCTCGCCGTTCAGCCCCGGCCTGAGGTCGAAGATCCTCAGCGGCGCGTACTGATACTCCGTCTCGGCGATCGCGAAGTTGCCGTCCGGCGTGGGCGTGAAGGTGTGGCCGCTCCGAATCCCGGACACCCCGACGATCTGCGTCAGAAGCTCCGGGTTGTCGAGGTCCGTCACGTCGTAGATGTAGTAGCCGCCGGTGCCGCCGCCGTAGAAGCGGTCCGTCCCCGTTTCCGGGTGATAGCCAAGATAGAAATCGTGGTATCCCCGCCGCCGATTCCCCGCCATCCCCTGATCCGGGACGGGGATCTGCGCCACCATCGCATCGCCGCGCCCGTCGACGAGCGCGCCGAGGTCGTACACGGCCGCGTACGGGCCGGATACCGTGGCGACGAGGTACACGTTCATGTTCGAGTGCTTGTAAATGAAGATGTTGTGGAACCCGCCCGGGAGATCGGGTTCCTTGATGCGGGCCACCTCACGCACCGTCGAGGCGTCCGGCAGTCCGGTCACGTCGAGGACGACGGCCCCCATGTCGGAGTCCGGGCCGCCCTGGCCGAACTGGAGCGACTGCACGACGTAGTAGCGGTCCCCCCACTTGAAGTGCTTCACGTCCATCCCGCCGGTACGCAGGTGGAGATCCTGGTCCTCGATCCGCCACTCGTACAGCACCTCGGGGTGCTCCGGGTCTTCGATCGAGACGATGTCGAGCCCTTTCGGACCGACCGGGCCGTACTGCATGCGCGCCACGTAGGCGTAGGGCCGGTGCATCTCCTGCTCGATGTCCATGTCCGCGATGCTGAGCCGCGGGCCGAGCGGGATATGTCCGAGCACTTCCATGTTCCGGCTGCCGCGCTCCACGACATCGATCGCCTGCGCGTCAAGCGCGGCCGGGGCGGCGAAGACGACTCCGAGCACGGTCACGGCTGCCGCCGCGCACATCGTCCGGTTGCTGAACTTCATTCTTTCCTCCGTTTTCGATCGGGGCGCCGGGGTTCCTGCTCCGCGGCTAGCCGGGGTCCACCGTGAACACCATGGACATGCCGGCCTCCAGGTGCTCCGCAATATGGCAGTGCGCCATCCATCGGCCAGAGTTGGAGGCCTCGAGCAGGATGTCGAACGTCGATCCGACCGGGATCACGACCGTGTCCTTCCAGGCGAGATTGTCCGTCGGCACCCCGTCCTTCGAAAGCACGAGGAAGCGCTGGCCGTGGATGTGGATCGGGTGCTGCATGGGGTGGAACGAGCGGCGCTGGTTGTGGATCCGGATCTTCCGTACGTCCCCCACCTCGAAGCGCCAGTCGATGTCCCGGTTCTCCTTCCCCGAACGCGTGTCGCGCAGAATCCAGGTCAGGTTCTCCGAGGTCGCGAGGAAGTTCATCATCGGCATCGCGTCGGTCCACTCGACCGGCGGGAAGTAGAGGGTGTCGATCGCCATCACCGCGACGATGTCGCTGTGCAGGTCGCCCACCCGGACCGTGAGTTCGAGTTCGTGGTCCACCGGCCGCCCGAACTCGGCGCGATAGCGGTCGATGTCCTCGATGACGTCCGCGTGCTCGCGCAACGTGGCGAAGTCGGCCCCGTGGTCCTCCGCCACCGGTTCGTCGAGGACGGTCACGACCCCGAGCGTGTCGGTCTGCGGATAGAAGCGGCCGTTGAAGTGGTCGATGGCCTGGATCGGATTGAGGAGCGCGTACGTCCCCGGCTCCTCGAAGCGGGCGTCGACGATGTACCGCTGTGCCGGGGCGAGGACGACGTTCGAGACGAAGCTCTCGCGCTCGAACTTGCTCACGTCCGCGCCGACGAGCTTCATCTCCGCGCCCTCCATGACGAGGTTGAAGGTGCGCGTGTTCGCGACGTTCGTGAGATAGAGCCGGCGGACCTCGCCGCGGCGGACCGTTGCCTCCCAGCGCGGTTCTCCGTTCACGAGCAACTGGTTCCCGAAGCGGCCCATGAGCGTCTGAACGGCGGCTTCGCGTCCCCACGGGAAGAGTCCCCCCTCGTCGACGAGCAGGTCGTCGAGCATCAGGAAGTCCTCGCCGTTCGCGGGGCCGTAGTAATCCGGGGCCGGCGCGTCGACGAGCATGTTCCCGTACAGACCCAGGTCCTGCTGGATGTCCTCTCGGTGGTGCGGGTGGTACCAGTAGAGGCCGGCGTCCCGGAAATGGACCCGGTACATGAACGACTCGCCCGGTTCGACCGGGTCCTGGGTGACGCCGGGGACGCCATCGAACTCGTTTTCGAGTCTCACCCCGTGCCAGTGGACCGCCGTCGGCAGGTCGATGTGGTTCGTGAACAGGATGACGATCTCCGCCCCCTGGGGGACGCGGATGAGGGGGCCCGGATACTGTCCGTTGAAGCCGTACATCGTGAAGGTGCGCGTCCCGATCGTGCGCCGGACGAACCCGGCCTCGAGGCGGAGCGTATCGCCGTCCGCCATCTCGACGACCTCGCGGAAGACCGCCTCCGGGAGCATCGACGGGTCGTGGCCGGGGTCGGGCAGGAACGGGGTCACTCCGGGGACGGTGCCCATCAGGCCCGGCAGCATCATCGGCATCGGGATCGGCTGCGGCGGCATGCGCCACACGGCCCCCATGCTGTCCGTCGCCATCATGTGGCCCGCGTGCTGCTGCCCCGATGCCGGTGCGCCCCCCAGCCAAACGAGGGCGGGAAGAACGGCTGCGATGGTGTGGTGGCGCACTGCTCCAGACCGCTCCGACAGCTGTCCGGTCAGGCTCAGAAGTAGAGTTGGCAGTTCATGCCCTCGAACGGGCCGTGGCCGGCCATCGTGTGCAGCCGGCCGGAGGGGGAGAGGCCGGTGAGCATGATCGGCCCCTCCCAGCGCTCGACATCCGCCGAGGCCTCTTCACTCACGAACACGAGGAACTGGTTCCAGGCGACCCGCGCCTCGAGCCGATTCTCCTCGGAGAGCGTGCCGAGTTGCATCCACTCGTCGAGTTCGGGCTTCGCGGCCCACACCACGTAGACCGCGCCGCGCCGCTTGCGCATCTGATCCACGTGGATCTCGATGTCGAACGTCTGGAATCCGCCCGCGTCCACGGTGATCTCGAACGGCGAGTCGGGCTGCGTAAGGGTCATCGACCCGCGGCTGCCGGGCGCGCTCTGGGTACCGGAGAGCTTGACCACTTCAGGCGTGAGGAGGCAGGCGCCCGCCCCTGGCGTCGCCAGCGAAGGGACATCGGTCGAACCGGCGCCGCTCGCCTCACCTGCGACGAAGACGCTGAGGACGACCGCGAAGCCGGCGGCCGCTCCGAATGTGCTCGCGGTGTGCTTCATGGTGTTCATGCCCCAAAAGGTTGATCCCGGCGCCCCGCGTTGCAAGCGCCTGCCGCCCGGGTAGCTGGCGCCGGCGCGGCGGCGCGCGTTCCGGACCATTGTCCTGCGGTCCGTTACGTCTGCCGAGGCCCCCCGCGTCGCCCGGCTCCACCGTCGGGCCGGCCGGTATCTGCATCGGAGAGATCGAGGCCCAGTTCGAAGGTGGCGGCGTATCCGTCGTCGGCCTCGCTCACCTGAGCCATGAGGCTCTCGCCACCGTCACGGAAGATGCGGTCGTCGGCGTTCATCCTCGTGCGCTGCCCCCGCGCCGCGTACGGCGCCTGTGCGTGCACCTTGTCGGTGAGCGCCTCGTCGAAGTAGAGCTGCGAGGTGAACTCGTATGGCTGTCCGGCGACCTCGGTGCGCACCTTGAAGTGGACGTGGACGGCGCGCGCGCGGTACCAGCCCGGATAGATCGTCGTGAACCGGGCCACCCCGTTGTCGTCCGTGTGCTGGTAACCCCGCAGGAACTGCCTTGCCTTTGCCGACGGGGGGGCTCCGTCGTCGTCGACCCCCGAGTACACGCCGTCGGCGTCGCACTGCCACACGTCGACCAGGGCGCCGGGGAGCGCCGAGCAGTTGCCCTGCGAGATTTGGGAGAGGTTGATCCTGAGCGTCAGCGGGATCCCCTCGCTCACCACTCCGGTCGACGGATCGGATCGGATGTCCGACCGCTCGAGCCCCGCCTCCACGAAGAAGGGCCCTTCGGTCTGTTCGGGCTTCGCCACGCAGGCCGGCAGCGCACGGGCGATGCCGGCCGTCTCGGCGGCCAGAGCCTCCTCCGAACCCGGCCCCAGAACCCACCGACCGGCGGCCAGCGCCCCACCGCCCACTCCGAGGGCCGCGAGAGCTTCGCGCCGTGTCAGTACCCGACCCAGTTCGATGTCCTCGTGCTTCACGCTGTACCTCCAGTGTGTCTCGGGTGCCATTCCGGGACCTCAGTCCGTCTTCGGCTCTTCCTCTTCGATGACGATCTCCCGTCCGGACGGCCGCTGGCCCGTTCGACTCGGCCGGCGCGCGCCGGGGCGCGTCCTGAAATCTCCATGGAGTCCCGAGAACCCCTCGGGCCCGCCCACGACACGGATCGCGCCGCCCTCGACCTGCCTGCCGAGCCAGTTCCGGACGCGGGCGATGAGCCGCCCTCGCACGGGCGGGATCAGGAGCAGGATGCCGGCGATGTCGGTGAGGACGCCGGGCGTGATAAGGACCACCCCAGCGGCGAGAATCAGGAGCGCGTGGACGAGCGCCTCGCCCGGAAGCCCGCCCCCCTGAAGTTCGTCGCGGACGGCGAGCCAGGCCCGAAGCCCTTCGCGGCGGGCGAGCCACGCGCCGGCGGCGCCCGTCCCGATGACGAGGAGGAGGGTGGGCCCAAGCCCGAGCAGGCCGCCGATGCGTATGAGGAGCGCAAGTTCGACGACGGGGACGATCGTGAACAGCAGAAACAGCCGGAGGAGCATCGTCAGTACCCGGAGACCGTCAGAGTCCGGACACCGTTAGAAGCCCATCATCGCCCGCACCGCCGGGTCGATCCTCTCGGGCGTCCAGAACGGTTTCCACACCAGGCTCACGACCGCCTCGTCCACGCCGTCCACCGTCTCCGCCGCGTCCTTGGCGCCCCCGAGGATCTGGCCGCCCGCCGGGCAGCCGGGGCTCGTCAGCGTCATCGTGACCTTCGCCTCCCCCTCCTCGACCTCGACGTCGTAGACGAGTCCGAGATCCACGATGTTGATGCCGAGTTCGGGATCCGTCACGGTGCGAAGCGCGGTCCGCACCTTCTCCTCGATCTCGGGCGTCTCCTCGGACGTCGCCCCCGGCGACGGGGTCTCATCCGCCGAGCCCATGCCGTCCATCGGATCCCTCGTATCCTTCGATTCCATTGTATCCGTCACCTTTCGACCGTGTCCGTCACAAGTCTTCTATCCGACCAACTCCCCGGGACGCACGCCCGGCTTCTCGAACTCCTTCAATAGATCCTCAACCGTGGGGCGCGCTCGCACCAGCGCCCGGCAGTCCTCGAGCGCCGCGGTGGCGTTGATGAGGATGGTGCCGCTGAGGCGGTTGTCCGTCACGCAGTAGACGATCGAGCGGCCGGAACCGAGTTCGCCCGAGACGATCGTGCGGTCCACGTCCGCCGTCTCCCCGAACACGTTGATGCTGAGATCGAACACGTGCGTGAAGAAATAGGAGAGGTGGTCGAACGTCTCCCTCGCGCCGGCCATGTTGCGGCCTGCGTGACGCCCGTGGGCGCGGGCGTGGTCCCAGTGCTCGAGACGCGATAGTCCGCCTCCCACCGGATTCGGGAAGCGCGCCACGTCGCCCGCGGCGTAGATGTGGGCGGCCGTCGTCTCCGCGAACCCGTCCACGACGATGCCGTCCTGGACCGCGAGGCCGGCTTCGGCGCCGATCTCATCGTTCGGCACCATCCCGACCCCCACGATCGCGAGGTCGGCGGGAACTTCCTCGCCGCTGTCGAGCACGACCCTCGCCAGGCGTCCCTCGCCCTCGAAGGCCGTCACGCCGGAACCCATCATGAAGCGTACGCCGCGTTCCTCGAAGTAGCGGCGGAGGAAGCTCGCGATCGTCTCCGGAAAGACGCGCGCCCACACGCGCGGCTCGGCCTCGATGACGACGGCGTCGATATCGAACTTCGACAGTGACGAGGCCAGTTCCATCCCGATGAAGCCGGCGCCGACGAGCGCGACCCGCGACGCCCCGCGGGCCATCTCGCGCAGCTGCTCCGAGTCGGCGGCGGTGCGGAGCGTCGTCACCCCCGCCAAGTGGCTGCCTGGCACCTCGAGCTGCCTCGCCCGCCCGCCCGTCGCGATCAGAATGCGGCGGCCACGCACCGCGTCGCCGTCGCCCGTGTGGACGGTCATGGCGCGCGCGTCCAGACGCTTCACCGGCGCGTCCGTGAACAACGTGAGGCCGTCCGCCTGGTCTTCGAACCAGCGCGCGGGCTTCACGTGCAGCAGGTCGCGCGGCGCGCCCTCCGCCTGCAGGAACTCCTTCGACAGGGGAGGCCGGTGATAGGGAGGGTCCGCCTCGTCCGCAAACATGCCGATCGAGCCCTCGCGGTCGATCTCCCGGATGCCGTCCACCGCCGAGACCGCCGCCAGCCCGCCCCCCACGATGACGTAGTCGAAGCTTCGCATGGCGGTCAGCCTCCGCCGTCTTCGGCCGACTGGTCGTGGACGATGAGCCAGGCCCCTTCCACGTTCAGCAGGACGAGCGTGAACGGCCCCGTCGATGTGACCGTCCCCTCGCGCTCGAGGACGTAGCGCGCCGTCGCGAGCCCGACCCGCTCATCCACTTCCCGCACCCGCAGCGCCTCGAAACGGAGGCTGTCCCGCTCCGCACCCTCCGCGAACCCCGGTGCATAGCGCTCGCGGATCCCGTCGTAGCCTTCGATGAGTCCCGTCGATCCGATATAGGTGGTCGTCGGAGATGGGGAGTAGGCGCTCATGAATCCATCGAGATCGCCCGCGTTCCATGCCGCTGCCTGCCGGTCGAGCAGGGAGGCGACCTGCTCGGCGAGATCGGGCCCCTCGTCCGGCACCGGTGCGCCGTCGGCATCCAGCCGCTCGAAGTGGCACCCTCCCGTCACGAATCCTGCGGCCAGGGCGATGGCCGTCGCCCCTGCGAGCCGCGAAGCTTGCCTCCCGATCGGTCGGTTTCGGATCATTCGTCCCATCCCCTGGCCTCTTTCAACCGAGCGCGCGCGTGAACAGTTCGACCGAGGCGTCGATCGCCTCTTCGAGTTCCGGCGTCGTCCCCTGGAACGGGTGCCCGGCCTGGAACGTGTGCGTCGCCCCATCTACCCCGACGAGCCGCGCGCGGTCTCCCACCGCGTCGGCGATCCGCCACGCGTCGCTGAAGGGTACCGATTTGTCGGCCGTCCCGTGCACCACGGCGACCGGAATCCGCAGGCTCGCGGCGCTGGCGAGCACGTCGAGGCGCTCCCGGTTGGCCCGCATGTCGTCGAGCACGTTCCGCTCCAGCGGCATGTCCTGCTTCGTGCGCGCGTTGGGGATGATGACGGTCTCCCCTGCGTCCCACTGCTGGGCGAAGCTCTCGTAGCGCGTGACGGAGGAGATCGAAGCCCATGTGACGAGCCCCCGGACCTGTGACCGGAGACCCGCCTTGAGGATGCAGGTGGCGCCGCCCCGGCTGTGGCCGAGGAGACCAAAGCGCGTGACGGGTGCGACATCGAGGTCTCCTAGCCGGCCCGCCGCGAGTCCGTCGAGGATGGCCTCGAGGTCCCACAGTTCGCGGGAGAAGGTGTTGTGGCTGAAGGCCTCCAGATCATCGAAGTCCGAATCGCGCACGCCGGAGCCATCGAAGTTGAACGAGACGACGGGGATCCCGGTCCTCTCCGCGAGTTGTTCGCAGAGCCAGGGGAAGAATCCCCAGTCCTTGAACCCCTTGAAGCCGTGGCAGACGACGAGCCCCGCGTCGCCGGCGGGAGACGCGTTCGACCAGTAGTCGCCGCGGATGTCCGCGCCTGGCGGCGTGAGTCGAAACGGGGTACGCGTCAGGTTCTCCATGCCACCTCCGTCAGACCCCGTCGTCCCGCCGCCGCTGCGGCAGCCAGAGCGTGTCCTCGCGGCCCGCCCGCCGGTTCGCGGCCCGGGCGAGGGTGAACAGCAGGTCGGAGAGACGGTTGATGTAGGGGACGACGACATCGGCGAGGTCCGGTTGCTCGTCGAGGAGAGCGGTGACGCCCCGCTCGGCCCGCCGGCAGACGGTGCGCGCCACATGCAACTGCGCGGCGAGGGGCGACCCGCCGGGCATGACGAAGGCATCGAGCACCGGAAGCTCGGCGTCCAGCGCGTCGATCCACGCCTCGAGCGCCTGGATCCGGTCGGCGGAGAGCGCCGGAATCGTGCCCTTCCGCAGCAAACGGTCGGGATTGGAGGCGGCGAGGCGGGCGCCGATCGTGAACAGATCCTCCTGGACCGCCCCGAGCTCCGGCCCGGATTCTCCGAGCGTCGCGCCCTCCGGGTCGAGGGCGAGCGCCGCCCCGATCACGGCGTTGAGTTCATCGATGGTGCCGTACGCCGCGACCCGCACGTCGTCCTTCGCGACCCGCGCCCCGCCGAGGAGCGTGGTCTCCCCTCCGTCCCCGCCTTTCGTGTATATCTTCAATCGAGATTCGACCGTAATCGGTGTGGCCGCGTGCCGCGCGTTGTGCGCCAGGCTGAGGGGCGAACCTTAACAGCCCGCGGCAAAACGCCGCCACCGGACGCCGCCATCAAGGAGTCGTGACGTGAAGACTGAAGGAACCGACCTCCGACCTGCGGATGTTCAGTCACGAAGAGCCTTCATCGCGACGGCGGCGGCCGGGGTGGGCGCCGTCGCCTCGGGGTCGCTCGGCGCGTGCGGTCCGGGTGGTGAGGAGGCTGCCGGGAACGCCTCGGAGGCGGGGGACGCGGACGCAGGCGGCGGGATCGTCGTCGCGCGCGGGCCGATCGCCGTGGAGGCGGGGGTCGGGGCCCTCAGGCGCGGCGGGAACGCGATCGACGCGGCCATCGCGACGGCGTTCGCACAGTTCATCACGACGCCGTTCTCCGCGGGCGTGGGCGGATTCGGCTGCATGGTCGTGTACGACGCGAGCACCCGACGCGCCACGTCCATCGACTTCCACGGGCGCGCGGGGAGCCGGGCCACGCCCGACATCTACCGGAGCGCGCTCGAGGGGCGGATCTACGGACACGCGGACCGCTGGAAGGTGCGCGGCGACATCAACCAGATCGGCTACAAGGCGGTCGTCACGCCCGGCACGATCGCCGGCCTGTGGGAGGCGTGGAGTCGCTTCGGGACCCGGCCGTGGGCCGAACTCGTGGAACCGGCGATCCGGCTCGCATACGACGGGTTCGAGATTCCCGGAGCCCTGGCGCGCGGCTTCACGACCCGGACCGAGTCGTCCTCGGGCGTCGTGCCGTTCTTCACCAAGGTCCGGACGACCGACGCCTCCGCCCGCATCTTCCTCAACAACGGGGTCCCGTGGCGGGCCGGTGAACGGCTCGTGCAGCCCGACTACGGCCGCACGCTCGAGCTCATCGCCGAGGGCGGCGCCGACGTGGTCTACCGGGGCGAGATCGCCGAGCGGATCGCGGCGGATTTCGAGGCCAACGACGGGCTCATCACGATGGCCGACCTCGATGCGTACACGCCCGATGTCTACGACCCGGTGCACGGCACGTACCGCGGACACGAGGTGTTCTCGAACGCCCTGCCGGGGAGCGGCGCCCAGGTGATCGAGATCCTGAACCTTCTCGAGGGCTACGACCTTCCGGGCCTCGAACACGGGAAGGCGGACCACGTCGAACTCCTCGGGCGCGCCCAGATCCTCTCCTTCATCGACCGGCGCCGGTACCACGGCGACCCGCAGTTCATCGATGACCCGACGGACATCCTCGTGTCGAAGGACCGCGCCGCCGAACTGAGAGAGTTCATCGATCGCCGCGAGCTCCCGCCCGACGTGGTGGAGGAGCCGCCGGAGGGCCCGGACACGACGCACCTCTCGACGGCTGACCGGGAGGGGAACTGCGTGGCGCTCACGCACACGCTCGGGTCCGCCTCGGGGGTCGTCACCGAGGGGCTCGGCTTCACGTGGAACAACTGCATGTTCCAGTTCAATCCCGTCGCAGGACGGCCGAACAGCATCGAACCCGGCAAGGCGCGCATCACGGGGATCTCGCCCGCGATCGTGCTCCGCGAGGGCCAGCCGATCCTGGTTACGGGCGCGGCGGGCGGCACGCGGATTCTGGGCGCCGTCCAGCACACGATCAGCAATACGGTCGACTTCGGCATGTCCGCCCTCGAAGCCGTCTCCGTCCCGCGCTGGCACTGGGAGGACCACCTCCTGGAGATGGAGCCGCAGCTCTATCACCACCTCAAGGACGAACTCGAAGGGCGGGGTCTCGACGTCGCCAACGACGCGTTCGTCGCGCAACTCCACGCGGTCGGGATCGACCCGGATACCGGCCGATTGACGGGAGGGCCGGACCCGCGCGGATGGGGCGGAGGATCGGCTACCGTATAGCCTCCCCGACGTGCTCCCGGAGGCCGGTTTCGAGGTTGACACTTTTCCCGTCCCTTTGTATCCTGCGGGTCGCGCTGCGGGGTGGAGCAGTCTGGTAGCTCGTCGGGCTCATAACCCGAAGGTCGCAGGTTCGAATCCTGCCCCCGCTATCACTCGCCTCGCCTCGCAAAGCTGCGGGGCGAGGCGTTTTGCTCTTCGACCCTTTCCGCTGGAGAGGGGTACGGTCCGGGGTAGCTCAGTGGCCAGAGCGGGTGGCTGTTAACCACTAGGTCGTGGGTTCGAATCCCACCCCCGGAGTCAGCACCAGGGCTTTTGCCAGGGGCTGCAAGGCTGGGTAGCTCAGGCGGTAGAGCACGGCGCTGAAAACGCCGGTGTCGGCGGTTCGACTCCGCCCCCAGCCATTTGCCACGGGCCGCCATCGGCCGGTTCGCGGGAAGCGGCAGAGGGGCGTAGCTCAATTGGTAGAGCACCGGTCTCCAAAACCGGCGGTTGGGGGTTCGAGTCCCTCCGCCCCTGTCGCTCGCGTAGCTCAGGGGTAGAGCGCATCCTTGGTAAGGATGAGGTCGCGGGTTCAAATCCCGCCGCGAGCTCTTACGGGCGCCCGTAGCTCAGTTGGATCAGAGCACCGGCCTTCTAAGCCGGGGGTCCCAGGTTCGAGTCCTGGCGGGCGCGTGGTAGACAGGGGACGACAGCGGCACGAGCCCCCATCGTCCAACGGCTAGGACACCACTCTTTCAAGGTGGAGATAGGGGTTCGATTCCCCTTGGGGGTATGCAGGACCGGGCGGGAGCGGCGACAGCCCGTCCGCGGAGACATGGGGCCGTAGCTCAGCTGGGAGAGCGCTGCAATGGCATTGCAGAGGTCAGGGGTTCGAATCCCCTCGGCTCCACTTCGCAGCCTTCGAGGCTGTGTGCGCCGTTAGCTCAATTGGCAGAGCAACTGACTCTTAATCAGTAGGTTCGGGGTTCGACTCCCTGACGGCGCATTCCCTCCACCGACGTACCCGCCTCAGCGGTTCTCTTCACGCTCCTGCGCCCGAGCCCCGCGCAGCACGTTCTCGAGGGCGTAGTTCGCCTCGTGGCACGCGTATTCGTAGAGGAGGTCTTCCATCTTCACGAACGGGACCTCGCCGCCCCACGGACTCTCCCACGTGTCGGGATCGTCGATCAGGAACTCGTAGGTGATCGTGTTCGCGTTCGCGCGCGTGAGCCGCTCCGTGATCTTCATGTTCGGCGAGGCGCCGAAGAACTCGCGGTACGCCGTGAGCTGCTCCGGATTGAGCTTCGTCGTTTCGATGACGAGCGTGTCGTCCTCCCACCAGCCGCGCGAATCCCCGAACCAGGGCTGGATGGCCTCCGGGAACGGCGACGGGGCACCCGTCTCGTCGGCCTCTCCGGCGTCGGGGGAGACGCCGATGGGGATGATGCGGGTGTCGTGCACCATCTCCGTCATGATCACGACGTGGGACGGCGTCTGCACGATGGTGTAGTTGTTGTTGTAGAAGTAGTTGGGGAGCATGGGCGGGCCGGCGTTGGACCCGAACGAGACGATGCAGCGCTCGGAGAGCGGGCGGTTCTCGGGGTTGTCGTACTCGCCGTGCCGGCCGCGGGCGGCCATGAGTTGGCCCAGCCGCTGCTGCGCGTCGGCGGTGCGCCCTGGAATGCGGCCGTCCTCGGGCACCATGATGAGGGAACTGCGTGGCTCGCCGTTCACGACCGCGACCTGATCGCCGCGGTCGAGGTAGAAGACGTTGTAGCCGCCCGTGCCCCCGGCCGCCGCGTCGAGCACGAAGTCACAGCCGAGGCTGACGCCGCCGGCTGAGGGCGCCCCGCGGTCGGGATCGCTGAGCTGCGAGTGGGCCTCGATGCACTCCTGCCGGCCGCCCTCGATCTCGGCCACCTGCTCGGGCGTGAGCACGGCCTCGAACCCCTGGGGCCGCTCGATGGGGGTGATCGTCCCGTTGGTCCAGTTTCCCTGCAGATCCGGCCGCCCCTCGGACGTGCGCGGCACCCCGCCGCTATCCTGCGCGCGCGCGACGGAGATCGATACCCCGGCGACCATAGCCAGCACGACAGCTGCTCGAATCGTGGAAATCTTCATCACTTCGCCCTCTTTTCGTCCTTCATCCGAAATCCTCCCAGCAACCGAGGCATCAGCAATCATACAGCCCATCGATCGATGATTCACGGGTTCCGCTGGCGATGCCTCGCCCCGGCACCGAGCTTGTGCTTTCGCTACGAGCGGCAACGTGTCCGACGCGGAGATTGTGGGCTACCACCCCTAAACGGGGAGGCGCTGATGATTGAACTGGAGCCGGTACACCCGGGCGAGGTCTTGAAGCACGACTTCATGGAGCCGTTTGCGCTGTCCTCCAACGCTCTTGCCGGAGTCCTGGGAGTGACTCCCGCGCGAATCAACGAGATCGTCCGCGGTCGCCGCGGCATCACGGCGGATACGGCACTACGGGTTGCCAGGTACTTCGGTACCGACGCCCAGAGTTGGATGAACCTTCAGGGTCGCTACGAACTCGCGCTCGCCGAGCGGGCTGTCGCCGACGCGCTGCGAGCCATCCGACCGCGTGAAGTTGCGTAGAAGCCCTTGATGAAGCCCCGTGCCGCACGATGAGCGGCGACGAGCGACAGCTTTTCTCCTCCGGTCGGGAACGGCGCCTGTGGATCTGGGCGCTGGCCGTGGTCGTGGCGATCTATTCGACGGCCGATCTGGCGCGGACGCTGGCCGACGCGCTGCGCGAGAGCGGGCTGCTCGAGTACACCGCCTCCATGTTCAGCGGCGGCATGCTCCTGATCGGGGCGATGATCCTGGTCCAGGGGCTGAGGGGACGTTCGCGCGGCGTGGAAGTCGGCTTCGGGCTGGGAGTCGCGGCCATCGCCGTCCTCGGGTTCGCCCGCGGGATCTCCGCCGCCGAGCGTTCTCATCTCATCGAGTACGCGGTCCTGGCGCTCATCGTCCACGAAGCCCTTGTCGAACGGAAAGGCCGGGGGAGGCGCGTCCCCGTCCCCGCCGTGCTGGCCATCGCGGGGACGACGCTGGTCGGCGTGGTGGACGAGTGCATCCAGTTCTTCCTGCCCAGCCGCACGTTCGACTGGTTCGACATCGGCTTCGACCTGCTGGCGAGCGTGATGGCGGTCGGCTCGAGCGTCTCGATCCGCTGGGTACGGCGCTGGATCGGAAGGCGCCGCCCCTCGGCGTAGTCCAGCGGCGTGGGCCAAGGCCAACGGGGCCCCGAATGGTGTCGACTAGTCTCGCGCGTCCACCGTCCGCACGTGTCCGGCCGCTCCGTAGTCCAGGATCGCCCGGTCGGCGGTGAGCAGCCGGGTTCCGTGGTGGCGGGCGGTCGCGACGATGAGCCCGTACATGCGCACGATGCCCGGGGTCAACTGCGCCGACTTTCTTCGCGTAACGGACCGGATCGCCTATCTGCGGTTCACGGCTCCAGGCGTTGGCACCGTGACGGTATTCGGGTTGAACGACATCACGTATCCAGCCTTCGGCTCCAACCGGCAAGCCGATACGATCCGCGTCGAACGCACGGTCGTCGTGAGATGAGCGAGGCGCCCGGCGTCCCGCGGATGGCGTTCGACGCGCGGCGGGTCGTTTGTCTTCCGTTCTCCCTGGGGTAGCCAAAGCTGGCCCGCCATGGTTCAGGGCCCGTGTACCGGCGCGGTGTCAGTCGTTACGATGCCTCCGGTGATCGATCCGAATCAGGAGGTTCTCATGCGGGGCATGATTCACACTCATCGCGGTGTGCTTTGGGCGGGAGTTCTTGCGGTTTGCGCGACGATGCCGGTTCCGGCGACGGTGGCCGCGCAGTACCTGCCGGCGCGCGGTGACGCGTGGGAGACGCGCACTCCGGAGCAGGTGGGGATGAGCGCCGAGGGCATCCAGACGGCCATCGAGTATGCGCTCGAGCACGAGACGAGCCAGGCCCGTGACCGGGAGTTCCAGCACAGCCGGAGCTTCGGGCGCGAACCGCTCGGGGAGGGGATCGGCCCCTTCAACGTGCGGGGCGGGCCGGCCGGGATGATCGTGCGCCACGGCTACATCGTCGCGGAGTGGGGGGACACGAAGCGCGTCGACATGACGTACAGCGTGACCAAGTCCTTCCTCTCGACATCGGTGGGACTCGCCTGGGACGACGGACTCATCGGCTCCCTCGATGACACCGTGCGCGAGTACATGGCCCCGATCGACGTGCCCCCGGGCGACGGGGAACCCGGCGTGGACCGCATCGGCTTCGGGAAGCCCGATCCGACGACCCTGTTCGAGTCCGAGCACAACCGCACCATCACGTGGGACGACCTGCTGCGGCAGACATCCGACTGGGAGGGCACCCTGTGGGGCAAGCCGGACTGGGCCGACCGTCCGAGCGGCGACCCCTCCACCTGGATGACGCGCGACCGCCACCCGTCGGGGACCGTGTACGAGTACAACGACACGCGCGTGAACCTCCTCGCGCTCGCCGCGATGAGCGTCCTCAGGCGCCCGCTGCCCGAAGTCCTGCACGAGCGGGTGATGGGGCCGATCGGCGCCTCCCCGACTTGGCGCTGGAACGGGTACGAGAACTCGTGGGTCACGATCGACGGGCGCCGCGTGCAGTCGGTGAGCGGCGGCGGCCACTGGGGCGGCGGCATGTTCATCAGCGCCCGCGACCAGGCGCGCTTCGGTCTCTTCACGCTGCAGCGCGGGAAGTGGGGCGACCGGCAGCTCCTGTCCGAGGAGTGGTTCGACTTCGCGACGACGCCCGGCCCGGCGAACGGATCCTACGGGTTCATGAACTTCATGCTCAACGTCGCGGACGAGGAGGGAGAGAAGCGCTATCCGAGCGCGCCCGAGGAGGCTTGGGCCCACCTCGGGAACGGCACGAACATGATCTACTGCGATCCCGTCAACGATCTCGTCGTGGTGGCGCGCTGGATCCCCGGCGGCGCGATCGACGGCCTGCTCGACCTCGTCATCGGCGCGATCGATGAGGCAGCCACGACCTCGTCCGGATCGCGCTGAGACGAGGGTTCCAAATTACGGTCCGTACCTTGCTGCGGCTTCTGATCGTAGCTACGATGAAGCTACATCGAGCAGGAGGCCTGCGTGAGCACCGACACCGTCGTACGCGCCCGGATCGACAGCGACACCAAAGCACGCGCCACCGAAGCGCTCAAGGCCATGGGCCTCTCCGTGTCCGACGCGATCCGTCTGCTGTTGTTGCGCGTAGCGGAAGAGAAGCGACTGCCCTTCGCTGTCCAGGTGCCAAACCCAGCCACCCTCGAGGCCATGAAGGAACTGGACGAGGGCAAGGGCCAGCGTTTCGGCAGCGTCGAGGAGTTGTTCCGCGACCTCGACATCTGAGTTGCTGACGCCGGTTCGTTCTTCGCAGTTCAAACGCGACGTCAGAAAAGCCAAGGCACGAGGCAAGGACTTGAGCAAGCTGCGGGCACTGCTTGCGTCGCTGACCAGGCAGGAGCCGTTGTCCGCACGCCATCGAGACCATCCGCTACGGGGCATTTGGAAGGGCTACCGGGAGGCGCACATCGAAGGGGACTGGCTCGTGATATACCGGGTCCGGGGCCATGAACTGCACTTGGTCCGTACCGGTACGCACGCTGACCTCTTCAAGGAGTAACGTCGAAGGCGAGTTGTGGACGTTCCGTCCTAACCCCGTTAGATTGCTCGCACGGCGCGTCGCCTCTTCCGGCGGCGCGTTTCGTGTCTGCGCCCGTAGCTCAGCCTGGATAGAGCGCTTGCCTCCGGAGCAAGAGGTCACAGGTTCGAATCCTGTCGGGCGCACTCGTCCCGGCCGGGCCAGCAGCACCGGTTCGTGGGGGGTGACTCCCCGGACCCGAAGGTCCAGGGGCGCAGGCTCGGGTGGCGGAACTGGCAGACGCGCAGGATTCAGGATCCTGTGGGATTTAACTCCCGTGGGGGTTCGACTCCCCCCCCGAGCATCACCGGCCCAGGTGGCGGAACTGGCAGACGCGCTAGCTTGAGGGGCTAGTGTCCTTTTACGGACGTGGAGGTTCGAATCCTCTCCTGGGCATGCAGCACCGCGGGGTCTCCCCGATTCCGCACGCACGACATCGGACATATCGAGCGCCCGTAGCTCAACTGGATAGAGCACCTGACTACGGATCAGGAGGTTGGGGATTCGAATTCTCCCGGGCGCATGTTTCCTTCCTTCGGAAGTCAACCGGCGCCCGGCAGAATTCTCGGTGCGCTCGTGAGGCTTCGCCTCCCTTCGCTGGCCAAATTCTCCCGGGCGCATTTCTTTCTTCAGAAGGACTGGTGCCCGCGAGAATGTCGCGCGCTTCGGGGCTGCCGCCCCTTCGCTGGCCAAATTCTCCCGGGCACTCCTTTTGTTGGCACAAGTGCCGGGTGGGATTGTCGGTTTGCTCGCGGGGGCTTCGCCCGCTCGCTGAGGCGGATCTGCCGGGCGTTCGACTGGCTTCAACGCGTTCCTCGACGACGGGAGTCCATCGCATGCGCGTCAGGTTGGCTGAGCCAAGAGATGTGGATCGGTTGCTGGAGTTGATGCGGGGGCTCGCGCGGTTCGAGGAGTATATCGACGACTTTGCGGTGACGCGGGGGAGCGTGCTCGAGCATGGTTTCGGAGACGAGCGTCTCTTCACCGCGTTTGTGGCCGAGCAGGGTGAGGATCTCGTCGGGATGGCGGTCGTCTATACGATTCCCTGGACCTACACGCTTCGACCCAAGGTCGTGCTCAAGGAGCTGTTCGTTGAAGAGGCGGGGCGAAACGCGGGAGCAGGGAAGGCTCTGATGGCGGCTGTAGTCTCACACGCCAGATCCATTGATGCGGCCGAACTGATATGGACAGTCATGGACGGGAACCGCGCGGCCGAGGGCTTCTACCGATCCCTGGGCGCCTCGCCGGATCATAAGTGGAACAACTGGTCCCTGAACCTCGACGCGAAGGCGAGACCCGTCTCCTGACACGGTGCCCAGCCCACCTAAGCACGCCCCCGATTCAGCGGCGCGGGCGAAATACTAACGATGTACCAATTCGTGACAGATTAGTATTTCGGTCTCGTGCGGGCTGTCAGGACGTGCCTGA